>Ga0306902_100298_pt1 | contig 18309 bp, 18 predicted proteins | sample AntDeeMetagen256_FD_190440 | JGI IMG/M metagenome (GOLD analysis project Ga0306902, IMG submission 190440) | Saline lake microbial communities from Deep Lake, Antarctica - Metagenome TFF #256 (v2) (version 2) | ecosystem: Environmental > Aquatic > Non-marine Saline and Alkaline > Saline | place... | reverse complement strand
CCACCTGACGACCGATTCCACCGCTAACCACCGACCGAGCAAGCCAGCGGAGTGAGTGGCGACGCTGTCGCGTCGGCGGCTGACCGCCGCCGACAGCGACAGCTCTCCGTCGATCCGTCCGTAATTATCTCGTCGAGACCGTCAGTACAACCGCTTCGACACAGAACTCAGGCCGCAGAAACAGCTAGCCGAGGATGCTTTGTGAGGTACTGAAGATCGGTCGTCCGTTTTCAGGGATGAATCCGTGCTTGCCGAGGAATATACCCCGGGTGACCTTCCGGAACGGGAGGCGGAACTCAAAGAGCTTGGCGTTGCACTCAGTCCTGGGTTAGGGACCGGTGCACCACATGACGTGTTTCTCCAAGGGAAAACTGGGCAAGGCAAGACAGTTGCTGCCCGATTCATTCTGACAGAGTTCGAAACTCGGGCAGCCGACAAGAATGTTGCGTTGACGACCATCTTTCATACCTGTGCCGGACAGACATCATCCTACCAGGTCGTCTGTGATCTCGTCGAACAGCAAACTGGTGAGAACCCGAATGGACATCCGAAACGCAAGGTCTTCGATTACTTTTATGATGCACTCAACGATATTGGTGGAACAATCGTGCTTGTTCTCGACGAAATCGATTCGATCGGTCAGGATGATCTGCTCCTCTACGAGCTCAGTCGTGCGAAAGACAACGACCACATCAAAGACGACGTCGACGTGAGTATGATTGGGATCAGCAACGATGGAAACTTTCTGGCTGACCTCTCGCCGAAAGTCAAAGATTCGTTCCGAGAACGCCGAGTGATGTTTGACGCATATGATGCCGTGCAGTTGCGATCTATTCTCGAACGCCGCGTTGAGAAAGCCTTCGTTGAGGGGGTTGTCGACGAGAGTGCGATTGCACTCTGTGCTGGCTATGCAGCCAAGGATCAGGGCTCGGCCCGACAAGCTATTGATTATCTGTATGAGGCCGGCGAGATCGCTCTCAAGCAGGGTGACGATGAAGTGACTGACGCTCACGCCAAGCAAGCCGAGGCGAAAGTCGACCGCCGATCAGTAATGCGGAGTATTGAGGGACTCACACTGCAAGATCACTTGGCACTCGTTGCACTCGTCATGCTGGCTTCACAAGGAAAGACACCGGCACGAACACGACGCGTGTACACCACATATACGAACGTCTGTGCCGAACTACGAACCAACGATATTTCGCTTGATCGCGTTCGAGACCATCTCAAAGAGTTGGATCTCCTCGGAGTGACTCAGTATACAGCCCGGACAGCTGGCTCCGAGGGCGGCCGAAAGTACTTTTGGGAGCTCAAAACCGATCTTGGTGCGACAATCGAGGTTCTCGACTCAATCGATCGGATCGAAGGGGTGGTCGACCTGATTCGATAGTTCACGACACACCCGGGGGTGTGGGTGTAGTGTGTTAATTTGAAAATTATGGCTCTGGTGAATTACTAAGCGGTGTCTGTTTCGACTATCAGAACTTGATGCGGGAAATCACCGATAGTTCATATCGAAGGGCTCTCGATTCACGAGCAAAGCAGCCACGTTGGTTAACAATGCTGTTGGTTGGTTGGGGAGAAATCGCCGCCTCGAAGCAGGTGGCAGCTTCGTCGACTATGCGGTTGTATCGCTACACTGTCTGTGGGTTTACTCAACGAATTCTACCGCAATGCACTCGATCTCCTGAGTGAAATACATATTCTTGCCAGGGGAGACCTCAAAGAGGGCAACCTCCCTGACTATTCGACGCTTCTCAAATAATAAACGCGACGGCTCGAAGATGTCTCGCTGGCGATCACGAACTAAGGTCTCTACACGACGGTAGTGGCAATTCGATCACTTCATGACTGGATCGGCAGCTGCTGTCGTAGTGTTTTGGATTTGTGAGTCGCCCAGTCCTTATCTGTCGAGTGTCTCCCCGTCGGGCTCTACTGGGATGACCTGCAACTCCCCGAACCCTATTTCGAGTGGCTCCCGATCCGGCGGATGCCGTTTTTTGCGGTCTCAATAGGCTGGTCGCCGGTATATTCGACCACCTGGCCGTGGTCGACCGTCTGGAGTCGGTGGGTGTGTCCATCGAAGAGTATCTGTTTCAACGTTTTAATCGTGGGTGCAGTAGTCATTCAATTGAATAATCTGAGCAACAAAACATGTCGTTGCTGAGTGTATTGAGGTTCAATCTTTCTCACCCGTATCTGTGGGCTTGTTTTGAACGGATGGAGTCGACTGAGATGTCACTACCCCCATCAGTGGTCAACTCCTTTCTTGTGGTCTAGGAAAGCCTGGCAGTCGTGCTCAATAATCCGCTCAGTAAGTCCGATTGCGCCACACACTGAACATTCCTGTAACTCTGTGTCGCCACTACGGTGTTCGTTGGTCTGTTCGACATCTTCTTGTTGAGTTGGTTCGAATTGGCTCATGCTTCGTTTCCAGCGAAGCGCGGTCGAGCGTGCTACAACACGCTTCGGCCATTTTCTGACCGAGATTCCACGCTTTCTACTTGTTTGTATATGCCCAGATGTATTAAATATTGGCATATATGGGCAACCTTGCTACATAGGGCAAGTTAGTGCGAGGAGTCACACATTACCATTTATAAAATCGTACCCAAAGATTCAGCTATGTCCACAGGCCGCGGTATTCTCACTGGGTACGAGAAAGACTGTCTCGCTGGCAAAACCGAAAAGCAACGAGAATACGAAGCTCGTTCTCGAGTTCGGTCTCGGATCGAAGGGCCACTCAAAGATGATATTGAACATATGCGGAAACACGACCCAAACCTCCTTGATGAACTTCGGAAGGTTGTCTGTGAGGAGGGCTAGTTGATCTGAATGTAGTGGCGTCTTTTGCAAACCGGCACGTTTGTTTACAGTCAGATTGAACATGGGTTAATGCGTATTCTACGAGTTACACCATGGATTTATCCAGACACAAAGGGAGGCGGAGGATATCACGTTCATGCGATGTCGAGAGATCAAGCCGCGATGGGACACGATGTGACCGTCCTAACAACGCGCAAGGACAAGTCGTCTCCACAACTCGAAGAAACACACGGCTATACAATCGTTCGTGTCTCTCCTGGCCTTACCCTCCTTGGGAACGACATATCACCCGCAGTGGCGCGATATCTGTGGGGTACAGACGCAGAGTCATATGACGTCGTTCATGCCCACTCTCATTACTACTTTACGACGAACCTGGCGGCTCTCAAACGACGGTTCAGTGATATTCCGCTGGCGATTACTAATCACGGACTCTATACACAAAACGCTCCAGAGCGGATTTTTGAGGTGTATCTACGGACGCTTGGTCGTTGGACGTTCAATCAGGCCGATCAGATCTTTTGTTATACTGACGAGGACAAACGTCGCGTGCGTGAGCTTGGTGTGAAAAGTCCAATTTCGGTGGTCTCGAATGGGATTGACACAGAACGGTTTACGCCTGAGGGGTCGGCGAGCGAGTTGATTGAGAGTGATAGGGCAGTAGTGTTGTTCGTTGGTCGACTGGTCGAGGGTAAGCGACCAGAGATAGTTGTGGAGGCGTTTGCTGGGGTGTGCGAGGAGTATCCTGATGCTGAGCTGGTCTTGTGTGGGGAAGGATCGTTACAAGGTGAGTTGGAGGCGTTGGCTACTGAGTTGGGTATTCGGGAGGCAGTGACGTTCCTTGGGCAGGTTCCATACGATGAGATGCCGGCTGTGTATCGCGCTGCGGATGTGTTGGTGTTGCCAAGTCGGGCTGAGGGTGTCCCGCGGACGATTATGGAGGCATTGTCGACGGGTGTTCCTGTGGTGAGTTCGGATCTGCCGCAGGTTCAGTCGGCATTTGGGGATGACGTGGTGTATGTTGACGGGAAGAGTCCAAGGGTGTTTTCGAAAAACATACACGAGGCGTTCACTGCCAGCAAGAGTGAACTCAGATCCACATTTAGATGGGACCAGACAGTGGCAGAGACGACTACGGTGTTGGAAACAATCAGCAGGTAATCACCGCAGAGTATGCGAGTAGCCGACTGCGGACTGCTTGGTTGGAGTTAGTTTGACTGCGAAAGCGATCGGATTTCGTCGGCAATGCGAGCGGCATTCGGCTCTAAATCTGCTTCGGTTTCGTTTGTCACAGTGATTGTTCGACAGTTGGCCGTCGTAAGTTGCGTTTTGAGTTCTTCATAGCCTGCAACTGCACGACTAAATTGTGCAGTGTCTGTCGACAGTCGAGTATCGCCACCCGAGCGATTGGCGAGTCGGTCGGTGATCGTGTCGGTTTCGGCGTCGACACAGACTACGAGGTCTGGGGCGGTACGTGAGAGAAATTGTTCGAAGTGATCAAATAGGTAGCCCCAGTCACTCAATGAGTGTAGACCCACTGACCAAACGCCCTGATATGGACCTTGATCAAGAAGTGTAACATTGTGGTTCAAGTGGGCATGAGTCATCACGCCAGAGACGTACTGAAGATTGAAAATCACACGGACCTGGTCGGTGGATGAGGTCTGGTCGATTTTTAATAAGTCCTCTGTTGTTGAGAGTGCTGTTCGTGGATGGCGAAGGGCTTGTTCGACGGCGAAGCGTCCCTTTGAGAGAACTCGGTGGAGGCCAGATCGATTGTCGACGCGGCGGATCGGCTCCGCAACATGAGAATGGTCACTCTTGAGTATTTTTGCTGTTTGGTGTGAGAGGGTTGATTTACCTACACCCGGAACTCCAACGAATTCAACAATTACGGACACAAGTATCACATTCTTTTCGGTATGAATTCAAATTTCGGCCCACACTTGTTTTTTAATTTCATTTATGACCTTTTCTATATCGTTGTGCGTATCAACAGTGACCACGCGACTGTTTTTGTATTCAAGTGTGTCTATAATATCGGCTTTTTTTCGTAGGTTCGACATTGGTGTTTCGGGTTTTCGTGACTTGGCGACTTCTGGATCAGTAGCAAGTTTAATTATAAGATCAGGAGAATTCTCGTCTAGTTTTTTATAAATATCTCTTTCCCATCTCGCGATTTTGTTTAGAACCCTTGAGTTACTCTCAGTCCATGCCTGTAAGAGAGGCCCATCGTTAATATCTTCAAATTGGTTCTGGGGATATCTGTCCATTAATACTATCATCCCCCGGTTTCGGGCACGTGTCGCTCTCCGTCGTTTCTTCTGTTTTTCACGGGCAAGTAGTATTGCCCAGATACTCTTTGCCAATCCAACACTCGCACCATCACTGTCTGAACGTTCTGTATTTATATTCTGATCTGCAGATCTGGCTCTATAGCCTGTCGTGTCGGAAACGTCGGAGGATGAACGAAAGTTATTGAGTTTTTTCAACGGGTATCGTAGAAATGATGATGGACCATCACCGCTGCCAAGGTAGACTGAGTGGACGTCCATCTTCCATGAGAGCCAGTCACGAAGTGATGACAGATGCGTCGACTTACCAGAGCCATCGATTCCGACGATTGCTACCTCGATGCCGTGACTTGGGAGCTTCCGTCTCGATGGATACGGTCGGTTCAAATGCTTGCGGTTGAGTTTTCCGAGCCCACGAAATCCTTTCCTTGCTAGTGCAATCGGTGTTGTCGACCACGGTGGATACGTGCTGTATGAATCAAGTTCTGAACGGACGGGCTTTCCAACTCTAATGAGATCTCGAACTGTTGGATCTCCGTCGAGGACGGCTTTGATACGGACCGCCGCTGTCGGATTCAGCAAGTCACGAGCGATTGTTTCCAACTTCGATTCATCAGCACGTTCTGCTAACCAATCGTATTCTTCCAGAAATCCTTCAAAGTAAGACCGTCGAACGATTGGATTGTACCGACGGATTTTGAGAGAGTATCGGACAATCAATAAGAAAAGTTCCATCGACGGATTGGTGATCGGTACACCAGACACAGGGTCGTCGATCTGTTTCTCAAGTACGTATGGCCCCCACGGAGTGACATACTCTTTCAGGAACGGTGTGCCAAAAGTAAGTTTGAAGTGGAGATGGACGTGAATACAGGTACCTGTTTCTGGATCATAACCCACGTAGTTTTTAATTCCTGGATATCCGGTAAACGCGATGTCATCTAATTCATGGAAACCAAGCTCTGTAAGAATTCTGCGAACCGTTTGATAGTCTGCATGGTGGCTGAGTATGTCCAAATCGGTATTACCATTCAATGCGTCTTGGAGTTTTTCATTACTCTTCCAGTGGCAGTAACGGACTTCGTTTGATTCCAGTAATGAAATTAGGGTGCGAATGTGTGTTATCATAGTATTTTAATAATACAGTTCCAAATACGATTGATTCTTCAGATACAAATATATCTTTGTGTTATTTAAACACCACTAAATTAACTCGTAAAATTGTGTGTTTAAACATAATATGACAAGTATAAATAATAATATTTGTATGTGTATGAGATAACCAAATATATATTGCTGTGGATTTATAATATTTACTAAATGCGTGTTTGTCACATCGTAAATAATCTTTCTGATACTACAATGGCTGGGGACCTGGCAATTAAGCAGCTAAATGTTGGTGATGTCGAACGTATCGACATTGTTTGCTGGAGAGGTTCAAATATATCCATTGATCATGCTGACGTACATGTTTACGATCTCTCTAAAAATAACAGTACATTTCTTAAAAAATTTATGGCACTTAATCAGATTTTAAATAAAAATGATCTTATTCATGTCCACCATACCGTTTCGGGAGTTCTCAGCTCACTTATTGCCACTCCACAGAGAACTCCCATCGTTGTCACCGATCACAATAGCCATCATGGATATGAAACGCATCGATTGATTGTTGATAACGTTACAAGTAGGTTGGCAAATCAGGTAGTCTGTGTTTCAGATTCTGTAAGGAAATCATTAGATCCGTGGGAATTAAAGTTTGTTGACAAAAATAAATTGAGTGTGATCTATAACGGTGTAGAACCTAACCGAGTAAACCAGGCAAAAAAAATCGATTGGAGTATCGATGATTATGTTGATATTGATTCTGGTGCGATGATTGTATCTTCAGCTGGTATGTTGGTCGAACAAAAAGCACAGCACGTACTTGTCGACGCAGTCAGTGAAGCAAACAGAGAAAGTGAAATACCTATAGAACTCGTTATTTCGGGGTCAGGAAGAAGAAAAAAAGAGCTTTCAAAACGGATTAACCATTCTGATTTTAGTGATCATATGCATCTGCTAGGATTTTTACCGAGACGTGAGCAAGTGTATAAAATGATGCATGAATCTGAAGTATACGCCATGCCATCGCTTTGGGAAGGATTCTGTGTGGCCGCTCTGGAAGCGATGGCTGCTGGAAACGCATGTGTATTCTCAGACATTGATTCTTTCAGACCGTTTCATGATGTGGCACTACTTCATCAACCAGGGTCCGTAACTGAACTAAAAAATAGGCTCATTCAGCTCGCAGAGAATCCAGACAAGCGGCAGACTCTTGCTCAAAAGTCTAAAGAATTAGTGAATAAAAAGTACACCATAGAAAAAACAGCAGAAGAATACAATAAATTGTACAAACAAATAGTGTGAGTTAATATTCATATCTGTGTTCGTAAGAATTGAATAAATAGATCCAAATCGCGTCTTATTATAGTTCCTGGGTCAGTTCTTCGGTAGCCTGGCTAACTGCGGGAGTACTCTCGTAGGTTGGCTCCCAACCTAGTCTAGTCAATTTTTCGACCGAAAGATGCATTTTCGGAACGTTATCGACCCACCATAGATTACCACCAGTGTATTCTTATGTTGGACCAACACCTACTACATCACAAACTATCTCTGCGATCTCGTCTACTGCTGTTGTCGTTTTCGTTCCGAGGTTGTATGTGTGAACTGGTCTCGCTTGCTCACTTGCATGTTCGATAATATGTCCCATCGCGTCGACACAGTCGATGACGTGCATATACGACTTTTCCTGACAGCCGTTACCCAGAATCGTTAGCGAATTTAGACTTGCGTGTAGTTTCCCGATGAAATCTGGAATCCCAGCTCCCCGAAGTCGAGGACCGACAATATCCGCAAACCGGAAAATGAACGTATTCAATCCGTGTGAATGGGTATACGTAGAGACGAGTCCTTCTTCTCCAAGTTGCCTGCGCAATAAACACTGATCAGTTCTAGCGGGGCATAGTTTTGGGTGTTGTCTGTGTAGCCTAACCATATTTTGTTGATGACGAAGCGAGATCGTCGTACATAAAAAAAACATAATACCGAATTTTAGCCAAAACTACTGTCTACCATTTTTTGAATAACAAGCAATATATGCCAAAAAGTACGCCCAAAACAACTGTCGACCTCCGCCGCGTGTTATCGTCATTTCAGCGAAACCGTGAACAGTGAATGCCACAAAAACCGCAATTGCCCCGGCAAGATATAACCGATCATTTACGGGAGCATACATGTGACTTTTCAAACCATACCACACTGTCACACCAACAACTAGTCCAAATAAGACTACACCAACGATACCTAACTCACCTAAAACGGTAAAATAGTCACTGTGAGGGCTTGTGTAAACCCCTGGAATGACTTCTCGTGAAATTCCAAACCCAGTGCCTTGGAGGTTGGTCATTGAGTAGTGCCATATTGAGGTCCACGTTTCAACTCTACCGGAGCCCTCTAATGTATCTGAAGAAATGTCAATAAATCGTTGTTGCAAGAGCATTGGACTCATTGTCGGAACAATAGTTGTAAACACAGCTATAATAGCCAATATTTTTGGGTTTGATTTCAATAAACTCTTAACCCGGTACGACTTGTCGAGACTTATTAGAAAGAAAGCTATTGTAAGCCCACATACTACGGCAACAGTCCCTGTTCGAGAGCCAGTTAGAATTAATCCACTAAATTGTATAATAATGCCTAATGCGTAAATCAGCCCACGTTGAGAGTCAAAATACAGTATTAGTGTGAGTGGAAGTGATGCGACAAGAAACCCGGCGAGTGTGTTTGGATTTCCTAATATTGAAGAGATACGGTTCTGTGGTCCGTAGACATTTTGCGAGATTTCAACGGGGCCAATCGTAATATACTGGATGGTTCTTCCACCAGCAGATCCTATCTCTCCAAAAAAATACAATAGTATGCCAGTCAGGGCAAACATCGATCCAAAAATAATTATAATGCGTGAAAGTACTCGGAATGTGTTTTTTCTCTGGTTATCTACAGTAACAATCAAAAATAGAGCGATTGGAAGCGTGAGTGCAAGGAACGCTCTTTGTGCTGTCAGTCTTGGATACAACGCCCAAAATGAGCTTATTACAGCATACATAAAAGTCACGCCGAGTAGTGTAAGTAGAATAAAACTACTTTTTGTTAATTTTATATATCTATTATTATAGAGTCCCAATAAAAGTATTACAGAAAAAACAAGTATTTCTAGAACAACAGACGGTAAAGTGGACTCAAATGTCTGTATGTGGGATAGTATAGATACTGAAAAACCTATTCCAATTATGAGTCCATACTTGTTCTTAAATTTATATTTCATTTGTTATATTCTCTATTCTAATCCTAATTTATTAGCATATTCCTTAGTAATTACAGAATCAGAAAAATCTCGAGCTCGGTCTTGGATCCTTGTTTGCTTTCTTTCCGTGCGTAATGACTTCCTGATTCCATCTGCCATTGCCTCCTTATCGCCAACTGGCACAAGTTTTCCATACTCGCCATTTTTTAATATCTCACTTGGGCCATGAGGACAATCAGTAGACACAACGGGTGTTCTAACAGCCATCGCCTCAACTAAAACGATACCAAATCCTTCCCACTTCGAAGAAAGTACAAACACATCTGCTGCATCCATGTATCCATACAGGTTGTCAACATACCCAACTAACTCAGCTCGATCTTCAATATCCAGTTCAGACAGTAACGTACGCAATTCCTGTTCCTTTGAGCCAGTACCAACAATGAGTAACCGTCCCTGATTATTTTCTTTTGCAACCTTCTCAAAGGCATAAAGTAGTGTTGCAAAATCTTTCTGTTCGACTAATCTACCCGCTCCAAGCACAACCTGTAATGATGCATCATTCAACCAACGATGGTCCACAGGCTGTGACGCCTCTATATACACTTCTTCTGTGACTACTGGATTGTAGATCACTGAAACATCATTTGACCCGAGAGTTGTATGGCCCACAATGTCTTGTTTGGCTCCCTCCGAAACCGCAATAACTTGGTCTGCATGTGAGTATAGCCGTGGATACAATCGTTGAATCGCTTTTGAAGTGAATTTTTGGGATTTTGACGTGTTTACTGAGTGTGTATTGTGGATGCCAACTGCAATTGTTGTCTCAGTACGCGACGTTTTGCCGGCGATTATAGCAGCGATATTGGCGTGTGTATGTCCTGCGAGTAGCACATCGGGCTCAGTACTGGTGAGATACTGTCGGAGTGGAATTATACTTTGTAGTACTCTGTCGACGCCCAGATTGACAACATTGGCTTCGTCTGGAACCTTCGAAATAAAATCGCCTCTGTAGTCTGCAACAACAAGATCAACGGCGATATTTTGTTGAACGAACCCCTTTGCTAGATTGAGTATGCAGGTCTCGATCCCTCCCGGAGTCAACGTCGGCAAAAAGAGTGCAATTGAAGCTGAAGATTGACTTTCACCACTCGAAGAACTCATTACGTATGTTAAGATAGAACAGTGAGATAAAAAGCATCACGGTCTTACGATGAATTTTGTTCTTAGCTTCTTGTCGCGTCGGAAAACCATTCAGAATCGTCAGGGCAGTCATTAAAACAAGTCGTAGCTGACACCCCGGATAGATGTAGACAAGTTCATGAACGTGAAAAATTTTCAAGTTACACTCACGATACACTTCGTTCTGACCACTAACCCAACTGAACGGCCGTGGTAAATCACATACGGCCTTGGATTCGTCTAGCTCACACTACGTTTTGATGTTGTAGACCGTATACATTAGCATATTTTACGAAATTCGCAGGAAGTGATAAACGAGTGGGAGCGCCGACCACCGCATTTGATCGACGGTATGTAAAGAAGACCCGACTTCCGGTGCGAGCTTGTCGACAGGATCGTGGTCGTCAGTGACTACGAGTACTTCGACCTGATGGCCATTCTTTGAGGGCAGATTAGCGAGGTTGGTTGTGATCCGTTATGCCCACCAATAGACAAGCGATCGATAAATAGAGTATTTTAATTTAAGTTGTATTAGACAATTGGATAGAAGTGTATGAATAATAGTTATACTATATGTCTGACATTTCTATCCGTATTGTTGAGGGAAAATTCAATTGCAGATACAAAATTCGAGATGTTCTCATAATCTGGATCACCCCAAACGACTGGTTCACTGATTCTGAACAGTGCATCAATATAGTGACGAACTTCATCGTCGGAAAGTCCTCCTTTATTAATCGCTTCAGAGATCGCCATATCAAGTTCATTTATATCACTCGGAGAAACTACACTTTTGAGATCACTATACAGTGCAGAACCAAGTGCAACTACCGGTTTTCCGAATACAATCGCTTCGTGACCGACGGTATTATTTAATGTGACTACTGCTTCTGCGTTTTCAATAATATCATGGGCTGAAAAAGATGGATCAGCAAGTGTTGCGTACCGTGATATCCGACGAATATCAAAAAAGGGCATTGCGCCACATTGTCGTGGATGATCTTTTACACATAGGCTCGTCTCGTGCGGTACAGATCGCGAGAGATGTTCAATGAGCCTTGCTTGGTCATAGAATGCAGGTGATCGCATGGTAACACGTGATTCACGGAAGTACTGGATCGGATAGAATACAAATTCTGTATTCTGAATATATTCATCCGTATCATTACGATTTAGTGACCAGAATTGCTGGGCTTTTGCCTGAATTGGTTTTCCAAGCGTTCTGCGAGACCACTTATATATTAATGGAAGGGAGTCGGATTTTTCATTCCATACCGTCTGTAGCTTCCCTAAAATATTTTTCACAAGAGAGGTTTGTTGTGATGATCCTGAATTTGAACCGACTTGTGGTTTGTCACGGATCACTGTTAGACGATACTGTTCAGCACGTTTTTCCTGTTCTTTGGTAAGGTCGTGTTCAAGAGCAGAGTCAACCTCTTGAAAGTACATCTCCTCACCATTGCGGATAGTCGAACGTCCAGGTAGCGGATTAAAACTGCACCGAACAGATGGAATTTCATGGTATTTTGCAACTCGTGCGAGTGCTCTTCGATTTATTTCTCCTCCTTGGTTTTGTATCGGTATACCCTGAAAACCACGTTCATACAACCCGTCCAAGTAGTCTAGTAGAAGATGAAGCCGTGTGAGATATTTTTCGCAATTCGGTGAAGTTGGTCCATCTGGAAGGAATCGACCACCGGACGGTTTTAGATATTCATAATCATATACTAGCTGAGGGAATATGAATGAACGTGGTGAATTAATTGAATATTTATTGATTAGATGTGAAAAATCATGACTGGGCTTGTGATTCAAGTGGTCAGTTAGGATCGATTTGTTGGCAACCTTTTGTTCTATATCGCCTAGATACTCTTGATTTTGTGGAAATATTAAAGCAGAAGCATTGTTTTGCTCTAGACGACTGGCTAATTGAGCTTGGAAATCCGTAGAACTATGTGAATTTAACGGAATTATAAATTCTAGACCACTTAGATTTGAGGACATATCTTTCTATCAGTAGGAGATACTATTTATATCGATTGTTTTATGAGCTGTGTTCAGATATGTACTGGAAAGTGAGACAACATGTTTCTTGAGTCCCTGTGACAGAATTTGGATGCCTCAACGGTAGTGTCGTCCAAATTGAGATGAATATTGTGGGGCGAGAAGACACATCGCAGTTTTTGATAGAATTCTGGATTCAAATATGTCTATCAGCACTGTCTAAATAATCTCCTCAACTGCCATCCGTCCATCAAGGGGTTTGATACGGTCAGTGGGAGTTGCAGTGTCTAGTAGTAACGAGTCTCCAGGACAAAGTTAAAAATGACCAGCAGCAATGAATCATCATGCACATCGTTGCAAGCATCCAAGCTCGGCTGGGCTCAACTCGACTTCCAGGAAAAGTACTGTTTCATCTTGGCGACCGGCGGGTACTGCAGTGGTGTATCGATCGAACGACAGCGGCCGAAGCTGTCGACGAAACGATAGTCACGACCGGTAATCGGCCCGAGAATGACGCTATCAAGAGGTACTGCGAACGAGCCGACACGGCGTATAGCGTCGGCCCAGAAGAAAACCTGCTCCCCCTGTTAAAAGTATATTATTTCCTTCGATCATTATATGACAAACGGTCACGGCATCTATATCAAACTATTGATGATGGGTTCTGTTGCCACGCTTGTTAGAAACGTATACTAAACATAATTTGAGGGATGGCAATAATCTGATGTACTAATTAGTCTATATATTTGTTAAATTTATTTGGAATAAATATTAAAAATATTAAACTTAGGTAATGTCACCCCTGTGATTGAATTGTGTATAACTCGGCATACTGCCCACCATTATCAATAAGTTCCTGATGTTTCCCCGCCTCAATGATCTCCCCAGCCTCAACTGTATAGATCTGATCTGCATTCCGAACGGTCGACAATCGATGAGCAATCCCGACAATCGCATAGTCTCGCTCCATGGCTTCGATCGCCTGTTGGACCTCGTTTTCGAGATTCGAATCGAGGTTACTCGTTGCCTCATCTAACACTAACACTTCGGCGTCCTTCAACAACGCCCGCGCAAGCGCAACTCGTTGTTTTTGTCCCCCAGAGAGTCGAACCCCTTCATCACCAAGTTGGGTTTCGTACCCATCGGGCAGTTCGTCGAAGAACTGATCCACCTTGGCGATCCGAGCCACTCGATCCAACTCTTGCTCTGATACCTCTCGGTTCCCAATCGTCAGGTTGTACCGAAGCGTGTCGTTGAAGATGTAGGGGCTCTGGCGTACTACCGCAATCCGAGAACGCCACTCGTCGATATCCATCTTATTAATGGGTCGGCCATTCGCGCAGATTTTCCCACCCGTAGGCTCGTACATTCGGGTCAAAAGCGAGATGATCGTCGATTTTCCCGCACCGGATTGCCCCACAAATCCAATAAAGTCTCCTTTCCCAAACTCAAATGATACTCCCGCGACTGCGTCTTCGTCTTGGCCCCGATATGAGAATCGAACATCGTTGAACTCAACGGTCTGAATTTCTTTAGGCACATCTTCAGTAGCAGCCTGTGGCTCAGCATTCGAATCGAGATCATCAATGAATTGTTGTGTGCGAACTAAATGCGGCAGGTTGTTTTCGACTTTGTAAAACAGTGAGTTCACATTACTCACTTTTGGACCGAGGCGGAACATAGCGAACAAGAACACCCCAAGAGCACCGAGCGACAGATCTGCAACGCTGATAGCCAAATAAATCAGCACAAAGACCGACACCGCAGTTAAGAGATTGTAGAAGTTCGCAATCGCTTGTTCGTTCCGTCGGAGTCTGATACTCGAATCGGCAAACTGATTGACAGCCCCTAAGAAATCATCAAACAACTCAGATTTGAGCTCGAACAGCTTGGTGTCGCGGATGCCTTGTGTTCCTGCTTGGGCGGCCTGTTGGGCACCTTCGTTTGCATCAGCGACCTTCTCACCGAGTTCATAGCCCGGTTCAAACACATATCTAAACAGTACGGTAAACCCACCGAGAAACACCAACGCAAAGAGCGTGAGTTCTGGTGAGACAACAAACGCTACGAGAAGATACATTAGTGCCAAAAATGATTGTTCGATAAAATTAACAACAAACTTGATCGTCCGCCCGGCATACTCTGCTTGTGTCACAATCGCATTGAGAATGTCATCAGAGCCCTCTCGGTCAAAGTACGCAATGCGAGCATCCAGCGCATTATTGAACGCCTGGATCTGAATTTCTCGGGTGTAATCGATCACCAACGCTTCGCGCATCCAGCGGACGACAAACGTCGACGTCCAGCGAATCGCAAGGATGAAGCTCACACCCGTAACCACGAATCCAAGGGTAAATGGGATCCCCAGGAACTGATAGGCATTCACAAACGCGAGCATGACACCCTCGGCTTCGGTTGCGGGATCACCGGATGTTTGGACGATTTCGACAATCGGCAAAATAAATCCTAATCCAACCCCTTCGAGCAGAGCAGCAAAGATTCCGCCAATAATAATTGCAAAAGTCAGTTTCGGGCGATACTTCGCAACACGGACTAAGGCGCGAAGTTGTGCCCGTCGACTAATCTGTTCGCTCGTTTCCATTAGTATTGGAATTCATTCGGTGTTTCTTATATGCGTTGGTCTGGTGATTAGCAGTAGATTCTGCCGTAGAACGTTGATCAGATGATTCATTCCCCGTCTATCGCCTGTTGCTGTCGTTCAGTGGTGGCCGCCCCAAAACAAATCACATAGTTGGTATGTTATCCTAATAAGAATACAGAATTGCTACTGGGTGTCACCATCTATTAGTGGTCTATCTCACAGACAACGTCTCGGAGTTCTTCGAGTACGTCTGGCCTGTGTTCTTCCAACACTTCGATATCCGCAGGCAATTCGTTATGAATTCGCTGCCGTACTCTATAGACGGCCTGATCTTTCTGGTCTTGTGATGGATCACTGTCGCCCGCGATATGCTTGCGGTCTGTCTCTGTCATGATCGCTCGATATCGTCCCATCTCGATTGGGACTTTCGACCGTGCTCATTCAATCTATGCATCTTTGACTACTCCAATCTATGTATCAGTGCATAGCTATGCAACAATGCAAAGTTTAATGCAGCCAGCAGTACATAGATGCTACTGAGAACCAACGGTCCACGACCACAGAAAGTGGACGGGTGTTCCAGCACCCGACCGTGGTTCTCGGAGCACCAAGAACCATGTCAGAATCAAACTCACAACCAAAAGAAGGCACCGCTAGCGACCCAGCCAGCGGCGGTACAGAACTCAAAGAGTGTCTGGTCTGTGGTGCGGTCGGACTGCCCGAACGCATCACCAACCACGACTGCGAAGACTTTCTCGATCACAAAGATCTACAGGGCTGATTATGAAGCGTACTAACGAATTCGTCGTCGTACCACAGTCAGATGAAGACGAAGAGCTGATACGCCGTCTGTTGGATGCTTCTGCAGCACTGTGGAATGAGATCAACTACGAACGTCGACGATCGCCTACGCCGATCCCAACGGAGACGTCTGGGAAATCAGTGAGTACCGAGGTCGCTACGGCGGCGTTCTCGGTGCGTCGACGGTCCAACAGATCGAACGCAAGAACCGCGAAGCGTGGCGGTCGTTCTTCGCGCTCCAAGACAAGAACGAAGCCAACGGCAAGCCCGGATTCTGGGGCAACGAAGCCGATGGACGCGAGCTTCGGACGTACATTCGCAACACGTCGTACTCCGTCGAGTGGGGCGACTACTCCCGACTCGAAATTCTCGTCGGCCAAGATCTGAAAGACGAATACGGGCTTAGATACCGCGAACGCCTCCGCCTCGAAGTTCGGGGCGAACCCAATTGGAAGGAGTACGACAAGCAGGGTCGGTTAGGGTTGTTCTACGACGAGCAAGCACAATCGTTCAGGGCCTTTCAGCCAGTCACAATCAACGAAGACCATTCTCGACTGGCACAACCACTGGCTTCAGAAGAAGCCGCTCTGGACATCGGTGCGAACAACCTCGTCGCCTGTACAACCACGACAGGCAAGCAATACCTGTATGAAGGACGCGCCCTGTTCAAGCGATTCCGTGAGACGACACGAGAAATCGCCCGACTCCAATCAATCTTAGAAGAAGGTCGATACAGCAGTCACCGCATCCGCCGGTTGTACGACCGGCGCACAAAGCGACGTGACCACGCCCAAGACGCGCTCGCTCGTGACCTCATCGAACGCCTCTACGACGAAGGCGTTTCGACAGTGTACGTTGGGGCCTTAACTGACGTGCTCGACACACACTGGTCAGTTGAAACGAACGCGAAGACGCACAATTTCTGGGCGTTCCGGGCGTTCATCAAGCGGCTGGTGTGTACCGCCGAGGAGTACGGTATCTCGGTCGAGGTTCGGTCGGAAGCGTGGACGAGTCAAGAGTGTCCGAACTGTGGTTCAACAGATGACACGACGCGTCACAGAGATACGCTGACGTGTCCATGTGGCTTCGAGGGTCACGCCGATCTCACAGCATCCGGGACGTTCCTTCGGCGTCACCAGAACTCAAAGAGTTCTGGCTGGCGAACGAGACGCGACGCGTCTCGTCAACGGCAGACGACGGTAACACGGTCGATGGCACGGCCTGTATGCCTCAAGTGGGACAACCACGAATGGTTGGAGTCATCACACTCTCACCGTCCCGACGAGGAGCATACGAACCCGCAAGTTGCCTCTGTGGGTGGGTAAGCGGTACCCCCCAGCGCGAGGAAACCTCGCCGTTTATGACGAGGAGGATGTCATCAGACGACGACGTGGTACGTTCACACCTACTTGCACGCCGATGATCCAGCAGTACTCCCACTCGGCAAGGCTGTCCTGGAGCGTCTCCAGTTCGGCGGCAAGCGAAATTACGGCTACGGCGAGGTCGAGTTGAAAGACACCCAACTGGTCGACCTCGATGAACTGGACTACTCGCGACTCAAAGGCGCAGAAACATACCTCATCGAGATTGTGACTCCGTTCGTCCTACAGTCGGAGTATCCCAAAGCGAACGACCAACCAGTGCCGTGGTGGTGGGCCGAAACCCGCGATGACCTCCGAACTCGCGAAGAAAAAATCCTCGAACAGCGCGAAGTGTTCCGCCTCCAGACGGTCGATCATGGGCAGGTCGTGAAGTATCTGGGTGACCGACCGGTAGAGACCGCGAAGAATGGACTCCACAGAGTTGGCTCGCACTCCCGATATGGGTTCGGTGAACTACGCGTCAAACCACTCGTCGAGCAGTCCCAGAAACACAGCAGAAGGACTAATCTTGGTTGTGAGTATACACATGAACAGAGTTGAATCGGGTGGAAAGTATTCACGCTACAGACTGAATAAAGAAATCGTATTACCAACAATTAATCGAGCAAGGCTGCAAAGATACCGCCAACAATAATTGCGAAAGTCAGTTTCGGGCGATACTTTGCAACGCGGAGTAAGGCGCGAAGTTGTGCCCGTCGACTAATCTGTTCGTTCTCTGGCATTGAATCACCATTTGTTTGGTGTTGTTTATACAGAATCAAGGAGAATACCTGACCTTTCAGGGTCAGGATGAATCCGACAACTCCCCCACAGTCCACCGTCGATGGCAGGGCCGGATATTCCACCATTCTTAAACCGAACTTTTACAATACA
>Ga0306902_100290_pt1 | contig 18815 bp, 16 predicted proteins | sample AntDeeMetagen256_FD_190440 | JGI IMG/M metagenome (GOLD analysis project Ga0306902, IMG submission 190440) | Saline lake microbial communities from Deep Lake, Antarctica - Metagenome TFF #256 (v2) (version 2) | ecosystem: Environmental > Aquatic > Non-marine Saline and Alkaline > Saline | place... | reverse complement strand
CCCAGATATTTGCTCCACCGTTTTCTTGAACAAAATAATGTGCCAACAGTCGGTGTATTTCACCGCCACGACCTTGATATACATAGTCGATATTGGTCGTTTCAAACATCCTCGTGAGTAGTTGTGCGAACCGACGAGTGCGGTCTATCGCCTGGCTACGTGACAGGGCAAAGTAGTTCATTTCAGTAAAGTAGAGGTGCGGAATACTCGGGATTTTGTACTCTCTCTCTAATTGTTTCAGGGTTGGGAGCCTGGATTGTGTTGAATCGGCAAGGCTGATGAATTCTCCACTCAGGTTCTCGGCAACATCATCACTTGGACGTGGGGATAGAAAATGAACGGTGTGTCCGTACTCTTCGAGTTTTTTTGCGTAATCAAACTCGTTCTGTACCGCGTTATCACCCCAAGAACCCATTAGCAGAATTTCCGTCGACATGGTTACTTTTCTCGGAGGTTCGTTAGATGATAAGTCTTGTTTTGTGCACAGACTGCCTGTTAGTAGTTTTGTCCAGCTTTAGATACCGACTTTAGCAGTCGGTATCCGACGTAGGTCAGTGGGTAAGCTCCATATATTTTCCAGTTGGTCCAATCGTATCTGAGAGCCTGCCGCAGCACTGGACGTGCCTCCTTCGACCGGCCGTCGAGTGCGAGATTGATGCCGTAGGTGAGATAAATATCAGACAGCTTTTGGTTTACGAGATCTTCGACGGACTCGTTTCGTTGCGAAAACGTTTCGGTCACTGCCTTCCGATCTTCGAACAGGTTTTCGTAGTTCTTGCTGATGTTTCCGTCGTGAATGCGGTACTGCAGCAGAATCTCATCGACATATGTGATTCGGTGGTTCTCTGCCACTCGGAGCCACATATCGTGATCCGAGTTCGCATACAGATCCTCGTCGAACCGTTTCTCATCGATTGCGGAGTGATGACACACCACGGAAGAGGTGCAGATAACGTTGTTGAGAAAGAGACTCCGAAGGAACTGATGGCGGTCCTCAGCCGTCGTCGGGGGCTCATCGTGGTGTTTCCCTAGCTCCTTGCCGTCGGCATCGATATATCTCGCATTCGCATGGACCAGCTTCGCATCGGTCGAATCCAGGACCTCTATCTGTCGCTGGAGCTTGTTCGGATGCCACCGATCATCGGCGTCGATAAACGCATAGAACTCGGTTTCGAGGCTGTCGAGACCTTTGTTGCGGGCGCCCGCATCACCTCGGTTCGTCTGGGGGACGTACCGAACGCGTGGATCATCGAACTCCTGGACGATTGCTCCGGTGTCGTCGGTCGATCCGTCGTCGACCACGACGAGTTCGAAGTTCTCGTAGCTCTGGTCGAGGACGCAGTCGATTGCTCCGGCGATCCACTGCTCTTCGTTGTAACAGGGGAGAACAATACCGACTCGTGGCGAACTCATTGATTTCGTTATACAACCGGTATATAAATCGGTGTTGACTTCAGGAGTCAGGCGTCAAGCGTTTGTTCCTCGCGGAGATAGCTGATCACGTTCTGGAGGCCGGTTTCTATATCGACGGTCGGCTCCCAGTCGAGGAGGTTGTTGGCCCGTGAGATGTCCGGCTGTCGCTGCTGGGGATCGTCTGAGTGGGGCAACGGCTGGTAGCTAATCCCGGCGGCTGACTCGACGAGCGAGCTCACAAGCTCCGCCAGCTCCTTAATCGAGATCTCACTTGTGCTGCCGATATTGATAACTTCTCCGGCGAGATCAGGGGTGTTCATAAAGGTACGAAGGCCACGGATCTGGTCGGAGACGTAGAGGAAACTCCGCGTCTGGCTGCCATCGCCGTATACGGTGAGCTCCTGTCCCTGGAGTGCCTGGGTGACGAAGTTCGAAATAACGCGTCCATCATCCGGCTGTATACGAGGCCCGTAGGTGTTGAACAGGCGGACTGTGCGCGTATCAACGCCGTACTCTCGTGTGTATATTGTCGCGAGTGTCTCGGCGAACCGCTTTGCCTCGTCGTACGGCGCACGCTTGCCGCGTAGATTCACGTTCCCGTTGTACGTCTCGGACTGGGGGTGTTCGAGTGGATCACCGTACACCTCGCTGGTGCTCGCCAGCAGCACTCGGGCATCCGTTTCGGCTGCCAGACTCAACACCGCTTCCGAGCCGACAGTGTTCGTCATTGCGATATCCAGCGGATGGGACTCGAAATCCGTCGGCGAGGCCCGGGAGGCGAGATGGTACACCTGATCGGCACCGTACAGCGTCGAGATCTCCCGTACGTCGCCCTCGATAAACTCGAACTGAGGCTTCTCAAGCAGATGAGCAATGTTCCGTCTGCGCCCGGAACCGAGGTTGTCGAAACAGACGACATCCTGCCCGGCATCTACGAGCGCATCACAAAGATTACTGCCGATGAACCCTGCACCGCCAGTCACTAACACTTTCATGATAATCTTACATGGCCTTATCCGGCTTTGTGGGTATAGTTTGTGATTCATATTGACCCATATACAATCTGTCAGGAAGTGCGGTGCCGGGTCAGCGTCGGACGGAAACGACGAACTGCCCTCTCCTGGTGGGGCGCTCTTTAGACCGGGTCAGCCGCAGCAACCGCCTCGTACACATTGATCATCTGCTCGGTGACTGTCTCAGGAGCGAAGTTCTCTTCGACGTACTGTCTGTAGGCACTGGGGTCTCGTTCCACGGAGTCGGCCCGCAGAATCGCCGCTGCAAGAGCGTCGGCACTGTTCGACGCACACACCAGCTCTTTGTCTAGGACGATATCCGGCGGTCCCCCGACATCCGTACAGACGACGGGCAACCCACTCTGCATTGCCTCGATAATCGTTCGGCCGAAGGCCTCCGGGATGATGCCCGGGTGAACGAACAGCGAGGCACCAGCATACGCCTCACCGATCTGTTCGTACGGAACTCGTCCAGTGAATTCGACTCGTTCGGTGAGGTCCAACTCCCGGACGAGCGTTCGGAACTCGGATTCGTGAGGACCAGTGCCGACGATCCGAAGCTGATACGGCGCAGGAAGCTGTGCCAGTGCCCGAAGCAGCACGTGAACGCCTTTCTTTCTCGTTAACTCACCGACATAGATGAGTGAGTACGGATTGCTGGGCTCGGTGAGCGGTGGGGGATCGAACGCCGGATCGTACATGTTGGGGACCGTCGTGATTCGGTCCGCCGGCAGGCCATGATCGCTGTAGATTCGCTTTATCGCGTCGCTGATAGCGACGAACCGGTCGGTTTGGCGCTGATAGTGGCGGAGGATGCGGCCGGTCGTCGGATAGCCGATCAGTTCGTAAAGTCGCTCCAGTCGGTCGGGCACACGGTTGACCTCGTGGGCCTTGAGGAAATGATAGGAGTTCAGGGTCGCAACTGACCGGATCGAATGTCTCGCCGAGAGATAGCCGGCCAGGGGGTTCAACTCCATGTTGTAGGCATGGATGAGATCGACGCTCCCGATCCAGCGGCGGATTCGTCTGAGCGCAGCCAGGTTCTGGAGTTCGGTTACGCGGCCGGAGACGTCGCCCAGCCGACGCACCGTGACCTCACCGACGGTACTGGTCCGGCTCCCGTCGAAACTGAACACCGTGATCTCGCCGATCCGATCCGACTGGGCGAGATGTTCTGCCAGAAGCTGCACGCTCTGTTCGCCGCCACCGGCGCGTGTCGGTGGGTATCGAGGCGTGAGCAGCCCGAGACGCTCGATCATCGTTCCCTCGACTGGGCAGGCTGATAGCGGTGGCCGTCCGGCTGGTCGGTCGGTACTGGCTTCCAGGACGTGTCGTCTGTTCGGGTGTACATATGTCGGACGGGCTCACCGTCTCGGTATCCTACCGAGCCGGTCTCGGCTATTTATATCCGAGGGCTTCGAGCCGGTCTTCGGTCGACTCGTCGACCGACGGCTCGGCCAGCTCCTCGGCCTGCTCGGTCCGGCTGATGTAGGTTTCGAGCTCCTCGCGGAACCGCTCGACGAGCGCCTCCTGGTCGGCAATCGGGACGCGTTCGCACTCCGGAAGCCGCCAGAGAACCCACTCCCGATCCGGATCTTCGGGGTTGTCCATGGTCCGCCACCAGACGAGTCGCCACGACTCGTTCTGATAGGCGAGGACGTCCTCGTTGCCGAGATACATCGCATGTTCCTCCTCCCGGTCGCCCCCGAGCGACGGCACGAGGCTCTTTCCCTCCCACCGGTCGTCCTCACCGAGATCGAACAGGTCGGCGACAGTCGGGGCCAGATCCAGCAGCGAGGCGATGTCGTCGATCTCCTTGCCCTCGGGGATTCCTGGACCGAAACAGAAGAAGGGGACGTGAAAGCTCTCTTCGTATCCCGATGGCGGATGGCCGAACAGCCCGTGCTCGCCGAACAGCTCGCCGTGATCGGAGGTAACGATGAAGACGGTGTCCTCGAACAGTCCGCGCTGTTTCAGTTCGTCGATGAACTCGCCGATGTGGTGGTCGAGATACCGGATATCTCCACGGTAGAGCGCCTGGAGATCGGCGGTGTCGGTCTCCGAAAGCGTCGCTCCCTCCTCGTGCATCTTGCCGTTGACCGAGATAGCTCGGTTCTTCGAGATCGATCTGTCGGTGACCGTTTCGAGGAACTCCTCGGGCGGATAGAACGGATAATGGACGTCCATGTAGTGGGTCCACAAAAAGAACGGGCTGTCATCGTTGCGCTCCTGGTCCAGCCACCGGAGTGCTTTCCGGTTGAGCGCCTGCGCTTCGGTGTAGTCGCTGCTCCCGGAGGTCGTTCTGAAGAAATGGTAGCCGCGCTTGAGCAGTTTATAAAGCACCGAGTTGCTGTCTAGGTTCTGGGTGACGAGATACCGGAGCTGTGAGAGCCCCCCGGCCTCGTCGTCGAAATCGTTATACGTCTCGAAGCCGACGTCGTAGTTCTTGTCGTCACGGAGGTGGGGGTTCGTATGAAATCCGGCGGTGTCGTAGCCAGCGGCCTGAAACTTCGCGGCGAGGAACGGCCGGTCCTCGGACATGTATCCAGTCCCGCCGTAGTGGTCCCCATAGGTACCAGTGAGAATCGTCGGAAACGAGATCGGCGTCGCATAGCCGTTGGCGTAGGCGCGAGTAAACCGGACACCGTCGTTGGTGTATTCGTTCACCCGTGGCATGAGCCCAGAATCCGCAGTCGCATGATCCGCACGAAGACTATCCACTGTGAGGAGAACGAAATTCTGTCCCATCACAAGACGAGACTCTACGATCAAATAAGTACTTTTTGTTTCGGCAATCGCCGTACAACGGACCGCTGGTGGTGATTCAGGAGCGATATAGGACCGAGACTGAGAGGTTGTCGACCACGATAGACCGGAACCGCTGGGAGATAACCGAGAGTAGCACGAAGTAGCTCGCGGCTCCAACACCGATGAGTGACAGCACGATGACGACGTTGTTGGAGAGCGCACTCGCTTCGAACAGCTGTCTGATCGCGAAGACGACCGCTCCCATGACTGTGGCTGCCACGCACTGCCTCCCGATCTCAGCGATCGGTAGTTCGAACATCAGCAGCCCGTAGAGGTACCGGAACGCAAGAACCAGCCCAACAGCCGCCGAGATGACTGTTGCGACCGCTGCACCGACCCATCCGAACTGGGAGACGAGAACCACGTTCAGCCCGATATTGACACCCATAAACACTGCATTCACCCGGAATGCGAGTTCAGGGCGGTCGAGGGCGTTTAACCCATTGAGCAGTTGACTCTGGTAGTCATACATCAACATTGCGACGATCAGCAGCCCCAGGACCGCAACCCCCTGGGTGAACTCCTCGCCGTAGATCCGCAGCAGTCGATCCCCGATAATGACCGCCCCGACCAGTCCTGGAATCGAAATCAGACCGGCGTTGGCGACCGAGTCGGTGACGATCGTTCTGAACAGGCTGTCCCGCTCTGTCGCGTCAGCGTGACTCAGTTCGGGAAACGTCGACTGCTGAATACTCGTGCTGAAGATCCCGATGAAGTTCGTGAGATTCCACGCGATCTGATAGATCCCGACGAGTGCGGGGGAGACGAACGCTCCCAGCACGATAAAGTCCATATCAGTGAACGACCGGCCACTGAGATTGCCGAGCCACGAGTATTTCGCGAAGTCGATCAGGCTTACAAAATGGTCTCTCGTCGGTCGCTGGAGCCCAACCGAGAGGAACGCGAGCCCGAGGAGTCCGACGAGCCCAGCACCGGCTGAAAAGCCCACCAGCATTCCGGTCAGTCCGAACCCGGCAACCACGAGCGCGATCTGGATGAGGCTCTGGCTTCCGATCCGAACCGGTCCAAGCAACCCCGAAACGTGGACGAGATGGTCGCCCTGAAGTGCGGAGCTAATCAGCGACGAAAAGAGCCCAACAATAATGAGCAGCACGACAAACAGGGCGACATCGGCACCCACATACGAGTTCACGGCATTCCTGAACAGAATGACCCCGAGCGAGGCAACCGCCCCGACCGCAGCGACCATGACCAGCCCGGCAGTGAAGTAGGCTGCTTTCTCGTCCGATTCACTCATCCGCTTTTTTATCGCCGATGCGACGCCGACCTCACCACCGGTTCGCAGCCATTTGCTAACGACAAGTGCCAGCGAGTAGTAGCCGAGGACCTCCGCACCAACGACCCGGGCAAACACGAGTGTCGCCGCGAAGCCGAGCCCAGAACTCAGGAACTTCGAAACGAAAACGACGAACGAGGTTTGGCCGATTCGCATTGTGTGGATCCTCTCAAACGGTCTGTTGCCCACTCTCTCCGATGGTGACCTATAAGCTTTGTATTTCTCTCACAGCCGTGGCGTTACCGCTCGTAGGTGAAGCGTCCCTGGAACGATTCGACTGTCTCGGCAACCGTCGCCCGGAGTCGGTCCTCGAATGTAGCCATCGAAAACGGCTCGATGAACGAGGTCGGATCAGCCGACACCCCCTCGCGTTCCAGCCGGTCGACCGCAGCCCGGATCGATGCCGCCGAGCCGTCGTGGAGCAGGCCGTTCTCTCCGGCCCCGACGAACAGCCCAGGAAACCCATCGTTTCTGGCGAGACAGGGTTTGTCGCTCGCGTTGGCCTCGATCGGGACGATCCCGAAATCCTCGTTGCGGCCGTTGAAGACGACCGCCCGGCAGCGCCCCAGGAGTTCGTACTTCTCGTCCTCGGAGACGAAGCCGGCGTACTCCATGTTGTCGGCCGCCCGGATACGGTCGACAACGCCGGCATCACCCTCGCCGCCAGCAAAGACGATCCGCTGGTCGAGTCCCTCGAAGGCCTCGACGATGGCCTCGATTCCCTTTTCGACATCGAGCCGTCCGAGATGGAAGTAGAACCCCTCATCGCCGCGGTCTTCATACCGGCCGAGTTCGACCGGCGGGTAGACGACCTCGGCGTCCCGTTTGTAGTATTTCCAGAGGCGGCGTGCGATGACCGGGCTGTTGGCGAGATACTGGTCGACGCGGTTGTCTATCGCGCTGTCTCGCGTCCTGAGATAGCGCACCACAGGCCGGGCCAGCTGACCGACCAGTGAGTTCTTTCGGTCGTGGTAGAGATCGTAAAACCAGCGTGGTGGGGAGTGACAGTAGTTGCAATGGAGGGTGGTCTCCGGCGTAATCACTGCCCGCGGGGTCGATCCCGATGTGATGAGCACGTTGGGACTACCGTAGGTCCGCCAGTCGACATCTTCCCAGAGGCTGTATTCGGCCGGCCGACCCAGCCGTTTTCGCACCCCTGTGGTCCACTCCGGCAGGTCGGCGGTCACGTCGTAAAACTCGATGTCTCCGTAGGGGTTGTCGCTGTCGGGTTCCGGCTCACCGACCGTGTACACCGTCGATTCGCCGACGGCTTCGGCCAGTTTTGTCACCAGATACTCGGCACCACCCCACGAGTCGATATGCCAGTGGGCAACTGCAACCGAAAGCTCATCGATTGTCGGAGCCGACTCCGACGGAGTGATGGGTCCAGGACTCATCTCAGGCTGATCTGAGAGCGTCGATAGTGTGTTCGAGTCCCTCTTCGAACGACACCGCAGGCTCGTACCCCAGCAGCTCACGCGCCTTCGAGATATCCGCATGAGAGTGGGGGACATCGCCGGGACGCGGGTCGTCGTAGATCGGGTCAATCTCCGTGCCGAGCTGGCTGTTGAGGCTCTCGACGAGCTCGTTGACGGTCACGCGGCCACCGGTGCCGACGTTGAACGCCTCGCCGGTCACCTCGCCCTCGGCGGCCAACACGTTGGCCTGGATCGCATTTTCGATGTAGGTGAAATCACGAGACTGCTCGCCGTCGCCGTAGATGACCGGCTGCTCGCCGTCGAGCATCAGATGGATAAACTTCGGAATCACAGCGGCGTAGGCCCCCGAGGGGTCCTGTCGCGGGCCGAAGATATTGAAATACCGTAGCGCAACAGTATCGATATCGTAGAGATCGCTGAACTGCAGGGCGAGTTTTTCTGTATAGTGCTTGGAGAGCGCGTACGGTGATTCGGGGTTTTCCGGCATCGTCTCGACTTTCGGGAGCTGCTCGCTGGAGCCATACACCGACGACGAGGAGGCGACGACTGCCGTCTCCACGTCGGCTTTTCGGGCCTCGTTCAGCACGGTCGCGGTTCCCGTGCAGTTGGCATCCGTCGAGGTCACCGGATCATCGACACTCCGGGGCACCGAGGGAACGGCCGCCTGATGAAAGAGGGAGTCGACGCCCTCCATGCGTTCGGCGACGCCATCGGCATCGCAGATGTCGACTTCGCTGAACGAAAACTCCGCTTGATCGACGAGTGGGTTGAGATTCTGTTGTCGGCCGGTGGCGAAGTTGTCGATACCTCGAACAGTGTAGCCTCGGTGGAGTAGTGCGTCGGCGAGATTCGAGCCGACGAATCCAGCCACGCCCGTCACGAGTGCAGTCGGCATATCTGGTATCGACAGTCCCACGGGTTGAGTGTATCGACTTCGGTCAAACAATCAGGGGTTCGGATCGTCGGCGAGACGTTCCAGTCCGACCGTCACCGAGGGTGAGCCATGGTCTCAGAGCCAGACGGAACCGTGGCCTCAAAGTCGGACGATATGATCGCCCTCATGGCTGCTGGTTGCGTTTCGGGTATCGAACACAAGCGCGGCGTTGTCGACGATCTCTTGCATATCAAACCCAGAGTGGTCGGTGATCAGCAGCACACAGTCAGCACTCGCCACGCGATCAGCAGTCAGATCGACCGACTCGTAGTGGCTATCGAGGACATCGAGTTCTCCGACGTGGGGGTCGTGATACTCGACGGTTGCGTCCCAGTCGGTGAGTGTGTCGATAATATCGATCGCGGGCGATTCACGCGTGTCCGAGACATCGGCTTTGTAGGCGACGCCGAGAACGAGGATTTCCGCGTTCGACAGCGCCAGCCCACAGTCGTTGAGCTGTCTGACGACTCGATCGACGACGTGGTCGGGCATCTCCCGGTTGATCTGGTCGGCCAGATTGATAAACCGGGTCTCGATCCCCTGCTGGTTGGCGTGCCACGAGAGGAACATCGGATCGATCGGAATACAGTGGCCGCCGAGTCCCGGACCGGGATAAAACGGCATGTAGCCGAACGGTTTGGTGGCGGCGGCATCGATCGTGTTCCAGATGTTGACATCCAGACTGTGTGCGATCTGGGCCAGCTCGTTTATCAGACCGATGTTGACCGCGCGGAATGTGTTTTCCAGGAGTTTGACGAGTTCGGCCTCGGTCGCCGAGCCGACGCGAACCACCTGATCGAACACCGGGCCGTAGACGGCTTCGGCGCGGTCCCCACAGGCCTCGGTCACGCCGCCGAGGACTTTCGGGATGTCGGTTGGCCCGTAGGCCTCGTTTCCTGGATCGATGCGTTCCGGCGAGAAGGCGACGAAGATGTTGTCGCCGACGGCCAGCCCGTTTTCGGTCAGCGTTTCGGCGACGAACTCCTCGGTTGCCCCCGGGTACACCGTACTTTCGAGAATAACGGTACACCCTTCGGGAACGACCTCGGCGAGCTCCTCGACGGCGCTGGCGACGTACGAGAGGTTCGGCGTGCCAGACTTCCGCATCGGCGTTGGCACACAGATCGAGACGGCGTCGACGGTTTCGAGCGCCGCGTACTCCGTTGTCGGCTCGAAGCTGGCTTCGAGTGCGTCCCCGACAGTCTCGTCTTCGACGTCGTTCACGTAGGAGTGCCCCGATTTTAGCGACTCGATTCGTTCCCCATCGATGTCGACGCCGACGACTTCGTAGCCCGCCTCGGTCATTGCAAGCGCAAGCGGCAGCCCGACGTAGCCCAGCCCGACGACACCGACCCGCGTCTGTCCGGTCATATCAATGGTAAAGAATAGCAGGTGATTTTAGCCCGTCGGTTCTATGACTGCCACGTTGCGATGCCGTAGAGGTAACCAGCGCCGACCGTCCCCGTGAGAACGAACAGCGTAATTAGCTGGAGGAGCTTCGGAACCGAGGGTGTGGTAAGCAGCGACCAGCACCGCGATGGAACGAATGAGAAGACGAGCCGTTTGAGGAACGCTGACTCCTCGACGCTGGCGTCCTCGGAGACGATCTGCTCCATGACATGTTTCGAATACCCCTGCCAGAACGCCCGTTCGAGTAGCCACCGTTTGTCGATCCGGTAGTCGAAGACTTTGTGTCCGACCTTTGCATCAGCGTTGTAGATCACGCCGCGACCATATTTCTCGCGCATGCGAGAGCAGAACTCGGTTTCGTGGGCCTGGAGGTTCTTGTCGCCCTGTCGGCCGACCGCTGATTCGAACCCGCCGAGCTCTTCGAGCACCCACGTCCGAAAGGAGATGTTCGAGCCAAAGGTGTTTCTGACCTCTTCGCCCGACTCGGCGAACCCCTTGTGGGTAACGCCGACCAGCCAGTAGAACTCTGCCGGCAGAAACCGTGGCTTGCCCGCGGTCCAGATTGGCGTCATCTTCCCACCGACCGCAATCGCGTCCCAGCTTTTGTACACCGAAACGAGCTCTTCGATCCACCGCTCGTCGGCGACTGCATCGTCGTCGATAAGCGCGACAACATCTCCGGTTACGTATTCGAGGGCGTTGTTACGACTCGCCGAGAGTCCCACGTTCTCCTCGTTGCAGTGTGTCTTCACGTCCGGGAGATAACCGTACTCCGCCTCGACGCGCTCGTACAGCTCCTCGTTGCCATCAACGACCAGGATGATTTCGATGTTGGTGTAGGTCTGGTTGCGAATGCTGTCGATGGCCTCCCGAAAGTGGTCGTACGTCTCCTCGGAGTACGTACAGACGACAGCTGAAACATTCATTACACGAAGATTCCCTCACCAATAAATAAGCGTTGTGGACTCGGAGACGGTACCTGGCGTCGAGTGTTTATATCAGACAGTTATATTTGATCTGAATACAGTACCGGTTGGTAGCTACATCCCAGTATGAGGCCGCGACTGCGGTGAGATATCCGACGAGTTCACGTGTGTTTTCACAAGGCTTATTGAGTACTTGAAATTCCATCATATAATGAGTAACGCAGACAAACAGCTGACCGAGAGTGAGACGGAGTCCCGTCTCTCAGCACGCTCGGTTCTGAAGCAGTGGTATCATGTTCCGGTGCTTGTCGCGCTGATGGCATTCATGTTGGCCACGCGCCTTCGGGCATTAGACAACTTCCAGGGCAGTGGGGTCCTATTCCGTGGGAACGACCCCTGGTATCATTTCCGGGAGACGACATATATTCTCGACAACTTCCCGTCTACGATGCCGTACGATCCCTGGACCAACTATCCAACGGGAACAACGGCCGATCAGTTTGGGACACTGTTCGATCAGATCGTCGCCGGCTTTATTCTCCTCACGAGCTTCGGGGACCCCTCTGGAGAGTATGCCACCCTCATCATGCTCATTGCCGCACCAGTGTTTGCCGCGCTTACGGTAATCCCGATCTATCTCATTGCAAAACAGTTCGCCGGTCGCGGCCCGGCAGTGTTGGGGACGATCACGTTTGGGCTCTTCTCCGGGACGATTCTGAACTACTCGCTGGTTGGCTTCTACGACCACCACGCAGCAGAGGTCTTCTTCCAGACTCTGGGAGTGCTCGGTTTCGTTGTTGCACTTTCTGTTGCCCAACGAGATCACCCCGTCTGGGAGCTCGTCGTTGATCGAGATATCGAGGCGCTTCGCCAGCCACTGCTCTACTCGGTTGCGGCCGGTGTCGCTGCGGCGCTCTACATGTGGGCGTGGCCACCGGGAGTTCTCCTGATCGGGTTTACGGGTATCTTCTTCGCTGTCAAGCTCACGACCGACGTGTTCCACGATCAGAGTCCGGAGCCGATTGCGTTTGTCGGGGCTGTGTCGATGACCGTTACCGGGCTCCTGATGTTCGTTCCTCTACGGAGTTTCACGTTGGGGAGCCCGACCTCCTACACGCTCATTCAGGTACTGCTTCCGCTTGGCGTTGCCGCCGGCTGTGTCTTCCTCAGCGTACTCGCCCGGTTCTGGGAACAACGTGAGATCGACACATCACTGTATCCTATCGCAGTCGGTGGGATCCTTGTCATGCTCTTCGGTCTCTTCTCGGATTTCTCACAGCGACTCCTGAGGACCGTCCTCAACAGGGTCGGGTTTAGCTCCGGTGCGAGTGCCCGCACTGTTGGTGAGGCTCAACCGTTCCTCTCGCGTGGCTCTCCGTTTGAGGTCATTTACTCCGAGTACGGACTCACGTTTTTCATCGGTGTTATCGTTGCGGTTGTCCTTCTGGCTCGGCCACTAGTCCGCAGTGATGATACGCGAGAGACTGGCTACGTTGCTGGCAGTCTCCTCACTGTCGGGCTGATCTATCTCGGCACGCCTGTCGTCGATTCGATTGCTGGCGTGTTCGGAACCAGCTGGCAAGTTCTCGGTCTCGTTGTGGTCTCCGGGCTGATGGTGGGAGCGACGTTCCTCCATCGATACGATGCGGCGGAGTTCTACATCCTCGTCTGGGCGGCATTTATGACCTCCGCGGCGTTCACACTGGTTCGCTTCAACACTTATCTTGCGGCCGTCATTACGGTGTTCAACGCGATATTCATTGCACAGATCTTAGATCTGATCGACCTGCGAGCGACTGGCGATTCGCTCAGGCAGATTGTCCGCGAGGTCGAAGGCTGGCAGCTCATGATTGTGGCTGCGGTTGTGCTCCTCATCACGATGCCGCTGTTAGTCCCTTTCGCAGGGTCGGCTTGGGAGCTCGGCGAACGCAACGGTCCCGGCGCGGTCACCGAGTGGGATGACAGCTTCCAATGGTTGAACAGCGAGACGCCGACTCCGGGTGAACTCGAGGGACACAACAATACCATGGAGTATTACGGTACCTACGAGCGGCCTTTGAACAATAATTACGAGTATCCGGATGGGGCCTATGGTATACAGTCGTGGTGGGACTACGGCCACTGGATCACGACCAACGCCGAACGGATACCGAACGCCAACCCGTTCCAGCAGGGTGCGACTGAAGCCGCAAACTACCTGCTGGCACCGTCCGAACAGAAGGCCGCCGACGCGCTTGACGAAAAGATGGGCGACAACGACCAGACGCGCTACGTCATGGTCGACTGGCAGATGATCTCGCCGAGTTCGAAGTTCGGTGCACCAATCGTCTTCAACGACGACGTCAGCCAGGGCGACTTCGTCGACCGAGCCTACCCGCTCATTCAAAACCAGCAGGGCCAACAACAGCTCGGCCAACCCATCACGCTCCGTACCCAGCGGTACTACGACAGCCAGATGATCCGGCTGTACAACTACCATGGGAGCGCGATAGACCCTGACCCAGTCGTCCTCGAAACCGAACCCACGAGTGCCCAGACGAGCACCGGCCGACAGGTCACAGTCCCCGGTTTCGATCCGGAGTCGGGTGTCCAGACGTTCGACACGCTCGATGAGGCCCGAAGCTACGTCAACGAGACGCCGAACACCCAACTGGGCGGTATCGGGGCCAATCCGACCGAACGCGTCGACGCCCTCGAACACTACCGGCTGGTCAAAGCCAGCGAGTCGAACGCGCTCCAGAGCTCCCGCGGCTTCCAAAACGAAGTGTTCTATGAGGCCCAAGCGACCGGTCTTGGTATCGACCAGGTCCTCGAAACGAGCCCGAGCTGGGTGAAGACCTTTGAGCGAGTTCCCGGCGCGATCGTCGACGGCAGCGGAGCCACACCCGGCGCGGAAGTCGAAGCGACCGTCGAGATGGAAGTACCCGAAACCGGCGGGACGTTCACCTACACCCAGTATGCGACCGCCGACGAGAACGGCAATTTCGAGATGACGCTGCCGTACTCCACGACGGGGTACGACGAGTTCGGTCCCGACAACGGCTACACCAACACAAGCGTGCAGGCGACGGGTCCCTACACGTTCAGTTCGACAGCCACTGACGGCGCGCTGACGACGACCCAACGCGGTGCGCAGGTCACCGTCGAGGAGGGACAGGTCGTCGGTGCCGACAGCAGCTCCGTCGACGTCGAACTTACCGAGCAGTCGGTCGACGTGCCCGAGGGCGCAACGGCTGCCGAAGGCGGCGCATAACCCCACCGAACCGAGCCGTCGATTTTCGTACTGAAACCGCGGTTGACAGTCGAATTCGACGGTGGCTGGCGACCTATTCGGAAGCTGACAAACCCGAACTACCAATGCCTTCGGTCCCCACCGATTGGTAATGACGACTTTCCGTGATCTGGTTGGTATCTACCTCCGCGGCCTCGGGATGGGTGCGGCGGACGCAGTCCCCGGCGTCTCCGGCGGGACGATCGCGCTGATAACGGGGATCTACGAACGGCTGATCGGCGCGATCACTGCCGTCGACCCCGACCGACTCCGTACCGTTCTTGCTGGCCTGCGAGCAGAGGGTCGACCGGAGGCGCTGGCGGCGCTCCGGGAGATCGACACGCCGTTCCTCCTTGCGCTGGGTGCCGGTATCGCCACCGCCGTCGTAACCGTCCTCCGGGTTATCGCGGTCCTCCTCGAAACGAATCCGGTCGAAACCTACGGCTTCTTTTTCGGCCTGATCGGGGCCTCGGCGGCCGTGCTCTACAGCCACGTCTCACTGGCGACACGCGGTCGACGGATCGCTGCCGCTGGCGGGTTTTTGTTGGCATTTCTACTGTCGGGGTATGCGGCCGGATCGCTTGGATCGTCGCTACCAGTGATTTTCATCGCTGGGGGGCTCGCGGTGAGTGCGATGATCCTCCCCGGTATCTCGGGGTCGTTACTGTTGCTCATGCTCGGCCAGTACGAGTACATGTCGAACGCCTTGAGCCGGTTTACCGACGCGCTGGCGGGGATCCTCGACAGCGCCGGGACGGCTACAGTCGTCGACACCGCGACGCCCGTGGTGACGTTCATGGCTGGCGGCGTCGTCGGCCTGCTGACAATCGCCCACAGCGTGCGGTGGGCCCTCGAACACTACCGGGAGGCGACGCTGGCGTTCCTAGTAAGCCTCATCGTCGGCGCGTTGCGGGCCCCGGTCGAACAGACGACAATCGAACTGGTTGATTCGGGTGTCTCTTGGAGCGCCGAAACGATAGGCCTCTTTCTGTTGTTCTCGGTTGGTGGCGCAGCGGCGATCTTCGTCGTCGACCGACTGGCCGGAGGAATCAAGCCGGGCAGCTCACAACCCACCTAACTGGTGGCCGTCAAGCCAGATTATTCTTGCTGGACGGCAATGTCCTGGATTTGGCCACTACACACGCTACAGTCTGCCAGCTGTTCTACACTGGTCGTTCGGCGGCTGCAGTCGAAACACTCGAAGTAGTTCATATATAATCGGTACTTCCCGAACGCTGCTTCGTGAGCTGTGCTGAGTCACGCTCCATTGGATCAAACGCTTCGAGATTGCTCTGTGAAGAGTGAAATAGAGTTCACAAATCAAGAGAACCAAGCGGAAAGAACTCATGTAGCCGTCAGAGACGGGTGCTGTAGCTCAGGAGACGCTTACCCGAGGCCGCGGGCTGGCTCAGCCCGCGGCCGGTGCGTACGCTTCTGGTACACCGACACCGTTCATTTCGATCTCCCAACTCCGCTCTAATTCCTCCTCTAATGCGTGTCTGATCCAGTCAGAGATGGTTTTGAACGTGAACTCTTTGGGCAGGTCGCGCCCGCCCCGCTGTGGGCGGGCGACGACCGCCCACCGAAGCACGAGCCAGAGGTTCTCCAGCAAGAATCCGACTAGGACAAACACGAAGCGGACAATTGGATCCTGAGTCGTCGTTACCACCCGTGCTTGGCGGAATACACGATAGCTGGTCTCAATCGCTGAGCGTTTCCGGTAGAGTCGTTCGACCTGCTTCGGCGTGCGATCAGCCAGATCGCACGCCACATACCCTCGAACGACTTCTCCACTCTTGCCACGGTCTCCGGCTTGGTAGGAGACAGCGACTGCAAGCGGGAATTTCAGTTCCCGCTTGCAGTCTTTGTACATCCGATAGGTCGTCATGTACGAACAGTGCGTGTCTAGCTTCTTCTTCATGCGTTTGCCCTTCTTTTGGACGGGAACGACAGTCGCAGCAATATCACGTGACCGACGTAGGATACGTTCGTTGTAGAAGCCACGATCAGCCAATAGAAGGTCTATCTCGAAAGGATAGGCTTCGATGCGGTCGAGGATACGCTCGACCGCATCGGCCTCTTTCTCATCACTTCGCACGTACGTCGTTGCCAGTGTCACCGGCTTCCCGTTTGAGACGAGATATGCTGTGCAGTAGCGGTGACACGTTGTTGTACCGTCTTTGGCCGCCATTCGACAGAGTTCGCCGCTCTCATGGCTGTACGTTCCATGGTAGGGGTTATCGACGAAATCAATGGAGACGATCCTCGACCGGTCAGGGTCGAGGATCGTCATTGCCATCTCCTTGAGAAGGTCGTTAGCAATCCGCTCTAGCCACTCTCGGTTGAGAGTATGGAGCCAGTCCATGACAGAGTCGTCACAAGGAGCGTTGCCGTTGTCTTTGCAGGTTTCCCAGATGGACGTCTGGTTGACTGCTGCGAGGGTGACAGCAGCCCAGATCTTGCCGGGATCGAGGGGCGAGCCCTCGATTCCCGGCAGCGGGAGCTGTCCAACGAGATCTTCCGCTAATTCTTTCACGTCTGTGGCTGAAAGACAACCGTCTGGTTGAGGGGTTTTGAACACATTCACTCAACCAGACATCTACTTCATGAGAGCTACGCCTTAGCTCCAGCTCTCAAATCGGTTGGGAAGTACCGATAATGAGTCTCTGCCTAGCACTACTTCTGGGGTTTAGACTGGAGCCAAGGAGATCTGGGGAGAAACATCGACGAGGTCGGCGCAACTCGTCGGGATCTGCTCCGGTTTGACAAAACTTCAACTGAGATTCGACGCTCCAACTCTCGTTCGAGAGTAACGTGTGCTTCAGGCGGAAAAACCGGAGGAGAGTCCCACACAGAACCGACGTGTGAGCAGTGCTGCCGCTCACAAGCGGCGTGCACTGCGTTGGCTGCCAGTTTACAGATCAGGGATACGCCAGTCAGTGAATCCCTGTAACATCTCCTCAGCTGCGTCGGTTGACGTTTGCCGGTCGAAGTTCAGGTTCTCCATCAGTTGCTGGATCGCCGCTTCGCGGACAATCCGCTGCATTGCGTCCTCGAAAGACGGAAGATTGTGTTCAGTCTCCAGACAATGAGTTGCAATGAACGCATGGGCTAACATCACAACCGCAAGATGGCGATGGAATCCATCCCAACTCCGTCCTTGGAATTCATCAGATCCAAGCTGCTGTTTGATATCTTGGTGGAACCGTTCGATGGACCACCGCAAGTGCGTCCATCGAACCAGTTCTTTGAGCGAAGACTCGTCGAGATCCCAGCAGATCCATGCCTTGAGACTCTCCGTTGAGTCATCCTCGTCCTCATCAGTTGTTTTCTCAATCAGCAACCAACCGGTTTCTTCGCCAACTTCACGGTCAGCCCTATCGGTAACAACACGTACACGCGTGCGACAGAACTCTCCGCTCAGCGTTTCTTTCGTCCCTTTTGCCCAGTCGATGTGTTCCCATCCCAGATCAGTTTCGTTGTCTTCGACCTTGTGAGCGAGATCTTCTGGAGAGTTGATGTAAGGCGATTCACGATGGCTGTTCTACTTCGCTACTCTTCGTCCCACGGGTACGGCCCCGGTTCAAGATCGGTTCCGCCGGTGCGTTCTTCCCATTCTTGATATAGCTCCCCCGTTTCGCGCTCTCGTACGTAGGTTTGGAAGTCTGACTTCAACTTAGCTGCCCGGATCGCACTCTCCCAAGATGGGCAGATGTGCGTATATTGCCAGTAGGGGTCGCCTCCGTCTGTTGGGACGACCGATTTTGCTACGGTCATCGGATAACCATCGCCGTCGTATTCTTCGTTTCCGAATACGCCGACCTTTGAATGGCCGTCTGACCAGTAATACATGGGACCAATCGCCTCAAAGTCCCCTTCGGCGGTTTTCGGACTCGTATCAACCCCGGCAAACTCGAACCCGCCGAATAACTCGTCGGTTGATGCGATCTCATGTGGGACGTGGATGAGGTCAGTGTTCGCTTGAGGGGTCGTTGTCTCTATCATAGTAGTTCACCCATCGTTCGAGAGAAATGACGCAGTAGGTTGGTCACTGAGGCCAACCTCACTTAGACGATTGACCGCACACGGATGAGAAGTGAGCCATTCCTGGGCCTCGCCGATGAACTCTTTGGCGTGTTCAGTTTCGACTGCTGACAGCCACTCATTTTCTTCGTCGACGATCTTCGAACATACGCTGGCGACGATCTCCTTGATCCGGTACTCGTATTTTTGCTGGATCTCGTCTGAAGCCTTGACTGCTTGGCATCTAATTTCGTCGACGAAAGGACTCGATTCGGGACGGG
>Ga0306902_100274_pt1 | contig 19921 bp, 8 predicted proteins | sample AntDeeMetagen256_FD_190440 | JGI IMG/M metagenome (GOLD analysis project Ga0306902, IMG submission 190440) | Saline lake microbial communities from Deep Lake, Antarctica - Metagenome TFF #256 (v2) (version 2) | ecosystem: Environmental > Aquatic > Non-marine Saline and Alkaline > Saline | place... | reverse complement strand
GGTCGCTTATTACGCTTTAGCGTAATAAGGTCGCTTATTACGGAGCGCTTGTCGAAGGGATTTACGCGTCAGGCGCGTAAATCCCTTCGAGCAACTCGCAGATCTTCGAACCCCCTTTCCCAAAAGGGGGTTCGAAGTCTGCGACTTGCGCTCTGCGAAGCGCTCAGTCGGAATTCGCGATCGCGATCGCGAATTCCTAGCGCATAATTTGCGTCCCTCACGGGGCAAATTATGCGACCTACGCTGAAGTCGGATTTGTCCGTGGACAAATCCTAGCGCAGATTACGCTTCAGCGTAATATGCGACCTTCGCACTAAAGCGTAATAAGCGCTCGGATTTTTGCGAACGCAAAAATCCGACACTAGGATTTTTGTAGGTTCGCTCTCCTGCCCATATCCCGCCCCGTGAGGGGGTCGCTTATTACGCTTTAGCGTAATAAGCGCTAGGATTTTTGCATCCGTCCGAGCGAATAGCCCCGCTATTCGCTCGGACGTACGCAAAAATCCGACTAGGATCCTTTAAATCGAATCGTCCCTCTCCCCCCTGCGGGGGGGTCGGACGATTCGATATTTAAAACTCGAATATTTTATCCCCGAAGGGGGAAAAAATTCGACTTTTTGTTAATCAAATTACTGAGTTATTTCAAATTTATAGGGATTTCTTTTCTTATTTTTTTATCTATTAAGAGATAGATTTATATTAATAGAATAACTTAATAATTAAGTTTTATTTATAACTAAATAGGTCCTTAATTGAAAAATTGAAATGAAAAGTTCGTATATAAGGGAATGAATAATAACTTTTATTAAGGGTTACTAAAAAAACAACAAATAGAAAAATAGAATTAGAGATTAGCTTTAGCGTGTGACGAACCCCCTTTTGACGTATATATAAGGCGGTTCAAGATCTGCGAGTTGCTTCCACTTCCAGGACGGCCCTATATATATATAGGGCCGTCCTGAGTATTTAAGCGCATGACGCGACCCTCACGGGTCCCTTCGACAAGTCGCAGACTTCGAACCCCCTTTTCTAAAAAGGGGGGTCGAAGATCTGCGAGTTCCCCTCACGGGTCCCTTCGACAAGTCGCAGATCTTCGAGGACGGCCCCCTCCTCCTAAAGAGGAGGGGGCCGTCCTCGAAGATCTGCGAGTTCTCGAAGGGACCCGTGAGGGACGCGCCTCCCTCCCCGTGAGGGGGGCGCGTCCCTCACGGGTCCCTTCGACAAGCCTCTTCCTTATTTGGGGAGGTTTACTAGTTTACCTCACGAAGACGCATTCTTTTTTGATATTTGTTTATATCATTTCCCTTACGATTCATTTTTTTTTTTATGGCAATGCGCACACCTGAAGAATTAAGTAATCTTATTAAAGATTTAATTGAAGAATATACACCAGAAGTTAAAATGGTGGATTTTGGTATCGTTTTCCAAGTAGGTGACGGTATTGCTCGTATCTATGGATTAGAGCGAGTAATGTCAGGTGAATTATTAGAATTTGAAGATGGTACATTAGGTATTGCCTTAAACCTAGAAGCTAATAACGTTGGTGGTGTATTATTAGGTGATGGTTTAAAAATTACAGAAGGTAGCCGTGTACGTTGTACAGGTCGTATTGCTGAAATTCCAGTAGGTGAAGCTTACTTAGGACGTGTAGTTAATTCATTAGCACAACCGGTAGATGGTAAAGGTCCTATTAATACAACTGATACACGTGCAATTGAATCTCTAGCACCCGGTATCGTATCACGTCGTTCAGTATATGAACCTTTACAAACAGGAATCGTTTCTATTGATTCAATGATTCCTGTAGGTCGTGGTCAACGTGAGCTTATTATTGGTGACCGTCAAACAGGTAAAACAGCGATTGCTGTTGATACTATCTTAAACCAAAAAGGTAAAGGTGTAATCTGTGTTTATGTAGCTATTGGACAAAAAGCGTCTTCAGTTGCTCAAGTATTAAATACATTAAAAGAGCGTGGTGCTTTAGAATATACAATTATTGTTATGTCAACAGCAAATGAACCAGCTACTCTGCAATACTTAGCACCTTACACTGGTGCTACTTTAGCGGAGTATTTCATGTATACAGGTCGTCCAACTTTAGCGGTATATGATGATTTATCAAAACAAGCACAAGCTTACCGTGAAATGTCGTTATTATTACGTCGTCCACCTGGTCGTGAGGCTTACCCTGGGGACGTTTTCTATCTTCACTCTCGTCTTTTAGAACGTGCCGCTAAATTAAGCACAGCTTTAGGTGAAGGTAGTATGACAGCATTACCTATTGTTGAAACACAAGAAGGAGATGTATCAGCTTATATTCCAACAAACGTTATTTCAATTACTGATGGTCAAATCTTCTTATCTGCTAGTTTATTCAACTCTGGTTTACGTCCGGCTATTAACGTAGGTATTTCAGTATCTCGTGTAGGTTCAGCTGCTCAACCTAAAGCCATGAAACAAGTAGCAGGTTCTTTAAAATTAGCGTTAGCACAATTTAGTGAATTAGAAGCTTTCTCACAATTTGCTTCTGATTTAGATCAAGCTACACAAAACCAATTAGCGCGTGGTTACCGTCTGCGTGAAATTTTAAAACAACCACAAAGTACACCTTTTTCATTAACTGAAATGGTTACTAGTATCTATACAGGTACAAAAGGCTATTTAGATACTTTACCAGTTGAAAAAGTAGTACCTTTCTTAGCAGGTCTTCGTAACTATGTTGCGTCAAATCATAAACAATTTGAAACAATTATTAATGAAACAAAAACATTTACACCTGAAGCTGAAGGTATTTTACAAAAAGCTCTTACAGAATATCTTACAGAATTTAAAGCAAGTTAATTCATTTGACTTGGAGCGCTAAGTGGTGGAATCCTATTAAGGAGGGAGACTTTCGAATTTGTCGTTTGACAAATCCTACACCCCGTGAGGGGCGCTCCTTAATAAGTGCTAAGGTACTCCCTCCCCCCCTTTGGGGGGGGAGGGAGTACCTTGCGTCGCGCCCTTTATCGAATAAATTCATTACTAGCGGACCCCTCACGGGGCTAGTCCGTCCCCCCCCATATTTATGGGGGGGGATAGTTTTAAATATCTTCGATATCCCCCCCCATAAATATGGGGGGGAGGATCTCTGCGTAGTCCGAGCTAATAGCCCCGGAGCGCTTGTCGAAGGGACCCGTGAGGGTCGCGCCTGACGCGACCCTCACGGGTCCCTTCGAGTGCGAGCGAACGATCCCCTTATATATATAGGGGATCGTCGCTCCCCCCCTTCGGGGGGGGTAGGTTCGCTCGGAGAGTCGGAATTGGCCCCGTGAGGGGCGCCAATTCCGACTCTCCGAGCGAACCTAGCCTCGCGAATAGCGGGGCTATTAGCTCGGACGGACGCAAAAATCCGAGCGCTTACCCGTGAGGGACGCTAAAGCGTCCCTCACGGGTAAGCGACCTTACCCGTGAGGGACGCTTTAGCGTCCCTCACGGGTAAGCGACCTTACCCGTGAGGGACGCTTTAAGCGTCCCTCACGGGTAAGCGACCCCCTCACGGGGACCCCCCTACGGGGGGAGAGCGGACCTACAACTCGCAGATCTTCGACCCCCCTTTTCTCGTACGAGCGAACGATCCCCTTAGGGGATCGTCGCTCCCCCCCTTCGGGGGGGTAGGTTCGCTCGTAGAGTCGGACCCGTGAGGGTGGCGTATGCGTCGTAATTGGCGTGCGCCAATTACGCCGGCGGATTTGGCCCCCGTGAGGGAGGCCAAATCCGACCCAATTCCGAGCGCATAAATTGCCCCCCCCCCCTACGGGGGGAGGGACGCAATTTATGCGACCTCCGTCGGATTTTTGTAGGTTCGCTCAGCGAGGTCGCTTACCCGTGAGGGACGCTAAAGCGTAATAAGCGCTAGGATTTTTGCGTTCGCAAAAATCCGACGAAGGTCGCATAAATTGCCCCGTGAGGGACGCAATTTATGCGCTCGGAATTGGGTCGGATTTGGCCTCCCTCACGGGGGCCAAATCCGCCGGCGTAATTGGCGCACGCCAATTACGACGCATACGCCAATTCCGACTCTCCGAGCGAACCTAGCCTCGCGAATAGCGGGGCTATTCGCTCGGACGGACGCAAAAATCCTAGCGCTTATTACGCTTTAGCGTAATAAGCGACCTCGACCCCCCTACGGGGGGAGAGCGGACCTAAAGAAAATTATATCGAAGAAAATCTTCGATTTTCTTCGAGATCTCCGCGTTTTTCGTCGAAAAACGCGGACATATATAATTTTCTTTAGTTCGGCTCTCCCCCCGTAGGGGGGAGAGCGGACCTACAACTCGAAGATTTTCCCTTCGGAAAACTTCGCTTTGGGAGATCGGCGCTCCCCCCCTTCGGGGGGTAGGTTCGCTCCCCCTTTGGGGGGAGTCGGAATTGGGTCGGATTTAGCCGCCCCCCCCCCGTAGGGGGGAGGGCGGCTAAATCCGACCCAACCCGTCAGGGAAGCGCTAGGAATTGTCCGCCCCCCCCCGCAGGGGGAGGCGGACAATTCCTACGCCCCGTGAGGGGCGCTCCGTACCCGTCCCGCCAGGGGCGGGGGAAGCGACCTAACGCTTCGCACTATTAGCGAGTACGAGTTGTATCGAATAAAATTATATATAATTTTATTCGATACAATCTAAGATTTTGACCCCCCCCTTATATATATAGGGGGCCCGCCAGGGGCGGGGGAGGCGACTTTACGAAGTTGGATTTTACGTTTAAAATCCGACGGGGCGCTTCGGAGCAAATTTTTTTTTTAGAAAAAAGAGTGGTTATTTAAGTAATGACAAATTTTTGATAAAACGAACTACGTATAGACTTTAAACTTAAAAAATATAAGTTTTCTCTATTCAGTAGAAATAAAAATTGATTATACTTTGTATATTTACAGCTAAAAAAAAAAACATACACATAAGACACATGTTAACATTAAAAATCTTTGTTTATACTGTTGTAACTTTCTTCGTAGGATTATTTATCTTTGGATTCTTATCAAATGATCCATCACGTAATCCTGGTAAAGGTTTAGATTAAAAAATACGTCATACTTATTAAAGATATCTAAAATAGGTGTGTATTTTACAAAATACACACCTATTTTAGATATCTTTAAATCTCTAAATAGTTAGAGATTTATATAATGATAGAAAGGTTATTAACTTTAGTGTGAAGCCCGGCCCCCTATATATAGGAGGGGCCCCTTATATATAGAATATATAGAAAGGGGGCCCCTCCTATATATAGGGGGCCGCTAGACAAAAAATGAATTATAAAAATATATTAAATGAAAAAAAAAACATACTAAAATGATACAAAAAAGCGCGCGTGACAACTTTTTAACGTTACCCAAATCTAATTTATCTACAACTTCTTCATCTCTATTAAAAAGGACAAAAAGAAGTACAACAGAGTATACATTAGGTTTAAATTTGAGTAATAATACAAAACAAAATAGTTTATCACGTTTACCTACGACGTCTCCCCCCTGGGGGGGGAAGGCGGCACCTAAACAAGAAGTAGTTTCGATTACTTATGAAGAAATAGGATTATTTCCTCGTTCATTTAGTCGTGTATTAGATCGATTTCTAAAACAAGTTTTTTCAGATGTAGAAAATTTAGTTATACAAGAATATAGGTTTTATCGTTATTTATTTTTAACAACCTTAAAATGTCTTTTCATTCTATTTTTTGTACCTTTTATTGTGAATTTTTTAGCCAAATCCTATGTTGTAAGACCATTAACCGAATATTTTTGGAATACAAAACAAACTGAAATATTTCTAAATTCATATCAGCAAAAGCATGCATTTGCTGAATTGAAGGACTTCGAAGAAAAATTATATTTTGAGTCATTAATTTATCCAAAGTCGATAAGTCAGCCAGAAATCGGAGAACATACTAAGTCTTCTCCTTTTCTCCCCCCCGTCGGGGGGGATCCTGGGCGTGCGTCAACCCGTGAGGGGCGCGCGGATTTGTTTAGCACGGCCCCATTAAATGAAGGCCGTGTGCTAAGCGTCAGCGGAGATAGCCTAATTGGCGCACGCCAATTAGACGCTAATAATTTGCCTACTCAAATACCTACTCAGCGAACCGCTCCGTACGACAAATCCGACCAATCCACACCTCTAAAAAAGCAGACAGCACACAGTTCTGAAACTGAGTCTCTACCTTTGGGGAAAGTAAAAGGAGGCGGGTTTCACCCCGAAAATAAGGCTGCTGTGGTAATATCGGACTTGGACGGATCAGCTGATCCTAGCAAAACTAAAAAGACAACTACTAGTAATATATCTACACACGTACTTGACTCGCGAGGCTCTTTAGTTGATGCCTCCCAAGAATCGTCTTACCCACAATCCCTTGTAGGGTTGGCTTCAAGATCGCTAGATTTGGATTTGTCTAATAAGCAAGGGGTAAAGAATCGTGACACAATTACATCCAAAACGGATACACAGACCTCTAAAACTTCATTATTAGTCTATCAAACTATTGAAGCAGATAAAAATATTCAACAACGTTACCAAGAAAAAACAATAGAATTGGCGCAACGATATAATGATCAAAGTGTGGAAGCAATAACTAATTTTTTTGGAGATGTAGTTTCATTAGTCACTTTATTTTATTTATTATATGTTCTTGAAATTCAAATCAATATAACTCAATCTTTTTTATTAGAAGTCTTTTTTGGATTAGATGATAGTAAAAAATCGCTTCTAATTCTTTTAGTTACAGATTTATTAGTAGGTTATCACTCATCAAACTTATGGGAATTGTTTTTTGAGTTATTTTTTAACCATTATGGTTTACCTGAAAGTCAAACTGGTATTTTTTTATTGGTTGCAACACTTCCTGTTTTATTAGACGTTTTATTCAAATATTTAATTTTCCGTCATTTAAATCGTTCATCACCAGCTACAGTTGCTACTTATCATGCTATTATTGAATAAATGTATACAATACAGACCAAGTCTGGAGGGTTTAGAACGCTACCTCATTTCTTCTTATTAGGTTTAATAACGTATTGTTATCAATTTTGATTCATTCATTTTTACATATATATTATAAGTTCCAAACTTATAAATTTGGGACTTATGATATATATGGTCTATAAAACGAATAAAAACAATTATAGTAAACTACTTTTTTCATTCGGTTAAAACTCTAACACTACTTTATTAGTTATTCAATTCAACAATAGAGTTTGCGGGCCCCCCTATATATGGGAGGGTGAGCTAAGCACAAATGCGATTAATATATTACTTTAGGTTCTTAATAAAAGTGTTAATAAAAGGTTTGGTTTTTTGTGTAGGCGGTTCACACCTCCTGCTTAATAGTTGTTTCTGTTGGTCCCCCTCACGGAGGGCCCGTGTCCGCCGGGGGCGGGGGAGCTGCGACACGCCCCGTGAGGGGCGCTATCGACATGTTTATTGGTCTACGAAGGACACGTATACCCATAAATGACGTAAGCAAACAAGCAAAACAATAAATAGTCTTAAAACATTTAAACCCAGAGTCTTATTGTTCTTTCTTGCATCTCGGATACCTTCGTATAGGTAAAAAAAATTACCTTCCGTTCATAAATAACCCTAACACTAAAGCTCGCGATCTTATTATCATAAAAAAGAACAATGAAGGAACAAAAGTCGAATTTTTTTCCCCCTTATATCCGCGGGGGAGAAAATATTCGACTTTTCTCGTACGAGCGAACGATCCCCTTATATATATAGGGGATCGTCGCTCCCCCCCTTATATATATAGGGGGGTAGGTTCGCTCGTAGAGTCGGAATTGGGTCGGACCCGTCCCGCCAGGGGCGGGGGAGACGCCCCGTCCCGCCAGGGGCGGGGGACGCCAATTACGAGCGCGTCCCCCGCCCCTGGCGGGACGGGTTTGCGTCCCTCACGGGGCAAACCCGTCAGGGACGCGTCCTCCGTCGGATTTTTGCGTCCGTCCGAGCGAATAGCCCCGCTATTCGCGAGGCTAGGTTCGCTCGGAGAGTCGGACCCGTGAGGGTGGCGTCCCCCGCCCCTGGCGGGACGGGGCGTCGTAATTGGCGTCCGCCAACCCGTCCCGCCAGGGGCGGGGGACGCCGGCGGACGGGTCCGACCCAATTCCGACTCTGCGAGCGAACCTACCCCCCCGAAGGGGGGGAGCGACGATCCCCTAAGGGGATCGTTCGCTCGCACTCGAAGGGACCCGTGAGGGTCGCGCCTCACGCGACCCTCACGGGTCCCTTCGAGCAAGCGCTGCGTGGCTATTCGCGAGTACGAGTTTTTCCCCCCCGCGGATATAAGGGGGGGAAGTCAATTCTATATAATTTTTTTAGTTTAAATAAAATCAAAGAGGTTGAATCCACTAAAATAAGCCAATTAAAGCTTATTCGCTTTATGGCCTTTAAGGTTATACATTATTGCTTTCTATTTTATAAAGCAGTTCAATTAATTGATAATTGAACTTTGATTGACATTTTACATTACTATATATAAAATGTTACAGTAACACTACTATGATATAGTAACATAACGTCCTTAGTTCAGTCGGTAGAACGCAGGTTTCCAAAACCTGATGTCGTGGGTTCAAGTCCTACAGGGCGTGTCAATTCAATTCTAATTCTTACTAGCGTACTTTAGAGTATAATCCACTAGCGAGCAATAGCCCCACTCGTATTGCTAGCCCCGTGAGGGGGGCCAATGTTTCAATTGTAAAAAACTTGAGCTTAAATAAGCACGCGCGCCTACGTCGCAGAGGACAAGTACTTAGAGTAAAGTACTCTACTTAACCGACGAGCATTATCTAAACACCTATTTTATTAATAGTATAGTTATAAAGACTAACTATACTTCTACTTAAATATTTAAGTAGACTATAGATACTTATCTTTTAAACTCTTTAAAGCCAATTCAATATGCAATTGGTCCACCATATAGTTTATTAACTATAATATTTACATATAAAAAAATATATATATATAAAACACACGCTTAGTCGGTGTAACCCTTAGTTACGTAATTTATTGGGTATAAGTACAATCTATTTAAACTCTTTAATAGATAGATACATATAATGATACTTGATATAGGCATATACTTAGATGTCTATATCAAGTATCAAAGTAATTTAAAACTCGAAGTTTTTAATAGAAAAGGTATCCCCCGCGGATATAAGGGGGATACCTTGTGTTTTATTGATTAAACAACTATCAAGGGTTCTACGATGTTTTCTACGAAAACATCGTCAATATAATTTTATGTAGGTCCCCCTCCCATATATATGGGAGGGGGACCTACAGAGTATCCCCCCTTATATATATAGGGGGGATATCGAAGATATTAAAAACTTCGACTTACTTAAATTTTGCATCGGCCAGCCACTAAAACAATCTTACACGGGTCTTACATGGCTAGGATTTTACATTAATGGAAAAGTTCTTTCTTATAACGAAAGAACTATGTTACGTGTGTTTATACTAGTTAGAGGGATTAAACCTCTTACTGGCAGGATGTCCATTCTCAATTCTTAGCATTACCTTGTAAATAGATGTATTGGGTAGGGGGGCCCCTTACGGGACCATCCCCGCCGTTAGAACCTTACAAGCACCTCACAGCGCATAAGGATCACGCCCCGTCCCGCCAGGGGCGGGGGACGCGCAAACTGGACGATCAATCTATTAAGATCGCCAGAACGACAGCACCTAAAGATACGAAAACTCAAAGTCGAAGTTTTCCCCCCTTCGGGGAGAAAATCTTTCTCGAATAAATTTCTATTGACGATGTTTTATAGGTCCCCCTCACGGGTCTCCTGCCCCCCTCACGGGTCCCCCGAGGTCGCTTACCCGTGAGGGACGCGCCGCCCCAGCGTCCCTCACGGGTAAGGTCGCTTATTACGCTTTAGCGTAATAAGCGCTAGGATTTTTGTAGGTTCGCTCAGCGAGCGAAGCTCTCCGAGCGAACCTAGCCTCGCGAATAGCGGGGCTATTCGCTCGGACGGACGCAAAAATCCGACGCTCGGATTTTTGTAGGTTCGCGAGGAGAGTCGGAATTGGCGCCCCTCACGGGGCGTCGTAATTTACGTGCGCCAACCCGTGAGGGACGCTGCATACGCCAATTCCGACTCTACTCGCGAACCTACCCCCCCGAAGAGGGGGAGCGACGATCCCCTAAGGGGATCGTCGCGAGTACACGAAAACATCGTCGATCCCTCCCCCCCGAAGGGGGGGGGGAATTCCTTTATATAGGAATTTTGTTACGGTATAGAATTTTCTTCGAGAAAAGTCGAATATTTCCCCCCTTCGGGGGGAAAATATTCGACTTTTGAGAAAGGGGGGTTCTGAAGTCTGCGACTTGGTGCGGCTTCGTAGTCGCTCCTCTTAGTGGTTTGTACGTTTGGGGGTTTTCTCGCCTCCCTACGTTTATATTCGGGGCGGTCCGCCCTCACGGGTCGGGGCCCGCCCCTTATAGATACGTTTCGGTCGTCGCGCCTCCCCAAGCCGTACATGGTTCGCCCGTTCCGTCCCTTCGGAACGAACCTGTGGTCCCCCGACCCAGGATGGCCGCCAACCCGTGAGGCAGGCGTCCGCCCGCAAGCGGGGATTAAATGCCAGTCTGGGAGTATATGCCTCACCGCCCCTTCCGGCTAGGGCTAGACAGGTCCCCTTCGGGGTTCATAGTGCTATTAGTGGGCTCGTCAACTGTGTGGGCCACGTCATCGGTTGGCTTTTCAGCTTTCTCGAGTGTATGGGTATGAGGTTTGGGTCCGCCTTCCGGGTGGGGCGGGCCCCCGTGAGGGGGGCTACAACATCTCCGGGCTGGTTACGTAGCATCTCTCGTCCTGTCGTATCTAAGTGGTGTGGAACGTGTTACTTCCTTGCGTCTCCCGGTTTGTCCGGGCCGGTTCTTTCCGGTTTTCTGAGCACGGGTGGTGTCGAGCAGGAGCTAGGCGCTTACGGCGTATTGCGAAGGTTCGATGACTGTTCCTGTAGGATTTCCGGTGAAAAATAGAGTCGGCGGAAAAATACGTGGTCCTACCATGAGCTTGGCCTCGACCCCCCCCCCCCCCCCCTGGGGGGGGGGGGGGGCTCTGCTCTAGGACAACGAGCATAATCCGATCCGTTTCCACCTCCCTCGTGGGTTTTGGCGTAAAATCAGGCAGTCGAGCTAGCACGCCTGATACTTTACCATCAATTATGTGTCTGCCGGGCGATATGCCAGATACTTTGCTATCTGATACAAACGGTGGAGGCCCCCTATATATGGGGCACGACATCTCTTGGAGAAAAGTGCACAAGGAGGTCCAGTCTTTGAGGTATCGAATTTTCAGGTGTAGTCGTGCGGGTAACTTTAAAAAGTCGCGAAGAAATTTCTGTAGGTCCGCTCTCCCCCCGTAGGGGGGAGGGCAGGATAGCGGACCTATAAAACATCGTCAATAGAAATTTATTCGATAAAGTTTCGGACAAAAAGTTGCATGGGTTACAGCGTCTACTTATCTTCTCTGATGCGAATTTGCTTCTTTCCATCATAAAGGTTACCCAGTCCCGTACTGCGGGTATCGACGGGGTAACGGTCTTGACTCCTGCCAAGAGGCTTAAACTCTTTCGAGAGTTAAAGAGCCGCCCTCACGGGGGCGTCTTGAATTGGGACCCTTTCCCGGTCCGACGTGTCTACATCTCTAGACCGGATGGCAGGCAACGTCCAATTGGTATTCCTACTATTAAGGATCGCGTTGTTCAGGGCGTAATACGTTGCGCTCTGGAGCCTGAGTGGGAATCGAAGTTCGAAGCTTCTTCCTACGGGTATCGCTCTGGGCGTCAGATTAATGCCGTTATCTCGCGCATAAATAGTATTCTTATGAGCAACTCGAAAGCTTGGATTTTAGAGGGGGATATATCAAAATTCTTTGATTGCATTGACCATTCTTTCTTACTGTCGCGTCTGGTACATTTACCGGCCTACAATCTAGTAAAGGATTGGTTGAAAGCAGGTATCTTCCTGGAATCGGTTTACTATGAAACCGAGGAGGGCACTCCGCCGGATATAAGGGGGGGTTATTTCCCCTCTTCTAGCAAACATTTGTTTGCACGGTTTGCCACAGGAGTTAGGTATCAAATCTTCGATTTGCTTCCAGGACGGCCCTATATATATAGGGACGTCCGGAAAATTGCGTATACTCGCGAATATACTCGTAGCGCTTGTGTCGGAATTGTCCGCCCCCCCCCCGCAGGGGGGAGGGCGGACAATTCCGACACAAGCGCTACGTAATAAGCGACCTTATTACGCTAAAGCGTCCCTCACGGGTAAGCGACCCCCTCACGGGGACCCCCCGTAGGGGGCCCGTGAGGGGGGCAGGAGACCCCATATATATGGGAGGGGGACCTACGAAATTTCTTCGACAAGGAGCAACCGGACGGTCGTATTTTCGAATTCTATTCGAAAGGGTCTACAATGCTTAGATTCGCGGATGTTTTTGTTGTTTTCTGCCGGAATTCGCGATCGCGACCCTCACGGGGCGAATTCCTAGCGCCTCCCCCGCCCCTGGCGGGGGAGGCGACAAAACAAAAGCGGATGCCATGTCCCTATACGACAAACTTGAACCACTGCTCAACAAACGAGGGTTGGAGCTAAACCACACGAAGTCAAAAGTAACTCCGGTTACGGATGGCTTCGACTTCGTGGGTTTTCCCACCGCCCTAGTTCCTAGGTTCGGGTATTAAAATGCTCTTCTATATGCTTTTCGCCCTGATAAGGAATATTCTTTCCTTAAGCGCGAATTCATGCAATAGAAATGAAGAGGCCAATCTTACGAGCATCCCCTCCTACTCACGAACTGTACGTCCTAGTCTCCCAGCATACAGCTCTTTCCCTCACAGTGTGCGACCGTTAGGCTATTGATTTGAAACCTTTTTATTCTATTTTTGTAATGATCCTTTTTATAAGTTATAAGAAACTTCTTTGTTTATTTATTTTCTCTATTTTTTTTCTTAGATTCTTTGTCAGCTGCTACTTTTTCAGCTGTTGTCAGATCTCTAGGTTTGAAGTCTTTCCCCTTAGAGGGTTTTTGTGCTTCTCTTTTTGGTTTGCCCGGAGGCTTGTTTCGACGTTCTTCTAAATCTGTGGCAAGCAGACTTGTAAGTCTTGTTGACCCACAAAGTTCGTCTAAGTTAGGTATACGTTGCGCATAGCTAGCGCACCCAATTTTTTCTTCTTTTGTAAGTGGTTTGTCTTTTCTCGAAGAAAATTATATCGAAGAAAATCTTCGATTTTCTTCGAGATCTCCGCGTTTTTCGACGAAAAACGCGGACATATATAATTTTCTTTAGGTCCGCTCTCCCCCCGTAGGGGGGTCCCCGTGAGGGGGTCGCTTACCCGTGAGGGACGCTAAAGCTTAATAAGCGCTCGGATTTTTGCGTCCGTCCGAGCGAATAGCCCCGAAGGGGGGGAGCGACGATCCCCTAAGGGGATCGTTCGCTCGTACGAGAAAACTCGAATATTTTATCCCCCGCGGATATAAGGGGGAAAAAATTCGACTTTTTTCCTGTTTCAAGTTGAATGTTAATAATTCTTGGTACGTCAGTAACCTCCAGCTTTTGCTGAATGTTTCCCCTTGGTGAGTTTGGGTTACTGTACATTCTACCGTTTTTCTTGCGGTATTGTTCAGATGGACTCCGAATTTAGCAAAGACTTTTCTTATATAAATGTCGTATTTCTTTGCTATTGTTTTGAAGCATGAATATCTTAGAATATAGATCCATCTGTTTATACGGCTAGGTTCTCTAATCCATTCTACGTAATATTGACTTGTGCCTCTTAATACGCTATTATATCTTTCGATGATGATGTGCGTGTGGAGGCCTGAAAGCCAAGGGAGTTCTCGTGGAAAACCTCTTTTGTCACAATATCCTTTAAGATGCATCCGGTTGATTAACCGTACTCTGTCTGGACTTGCTTTTACGGGAAGTCCTCCTGAGTGTGACAAAATAATTCTAGAGCCTTTTCTTAGGTATACTAGTCTGCTTCTGATGGCTCTTTTTAGTACAAAGCCCAGAAAATGGGCGGGTTCTTTTCTTATGTCTGTGATCATGGTCTTGTTTTCAGACAGGCTTAATCCTAAATTAGTTTTGAGGAAAGCAGCTATTTTTCCTTTTAGGACTTCGGCTATTTGGTTGTCGCAGTTGGTTAACATAATCCAATCGTCTGCGTACCTTGTGTAGTATAACCTGAGTCTGATTTTGTTTGAGTCGAAAGAAGGCATGCGACGCCTCATATGTCTTGTGATCCTAATTTCGCGAATTATAGCGTAAATATCCCCTATTTTTGTAGATGGCTTATAAAAGCCCGTAGGGTTGCTAAATTCCTGTTTTCTTTTCTTAAGCTCCTTGGTGAGAACCAGTACCTTGTAAGAAAGGCAAGAAAGGCAAGAAAGGCAAGAAAGGCAAGAAAGGCAAGAAAGGCAAGAAAGGCAAGAAAGGCAAGAAAGGCAAGAAAGGCAAGAAAGGCAAGAAAGGCAAGAAAGGCAAGAAAGGCAAGAAAGGCGTCTTCTTGTTTTGCAGATTTTTCCATGCTCGTTTTCTTTAATGCCTTTTTTCTTATTTAGGTCATTTAGGTATTGATGTAGATCATTCATGACGTAATTGTCCAGATCCAACATGTAGATATTGAAAAGGACTGGGCTATCTATACCTCCTTGTGGTATCCCGAGTTCTGGGGCGATTCTATATTCCCCATCTACGTAGTCGTAGTCTAGTCTTTTTTTCATGTCGAAGAAAATCCTATATTTATAGGATTTTCTTCGAGATCTCTAGGTCCGCTCGCAGAGCGGAGCTCTACGAGCGAACCTACCCCCCCGAAGGGGGGGAGCGACGATCCCCTAAGGGGATCGTTCGCTCGTACGCGTTTTTCCTATATATAGGAAAAACGCGGACATGAACCTCATGAATCTGACGTCTTGTATTTTTCCGTCTAGTTGTTTTAGCATGATTTGCTTTATCACGTTGTTGCCCGTGAGGGCGGCGCAGCCCTCACGGGAATATCGCCTTCAACGGCTCGTAATAGGCCTTGTGTTTTACCTGATGTTAAGCCCACTATGGCATCGTGACTTGATTTATTTGATCTGTAACCGAAAGAGCGGTTCATTTTTGCGAAGTAAGGTTCCCAAATAGCTACTAGTACCATTTTTATAGCTTCTTGTACGATTCGATCCATAAAGGGAGGAATCGTAATGGGTCTTTTTTTTGTTCAATCACCAGGTTTGTCAAGCCAGATTCTGCGACTTGACCCCCTATATAGAAAAGGGTAGTCGCCTTTCAATATTAGGAAGCCGGCGTTGTAGATGTCTCTGAGGCTGAAGCCATCAGGGAATATATTTTTTACATAATATATTCTCTTTTGCGCCGGGGTGTAATTATCAAACGTGTGTTTGTCAACGGGAGAACCCTTGGCCATAGCACCTTTGTTTCCTTTTAATCTCTTGTAAGCCAGTATAAGGGTCTCTGGTCTAGAGATTATCTGTAATATTTTTTGTGTTTTCCCTATATTATAGGGGCTTCTGCCCCTTAGCGTAACACACATGTTTGTTGTAGATACCATTAAGTATTTTTCCGGTTGTACTTTTTTGATCACCGTCCAATCCGAGTTGGCGGTAATAGTCAAGTATCTTTGAGACGCTTTCTAATCGTTTAGTAGCTAATCTCCCCTTTTCGGCTTCTAGGTATGTATACTGTTTCAGGTTTTTACCTTGAGCTATGTAGTAGCTAGTATCCATCATCTTTTTAGCCTTTTTCTTGTCGTAAACGACCGTTGCGGTCAGTTTTTTCTTAAGGTTGAGTTTCTTTTTGATCATTTTTTTTTTATAATAGTTAAGGTTTTTGATTTCATATTTCATATAATGAAATCCCAATCTTCTCGAGGCGGACCCATGCGATATTTACACACGTTATTATGGACCTGAGCTCCTTTTTATCGATCCGGTAACAGCGCGAGACGTAAGCTTACCGGGCGTATAAAGATCGACGCTGCGATCGCGTAGGGTCTCTCGATCTCTGTAAGGCTAGCGCCCCGGATAGGATCAGGGTCCTATCTTTAGCGCCTCTCCGCTCTCGAGGATTATCCTAGCACCCCGGAAGCCCCGGGAGTGCCTTAGAGCGTTCGATATGTTTGCACATTTCAATTAATGAGATTGTCGGAGCCAGCTATATAGTGGATCTTAGTAACTCTCTAGGAAATTACATAATCAGTTTGGTACCCCGCTTTCGTCGGCAGTACTTCCCTCCGGGGCGATACATGAACCTTCTCGACCAAGACGGCTGTTTGGTCAAGGTATCTTTCCCCTGCCACTTTGGTTGTGGTTTACGCGCGGATGGACGTAGCACTATTTATGGTCAAAACTTAAGTTAACATCCTTATATCTCTTCACCTCGCGCCGAATGTCATACGACAGGGTCGGCGCTTCTCTAATCCCACAATATGTCCGTTCTGTTCATAATTTCTGATCGTATGTCTATTGTGGGAGCGACATGCTATGGTCCCCTGCTCGGTTTCCCTGCAAAGTAAGTCGCAAGGCTTCAGTCCAGGTTGGGGACCGACTGTCTTATTTCATACACAGCGTTGAAATGTGAAATCTGGCAGTTTCAAACCAACCCTCTACGCAATTGTACACTAATTGTGTAGATGAGGATGGTTCGGCTTTATCGAATAAATTTTTATAGAAATTTATTCGATAAACTCGTACGAGCGAACGATCCCCTTAGGGGATCGTCGCTCCCCCCCTTCGGGGGGGTAGGTTCGCTCGTAGAGTCGGAATTGGGTCGGATTTGGCCGTAGGCCAAATCCGCCGGCGTAATTGGCGCACGCCAATTACGACGCCCCGTGAGGGACGCCAATTCCGAGCGCGTAATTTGCGTCCCTCACGGGGCAAACCCGTCCCGCCAGGGGCGGGGGACGCGTCCTCCGTCGGATTTTTGTAGGTTCGCTCTCTTGCCCATATCCCGCGAGGTCGCTTACCCGTGAGGGACGCTAAAGCGTAATAAGGTCGCTTCCCTCACGGGTACGGAGCGCTTGTCGAAGGGATTTACGCGTCAGGCGCGTAAATCCCTTCGAGCAACTCGCAGATCTTCGAACCCCCTTTCTCAAAAGGGGGTTCGAAGTCTGCGACTTGCGTCGGAATTGTCCCCCTCCCCCCTGCGGGGGGGCGGACAATTCCTAGCGCTTCCCTCACGGGTTTGTCCCCCCCCGTAGGGGGGAGGGCAAACCCGTGAGGGAAGCGACCTCTGCGAAGCGCTCAGTCGGAATTCGCGATCACGATCGCGAATTCCTAGCGCATAATTTGCCCCGTGAGGGACGCAAATTATGCGACCTACGTCGGATTTTTGTAGGTCCGCTCTTAGAGCGGACCTACAAAAATCCTAGCGCTTATTACGCTTTAGTGCGAAGCTTCAGCGTAGCTGAGCGCTTCGCAGAGCGCAAGCGCTCCGTAATAAGCGACCTGAAGTCGGATTTGTCCGTGGACAAATCCTAGCGCATATTACGCTTCAGCGTAATATGCGACCTTCGCACTAAAGCGTAATAAGCGCTCGGATTTTTGCGAACGCAAAAATCCGACACTAGGATTTTTGCGTCCGCAAAAATCCGACGAAGGTCGCAGAAATTGCCCCGTGAGGGACGCAATTTATGCGCTCGGAATTGGCCCCGTGAGGGGCGCCAATTCCGACTCTCCGAGCGAATCTAGCCTCGCGAATAGCGGGGCTATTCGCTCGGACGGACGCAAAAATCCTAGTGTCGGATTTTTGCCCCGTGAGGGGCGCAAAAATCCGAGCGCTTATTACGCTTTAGTGCGAAGCTTCAGCGTAGCTGAGCGCTTCGCAGAGCGCAAGCGCTCCGTAATAAGCGACCTTACCCGTGAGGGACGCTTTAAGCGTAATAAGCGACCCCCTCACGGGGACCCCCCTACGGGGGGAGAGCGGACCTAAAAAGTCGAATGTTTTCCCCCCGAAGGGGGGGAAAACATTCGACTTTTAGAGTTAGCATAGCCCCTGATGATGGGGTTTAGCTTAGCAATTAATAACATAGGAGAATGACCGTGAGTCTTGGTAAAGACTCCTTTGATACGAGTTTTAATCTTATCAACGGATTTCTTACTGGGGATAATGTATAGTCCAGTTCGATTATAATCGTAGGAAAAACCTCGGCTTTTATCTCGGCAAATAACTCTTTTTGGGTCGAAACCGTCTTGAGCTAATATGCAGATATTATATCCAAGGAAATCGAAACCTTCCACAACGTGTTGAATTGAGGTTTTGGCTTCTGATAATTGCATTCCACGTTTGAACAAGATCCCATTTAGTCGTCCCCTTATGTCAAGAGCAACCTGTTCTGACGAACATAGTATAATAAAGTCGTCGGCGAATCTGATAATCACAGGGCCTGCTTGTGAAGTGTAACCCTGTGAGGTAAATTTTACACCAATTTATTCTTCAAGGCCATGCATGCAGATATTGCATAATAGTGGAGACAGAACACCCCCTTGAGGTGAACCTGTATCAACTGAATACCAGACTTCGTTGTAAGCGACGCCTGCTTTAAGCCATTTTCTGATCATGTTGGCGCCCCCCTGACGGGGACCCCCTACGGGGGCCCGTGAGGGGGGCCGGGAAGTGTTGAATCCTTTCTAATAGGAATTCATGTGAGATATTGTCAAAGCATTGTGAAATGTCCGCGTCTATCACCCACTTGCGGGATCCTTCCTTGTTTAGAGAAACGTAGATTCTGTTAATGGCATCATTAACAGATAGGGCCGGGCGAAAACCGTAGCTGCTGCTTTCAAATGTAGCTTCCCATTCCGGCTCAAGTGCGTTTTTGTACATTTGGTCGCTTATTACGCTAAAGCGTCCCTCACGGGTAAGGTCGCTTATTACGCTTTAGTGCGAAGCTTCAGCGTAGGTCGCATAATTTGCGTACGCAAATTATGCGCTAGGAATTCGCGATCGTGATCGCGAATTCCGACTGAGCGCTTCGCAGAGCGCAAGCGCTCCGTAATAAGCGCTCGGATTTTTGCGTCCCTCACGGGGCAAAAATCCGACACTAGGATTTTTGCGGACGCAAAAATCCGACTGGATAACGCGATCGAAGACTGTTGGTATTCCTATCGGACGTTGACGTCCGTCTGGTTTTTCGACGTAGATTCTGCGCGACGGCAGTGGATCGTAGTCTACCATTAGACTGCGAAGCCTTTCCAGTATGCCAAGCCTTTGTTTGGGATTAACAGCTACGTCGTCGTCGATTCCTGGTGTATTTCTACCTTTGTTATACGTAACGTGACGTATACTCGAAAGAAAGTTAGCTTCTGATTTCATATCCGCGTTTTTCGTCGAAAAACGCGTACGAGCGAACGATCCCCTAAGGGGATCGTCGCTCCCCCCCTTCGGAGGGGTAGGTTCGCTCGTAGAGTCGGACCCGTGAGGGTGGCGTATGCGTCGTAATTGGCGTGCGCCAATTACGCCGGCGGATTTGGCCCCCGTGAGGGAGGCCAAATCCGACCCAATTCCGAGCGCGTAATTTGCGTACGCAAATTACGCGTCCTCCGTCGGATTTTTGCGTTCGCAAAAATCCGAGCGCTTATTACGGAGCGCTTGCGCTCTGCGAAGCGCTCAGTCGGAATTCGCGATCACGATCGCGAATTCCTAGCGCATAATTTGCGTACGCAAATTATGCGACCTACGCTGAAGCTTCGCACTAAAGCGTAATAAGCGACCTTATTACGCTTTAGTGCGAAGGTCGCATATTCCGCTGAAGCGGACCCGTGAGGGATGCGCTAGGATTTGTCCGCGGACAAATCCGACTTCAGGTCGCTTATTACGGAGCGCTTGCGCTCTGCGAAGCGCTCAGTCGGAATTCGCGATCACGATCGCGAATTCCTAGCGCA
>Ga0306902_100226_pt1 | contig 22467 bp, 26 predicted proteins | sample AntDeeMetagen256_FD_190440 | JGI IMG/M metagenome (GOLD analysis project Ga0306902, IMG submission 190440) | Saline lake microbial communities from Deep Lake, Antarctica - Metagenome TFF #256 (v2) (version 2) | ecosystem: Environmental > Aquatic > Non-marine Saline and Alkaline > Saline | place... | reverse complement strand
GAACATAATGGAGTTCTGGGAACTTGAATTTGAATTCTTCCAGAAGCCGGTCTATAAACTCATCTTCCGGAATTTTAGATATATCGAAACTTCCGGGTAAAACAGCTCCTATCGCTAGCTGTGTGAATGCACGGGCTTTCTCAACTCTTCTGACATCTTTAAGTTTACGGATAGTATCTTTGATTTCTTGATCAATTAATGCGACGTCTCGGCCCTCATTTATTGCACTCTGGTAAGCATAAAGCATCTCTTCACCGGGCATAACACCGGTCTTTGATCCGATCATATCCTGGAATTTTTTTATTATACGGATGAATATAGGTCCACCTCTCTGGCTTTCGTCGTTTAACAATGCGTTCAAACGCATGAAATCAAGTTCTAGAGCTACTGTATCGGGATCATGTTCCTCAATCTTTTCCTGAATTAGATCCAGACTTTCATGCGATACGTGTGAAGTTCCATAGACATGTATCATCCAATTGTTAAAGAATTAGAGCCCAAACGTTGTAAATCCGACTGTTGGATCTATTCCGCTATGGTGTTATCCGTAGAATATACTGCCGTAGTTTGACTCTGTTAACCTTTCAGCCAGCTCTTCACAGGTTTGGGTACTAAAAAACAGCCCTCTATCGACTTCAGACTTCATCATAGAATTAGAATATCTATATCTCTGTAATAAATCCGTTATAGTTTGAAATATATGTGGAAAAATAGTTGTTAACTGTTTTCAGTTTAAATCAGTAAAAACAGGCTTCAATCCATTTTTCCTTCCAAAGCCTGGAAAAATAGCGGTTCCCAGAGGTGGACGCCTGACCCCGGACAGTGAATCCATCAACGGTCTCAGATCCGCCACCCTCCGAACATACTGATTGATGCTTAGGGCTGTTCCCGTCAAGGCCTGACCCGGTTCACACCAGCCAGCATCCCGGAGGACGGATCCTCAGCAACCAATCGATGGGCTGTCCGAAGACAGAACGCCGCTCTCTGGTTGACGGCTCCGGCATAACGAGGATTTCCGGAAAGAGGCGACCCCAAGCCGCCCGGCCTACCAATAGATAATGATAATTGGAAATGTTAAAAGTAGGATGGTTGGACTAAACTTTGATATAGGAATAAACTTCTAGTAAAATTTCTGCTTTATATTTTCTTCCAGTCTCAACCAGAAGTTTCCGCCGGCCACTGCGAATACGGATAGGTAAGATAGAGTCCTAAGTGGCGAGTCTGCTAGTTCGACGGCCATAAATGTTGTTGTGGCGGTCATGAACATCTTGAATCCGGTTAGTTTTTTCAGCATTTAATCCACTTTAGAAGTTTCAATTGTGTTTTGAGCTCTATTTAGGCTCTGAAAATCGGTTGGTAGGAAAACTTTAAATAGGTTACATCAGAGAAACTCTGGTTTTAGAGCTTCTTCTGATGTTTTAGAGCCATTATCAGATATCTCAAATTTTGAACTCCATTCCTCTCTGGACTACCTTGAAACCGTTTTCCTCTAGCTCATTTCTCTCATCCGAGTCTTCCTGAAGGATCGGGTTTGTATGATTCATGTTAGTGAAATAGATCTCTGTATCTGAATCAGAAAACTGTTCAAGAGTGTCTTGTACTGTCGGATGAGGGACTTCCTCGTATCTGTCAATTTCATCATCGCTGTAGAAACATCCATCAACAATTGCAATATCTGCTTCTTCAACAGCATCTACGGCGTCTCTTGTCCATTTATCCAGATCTGTTACGTAATAAACCTTCTTTTCTTCTCCTTTGATCATAAATGAAAGTGAATCGGCGTAATCGCCTCTCTCTATAACTTCTCTTATCTCAACTGAAGCTCCCTGTAGTTCAACTTCATCGCCGTCTTCAACTTCTTCAAGTTTGATGTTGTCTCGGTCGATGAGAAGTCGGTAAGGATCGTTTTTCATGATGAAGTCATCAATATCTTCGGTTCCATAAACTGGGATCCCTGAGTAGTTAGCTGATGCTCTTCCAAGCCATAGAAGTCCTGTAATATCTCCTAAATGAGTATCTGAGACAAATACTCCATCAAGGTAATCTCCCTTGATCTGGAGTCGAATGTCAGGACTGGCTCCGAAAAGATACCTTACAGAGCTGTCATTATCATTTTCCTTTAGTAAAACTGAGTTAACGAACATTGGTTTTTCTGTAGCCCTAGCTTCTTCACATACTGTGCAATCGCAGCTAAGGTGTGGCACTCCGGCGTCCTGAACATTTCCAAGTACTTCTAGCTTCATTTAAGAATTCCCCTTTAAGGTCTCATACTTCATGAGCTATAAAAACCCTTCTGATTTGGCTCTAATCCGGTGGTCTGGATTTAAAACATTCTGCCCAGAAATTCTAGATAACGGACTATCAGATCAACTATCAGGTAAACTATTATTTGCCGGGCTGGCAGAGTAGCTCATGCAGCGGCCTGCAAAGCCGCCTACCAGGGTGCAAATCCCTGGCCCGGCTTTTTACCCTGTTAAAGCAAGTTAAGTGCGTAGTTTATTCCGTTTGTTTTGGTGTCTCCTGAATCTTTCCTACCTGGATTTATTCTGAAATTGTCATGAAAATCAGTTTTTGGTCTCGCAGAGAGCCCGACAATTTTAGTTCCGTCTATCAGGTCTTCTGGTAGTTTTTCATTAGGTAACTTGTTTGACTCTACAAACAATGCTCTGTAGTTTCTACCTAGGTTCATCTCAAGAAGAGGTTTCCATGGAGAAATCATTGTTTTGAATATTTTTTCAGGTTCTAGACCCATAGAGAGATTTTGTTCAAAGTCGCCAGATTTATTGTAAAGTGTTTTTTCTACCTGGGCAGGTAGTTTTTCTAAATCTTCTTCAAGGTTTGAACTGTAAACTATTTCCCAGTCTTGATCTTCTCTGTGGGTTTGAGTTTTTAGTTGTTTGTAAGCTGATTCGATGAGTTCTATGTGTTTCATCGTACGGTTCCCTTCACCTATCTTATCAGCCTCTCCAAATTTACACCATCCATCATCTAGGTATGCATGAAGTCTTTTAAAATTGTCTGTTCGTGTATATCTGAAATCGGTTATATCTCTTTGTTCAAAACCGACTTCTCCTTTCAGAACCATTCCTTCATCCCGGCTTATAACAAGTTTGTATGTACGGTCTTTTCCTTTATTGTCTATAAGTCTAAATTCTCCATCGAGGTTGGCATAGAATTCTTCTACGTTAGATTCTATAGGTATTGTTATATCGGGTTCAGAATTATCATAGTAAGGTGAAACTTCATGAGAGCTGTAATGGGTGCCTGAGTGCTTTAAGGTCTTCTTTTGGTCAATCCTATAGCCTATATCGTATTCTCTAGTTATTTCTGCGTCTTCAAGAGTCTGTTCTGCTAATTTTCTAAGTTCGCTGGTTTCTCCGGTCTCTTCAAGCTCAAAAAGCCTATTTGGATCTGCTTCAGGTATTAAGGTTGGCGACACAGAATTTTTTAGTTAACACAGTACAAAAATGTTGTGCTCTAGTGCAAGGTTTAAGTTCCAAATAAGTGCCGGTACAAAACTAGATTAGATGAGCTCGAAAGACTATCTGTTCGAAGTAGTGGTCGGCGTTGTTAAATGCCAGAAAAGAGGTTTACTGTTGATTAGAAGGTCAGAAAATGAAAGTCTATCAGGTAAATGGGAGTTTGGTGGTGGCACAGTAGAGGACAATGAAGCTCTAAAAGAGGCTGTAAAACGCGAAACAATAGAAGAGACAGGTCTGAAACCATCTATAGTTCAAAACGGCGACCCGTATTTTGATGACTACAGTAAAGGAGGAAACTTGAAACTACACCCATTTTTGCTTGAAGTTGATGAAGACGACAAAGTCGAATTAAGTCATGAACACGACAGTTATAGGTGGCTGGAAATCAAAGATATAGATAACTTCGATACCGTTGGAGATTTGAAGGCTCTCGAAAAACTGGGGTTAGTATAATGACCGAAGAAAATGATATAAGCAATGTTGTGGCGGCAGTAACTTACAGTCCAGAAGAAAATAAATTTCTGCTTATGAAGAGATCAAGTCTAAGAAAGCGATTTCCAAATGAATGGGAGTTTCCATCGGGTTTTATGGAAGAAGAAACAGAACAAGACGGTGCTTTACGCGAGCTAAAGGAGGAAACAGGTTTGATTGGAGAAGTTATCAAAACCGGGAAACCATTTCTAGTCAAGACAGAGATGTATCATTTCCGTTTGCACCCGGTTCTTGTTAGTGTGGGATTCGAAGATATTGAACTTACTAAGGAACATGAAGACTTTGAATGGATAGATATTACAGATGTTGGAAATTACAACACAGTACCACAACTTAAAGAAAATCTAGAAGCAGTTGATGTTTTATGAGCGATAAATTCTCTGTAGTTGTAACAGGTCTTGTAACTAACAAAGGCGATATTCTTATTGGAAAGAAAGAACAGTTAGAAGACCATCCAATGTCAGAACAGTGGCATCTTCCCGGAGGCCACCTAGAGAAAAAAGAGGAACTAGAACAGAAAGTTGTCGAGAAAGTTGATGAAAAAACCAGCTTAGATGTAGATGTACATCAATTGATTGATTTATATTATGATGAAGTAGGTGATGTTCTTAGAGCGGTCTACCACTGTGAGTCAAAAGACAGGGATTTTGAAGCCAAAGACAATATCGAGCAGCTTAAGTGGGTCAAACCGGAAAATATAGGCAATAATCTGGGACAGCTTGAAAAAGAAGTGTTATTAGGTAGAGAAAATGTGTTGAAATTTTTGGATAAACTTGAGAAGATGCCCGTATTCTAGCTACCTAGATTTTATAATGTTTCGAAATCATCAACCAGTCATGAGCAGTGATGATGTGTGTTCTTGTTCGAACGATAAAGAAGAATCTTCAGATGATAAATGCGGTTGCGGCCGAGACTGTGGCTGTTCTCACTAGTTTCTTAAACGGTTTAAAACTAGGTTTTAAGGTGAATTACTATGGTCCTTAAGCTGTATAATACTTTGACAAGACAGAAGGAAGAGTTTAAACCTATAGATGAGGGAAAGGTAAGGTTCTACAGTTGTGGACAGACGATTTATGATGATCTACATGTTGGAAACGCCCGTGCATATGTTGTATGGGATACACTCCGACGTTATCTTGAGTGGAAAGGGTATACAGTCCGACATGTCCAAAATATTACTGATGTTGGCCATCTAACTGATGATGGTGACCAGGGTGAGGACAAAGTTGAGAAACGGGCTAATGAGCTCGGAATTGAACCAATGGAGCTTGTAGAAGACCAGATCGAACGATATTTCCAAGATACCAAAGCTATCAATGTAGAAAGACAAGATATTGTGCCGAGAGCTACAGGCCACATACATGAAATGATTGAGTTTGTAAAAAGAATAATCGAAAATGGCTATGGCTATGAGGTTGATGGAAACGTCTATTTTGATGTGGATAAGTTTGCTAAAGATTATCCATACGGCGAGATGGCAAACAAGGATCTAGATCAGCTGAAAGAAGAAGCCCAATCACGTGTGGAAGAAGATGACAAAAAGAAAAATCAATACGATTTTGCTCTTTGGCTTAATGCCGAAGGAACCGGACATCTCATGAAGTGGGAAAGTCCTTGGAGTGTTGGTTATCCGGGATGGCATCTTGAATGTTCGGTGATGAGCCAGAAGTATCTCGGCGACGAATTCGATATACATGCCGGTGGAAAAGATCATATATTCCCCCATCATCCTAATGAACGCGCACAGTGTTTTGGTGCAACCGGTAAAGGCCAATCACGTTACTGGCTTCACAATGAGTTTATTACGGTGGAAGGAGAGAAAATGAGTAAGTCTAAAGGTAACTTCTATACTGTCCGAGACTTACTAGAAGAAGGTTTTTCCGGTAATGTAATACGGTTATATATTATATCGAGCCATTACCGGTCTGAAACCGATTTTTCAAAAGAAGGTCTAGAGAAAGCCCAGAAAGAACTTCAGAAGGTCAAAAGAACTTTACAGAGAATTCAAAAGTTCGGAAAGAACGAAAAAGATGATCTAGAAGCTGAAACTGAAAGGCTCTATCAGGACTTTGAAAGGTCCATGGACGATGATATAAACACTGCAAAAGCCAAACAGACACTTATGAAGTATGTTAACCAGGTCAATGCTGTTTTTGATGAACAAGACAGTCCTGGTGTGGGCCAAGCAGAAAAGTCTATAGTGGAACTGTTCGGCGTACTTGGTGTTAACTTAGAAGAAACCAGAGAAACTGAAACAGAGCTGGTTGAGACAATGATCAATCTTCGTGAAAAAGCACGTGAAAGTCAAGACTATGAAACTTCTGATTATGTCCGGGATCGACTTGAAGAGCTCGGATTTGATATCGAGGATGCCGATAAGGGAACTATCTGGACAAGTGAAAATTAGAAGGAGAAAAATATGTGGTTTAAGAAAAAACTTGTTTAACGTTTCTTTTCTTCTAGCTCTTTCTTTTTTTGCTGTTTTCTATCTGGCTGTTTCTTTGTGATTTCTTCAAATCTTTCGTCGCTAATTCCTAACATTTCCTTGGCTTTCTGTTTTTGTTCTTCGGCCTTGTCTCTGCTCATTGTACCATTGGATTGGGAAACCCGCTTTAAACAGGTTATGGATTCTTACTCTACCAGTTCAGTAAAGTTCTGTTTGAACTCTTCCAGGTATTGTGGGGCGAAAGATGCGCCAGCGGCCTTCCTGTGACCTCCTCCTTCTGCTCCGTCTTTTACTGCTTGTTCTGGAAGAGCTTTCTGCATTAAGTTTCCAAGGTCTACTCTGCCTGACTGGCATCTGCTTGAGACGTTGATTTCATTTTCTCCACTCTGTATAACTATGTGAACCCATTCAGGGCTCTTGGTTGACATGTTGGTAGCTATAGAGCTTGTTATATGGAAATCACTGTCTATTTCGAAGAAGATGATCATCTTCTGGCGGTCAATTTCTCTTTCCTCTTCGTAGTTTTCGACTGCAACATTGAACTCATCTTGCATCTCTAGGTATACTTCATAGACCTGCCTGTATGCTTCCTGTGCTTCTAGCTCTTTCAAATCATTTGAGTTCATCAAAGCCTCGTAAGCCAGTTTTGCATAATGTTTTGAATCTCTGTAAGGCTTGATGTTCAGTACAGATGCGTATCTTCCGTACTCGCAGTTTTTCGCAAGCTCTTGTTGGCTGAGTTCTTCAGGAAGATAAGTTCTGTATTTGTCTTTCATTTGTTCAAACATTTCAGGGCATGAAGCAACTCCAAAGTCCTGTATAATTCCCATTCCGGCTATCCAGCGGAGTTCGTCATCTAAGTTGAATTCTCTGGCTACATCCAGACATATCTTGCTACATGGCACATAGACGTCTGCATCATCCTGGCGCGGATTTACGAAGTCAACTTCTGGAATTCTATCAAAGTTGTGATGATCTACTACAAGAACTTCAAGTCCGAACCTTTCTTCCAGTGATTCAAGTTCATCTGCTTTCAGATTGAAATCAAGAACAATCAATTTGTCTGCATCCTCTAGAAGCTCATGGTCTTTTTCGGTTAGGTGATAAGATCTTTGATCGGGAATAGTAACTTCCTGTGCAGGTTCTCCTCGTATATCTTCAAGTATTTTTGATATTATTGCTGAAGAAGAGATACCATCCATATCCCAGTGGTGGATAATCACGACTTTCTGATCTTTCTTGATGTTTTCAATATAGTCTAGGGCCGGCTGTAGTTCATTCTTTTCCATTCTCAACACCTCTATTGAGCCACCGGCTTTGAAAAGCTAAACCCTGCTTTTCTTTCCCTGAACTCTACTTCTTCAGAAAACTCCAGATCTTTCTCTTCAAACTCTATCTCAGAGACATTTACACGATCTATTATTCTCTGTTTGAACTTCTCTAAAGCTTCTGTATCACCCCAGAAAGCTAATTGAACTTCGTCTTCGACTTCGAGCTCGGCTTCCTTTCTCTTTTGCTGGATTGCTCTTATGACTTCGTTGGCGAAAGACTCATCTTCTATTTCATCTGTGAAGTTCAGATCAAGGTAAAGTTCTCCTTGTTCAAAGCTCTTTCCTCCGATATCTTCCGACGTCTGGCTTTTTACTTCAACATCTTCAATAGTGACATCGTATCCATCAATCTCGATTTCACCGATATCTCTGAGCTGTTGTACCTGATCGTGGTTGAGTTCTTCTATCTTTCCAGCTACTTCATCGGCACTTCCGCCGAATTTTGGACCAAGACTTGAATAATCTGGTTCAGCAAATAGCTCTGAGGCAACATCCCCAAACTCAATATTCTTTACGTTTGCCATATCTTTGATTAGTTCTTCAAGTTGGTCAAAACCTTCTTTTGTTTCTTCATCTGTTGAGATTACAAGTCGGTTTGCTGGCCATCTGAGATTGTACTGGTTTTCGTCTCTGATCTTGCCGGATTTTTCTACTATTTCTCTGGCCAGTTCCATGTATTTCTCAAGATTTCCGTCTATAACTGCTTCATCAGCTTCTGGATACTGTTCCATATGAACTGATGTTTTACCGCCGTCAAGATCTTCGTAAACGCTCTCAGTTATGTAAGGTGCGAACGGAGCCATCAAAAGATTGGTTTTCCGCAGGACTTCTCCAAGCGTCCATGCTGCCGCTTTATCGTTGTTTTTGAGTCTTCCACGGACTTTCTTGACGTACCATCGTGATAGGTCTTCAAGAATGAAATGTTCTAATTCCCGTGTGAACTCATGGAAAATGCAGTTTTCCATTTTCTCTGCGGCGTTATCGTTTATTGAGTTTATCCGTGATAGAATCCATCTATCCTCTATTTTAAGCTCTTCAGGTTCTTCTATGCCGTTTTCTGCATAAGTTTTGTAAAACTCTTTGGTGTTCCAGTAAACCGAAAACAGTCTGTAGATCTCGTTTCTGATCTCTTGTTCATCATAGTTTTTCTGTTCCCATTGAGGAGCAAGCCGCATCTGGTAGAAGCGCGGTAGGTCTGCTCCAAACTTCTCAACCTGTTCGACTGGATCAACAACGTTACCGATAGATTTGGACATTTTCTCTCCTTCGGCATCCAGTACGTATCCCTGGAAAAGCACTTTTTCATAAGGTGCCTCGTCGAATCCAAGGATTCCTGTAAACATCAGGCTGTAGAACCATCCGCGGATCTGATCGCTGGCTTCTGTAATGAAATCCATCGGCCACATGTCCTCGAATGGCTGTTTTTCGAACGGATAATGTAGAGATGCGAAAGGTGCAATTCCGGAGTCGAACCATACATCGAAAATATCAGGTATTCTTCGGAATGTTCCTCCGTTTTCTCCTTCCCATGTAATATCATCTACAACATGTTTGTGAGCATCGAAGTCCTCTGGAAGTTCTCCTGCTTTTTCTTCGAGTTCCTCGAAGCTTCCAATTACTACTTTTTCTCCGGTCTCATCGTTTATCCAGATCGGTATTGGTATTCCCCAATAATTCTGTCGGGAGATACACCAATCAGGGCTGTCGCTTACAAAGTTATGGAAACGTTTCTGGGCATTTTCTGGAATCCATTCAACGTCTTCGTTTTCCTCAAGCATTCTCTGCCGTACTTCATCATTTTCGATGAACCATTGGTCTGCTGCTCGGTAAATTAACTCGGTTTTACATCTCCAACAGTGAGGATATTCGTGCTGGAAATTTTCATGATGGAAAAGCAATTCCTTTTCCTGAAGAATCTCTACGATTTCTGGATCGACTTCTAGGACATTTTTGCCTTCAAGGTCTCCTGCCTCTTGTGTGTAGTATCCTTCAGAATCTAGTGGTGAGAAAACAGGTAGTCCTAGAGGCCTTGTCTCTTCATAATCTTCTGGTCCATGGCCTGTCGCTGCGTGTACAAGACCGGTACCGTCTTCAAGAGTAACTAGAGTATCAGATGTGTGAACTCTGTGTACTCCGTCTTCTTCATCTAGTTCTCTTTGTCTTGGGATTTCATCAAGGAAAGGAGTTTCGTACTTCATTCCTTTCAGATCCGAACCAACCATGGTTTGGACGACTTCGTAGTCGTCTTCTTCATAACCTGCTTTTTCCATTGTTCGGTTAACTAGCTGTTGTGCAATTATTAGCTGTTCTCCATCGACATCTACTTTTGCATACTTGTAGTCAGGATGGACAAAGACTGCCATGTTAGATGGTATTGTCCATGGTGTTGTGGTCCAGATAACAAGTTTCTCATCACGATTCTCCATCGGATATTTTACAAAAACTGAGATATCGGTTATTTGCTGGTATTCATCAGTTACCTCATATCCGGAAAGTGAGGTCTGACATCTTGGACACCAGTGGATTGGTTTACCGGCTTCATACAGCAGGTCTTTTTCATCTGTCTTCTTCAGAAGCCACCAGGCTGTCTCAATATAATCGTTTTCATATGTCATATAAGGGTCTTCGAAATCCTGCCATACTGCCAGATCACCCATAACATCTTGCCATAGGGATTTAGCTGATGTAGCCCGGTTTCTGCATTCTTCAATAAACTTGGCTGCAGAAATACTATCTCCAATTTCGTTTTTGTTTTCAATTCCCAGTTTTTCTTCTGTAGCTAGTTCATTTGGAAGTCCATGTGTATCAAAACCTGCCTGGTCGTGGACGTCATAGCCTTGCATCTGCTTGAAACGAAGCATTACATCCTTGATGACCTTTCCCTGCATGTGACCGACGTGAGGTGCACCATTCAGATAAGGCGGTCCATCAATTAAGAAAAACGGTTCATTACCTTCTGTAGATTCACGAACCTTCTGTTTTACGTTATTATCATCCCATTTTTCAGAGACTTGTTGTTCAACTTTTTCCGGATTGTAGTCAGTCATAAAAAAACTTCAGCTAATGAACATTAAAAGGATTTTCCGGATTCGTATTAGATAGAAACTATACCCATTCAATACTGTCGCTGTCAATATCTTCCGGTATGTCGTCGTCTTTGTCGTCTTCTGCATCTGAGCTTTCTGCTTTTTGACCTTTCTCTGAGTTGCTTTTAGCCTCTAGTTTTTCCTCTTTAAACTTCTTGCTGTCCGGATGAGGTTCGATTGTTTCAACTCCGAAGTCTACGGAAACATCCGACATCTTGGACTGGAACTCTTCTAGGTCTTGTTTCAGATCTTCTCTTTGTGGGAAAATAGCTCCTGTTGGGGTTCCAGCGTTTTCATCTTCAGAGAATCTTGGCCATACCTGTATGTAGGCGTGTGGCATCATCTGTCCACCGGTCTCGTTAATATTAATGGTTATAGAAGCTCCTTCTGCCCCAATACCTTTCTCTGACTTCTCGACTACTTCGCGTGTAAGATTCATCGCCTCCTGATATTCTTTAGGTCCAAGATCCATAATGGATTCGGTGTGTTCTTTAGGTACAACCATTGTGTGACCTTTCGCTCTTGGATTGATATCTAACCATGCATAGAAATTATCGGTTTCACCAACCAACAGAAGCTGGTCTGGATTATCAACTAACTGGCAAAATATACACTGGTCTCCTTGTCCCATTCCTGGAGGCATAACTCTTTATTCAAGTCAGCGGTTTTTAGTCTGGTGGTTCATAAATCAGTATTTCTGATAGGTAAGATCTAGATAAAATTTAGTAGTGCAAAAACCCCGTAAGACAACACTGCAGATATAACAGGGGTCAGTATCCAGAGCGTTACTACATGGTGTATCATCTCAGGGTCAAAAAGTTTTCTATCGGGTATATCTTCTTCAGATTCTTCACCGATCTTGGCAGTTTTCTCAGATTTAAGTGCGGCTGTAGACATTTTAGGTTTTTCTCCCTGTATTGCGTGTTTCACTTTAACTGTTCTAGATGCTCTGCCCCATCCAAGCCCTGTTATACACATTGTAGCGCTTATAGCCAAGCTTGCAGGAATACCCATTCCTGAAAGAACCGTAATTATAGATGCAGAGATCGTAGAAACTACCAAAGCAGCCATTAGAGGCATTTCTGTAATACCTTCTCCTACTGTATCCAGTGTTTTTCTGGCAATTGTAAACCCTCCGATACTCATTGCGGCAACTGCAAGCATTATACCAGTGTTTACATCGATTGGCATAGCTGAGCTGCTGATTAAAGGTGCTACGGCGTTTGCAACGTTTGATGCTCCGGCTGAAAAAGCCATATAGCATGCGATTGAGATCACCAGAAAACTGCTGAAAAACTCTTTCAGAGTCGTATTTTCGCCGAGTGAAACTGGTTTTCTGGAAAAACTGAACTCAAGGAGTTTACCCGGGCTCTGATCGATCTTGAAAATCCGGTCAAGATGGATATAGAGATATCTTCCTACTATACCTCCCGCTAGAAAGGCAAATGCAGGTGCTACGAGCCACCAAGACATTATTTTACCCATAATCTCCCAGTTTAGCGTGTTTGTTGCGAGCCCTAGACCCGCAATTGCACCTACTGCAGTCATAGAGGTCGAAGCCGGCACCCCTGAGAGGTTGGATATTAGTAGACTTAGGCCGATAAAAAACAGTATTATTACGGATGCTGTCAGCGAGAACTGAGAAGATGGTACTATTCTTCCACCCATGGTTTCTATAACATTTCTACCTACGGTCCATCCGCCGGCAAATGCAAAAACCGTCATTAAAGCTGCGGCTCCAGGTTTAGATACTAGTTTGCTTCCTACAGAAGGACCGAAAGCAACCCCTGTGGAAGATCCTCCGATATTAATGCCTACAAATATTGCGGCAAGAATTCCAAACACAATAAGTATTTCGAGAGCCATTTAGTGGTTAAACCTCTATCCTAGAGGACCGTTTTCAAACATACCGTGATACATTAAAGCTATTGAAACTGCTGCTCCGGCTCCGAAACTATACTGGAGCGGGATATTTGTCATAAAACCTGTGGAACCCCCTGCAAAAAGACTCAGAGCAATTCCGCCAAGTATTTTGTCATAATAATCTATCTTCATAAAGAAAATCACTTAATTTACATCTCGGATCTAAGACTAATAAGATTAACCGCGGTTTGAGATCAAATCAGACTGCAGTCGCTTTTATAAAACTCAACAGAAACTTGTTGTTTACACTTAAGGTGCTTATAGCATATGACAGATGATTTCGATTCTCAGTTTGACGACGATTTTGAAGATGAAAACCCTGTAGAAGACTCTAAAGACGATTTTGAAGACGACTTCGACGATGATGAGTTCGAAGACGATGATTTCCAGCAAGACGACGAAGAATTCGGACAGGACGATGACTTCGAACAAGACGATGAAAGTTTTGATGACTCATCTGAAGACTCTGGAGATGACAATGACTACGATAAGCCTGTAGATGAAGGCGATGTAGTTGAAGTCGAGATCGACGACCTTGGAAGCAAAGGCGACGGAATCGCAAGAGTAGATGGTTTCGTAATTTTCGTACCTGGCGGAGAAGTTGGCGAGACATACGATGTAGAAGTTACATCTGTAGGACGTAAGTTTGCTTTCGCAGAGATCAACGAGTAAAAAACCAATCTACAGGGTCGAGAGACCCGAAGCTTTTATCTTTTCTTTCTGATTTCAGTTTTAATATGAAGGCTTACGATATATCAGGTCCTATTATAGTTGTAGCTGGTTTAATTGGATTGTCGGCAGGATTGGTTCTGAACCAGGGACTTTTAGATATCGATTCTATTGTTTTAGATCAGTCCCAGAGCGGACAAGACAGTGCCAATCGTATTGGAGAAGTTGGATCGGCCCATGATCATGCATCATTTCACGTCATGATTAATGGTACAGAGAAAGATTTTACAGATAGAAAATTCCAGCTTAACTCCAGATATGTGCATTTAGAAAATAATAGATCTGATATAGTTCATAAACATGCCAATGGAATCACGTGGTCTATGTTTTTCCAGACTATTAACCTTTCAACATCTATCGAAAATGACAGATTGTGTTTAGAAATCTATGGCAACCGTAGTTGTGGGACTGGTTCACTGGTCTTGAATGGAGATTTTAACCCGTCACTTGATCAGGAGATTTCTCAGGGAGACAGCTTGTTGATTGTTTTAGATACTAAAGAATGGAGAGATATTTCGAAAGAATACATGAACGAACAGTTGCCGGAAAACTACCGGCCCAAGATCCATAGAGGTAGAAGTGTTTGAGGGAATAAAATGGAAATAAACAGAGTGTTAGTTAGATACGGAGATATAGGAACCAAATCAGAACCTGTCAGAAGCAACATGGTGAGTGTGCTTAGACAAAGAATCCAGGATAGACTGGAATATGAAGAACTTGAGTTTGAAAAAGTAAAACATCAGAATGCGAGAATAATAGTTTTAACAGAAGATTACAAGGCGGTTGCTAGAGCTGTTTCTGAAATACCGGGGGTTGCTTCGTGTTCTCCAGCAGTTGTTACCGGGCCGGATCTAGATAGTATTAAGTCAGCCTCCAGAATATTTGAGGTTGGTGAAACCTTCGGTGTTGAGGCGAACCGTTCAGGCCAGCATGATTTTGACACTAGAGATATATGTATAGAGCTAGGTTCATTTACCGAGGAGAAAACAGGTTCTTCGGTTGATCTTGATAATCCAGATACTTGGCTAGAGGTAGACTTGCGTGAAGACGAAGCCTATGTGTTTACACGCAGATATGAAGGGCCCGACGGTCTTCCTGTAGGTTCCAGCGGTTCTCTCGCGGCATTAGTCAGTGGAGGCATAGATTCTCCAGTAGCAGCCCATGAGATAATGACCAGAGGCTGCGATATAATGCCTGTTTATTTCTATAATAAGCCTATAGCGGCTGAAGACCATCTACTTCGACTAGTTTCGGTTCTGAAAAAACTTGAGAGGTTTCATCCATCGAAAAAATGGCACTTCTATGTTGTGGATATGGAGGAAATAAACCAAGAGCTGATGAAGATTGAAAGAGGCCGGATGTTGATCCACAGAAAGATAATGTTTAAGATCTCAGAGATGATAGTTCAGAAAGAAGGTCTGTCAGGTCTTGTTACAGGCGAAGCTATAGGCCAGAAATCATCTCAGACTCCGTCAAACCTTGAACTTACATCTTCAGCTATTGAAAAACCTGTTTTCCGTCCGCTGGTTAGCTCTGAAAAATCAAGTATTGTCAAGAGAGCGAGACAAATTAACACCTTTGAAGAAGCCTCAATTGATTCTGCATGTAGTACTATGGCTCCTGAAAGTCCTGCAACCTCAATAAGACCAGAGGAGTTGGCAAAAATTGAACAAAGCATAAAGATTGAAGATTTGGTCAAAAAAGCTTTTGAATCAGCTGAGAAACGTCAACTCTAGCCCCGACTATTATATTGTTTCAAACACCAAAAGGGTTATATACTCCGGACAAATGGTGAATGGTTATGAGTTTAGCAGAAGCAAAAGAAGAGGCTGAAGCAGTACTTGACTCTGCAGAAATGGTTCTTGAAACCATTCCAGAACCCAGAACAGGAACTGCAAAAGACCTAGAAATTAAATTATCGAAAATGGAGAAAGAATTGCAGGATCCAGATTCCGAGGAAAGTCTAAGGAAACTTATCCGGGATATCCGGGATTTAATGGAAGATGCTCAAGAAGATGCCATGCAGGGCGATGCTGGTATGGGCGCCGGAGATGAAATGGGTATGGGACCTGGAGGACCGGGAGCTGGACCTCCTGGAGGACCTGAAGGCGGAGAACCGCCATTTTAGTACATTTTTCTATTTTCTCTTGATATATTGACCGTTATTATAAAGGTTCGGCTGTAAACATTAGATATACAAGGAGGTGTATTAGTTTGAAAGGAACAGTTACGTTCTTCCACGATCAGAAGAATTACGGATTCATTACTCCAGAAGACGGAGGCGATGATGACGATATCTTCTTCCACATCTCACAGGTAGAAGGAGATGTAATCGAGGAAGGCACAGAAGTCGAGTTTGAGACTGAAGAAGGAGACAAAGGTCCAGAAGCAGTTGATGTAACAGAGGTTTAAACCAGTTAATGGTTTAACACCAAAGCTCTAATTACTCTTATTTTTCTATTTAATTTTATTCAGGCATTGACGAATCTATATTTGAGTTCGCTTAAAAACTTGACAGATTTCAATAGTTTTTTAACCAGTTAAATTTTATACAGGCCTTCCAATTTTAATATTATGCGAAAGTATTTGTTTGGTCTGGCTGTACTCGGGATGGTTGGTATTGTATCGGGTTTTCCTGGATCTGTAGAAGTTGTTGATAGGATAGCTACGGTTGATAGTCCTGCAGATTTTAATGTACAGGTCCAGAATAATTTTTCAAGTCAAAAAAGATTCAGAATAAGCAGTGTTTCTTCACCACCTCCAACAGGTAGCTGGATAGGATATGGCAATAGCCAGACTATCGAACCAGGTGAAACTGCAAACTTTCCAATAACAGTTAAGCCCCCAGAGACGGCAATTCAACAAAGCTACAGGTTTGATATCAATATTAGAGATCTAGAAGGAGAAGCTAGAAAGAAACTTTCAACATATTTTTCTGTAAGATCTCAGAATGATCTAAAGATAGTATCTACAGGTCTTAATCAAAACAGTTTTGAGCCAGGAGAACAGATAGAATCCAATGTTACAGTTTTTAACACGGCATCGTCTCCACTTAATTATGAAATAGACGCTTTGGCTTTCAATGAGTCTTCCTCAAAATCCGGTGCTACAGTGTCTGGAACTCAGAGAACTCATAGCTTCAGTTTTGAAGCACCTCAACAAGTTTCCCCAGGAGAATACGATATTGAAATGGTTGTCCTACAGGACGGTGAAATAGGGGATTCAGTAACTCAAACGTTCAATATTTCAGCAGTGGGAGACATAGAATTTGACTCTGAGGAAAACGATAGAATATTTGAGTACTCTGAATCGCTTTATGTTACTAATAATGGCAACTCCGAAACCAGTGTGGAGTTGAATAAAACACTGCCGGATTATATGACGCCTATAACAAGTTTTGACGTCTCGGCCGATAGGATTGAAGATTTATCCGGATCTAATGCTTACTATTGGAGATTTGAACTTGAGCCGGGAGAGACTGCGTCTGTTGATTATAGGACAAGATACTGGCCGCCTATGGTTGTACTTTCTGTGCTTTTTGGAGGGGTTCTTTTACTCAAGCGACTTTATACCGGAACAAATTTTTCTAAAGAAGTCAGAAAAACTGAAAATGGTGTTAAAGTCCACATCGAGGTAGAGAACAGGTCAAACCATAAAGTTAATGATCTCACGGTTACGGATTTCGTACCGGATGTTGCATCAGTTAAAGAAGAGTTTCCTATGGCAAAACCTGTTATAAGAAAGACCAACAACGGTACAAGATTGGTCTGGGAAATTGACTCGATGGAACCGGGAGAACAAAGAGTGTTCGAATATTCTATCAAGCCGCTCGTCGAAGTTGAAGGCGGAATAACTCTCCCTGAAGCCGAACTAGAGATCGCAGAAGAAAGAATTGGAGAAACTGATGAGAAGACAGTAGAGTTCAGACCCGAGTAACCCTCTTAAAGCTTAACTCTGAACAATTTATTACAGATTAGTTTCTGGCCAGCATTACCCGCCTTAGCTCAGCCTGGCAGAGCGGTCGACTGTAGATCGACTTGTCCCCGGTTCAAATCCTGGAGGCGGGATTTTTAGTTATAATTTAATCTGAATCTATTTCCTCAAACCGACATACAAGACTAAAGTCCTGTCTTATAGTGAAGTCATCTTCCTCTGAACTCTCGTTGGTATCTGTATCATCTTCATCACTTACCGGCGTTTCTATCTCTCCTGTGACAGGAATAATACGTAATCTATGATTAGAAGAACCGGAGTCTAGACCTGCTATAAATGCTGTATAACTTCTATTAGCTCTAAGTCTTAGCTGGCTATTGAAACCTGTACCTCCAATTCTTGTTTCTGTTACAGTTACACTGTAGTTTCCAGGACTCAATTCGCTGTAGTTTCCAGGACTCAATTCGCTGTAGCTTCCAGTCTCAAGGTAATTTAGATTTCTTGCGCTGAATGAATCTCCATTTTCCAGATCTGCATTTACTGTAAGTAGATCTGGTGAAAAATGAGCCAAACGTAGCTTGGCCTGGCCTTCAGATACCGTAGTGTTCTGTCTGATCAAGGTTGTATTGGGATTTAAAGCCCGATTGTTTACCGTTAAAGCATAATATCTTCCTGGATCTAGGTTTACGGTTCTTGAAATCTCTATGCTGTCGGATACAATCCTAACATTGTGTGAGCCTGATTCAAGCTCTGTTGCTGTTAAATCACCAAAACCTATATTGCTAGCGATTTGTTCGCCGTCTAAAAATATGTCTACAGATCCTGCACCAGGAGAAAGATGAATCACCTTTAACTGTGAGCTTTCATTCCCACCAGAAGCCTGTCCAGACACAGAGCCGGTAATAAAAATTAGACAAGTCAGAAATAATATTGTGTTGTTTACAGGTGTTTTAACCGATTTAATATCCATATCTTTTGTATTTGAGCCTCTAACTCAAAAACAAAATTATGGTCCAAACAAGTTGTTGTTCTTTCCATACTTTTTATTCTAGGATGTATTCTCTACCAACTATGGGTTCGATTAGTCTGTTGACTGGCGCATAATCGTCCCGAAGAAGCGGCACATCATCTGTAACTGGAGCCTCATTTAAATTACGGATTTGTTCAGATAAATTAATCCCTGAATAGTTATTGTTGCGTTTTAGAAGCTGTTGTTCTGTCATCATAGGTTCCTTAGAGGCTATAATCTCTATGTTCTGGACTTGTGATAGCTTCTGGTTTGTTGGGAAATAATAAACCGATTCATAGACCGAATCCATTGTCTTGTACTGGGATCTGGCAAACTTCGAGCCTGACCCTTCTGCTGCTGAGATAACATTTGAGACAACCATTCCGTTTTCATCAGTTTTCCTATATGTAAGTTCCATAAACTCTTGTGTTGTAAGATGGAAAGGTACCTTGCTTTTCCTGTATGCATCTAGATAGATCACATCGTAAGTGTGGTTGGATTGTTGGAGGAACTGTCGGCCATCGCTGTTATAGACCTTGAGATTATCGGATTCTGATAGATTAAAGTTTTTCTCTGCAGCCTCAATTACTCCTGGATCGATCTCGACTGTATGAACAGTGATATTTTCCTCTGCAAACTTTTGAGGTACCGTAAAACCTCCGCCTCCGATAAACAGTACTTTATCTACATCATTTTGCATCATTAACGGAAGATGGAAATAATCCGGATAGTCCCAGGGATATCCTGGTGTATCATCCAGATACATTGCACTTTGTGGTTGTTCGTCTAGATAAAGAGTTCTGACGTTTCCGTTATCTGTAACCTTCAGGTCTTGGTATGGGGTGCTGTCGCTGTAGACAACATCTCCCGGAACTAGAGAACCGGATGAGCTAACCAAAACTGCTGCAAAAAGCATAACTCCAGCTACAAGAAACCTTTTGTCTGATAGTTCATACATCACAGGCAAAAACGCCAGTCCGGCAAACAATATGTAGATCTGGTTGACGCCTAGGTAAGGTATAAGCAAGAAAGTAGTACCAAAGGCTCCAAGAATACTGCCTGCCGTTCCAACAGCATAGAAATGTCCTGAAGCTTCTCCTTTAACCTGTTTGGACGATAGTTGGACTGCATAAGGACTTATATATCCAAGGAAATAGGTAGGCGGACCAAAGAGTATTGATACAGGTATTATTGAGGCGTAACGTTGAGCTACAGGTAATCCTGCACTCCAAGATAGTATTGTATCTCCAACATAGATTAAAGCTATTATATAGAATGATGTATAGACTAAAAATCGGTCGAGATCTATAGAGCTTATATTTGATGATTTCTTGCCTCCATAATGGTATCCGAGGCTAAGTGCAAACATAGAAATGCCGATAATAGATCCCCAGGTATAGATACTTGATCCGAACTGAGGTGCCAGAACTCGACCTGCCACTATCTCAAGGCCCATGCTGACTATTCCTGAGACTATAACAGCCGCTTGTTCGGGTGTCGGAATATAACTCGAAAAATCTATGTTTGTAGTTTCCATATTTAGAATCTGAACTCAGGTGTTTTAATTCAATTGTTCTGTTTCTGCATGTACCAGTTGATCAATGCATATACGATTATAACTCCAAATGCAACTTTGATTGCATCTAGGCCATAAAAATGTTGTAGCATGATTGGAAGTCCTAATAGGCCGAATAAAACTCCTGATACAAGTAGAATGGTTAATCCTTGATCTCTATCTATATCATTTAGTTTCATACTATAATTGTTCTATTATTTTGCTGGCTTCGGTGATTTCATCTTGGTTTATGGTATGTGTATTTCCTTCGTAAATTGTCTTTTTAACATCAGCATTTAAGTCAGTCAACACCTTTTCTGTCCGTTCAACTCTAGTTAATGGAATATGAGGATCTTTTTCGCTGCATCCTAAAAACACCGGAGTATTGTCCATTTTTCCTTCGAACTCTCCTATTTTGTCACCAATTAATCCGCCGCTGAATACTATTAGGCCTCCATACTTTTCCGGATTCTTTGCACTATATTCTGATGTCAGACAGGCACCTTGTGAGAAACCTAATAAAACAATTTTCTCTGTTGGAACAAACTTCTCTGTTTGCTTAATTACAGAATTTATTTTCTCCAGTGCAGAATTAAGATAAGGCTGGTTGTTTTCCTTTGGATCCATGAAGCTCTGAGGATACCAGCTGCGATTTGCGGCTTGAGGCGCTAGGTATGCGGCTTCAGGCAAGTTTTCTGAAATTCTCAATATACTTTGTGCTGAAGCTCCGCGTCCATGAACCATTATAACAGCTCTTTTAGCTTCTTCAAGATCCTGACCTGCCGTCATTATTTTCTGATCTTTATGAGGGTTCATCTGATTTGTTCCTCATCAAATTCTGGAAGCGCTGTTTCAATCTGTTCTCTCCGACTCTCAAGTTTTTCTGGTAATACAAGATTTGTTCCAAGATCTTCTACAGGTTCATCGGCTGTATAACCGGGTCCCATGCTTGAGAACTCGAAAAGTACTCCTACAGGCGTACGAGCATATGTTGAAGTAAAGTATTTTCTGCTGATAGCTGGAGAAGGTCTCATACCCATTTTCTTTAGCTTGGCTCTCCAGTTTTCTATCTTCTGTTCGGTCTCTCCTGCTTTGAAAGCAATATGGTGTACTGAGCCTATACCCATTGTACCTTGTTTGTCGGCCTCTTTTACTTCGACCCCCGAACCATCTTTTGCGTTAAAGTATGTGTTTTCATAATCTCCTGTTTTTTCCAGCCCCATTTCGTTGAGGATTGGTTCTATACCTGAAAGCTTGCGAACAGAAACTGTTACGTGATTCATTCCCTGAATCTGGTGTTTTTCTGGTACACTGCTTTTGTCCCAGGGTTTGTAGTTTTTGGAGCTATCAGGTACAAGTCTAAGTGTTAATCCGCTGTTGTCTTTGAACTTGAGTGTTTGTTTTCCCTGCCATTGTTGTTTTTCAAAATCAATTTCTTTATCTTCTAGTCTCTGGCTCCAGTAGTTGATTGAACCTTCAGGTATTCTGAGCCCAAGTTCTGTTACCATTCCTGCTCCTGGTTTTCCTTTTTGATCTGTCATTTCCGGGAAAAAGGTTATATTTGAACCTGGAGTGCCTTCATTGTCACCGTAGAAAAGATGATACATCTGTGGAGCATCATGGTTGACTGTTTTCTTCACCATTCTGAGTCCGAGTGTTTTAACATAGAATTTTGCGTTTTCTGTGGGATCGCTAGCTATAGCTGTAAAATGGTGGAGTCCTTTTACATCGAGAGACATGATTTGGTTCTTAATGATCAGATATTAAATGTATCAAGTTAACCGCGAGCAATCGGGTTTCCTCGGGGTTACTTCTGGAAAACTTTCTTATTGGGATCGGAAGAATGGAAATTCTTCAAGATTAAATATAGTTGTCCAACTACAGTCTTGCTTATTTTAGACAAGCTATAGTATAATCTGGGTGAGAAAATATGCCGGGTACAGTCGAGACATCGGATTTTGATGAGATACAAGAATAGATAGAACAACATGGCGGGGAACCAGCTATATCAAATGAAAGTCCTGGAGAAATTAGAGTTGATTTTGGTGAACAAACAGGAATAGAACATGTATCCTGGGAAGAATTTATTGAAATTATAGAACAGGAAGGGCTGGTGATGATTTATGAGGAGGAATCTATCGCAGGCTCACATGATCTGTCTCCAAGTGACCGGTATGAATTTGTTAAAGACAAAGAAGGGTCTTCTACAGATATTCCTGATACTGAAATGGATGACGATGAGATTCTTGGTAACATGGAAGAGACCTCTACATGAGTTTGTCATAGGTTAATCTAGGTTCATTGGACTTGAGTTGCATATATACAGATTATATTATAAAAATCCAGCTTACAAGCTCTTAACATGGATTTCAAAAAGAAGTATTCGGATTTTCTTGAAACAATTCATCCAGACTATTTTGATGAAAAAAGGTTTGTTCCGGGCGTTGGAAATGAGAATGCAGACTTTGTGCTTGTGGGTGA
>Ga0306902_100201_pt1 | contig 24954 bp, 24 predicted proteins | sample AntDeeMetagen256_FD_190440 | JGI IMG/M metagenome (GOLD analysis project Ga0306902, IMG submission 190440) | Saline lake microbial communities from Deep Lake, Antarctica - Metagenome TFF #256 (v2) (version 2) | ecosystem: Environmental > Aquatic > Non-marine Saline and Alkaline > Saline | place... | reverse complement strand
CACGAACAGTTCCTAGAGGTACTCGCGGATGACCACCTCGAACGGAATCATTCGACCGTCGAACTGCCCGAGGCGCCCGACCCGGACGATCGATACCCCGAACAGGGGAGCGTCCGCGTCACGTCCGGGTTACAGTCCGACCTCACGAACACCGTGCCCGACGTATCACCCTCGCGGGCCGAAGCCCTCCCGAAGCTCCTCAGCCCGCTGACTGACGCATGTGTCGAGGCGGTTGAGGCGATCGCCGACGACGAACGCCGGCCGATCGCGTCGCTGTTGAGCACGCCCGAGCCGGATGCGAAGACGGGTGTCCACCACCTCGCGGACGAGTACGGCATTGACGCCGGGAACGGATCGTTCGGCGCCGCGGTCGTTGACGCCGCGCGCCACGACCACGTCCCGGAGGATATCCGCGAGGAGCTTCCGCAGTACGGAACGGGGCAAAGTCTCGAAGACACGAACCTCGACGCGCTCCGGCGCGGCCACTGCGCGCTCCTCCGAGCGGGCGGTGTGACGCCGACACTGCACGTCGAGTTAGACGCCGACGCATGGACGACGCTGGAGGATCGCCGGAAGGGCGAGCGCTTCTTCGAGGCGGTCGACCTCCTCGCGACGGCCGTCGACGTGACGATCGTCGCTGGCGACGACGTTCGCGAGGTGCTCGCCGAGCGCTTTGGCGAGTGGGCCGACCGTCACGACCTCACCGATGACCTTACCGACAGCCGTGATACGTCCCGGCAGCCCGCCCGCGACGAGAGCGAGGAGAATCGACTGGATGCGTACCGCACACTCGACGCGCTCAACAGTGGCGGCCGGTACCGGATCGTCGGTAACCTGTTCGCCGATCAGTCGCGTTCCATCCGCTCGCTGCAAGATGACGCCGAAATCGATCTGGCCGCCGACTCGATCAACCGGTACACCGGCGACCTCGAAGCCGCTGGCCTCGTTGCGATCGACCGCGATACCACCGGGAGCAACCAGATCACGCTGACAGAGACCGGGAAACTGGCGAAGGACTGTCTCACCCCGGATTACTCGCTAGTTTCGCCGGAACAGGGGACGCTTGATTCGGAGTCTTACCACCCTATGATCAATTCACAGAAGTACAGTGTGTCGGACGGCTCCGAACCCGAGGCAGCCCCCCCGGCGGACTCCCCCGCAGAATGGCTGGCCGCAACCGGTGACGCGGACGGCGACGGCGCGTACGTCCGCTGGATGGACGGCCGGGCCAGCAGTGTGGATGCGTATGCCCTCCACAAGCGCTGTACGGCGGCTTCGCGGGGGGATGGAATCACCCTCACGGATGCACCGGTGCGGCCGTTCGAGGACGGCCGGGTGACGCAGGTGTCGCTGATGGAGGATTCCCTGCACGCAGTCACGCAGTGGGGCGGCGCGGCAGCCACGCTGGGGCGTATCGCGGCCACCTTATCGACCGGCCGAATCTGGGGGACGGCACTCGATCGCGAAGCGGTCACTGACCTCTGTACCGACCTCGGATCGGCACCGAAGAACGTCCTTGAGTTCCTCCAGCGCGGGATGCAGATCGGCTGGCTCGATGCCGACAGCGTCATCGACCAGGACGGCCTCGATTACCTCGCGATCCGCGACCACCTGTATCAGGTTGGTCGGTCGGTGCTCGCTCGACTCAGCAATCTCGACGACATGGCGGATGGCGAGCGGCGGGAGTATTTCCGTGACGCCCACGGCCTGTTGGCGTCGATGACGGCATTGCTCGATCGCGTCGGCGTCGACACGACGATCCAACTTCGGTTCCCCGACGGAGAGGCCGCACGGACGAACGAGAACGTCCGAGACGACGTGGTCTCGTTCCTCGCGAACACGGCGCCGAAACAGTCGCGCTACGGCGCCCACAGCGGGTGGCGGCAGGTCGTCGAATCTCGGCCGGACAAGCTCAAGTACCGCCTGCCGATGGATATCGACCCGACCGCCCGCACCGCCGATCTGACGGCGTCGTGGGTGGTCATCGGCGACGGGATGGATGGGCTTCGCGACGACGTGGTGGCCGCCCTCGACGACGTGGAACCCCGCGACGCAATACAGGATGGCGACGAAGAGGGTATCGCGATCGACGTGCCGGTCCACGTCGGCGGGACGTACGCCCACGCGAAGGCCGTCGTTGAGGACCTGATCAGTAAGAAGGGATGGAACACGATCCGGCAGGATACTGATCGCGTCACTCGGGCGCTGATGGGCGTGCTCTCGCACGCTCCGGGCCGCGTGTCACCGACGATCGTCGCCGACGCCCTCCTCGGAATGGGAACGAACGGGTACGGGCTGGACCTCCGGATGGGTGACGTTCGCGCCGGGCTCGCTCGCGTCGCCAGTGAGGAACTGTTCCCGACGCTCGCACCGTCAGTCGGAAAGCTCGTGCGAGCGCTCGTGACGGCCGACGGACGGCTCGAAGCCGGCGCACTCGTCGACGCTGCGGGCATCCACCGGCGGACCTACGCGACGCACATGGACACGCTCGAAACCCTCGATCTGGTGAACCGCACCGATGACGGCTGGGGACTGACGCTGGAGCCGTGGTGGGCGCCCGAAGCCGACCGCGAGCGCGCCGACCCGGCCGCCCGGACGCTCGAAACCGGCGACACGATCCTCCCCGACCAGCCCCGGAGTGAGACGGAGGTGCTCTCGGAACTGGCGAACGCGCTGGCGTGGCGCGGCGACACCGACACGTCGGCCGCGGACCTCCGCCTTGACCTCGGTCGACAGCCGACCGTCGACGAGCTGATCGAGGCGATTCCGGCGCTCGACAAGTGGGCCGCACCGATCGCCGCGCACTGGCCGTCGGAAACTGGCGACGATACCTTACCACCCCATGATCCGGCCGCAGTCCCCGAGTTTTCAAACACCACTGAGGAAACTGGAACTACCTTACCACCCTATGATCCGGGGTGTTCAACGGCGACGATCGGCGTCGAATCCGACCACGAGCAACAGCCGCTCGCCTGACGTTACTACACGATAGTAACATGTGAACCGAGTCGGGCTGATCGCTCTGCCAACATTCCCAGAAAACGCGGAATCCACGGTTAACGTGAAAACAGTTAACTGTACGACGCGCACACTGTGAAACATGGCTATTGACGGAGAGACCCCCAATCCCCCGGCGGAAGACGAAATGCTGCCGGACGAGCGGGAGGTGCTCTCAGAGCGCGCAGAGGCGCTCGACGAAGCCGATGACGACTATCTCCTCACGGTGGATGAGGTAGCGGCCGATCTCGGAATCGACCTCGACGAGTAACGTGCCGCGTTCGCCGAGCAAACTCCGTATTCTCCCGGAAGCGGCTACCGATATCGAAGAGATCCAGCAGCGTGATCCAGAGGGTGCGACACGAATTCTGAAAAAGATCGATGACTGGAAAGATCAGATTCAGTGGGGCCGTGTCCCGCAAGAACACTTGACGTATCTCTCCGGGTCAACGGCGTACAATTTCTACCGGCAACGAATCGGGAACAGCAGGTACCGCGTCGTGTACGAGATTAGTGACGACCTGATGACCGCGGTGGCCGTCTTCCCGAAAGACGACAACGCCTACGACCTCGACGACTACCGGAGTCGATTGGATCGACACTGATCGAGAGCGCTCCGACGCCCCTTCCACGTCACTACAATATAGTAACCACCGAATCTTTCGGAGTTAGTATTGGTATACGGTTATATTCTCATCATCTGTTGTTGAACGGAGGTTTTCTGCATATTTTTCTTCTACAGTCATTGCATGATCCTTATCAGATGTCTTTTCCACAATACCGGCGCCAACGATATCTGCCAGAGCCGTGACCATTGCAGGTGAGTTAGTATCGGACAGTTTCCCGACCGAGTGCGCAACGACGCGGTCTGGAAAGTTCGAGGAATACCCGACATACAGCGCAATTTCTGTGTCCCACGCCGTACGCAGCCAATGAGGGATTTCATCAAACAAAACGTTCGCTTCCCGCTCAAGGCTCTGTAAAGACGGGTACTTGTATTCAATTTGAATACAGTAAACGCAGTGGGGTGTTGAGGCGCTGATGAGGTTCTGGGCTTTATCTCTGATCTCTATCTTCCCATCTGAGGGAGTAAATTCGATCCAATCATCTATTTTCGGAGGTGGTAATTCAGAATCCCAATTGGAGAATGATTCGTAATCTTCCTCAAGAAGATGCGAAGCGTTGTTACTTTGATATAGAGCACAGACGGCTTCTTCTGGGGGCATAGAATACTCCAGCAAATTATACACTTCAGATTCAGCAGCTCCTCTGGTCATCTTAGGGATTCTTGCTACTTTTTCGATAGCCGATTCAACGTCTTCTTTAGTGTAACTGCGACCTTCCCAGACTTCTCCCATCGTTAAAACGAGCTAAGGTACCTACCGGCATAATCACCCACCACCGACACTCGCAATCCCGCCACAGAGTTGGCACGAAAATCTTTAAGAGGGTTGGCTGTATGTGTTCAAGTAACTGAGAAGCAGACGGCACAACCCCCTATACTCCCGCCGACTGCGGCCGCCGGCTCGGTCGTCGGGAACTCGTCACACCGGGTGACGGGCCGACTCTGCTCTCGGACGAATAGCCACGGCACCCACCAACGAGACGCTGGCGGCCTCGACGCCGCCGCACAACCCCCCTACATGTCCGAAACACAACGCACCAGAGAGGCATCGACACGTCGATCGCCCGGCGCGCGCGAGTCGCCATACCCGCGGGAGAACTACTTCGCGAGCGTCGACGACGAGTACGACCCGGAGCGCGAGCCGCTCGACGACACACGCAACGATCACCACCTCCGGACGCTCGATCGCGGGACGAGCAAAGACGAGTGGATCGTCGCGACGCTCCAGAAAGGGCAGGCGACGATGCTCTGTCCGTACGCGCTCAACGAATCGCCCGACGCCGAATGGGCGCTGCACGACGAAAACGGAGAGGTCGTCTTGAGCGACCCGAGCGAGTACCCGCCGCCGGCGTCGGGCTTCGTGACGCCCGAGACCGACACGGCCGCCCGGAAGCCGTCGACGAGTCAGTGGCGGTTCAACCCCGACCACGGCTATCTCGTGTTCGGCGGGATTCCCCGCGATCAGTGTCGTGAGGAGTTTCTCGCGTTCGTCGAGGAACTGCTGGACGCGATCGAGGCCGAGCCGCTCGAAGGTGAGCGCGACGCCGCACTCGAACTGGCCGCCGACCTCAAGTCGCGTGGCGACCGTCCGGATTCCGATATCTGCGAGCTGATCGTCCGGAAACTCCTCGGCAGCGAGTCGCTCCGTGAGTTTGTCGCGACCGGCAACTACTGATTGGCCTCCGGCGTCGAATTTTCCGCGTCGAACGCAAACACCTTTAGGAATCGGTTTCCGATATAGGCGTGACCCGGCAGCGGGCGTTCAATCCCGTGTCGCATTGAGCGACAACTTGTAAGGGGGTTGTGCCGGTGCGACACGGGCTGACGCCCGGTTGCTGGGTCATCATTCATACTGTTGCTTTCTCGCGAGCGTCGCTTCCGTTCTGATCGCCGTCTGTACACCTCGTGTTGGCCGTCAGTCCGGTTCGAGTCCGGGCCGGGGCGTTCGCAGTTTCGTCGGTCCTCGTTGTTCGCACGCAGAGAGGTACGCATTCATGTCCAACACTACTCCGTCATCGACCAGTCGAATCGCTCGTTCACTCGCACCGCGTCACGTCCTGCCGGTCGCGTTGCTGTTCCTGATCGCCGACCTGGCGCTCACTGATGCGCTACTCGGGCTCGCGGTCGAAAAAAACCCGATCGCAGCGTGGCTCTTCGAGTCGATCGGCGTCACGACGACCGGGGTTGTTGCTGTTGGGGTCGTGACGCTCGCGTACGTCGGTCTCGACGCACTCGATCGGTACGAGCGTGAACGGCGAGTGGTCTCCGGCGGGTTGCTCGGCGTCATGATCGCGCCCGTCGTCTGGAACCTTGGCGTGTGGGTACGCCTCGGTACGCCCAGCGTTGCGCTCGGGGGAGTCGTCGAGATGCTCGCGACCGTGATCGTCTCGATGGGTGTGGCCATCGGCGCGACCAAAGTGGATCTGGATAGGGTTCCACACCCAGATAGCGACACCGTGGTGTCGATCGTGTTGTCGGTGTTAATGGTGACGAGTATGGTCGGCGGAGCCGCTTTTGTTGGCACACAATCATTTTCTGATTCGGAAGCGGGTGGTACAGTCAGCGCTCAAGAATACAACAGTCAAAGTTTGATATTCTCGGTTAGCAGTGATGACTCACTGAGAGCAATAAATTCGTCAATGGGGTCCCAGGTATGGAGATTTGATGGCCATACATCTTCATTAACTACGGTGGCTGTTACACCTGACAAAAGTACTGTTTTCTCTGGTGGCTTCGACAACACAATAAAAGCAGTTGACACAACATCTGGTGAAGAGATATGGTCATTCAATAATCATAGAGATACTGTAAGAGAAGTATCTCTGTCGGGAGATGGCAGCATTCTATACTCAGTTTCAGATGATGGTACAGTAAGAGGAATTGATGCTGGAAGCGGGGCACAACTTTGGAAATATGAAAATGGTGGAAGATTGATTAGTGTAGAACCACTTTCAAGCAGCAATTCGGTTTTATATGGAACAGCTGGTGGGACTGTAAAAAGATTAAATATTGACGGAATGAACATATCATGGTCGGAGGGATTACATTCATCATCTTCTGATGAAGTGGATGCAATTGAACAATCAATTGGCGGTTCGGTCTACAGTGGAGCGGGTGACGGAACCGTAAAAAAGATTGACCCATTTTCAGGTAATATAACGTGGGTGTATGATAATATTGGCCCTGTAAATGATATTTCAGTATCAAATAGTGGTATCTATATTGCATACGATGGTGGTGTCAAATCCTTGAATTCATCTGGCGGTCAAATTTGGTCATACAATGATTATGCTGACAATGTTCGTTCTATATCTGCGTCACAAGTAGATGATGTTGTTTATACTGGAACAGGTAATGCTGGAACAATCAAAGCAATAAATACGACAAGTGTAAGTTCTATTTGGTCATTTACCGGTCACGGGTTGGGTGTGAATGCCATTGCAGCAGCACCTCCTTCAATTCAACCAGATCCTCCCTTCCCGGGCTGGGAAGACACCGCCCCGCTCATCCGTGCGGTCGACCAAAACGGCGATCCGGTCCGAAACGCGACGATCGAGGCGTGGTCCGTCGAAACCGAAAGCCTCGCTGACGAAGTCGAGAACAAAGAGGCACGCGCGCAGGAAATCATCGACGAGCTGGACAACGTCCAACCCGATCAGTGGACGCCACCGACACAAGTCGATCTCTCCTACGGCGACCTCACCGACCTCTACAACGACTCACAACCCTCGGGCGTCTACCCCACGGCCCACACCAAAGGCGACATGGGGATCGCGGGATGGGCGGACACCCACGATCTGATCCCGCGCCTCGAATTTGAGTCGGGTGAGAAAATCTACCTGTACGCGTGGGACGGCAGCGCCGGCGCGAACATGGGACCACTTGCCGACGGTGTCACCTCCGAACACTACGGCGAGATCGCCGACGACCCGACGTTCAACCTGAAACGGATTTCTCCGACCGGCGAGACACTGGATAACCACACGGTCGAATCGACCGAGAGCGAAACCTACTCCGGCGGCATCCCGCCGCTGTCGTACGAACACGACTACGCGACGGCCACGGTCCCGGACGGATACTACCTTGTGAGCGTGCAGGGCAGCGACACGCCGGGCTACGTGATCAAGGTTGGTGAGGCGACGGACGTGCTCACCACCGAGATGCGAAACGAGGCGAACCAATTGACCGAGCAGGCGGAGACGCTGGGGAGCTATCTCGGTGAAGACACACTCATGCGCGATCGCGTGACAGCGACGGAGGAACTGACGAGAGAGAGCCACGAGTACGAGAACAGGCCACTCGACTTGGATGCGTTCGACTACGGTCACGGATACGTTAATCCGGGACTCCAGATACACGGGCAAGATATCAACGATCAGAAGACGGATCGCGTGCGGGACTTCCCAAACGTCGCCGGCAGCGAGATTTACCTGCAAGGCTACCGCGGGCCGGACGTAGGAATCGACGACTTCGAGGACCAGAACGTCACGGACATCATGGAGCTGGCGTCGAACGTCGACGAGCCGATCTACGCGTCGAAAAAGCCAAAGCGAGTGGACATGAGCGAGATCGAGGATCCGGACAACGCAACGATCGAGGTGACGCTCCAGAAGTTCGACAGCGGGCTCAACCCCGACGTGAGTGAGTATGCGAACGAGACGGAGCGACTCAAGAACCAGCTACTCAATCAGTCGACCGCAGAACTGGAGTCGCTGTTCCGTGACAACCCCGAACTGCTCAACGGGACCGAACTGGAAGCCCGCCACGAGGAACTGCAAGACCTCGTAGAGAGCAACAACGACCTCGAAGAGCGCGTCGCGGAGCTGCGCGATAGCGAGAGCATCGACGACGCAGCCAACACAAGCGAGGAACAGCTCAAAAAGGACCTCGCAGCAATGGAACAGGCGATCGCGGAGCTTGAGGGGCAACTCGAAGCCGAACCACCCACCTCCGAAATCGACGGTGGCGAAATCTTCGCGGAATTCCCCTTCGCAGAGAGTCTCAACCCGGACGCAATCACGGTGATTGCGAACTACGAAGACGGGTCGAGTGAGGTCATCGATGACGAGTACATTAGCGTTGAATCGGCGAGCGTACTCGGCGGCGATCAGGTAGTCGTCGACGGCCTCGAAATCCCGTCTGACCGCGCCGTCGCAGACCTCGAAGTGAAAGGCGTCTCGACGGGGGGCGCACTCGGCACCTCGCGCGATTCGGTGACGAACCCGGCGTTCCAAGGGACGATCCCCGAACTGGACGCAATCGACATGAGCACACTCCGGCCGGGCGTCGGTGATTCGGTCGGTATGACGCCGCGCTCTTCCGCCGAGGGCTACGGTGGCGCCGAGAGTGCGACAGTGTACGGGCCGGATGGGCAGACGCTCAACGTCACCCGAAACGATGAGCGGTTCCGATGGACGCCCGAACAGACGGGGACGCACACGATCCGACTGACCTACTCGAACACTATCGGCGGCGAGTTTACCGAGACGGTCCGCGTGGGCGTCGAGGAAAACCCCGCGTCGACGCCGCCGACAGTCCGCGTCACTGATGGCATCGGTGGCAATCTACTCCTCGCTGGCGACGGCCTCGAAAGCGGGTCGATCAGCGTAGATGGCGCCAATGCCAAAGTCGTCGCACAGGCTCCGGGCGACAATGCGCCCAGTTCGCTCGATATCCATGCCGAACAGCTCGCGGTCGACAGCATGGACGTTTCGGTCGTCATGGGCACCGATCAGCGCTCGGTCGACCGCCACGTCTCACTCCGTGTCTGGGCGAACTTCGGCGTCGAGGACGCACTCGTACTCCGACAGCCCGGCGAGCCGATCACGGCGGACGAACAGACACCGTTCGGGGCGTTCGAGACGCGCACCTCCGAGTCGGGCAGCGAGCATCAGGTTGTCGAGACCTACACCGAAGCCGACGGCACGACCACGGTACAGGTCCAGCGCAACCCGAGTCTTCTCGACCGGGCGAGCTACCAGATCGCAATCTGGGGCATCGACCTGCCGTTCACGACACTCTCGACGACGCCACCGATGTCACTCCCACTAACCATGACCGCTCCACCAGCCGTTGATGAGGCGACCGCCGGGCAGATCGTGTTCGGGCCGACAGACATGACGACCGCGGCGACGGGGGTGACAGCATGAGCAACCAGCACTCCGAGGACGATCGAGAGGTCACTCGGCGGGAATACCTCGCGTCGAGTGCCACGGTTTCTGCGACGGCGACGCTCCCACTCGGCTTTGCGGCCGGCGCGTTCGCGAGCGATTCGCTATCACCACTCGCGAGACAGTTCGTGAGCGCGCAGTCACCGGGGCTCGCGACGTTCGAGCACTCGATCCGGCGATACGCGACCGACCCGTCGTGGACGCTCAGAGCGAACACGGACGACGACTACGCAGCGCTCACCGAGTGGGCGCGCGACGACGATGACGTAACGTTGGTCCGCGAGTACCAGCACACGAAGGGCGACGGCGGCACCGTCACGATCGGGGCGCCGGTCGCGACGGTCGCGGGTGGGTACCTCAACGACGGCGTTGCGGACGAGCCGTGGGTGACGGCGGCGGACCTCAACGTCGTCACGAGTCTCGTTGCCCCGAAGAATATCCCGGTGGACGCCCGCGAGTTCGAGCAGCTCGCTGGCATCGAGTCGTTCGTCTTGTCGACGCTACAGGGACAGGAGTCATTCGACGCGACGGAGTTTCAGGCGAGCGACGACTCCTCGAAGTCCACACTCGCGTTCGATGCCGAGACGACGACACTCGAACAGGGTCGCACAATCACGAACGACACCAGCGCGGACGGCGCCGGCGCGCTCCTCGCGGTCGTCGATACCGGCCTCACGTACGATTCGGATATCTACGGGCGCACGGTCACCGTCGACGGCTCGGAGACGACAGAATCACGCGTCCACGAGGAGTCGACGAACTTCGTCGCTGCTGGCGATCCGACGGTCGCTGCGGAGGGCGTCGATATCCTCGACGATGCATCAGGTCACGGGTCGTGGGTGACAGCAGCCGCCGCATCGAGCGCACCCAAGCCGTATCGAGGCGTCGCGCCGGACGCAGACCTCTACATCGGGCGCGCACTCGACCACGAAGACGGCTCCGGCGCCGTCGCGGATATCGCGACCGCCGTTCGGGCCGCGACGGACGCTGGCGCGGACGCAACGTGCATGAGTCTCGGGTCACCGCTCTACACCGAGGAACTGGCGGACGCGATCGCGTACGCGACCGAACACGGCAACACGATCGTCGTCGCTTCCGGAAATGACCGCATGGTCTCCCGGTTCGTCGCCTACCCGGCGGCAGACCCGAATACGCTCTCGGTGAGCGCGACGGACGTACCCGCGAGTGGCGACCCGACCGACGTGAGGAGCGCGTCGTTCGCGAACGTCGGCCCCTCACCGGGGACCGTCAACTTCTCGGAAGGAGAGACGAGCGGCGTCGAGGTCGATATCGCCGCGCCGGGGATGGCTCAAGAAGCACAACTCGACAGCGGCACGACCACGCTCTCCGGAACGAGTATGGCTGCGCCCGACGTGGCCGGCGCGGCCGCACTCCTCGCGACGGAGGGCGTCGACGACCCAGCCGAGCGCCTTCGAGAGACCGCTCGACCGGTCCCGAACCTCGCGCCGGCGGAGTCGAGACACGGCCTCCTCGATATTCAGGCAGCGCTTCAGAACGACCAGCCAGAGGACGAGCCGGCGGACGTGCTGACGGACGACGCCGAACTCCGAGACGACATCTTCCGTGGGGAAGCGGCCGCACGCGGCAGTTGGCTCGCGACCTTCCTGTAGGGATATCCATGACACGAACACGACGCCAGTTCCTCGCGAGCGGCGGCGCTGCCGGGCTCTCGTTCCTCCCCGGCTGGCTCCCGTTCGTCGGGGGTGACTCAGACGACACGGAGTCCACCGATGACCGCTCTCCGACGCTGGCCGAGCGCGAGGATCAATACGGGATGACGATCGACTACCCCGAGGAGTGGCTCCAGAAATACCGACCGGCGTTTATCGCCGATCGCGACACAATGCAGCAGTCAATGGGACTGTACGCACACCGCGTGCAGTACGACGACAGCGAGTACCAGTACGCGTACTACTGGCACAAACTCACCCACCAGCAGGGAATCCTGTTCGACGCGGACAGCCACCTCGGCGACCACGAGCCGACGATCGTTCGGGTCGACTCGGACGGTGTGATCGACCGAGTGACGTACACGTTCTACCACCACCTCGCGGACAGCATTTCTGGAGCCCGTCTCACCCGAGCGCTCCGAGCGCGGGAGACGGCCGAGCCGACCCACGTCCAGCTCCGGATCGTCCCGCCGTGGCACAACTATGCCGTCGTCGAGGGCACACCCTCGCAGCCGGTGTCGTTCCGCGATGTCCAAGGCGACGCCGACGCCTCTCACCTCCGGACGTGGGAGACGCAGGGCATCTTCGACCCAACGGCCGATGAGGCAGTGTGGAGTCCCCGCACCGTACAGGACCGAGGATCGTGGTGGGACGAGTCGACGACTGACTATCAGGCCGCGCAACTGTACCTGCGGCTCGGCCAGTACATCGACATTGCGGGCTCAGGGGAAATCGATCGCTAATCCGCACATGAGCAATCGCACGTACGGTGCGTGGGACCGGCCACCGCCGCCCGTTCCACCTCCTCACGACCGCACGGTATCGCTCGCTAACCAACCCGACTCCTGCACACGATGTTTGACACGAATACAAATTCGACGACGATAGCTGTCGCTGTCGCACTCGCAACGGTCATGCTGCTGGGCGCGTTCGCCGCCCCGGCCGCGGCTGTGAGCGGTGTGACGGTGACGGCCGATGACGACGGTACTGGCGCAACGACCACCCACACGGTGTCCTTCTCCGACGACACTGATGCTGGGGACATTGACGAGCTGACGATCGACTACGAAGCGACCGACGTGTCCGACGTGACCGCCGACGACACCACGGTGACGTGGGCCGGGACCGACCAAACGGTCTCGAACGTCGAGGTTGTCGACGACACGACGCTTACAGTCACGATCGACAGCGCGTACACGCTCGATGACACGACCTCAGAGACGGCCGAGGTCAACATTTCGGGCGTCGAGAACCCGCACAACACGGGCGACTACTCAGTCAACGTGACGGCCACCGACACCACCGCAGGCACCGACCTCGGGCCGACCACGGGGACGTTCACGGTGACGCAGGGCGAGACGCCCTCCGTCACGGATAACTCCACGCTAACGGAGGATGCGACCGTCACCTACGAGGCCGACGACAGCATGGCTGACACGGTCGAAGTTGAGGCGGGCACGGACAACCTCGAACTCCAGGTCCGCCACGACGGCGCCGTGCTGGAATCGTACGATTCCACCAGTGACGCGTTCACTGAGGTGACCGCCGCGGGCACCGACACACCCGGCACCTACGAGTTCAACGTCACGCAGGACGCCTACTCGGGTGTTGGCGTGGACTACAGCGACACGGCAAACGTGACGCTCGCCGTCGAGAATCTCGACGCGAACGCGCCGGTCAACACGTTCGACGTGACGCTGGACAATCAGGCCGACCGCTCGCAGATGCACATCTCCGCGGCGGAGATCGAGTCGCCGGACGTGCTGGACGTGACGACGACGACCGACGAACCGTGGCTCGCGGAGTACCGCGACGCCGAGAACGAGACGACCTACGAGGTCACGTCGACCCGCTCGATCAACGGCTCGGACTCGACGATCAGTATCTTCGCGAGCGACGACGGTGTCTCCGAAGAGATTGACGCCGCGACCGAAGACGCCGAGTCGGGCGACATCATCCACAACCTCGCGCTGTCGCACGATGAGGGTGTCACCCTGATCAGCTACGACGAGCGTGCGGACTTCGTCGAGGACGGCGACTCCTACGCGGTGTACGACTCCTCGACTGACCGGATCGAGTTTACGGCCGGTGACGAGTACGCAGACGCCAGCGAAGTCGAAATGACGTTCGCGACGACGCCAGCGACGAGCCTCGACAGCGTCGACGTGGCGTCCGTCGCAAGCGCGTACGAGGGCTCGGAACTCGGTATCCGCTCTCTGAGCGCGGACCTCGGCTGGTTCGACGCCTTCCGCGTCGCAGACTCGCCGTTCTCGTTCGAGATTCCGTCGCTGAGCTGGGGACCGTTCGGTGACGACACCAGTGACGACGAAAACGCCCTGATGGTCGGTCAGATCGGGGTCTAAGCATGGGATTCCCGCCATTCTCGTGGCTGGAAAGCAGTATCGGCGAGAATCGGTCGTGGGCGCTAGCCCGCGTGACGATCGGGATTCTGTACCTCGCACTCGGGTGGATTCCGGCGACGATCGGTTTTGCAGTCGGACTCGTCTACTTCTTCGGCGATATCACGCTCAAACTGACCGTGAATCGCCGCATGGAGTGGCTGCGGCCGTGGGCGAAATCCACGCTCGTCTGGAACTACGATCTGGTGCTCTGGATCTTCGGCGTCGAGGAGTTCCCCGGCTGGATGGGCTGGACGCCGTAGGCGAGACGCACCACTGACCAACCCCGCCGGCCACACGTTACTACAGTATAGTAACGTACGTCGGCACCCCTGCTGTCCGCCCGCTCGGTACCCACGCCGACGCCGCGGTGCAACGCCGCGGGCGAGCTTGGAGGTGACCACCTATCCATGCCGAACAGACCTGATCGAGACGACCACGGCCGGTATAAATCCCGGATACGGTCGGACTCGGGCCATCAAGCACACGAGAGCCGTCTCGGGACCGTCATCCGACGGATCTACTGGCGGTGTTACGACTTCTACCACTGGCTCAAGCCGTGGTAACGCACTATGACCGAGCCACCAACCACCGGCCACGCGACTGAGCGCTCGCCGCAGCAACTCGCCGCAGCAACTCGCCGCGATCGCGGTCGTCGCGTTCGTCGCCTTCCCCGGCACGCTCACCGCAACCGCGTCGGGACTCTTCGTCCTGTACGCGTCGCCGCCGGCGTTCGCGACGCCCGGACTGGCGGTGCTCGTTGCCGCACTCGCCGTCTGCACTGGTGCGACACTCGTCGCACACCATACACTCCGATGACACACCTACACACCCGAGTCGTTGCTGTCGGACTCGCGGCCCTCATGCTGTCTGCCGGCGCGGCCGCTCCCGTGGCCGCAGCGGACAGCCCGTTTGGGGATCTCTGGTCCGATGACGACGACACCGACGACGCAGAGGATCTCACACTGACCGAACGACTCGAAGAGACGATCGACATGGCCCGCTCGTGGGGCGTTGGCGTCGGCGGCGGTCTCGCCGACCGCGTAAGCTACGAGGCGTCACAATCGACGCCGTGGGCCGATCCGCCGAACCTCAGCGCCGAGGCGACCGACACGCGCGAGACGATCAACGGCAACTCGACGCAGATCGTCGACTACCTCAACAATCAGACGGACGCCGCGAACGCGAGCGTCGACAATACGACCGTTCATGAGCTGCGACTCGTCGATGAGGACCACGCGCTCTCGGAGTCCATCTACCTCGTGTTCGAGTACGACCAGACGACGGGCCAGTGGACGACTCTCACGGCCCACGAGAGTTACAACGGCTCGGCCGATTACGAGCACCGATTTAGCGGATTCCTCGCGACGAACACCGCCGACGAAACTGACCGGTTCGTCACCGAATACGTCGCCGACGGTGAGCCGATTGCGAGCGACCGAGCGTACAACGCGGGCGTGCTCTCACGGTACGCCGGCCCGTTCGGCTCAGACGCCGAATCGACACTTCTCGATGACGGGTTCGACGGGTTCGAGGACGGGGCGGACTCGTAATGGCTTCGCTGTTCGCGACCGTGTGGGCGCTCGTCGCCTACCCGTTCCGCGTTGCCCGCGAGACGCTCTCGAACCTCACCGACGTGCTCGCACAAGCCACGCCGGAGGACCTGATCCCGCCGTGGATCTGGGAGCAACTGACGAGTACGTGGGCGTGGGTCAAGATCCAGTTCCCACGTGCGCTCGGCTACCGGGCGACACCCTACGAGCAAATGACGGCCAGCGTCGTGCTCGCGGTCATGCTGGTCATCGTCTCGATCGGCTTTCTGACGTGGGTCGCGCCGATCTTCATCTTCCCGTTCCTGTTCGGCGCCGCCCGTCTGATCCCGCCGGTCGACCGGGCGTGGCCGCTCACCGCCTCTCGGGGTGATCGACCCGTATGACGTGGCGAGACTACGTCCCGTCGATCGACCTCCGAAAGTGGCTGCGAAGCGGCGGGCGCACCGGAGCGCGACTCGCGTCGATCACGGCGTTCGTCGTCCTTCTCGGGCTCACCGTCTTCGCAGCGTTCACAGCCGGATCGGTCGTTATCGCCGCGCTCGCGACGTTCGTGTTGTTCTTCATGCTCCGCGCGGCGCTCCCGGCCGAGCGCATCGACACGTTCGTCTCCGATCTACTCAGCGGAGAGGCCGGCGTCCAGTGGTACGAGTGGCTCCTCGACCAGTGGGCCGCACTCCGCCGACGGCTCTCCCGATGACCCACTCACCGCACGTTACTACAGTATAGTAACAACCGGCTCTGTTGAAATGCTATTTTCAGACATATTCAAAACTGAAACAGCCGGGCGATCGCGACTGCGAATTGCGTGGTACTCCCGAAAGAATCGGAGTCAACCGAACAGTATTTCATGGTATGTACATATCTACTTATGTGGTTGATACACCCCTCATTCAAATCAAGAAACTCGTGACCGCTGCTATCCAACTACTTGATGTAGTCCAAGAACACACCGAAGACCTGTCAGAGACACTTGAGAATAGCGACTTGGATGATGACCTAGAAAAGAGATTACAGGATTTGGGATATATTGAGTAAATCCCCTGTATTGAGCGATTAAAGGCGTGAATCTATCAACTGATGAGAGTTTCAACAAATCCTAACAACCAGCAACCATGCACCAACACACATTCCGAGTGCTTCTCGCGGCGGTACTCGCCGTCTGTCTCGTCGGCCTCGCGGCCGGCGGGACGCTCGCACAGGACGATACACCCTCACCGGAGATGGAGGTCGTCTACGACGAGTTCCGAACTGACGATACCGTCGTCGAGAACGCCAACACGACCGGCAGCGCACAGGTTATCAAGCAAAACACGCGGGCGACTGTTGAGGACGACGACGCGTTCGTCCGCCTCGGCCTCGAAAACCCGAACAGCTACGCAGTGGCGTTCGAGGTCCAACTCTCCGAAGAGATCGTCAGACCGGCAACGCTCGGCACCGTCCGCGCCACCGACACCGACGGCGTGACGGCCGATTGGCAGGCACAACACGACTTCGAGGCCGAAGAGACACACACGCGCGTCACGGTCGTCGTCCCGGCCGAGACGGACGTGCTCTTCACGCCGAGCCAACTGCGCGTCAAGTCGCTCTCGTGGACCGGAGAAGCCGAACAGTCGGCCGAGACGCTCCGCGAGCGCGTCACGACGCTTTGGGAGGACGACCGCCTCGAACAGCGCACGTACCAGGTCACCGGCAGCGAAGGTGAGATCGTCACGGTCGACCTCGAAAACCCGGAGACGGGCGACCGGATCGAGGAGTGGCACGCCACCTACACGCTCGCCGGCGACGAAGCGGCGAGACCCACCCCGCTCGCAGAGGGGACGGGTGAGCCGGTGTTCTACCGGCCGATCGAGAACGATGACGGCACCGTGGACGCGATTCAGGTCACCTTCAACGAGGCCGGCACCGTCTCGCTCACTGTCGAACCGACGACCACCGAGAAGCTCGGATTCGAGATGACGAGCTACCGATCGAGCGTCCTTGATGGCTTCGAGTGGGGGCCGTTCGCGAGCACCGCTCGGGTGACGCCATGACGGGCACCGCCGATTGGTTGCTCTGGGGGATCGCCGCACTCGCTATTCTCGTGTCGTTCGCGAACCCCGGCGGGTTCATCATCGGCGCCGCGATCGCCATCGTGCTACTCGGCGGTCGGTACGGGCTTCCCTTCGTCGGCGACTACCTCAAAAGCCGACAGTCGGGCGTCGGGCAGGCCAAAGCGCAACGAAAGCTCCGCGACACGATGCGACGAAACGACGACGAGAGGAACCGATGAGCACGCTCAACTCGCTGTTGATGATCCTCGTGCCCATCGGCGTCGCCTTCGCGGCCGGTCACCTCCTGTTCCAGCGCCGCGGGTCCGGCGCCGTCGCCGCGACGAGCGCGTACGGCACCGTCATGGGGACGTTCTGGACGCTCGTCGGCGTCTTCATGATCATCGGCGGGCTCCAGATTATCGGCGGGCTGATCATCGCGGTCGCGTGGTATCTCGCCCGTGGAAACTACAAGCGGTACAAGCAGGAGGGCGGCCTCCGCGCAGCCCTCAATGGCTAACCACGACGTGACGCCCGCTCGTCTTTTTAAACGCCCGAGATTTGTAAGCCTCTTACAATTGCCGTAGAAGCCTGCTCCTCACCGATATGCTCAACACACACCCACCCAGCGACTCGCACAGCCACCGACCGCCCGTCCAGCATCGACTATCGCGCAGAGCGACAAGACGGATCGGTGGGTCGATATCTAAACCGAGTACCCGAAACCGGCCGTGTTAACTTACGCATCGGTTCCAGCGGACGGCGAAGGCTCGGAGGCATGATTCTGTCGCCGTCGGCTCCGCATTGCTAAACGTGTTAGAAAAAAATACTTTTGTCGTTTTATTTCTCTAAATACACATTCGACAGCATTCCGATTTCCATGACGAGTGACTTGAACTTGGAGCGGGGTTCGCGAGAGCACAGCTGTGAGATGTCCGCCAGCACCAATGACAAATAGTGCATTGTCTTGACGCCGTGCGCGATCGCGATGGCAGGTGGGAAGATGACTGAGAACACTCACGTCCCGATGCCGTATGCCGTGACGGTTGGATCGGAAAACGTCGTGACGGTGAATGACAGGAAATTGATCTACGATTACGTTCGTTCTTGTCGGTTCAAGCTTTGTATGTAGTAAACCGTTTGAGTTAGGATCGGCGGTGGCGTACAGTCAATATTGTTCATTGTCAAGCTGAATTACGGTTTTATCAACTGCGACGTGATGCGGGTACCGACCAGTTTTTAGCTGTAGATCGGCCTTGTGAACCCAGTTATGAACAGTGGAGCGACCTCGACAAACACCAAATACCTCAAGAAACGAGACAGTATTCGAAATCGATGATTTAGCCCAATGCAGCAGCCAAATGAAGCTAAATACTGCGCTTCATCAACAGTTGCGGTGTTGGTTCTCGCTCCACAAACTCTACGTTAATATCGTCTAAACAGCCGCTGAGGCGGCCGTTTTTGGCATCCTCACGTTGAAAATACACCGCCACACTTTTCAATGCTTATTCGAACACCGTCACTTCGTTCGCACAAAGATTTATTGAGCCTCGAGTGGCAGTGTGTGTCAATGGCGCACGTGGAGAACCTCTGGGTGTACCCCGTCAAAGGACTCAACCGGATGGTTGTCGAATCGATCGAGATCAATGAGAGCGGGACGTTCCACGGCGACCGGGAGTACGCACTCTTGGATCCCGACGAGAACAACGTGATTAAGAACCGGATCGACTCGGTCGGAAAGACGTTCAACGGCAAGGAGATCGACAACACACACGAGGTGACTTCGTCGTACAATCCTGTGACATCCGAACTCACGCTCCGGATGCGCGGAACCGGCGATACATTCACCTTCGACCTCACGAGCGATCGAGAGGCGGCCAGCGAGTGGTTCAGCGACTTCGTCGGCGAGCCAGTCGAACTTCGCCACCGGGAGCCGCCGTCGTTCATTGACCGGCCGAAGCTCGGTCCATCGGTCATCAGCACGGGAACCCTTGAGGAAGTGGCCTCGTGGTTCGACGAGATGACTGTCGAGGGTGCTCGGCTTCGCCTCCGCCCGAACATCGAAATTGGCGGTGTTCCGGCGTTCTGGGAGGATCGATTCCTCGGAGAGAACTCGCCAGGATTTGAGGTCGGCGGCACGCGGTTCGAGGGTGCTGAAGCCTGCGCTCGCTGTGTCGTCCCTTCGCGCGATCCTGAGACCGGCGAGTCGATCGAGGAGTTCGAACGTCGGTTCGCAGAACTCCGCGAGCGGACGCTCCCGGAGTGGGCCCCCAGAGAAGCATTCGAACACTTCTTCACCGTTATGCTCATCACGGACATCCCAGAGGTGAACTACGGCGAGACGGTGAACGTTGGTGACGAGGTTACAATAGTCGAGGAACTCTAAGTATAGGCCTGTCGATGACGTGTATCAGCGAGTATTCCCCTCGAAGAGTAGCGTCGCTTGTGATGAGGGCGTCGTCTGTTTGTTCGAGCTGACTAGTGACACCGCCGACAGATCCGGTGCCGACGAACCGCTCGATCAGACATAGTTCGAGATCGACGCCAGCGAGATACCGTCCGCAGTGACTACGTCCACGTCGTCGACGTCCTCGCAGACGACGGTGGGGCTCGAACACATCCTCACTGTTGCCCCCGATGCAGGATCTGAGCGTACGTTTGCCATGATTGCCCACAGAGCGGTTGTTTAGGCCCGCCGTCGGTCACTCTGTCTTCGGACGCGGATTCTCCATCGGGTATTCGACGCTATCGGGATACGCACTGTTATCGGTCGGCTGGAGTTCGAGAGCGATACAGAAACGATCGAGACCAACCTCAAGGCTGGCGAACAGCAGTAGCTCGACGATCTCGCGTTCCGTGAACACGTGCGACAGTTCTTCGAAAAATTCATCGCGAATTCGATGTGGATCCTCTGATAGCTGTTCGGCCAGCGAGACGGCGAGATATTCGCGCCGGGTGAGGCCGTTCGGATCGACCTCTCCGAAGACGGCGTCCTCCTTCGGTTTCACCGCTTCTCGGGTGTCTAGCGTCCGGACAGTTGCACAGTAGGCACACTGTTGAACGTCCGCGACCTTGAGCCGCATTAACTCTAGCAGATCGGCATCGATGTGTTCGCCGGCACCGAATGACTCGAAGATGGCCACGATATGCTCGAACAGGTCGGGACAGTGCGCCATCGCACCGAAGAAGGCGGTATCACCGTACCAGCTCTCTTCGGCCTCTTCGAGGTAATCCTGGACGATTGGTGTCTCTGCTTCGTCGGGGCAAATTGGTTCGGGGCGTGGTGACATGCCACAGTGTTATGTCTTAACTGATTAATAGATTGTCCCGTGATACCGAGGGACATGAGAAAACATATAAGCCGATCTGAACAGACTGTGTAGGTACGATGACCGCAGATAGCTCGCTGGATTCCGAGTCAGACCCCGAACCGCTAGCTCCGAAAGCGATCACCGATCGCTTCGCTGACCTCAATCCTGGTGATCGGTTGATGATTAACGGTCACGACCGAACATACGAGGTGGTCGATACGGACACGTACGCGGTTATCGCAGAGGATTCAGCCGGGAATCGCGTCACGTTCTCGCAGAACCTCCAGTCCGGTGGCTGGACATTGAGCGAGAACGTATTCCACGTCGAAACGGAGGACGGGTAATCGAGAATGTTAGTCAGTCTGTAGGTAGAGTCTGAATTCGAGCGCATTCTTTTCGGTCCCGGATACGTCTGAGGTCACCTTGTGGAAGGAGGGAGAGACCGTGTGGTTGGCGCGCTCTGACGGGTCACAGAGACGATCTGCGAACCGCTGGACCGTACTCGAGTGATCGCCGGCCGAACGGAGAACCACACCCGCCCACTCGTCGGTGTTGACGGTAGCGATGGCGTCAGCAACTGCGTCGAAGCCGTCGGATTGATTTACGAACACGCTAGCGTATTCCTCTCCGTTGTGGCTCAGACTCGACAGTGGCGTCGCCTCGGAGGCCGTCTTAGCGGGATCCAGACGATCGAGTACGGCCTGTTTCGTCGTAGTAGCGTGCTCGCTCAACGTCTGTTCCCAGCGTTGTTCCGTCGCGTTCGGCGGGCAGTGAAGGCGGTAACTTTCCCCATCACGCGAGAGAAGACCGTACGCGACGCCGAACTCGAGTAACCGGGAAGTCGATAGCTCTGGTGACTCCCACTTGAGTTGTTCAGGGCTGAACAGCTTGCTCCCATGTTGGTCGTAGGCGGTTCGGTACAGATCGAGACAGGTTTCGAGGTGAGGTAGGGTCGGTTCGGTTGTCATGGAGCCCTGCCGCGACGGTTCGATTTCCCCTCATAAAAAACTGTACCCGATGTGGAGGATGTAGTTCAGAACCGTTGTACTATCGGCTGTTCGTAGATACCACACTTCCAGTATCGGAGCCGCACGCATCTCGACACGGACACGGGCTATAGTATTAGGTCCACGGCCAGAAGCCCGCGGCCATCATGTAGCCCGCAGCAGCGGTGATAACTCCGACGAAGACCGTATACCACGCGATGGGCGTTGTCAGGTCGACGCGCTCGAGTCCGAGGAGAATCCCGAATGTCGCCCACAGGATCGACCAACTACCCCAGAGGGCTGCCAGTCCAATGTCACCAGTCTGGAGCGTGAGGTATCCGGTGGGGACTGCGACGACTGCGACAAAGAAGCAGTACCACCCAAGCGAGCGCTGATCCTCAACGCCCTTGTAGGCGTTGTGGCCGACCCACAGATACGTGAAGGCGAACAACAATTCTCCTGCGGCGTTGAACGCGGTTCCCTCCGAGGCGCCACTGAACGCCCACCAGATGGCGATCAGTGTCGTCAACCCTCCCGTGAGGAAATTCAGTACCGCAGTGTCTGTGTCCTCGGCCTTTCCGAGTAGCCACAAACCGTTGACAATCAGTACGGCTCCGACGAACAGCAAGCCCATTCCTGTGACTGTGTATAGTGACATAGTGTAACTCCTTGATCGCGCACATTGGAAAGAACCATCACGAGAGTAATTATAGTTCACTATTTATTACAGGTTGTTCGGATAGTAACTTATCAGGCAGTCGGCATCGCAAAAGATTAACAAATTATGTGATGTTAACCTAGGCTAATGAAGCTTATAAGGCATACTCCATTAAGCATATTTATTTTTATATATAATGTATTAATTTTTCTATTGAACCACAAAATAAAATTAACTATATTTAGCTGCGTGCAAATAGGTCACATGAAGCATGCCAGAGACTGTCTTCGAAGTTGACACCGAAGCATCGCCAGATGAACAACCCGATCCAATCGTTAACAGATGGCATCCTGATGTGCCACCGGCCGCCTCGATGGAGCCAGGCGAGAAGGTCCGTATCGAATGTCTCGACTGGACTGGTGGCCAACTCGAAAATAACGACAGCGCCAACGACATTCGAGATATCGAACTGGATCCAAATCACCACCTTAGCGGCCCCTTCGAGGTGAAAGGTGCAGAACCGGGTGACATTCTAGTCGTCGATATCCTCGATCTGGGCCAGTTCCCGGACCATGAGTGGGGCTATACTGGTATCTTCGAGCAGGACAACGGCGGTGGCTTCCTAACGGACCACTTCCCTGAGGCTCGCAAGGCGATCTGGGATCTCGACGGCGTCATGGCAAGCTCAAGACATATTGAGGATGTGAGCTTCCCCGGCTGTGCCCACCCCGGGATTCTCGGTACCGCGCCGTCCCACGAACTGCTCCAAAAATGGAACGAGCGTGAGCGCGAACTCATCGAAAACGGACCAGATGCTGCCGAGGCCGTCAATCACGAGACAGGGGAGGACGAACCCCCGCTTGCACTGCCACCGGAACCAAACGGTGTCCACCTCGGCGCACTGGAGGGAGAAGCAGAAGAGGAGGCTGCACAGGAGGCAGCTCGAACCATCCCGCCCCGGGAGAACGCTGGCAACTGTGACATCAAGAATCTCGGCCGCGGTTCGCGGGTGTACCTCCCCGTTTTTGTTGAAGGGGCGAACTTCATCACAGGCGATCTGCACTTCTCTCAGGGCGATGGTGAGATCACGTTCTGTGGTGCCATCGAGATGCCAGGCTGGATCGATCTCAGAGTCGACGTCATCAAGAACGGCATGGAAAAAATGAATGTCGACCACCCGATGTTCAAGCCGGGATACATGGATCCCGACTTCTCGAACTACGTTGTTTTTGAAGGGTACTCCGTTGACGAGGATGGAACCCAACACTACAAGAACTCCACAGTCGGCATGCGTCGGGCCTGTCTTGACGCCATCGACTACATGACGAACTTTGGGTACACGCGGGAGCAGGGGTACTTCATTTTAAGTACCGCACCGGTCGAGAGCCGGATCGCCGGCATCGTTGACCTCCCGAACAGCTGTGTGACCGTCTCCGTCCCACAGGAGATATTCGATTTCGATGTCGATCCCGACACACTCGCTGACGGGGCGGCTGTGGACGACCGGGGTGACGTCGCCAAGACATCCTAATCGACTTTCAGATCCCTGATTTTTACCTGATTTAGGCGCTAAGACCCCTCCATCAACGAGCGTCCGAAGGGTGCGGGTAGGAGGGAATACACACCATCATCGTCTCGCCTTCGTATGATACTGCCGGCCCGCTAGTACGCGCTATCGGTTGATTCATTTCATAGTATTATCCACACAATATTAAATTAAGCAGCCAGTTCAACTTGCAGGCTATTTAGAATATCGTCAGTACCGGCCTGACGGGCGATAACTGGTGATTCGGGAGGTTTACTATCTTCAGTGGCCCATCGAGTGACCGAGCGCCCACGGGTACCCCTCAGTACTCGGAACGATGTCACTTGGTCCGTGGTCGTGGTCCTCGTGGCCGTGACCCTCTCTGTCATGTCCTGAGACCGAGACAGCGTTATCGATCCTAACGATGAGATTTACCGCCTCGACGGCGCTCGTGATCGCCTGATGCTTGACGTACAGCGGTTCGAGCACACCGGCTGCGGCCATGTCAGTCACTTCGGCGCGTTGGAGGTCGAGTCCGGCTGTGGTGTCACCGTCTTCGTGGCGGGTCCGAAGCTCGATGAGCGTGTCGATGGGGTCCATCCCTGCACTCTGCGCGAGGGTCCGTGGGATCGTTTCGAGGGCGTCCGCCACCGCCTCGATCGCGAGCTGTTCGCGCCCCGAGTACGTAGTCGACAGCGAGCGGAGTTCGTCTGCGAGCGCTACCTCGACCGCGCCGCCACCGGGGAGCAATGCCTCGTCCTCGATCGCGAGCTTCAACGCGTAGAGACAGTCATCGAGCTTTCGTTTCGTCTCGTCTGCGATCCGCTCTGTCCCGCCGCGGAACAGCAGCGAGACCTGATCAAACTCGTCGAATCCGGAGACTACGACCAATTCTGTGGTGCCGACGGAACGGCGTTCGACGGTCGTCGCGTACCCAATTGTCGAGGGGGAAAGCTGATCCATGGTCACCGGTTGCGCCCCCGTTGCCCGCGCAAGCTTGTTTAGCTCATCC
>Ga0306902_100200_pt1 | contig 25044 bp, 30 predicted proteins | sample AntDeeMetagen256_FD_190440 | JGI IMG/M metagenome (GOLD analysis project Ga0306902, IMG submission 190440) | Saline lake microbial communities from Deep Lake, Antarctica - Metagenome TFF #256 (v2) (version 2) | ecosystem: Environmental > Aquatic > Non-marine Saline and Alkaline > Saline | place... | reverse complement strand
ACGTCGCAGGTGTCCAGTTACGGACCACACACCGGTACGTTACCTATCAATCACTACCACCAGAAAGCACATAAACGTACCGCCAAAGCGATTGGAAACGAAGTAATCAGACCTTACTCTGATTCGACCAATCGACAGAAGCTCCCGACCCAACAGTGGCCGCAGTTAAGGAAGTGACTGTTACTCACGAATCGGGAGACACTATCTCCGAATCGAATGTGAAAATAACGGTTGCTGGTAGCCCTGCCGTTGCCGTCGATTATAGCACAGCCTCGAACGAGACAAGCGTTCCGTGGGGAAGTTCGAATGATATCAGTGCTGGCTCCTCGGCAACAGTACGGGCGGTTTATACGGGGAGCACGCCAGCCGATATTTCCTCAGGGAGTATGTCGTACGATAGTTCCGGAAGTAGCACTGCAGCGGACTACCGGACGCTATCTAGTGATGACACCATCCGCATCATCTACGATAGCCCAGACACAGACTCATCGTCGACGCTCGGAACGTTCACAGTTCAGTAACGCTGCTGTAGCGTTCTGACTTCCGCAGTTTTCTTTCAGTACCACTCAATCATGCCCCTCCTATCCCCAGAAGACCTCGCTTTGACCTACAACCCTCCGACCGACCGTGACGGCTGGGAACAGGTCCAACTGTACCAACAGACACAGCGCTATCCCGATGACTGGGGTGGAGCTCGCGTCGCCTCGGCCATCAACGGCGATGACGAGCAGCCCGTTGAGAACATCTCGCGAAGCAATGTTCGAGTGTGGGTCGACGGCGACGGCATGCCCGACGCCGCGCGGGCCGTCGAGGTCGCCGACGGCCTCGGTTGGCTGGCTGACGACTGGACGCCAACAACGCGAGCGCGGGCTCGACGCCCCGACCGAGCAGTGGTTCTGGGACAGCACCTGCACCGCCTCGACGGGCACGTACTCAACGGTGAAGGTGGCTTCGAGCGTCCACTTGGGCGCGTGCCTTCGTTCGGGTCGAGTACGTCGACGCCGGCGCAGGTGTCGAGTCGACGGAGTTCGCGAGCCGCTTTCTCTGCGCGCTGTCGGACCGTGGTCGGGTAGTGGGCGGTCATTGGGTCGGGCACTCCGTCAGTCGGTCGTCGCCGTCCGCTGGGGCGGCGTGAGAGGTCTCGCAACGCGGGCAATAGAACAGCGCCGGGTCGCGGCGGGTGCGGTTTGCCGCGCGCGCCCAGCTCGGGAGTTGCTGGCGAGTCATCGGTCCGCCCCCGTGCAGGCCGGGCAGTGCAGGCAGCCCGCCGCGTCGGTGATGAGTGGGCGGTTGTGCTGGGGGCAGTAATCTTCGCGCATGAACGCGAGCGCGGCCTTGCGAGCGTCGGCTTCGGTGCCACCCTCGTAGATAGTCTCGGCGTCGCTCGGCAGCGGCTCGGCGTTGAAGACAACCTCGACAGTGCCGGTGGCGTCGGTGTGGGTCGCGTTGTTGCACTCGGCGGCGCTGCGGACGGCGAAGTCGGTGCGGACGCGGACCACGGCGCCGTCATCGCGCTCGAAGCGGGCGATGACGGTGGTTTGTGTCTCAGCCCAGTTGGCTGGCAGTTCGGTTGCGTCGGTGGGGTTTTCACGCCCCGCGTGCGTAGTAGACATCGTTCTCAGGGCGAGAACAACGCGGCCGCGCGCTATGACGCGCGGTCACCTTCTGAACGGCCGATAGAGGCGACGAGCGCCGCGTGTTCTCAATTAAACGTATATAGCGCGACCACCATAAACCATTTCCATACGGAAAGATTAATGATTAGTGGAGAATATGAGCTCACAGACAAAGTCGGGCGATGTTCAGGACGACGAGATACTGCTGGAGATCAAGAATGTTCGGGGGCCATTCGCGACCGCGCAAGAACTCTCGAACCAGTTCGGAATAAGCCGGCAGCGGATGAATACACGGTTGAGGAATCTCAAAGACGACGGGTTCCTCGACAGGAAGCAGTGTGGCAGCGGCTACGGTTGGTGGATTCAGGACTGCCCGAGTTAGGAGAGTTTGTCGCGGATATGCGCGGAAGCCTTTGCTTTTCCAGAGTCAGTGACCCACCAGAGGCGGCGCCCAGCAGCCCTCTTCGAGACTGCAAGATCTTCGTCCTCCAGATCGTTGAGGCGCTTAGTGATGCGTTGACGGGACAGCGAAATCTGCTCCTCGATTTCGGAAGCGAACGCGGCTGGACCCCGCACGAGCATTATCTCAAAGAGCAGGCGCTCGTCTGGAATATCCGGGCCGGGGCCACGGTTCGGCATACTTCGCTTTTTGACCGGGGGCTACTAATCTATCAGGGTTCAGAAACGCTCTTTTTGGAAAGAAACCCTTTCTGTACGGAATGGTTAAGTGGTAGGGGACAATTATCCGAGATATGCGACGCTTACCAGGCGGAGTCGGCGCCCACGAAAACGGCGCCGTCCGAGGTGACGCTCGGCCGACGCCTCGTGGGGTCGCTACAACCTATGAACGACACTCGAAGTAATGGAGCGGCGGACCAAAACGCCACCGCCTCACCGACGACCGACGCACAGACCTCCAGTAACAAGGACTGCACCACCGACGACGACCTCGGGACAGTCCAGACCGACGCCACACCAGACCGTTGCGGGCGCTGCGGGGGGCCACTCACGGCGCGCGTCGCCACCGGCCCATCCATCACGGACACGCGTAACCAGCCGTGTGGTTGCACGCCGGTCGTGGAGGCCCAGCGATGAGCACCCAGCAGTCCCTCACCGCCTTCGGCGCCCAACCCACCAGCGAGTTCGAGCGCCGCTGGGGCATCACCCGAGAGACGCTGTGCAAGCGCGCCGCCGCCCACCACCTCACCGCCGATGGTCCCAGAGAGCGCTTCTGCGAGGAATGTGGCAATCGCGTCACGGAGACCAACAGCATGGGCGAGGTCGGTCACGAGATCGGCCACGGGGCAGCCAACGAGCGGTGCAGTCACTTCGGTGGAGGTGAGCAATGACGGAACCCCTCGCGGAGACGGCCGACGGCATCATTCGCGTGTGCGAGGCCGTCATCGACGGCGTCATCCAGCCCGACGAGGCCGACCTCGTCGAGACGCTGCACTACGCCGACCCCGAGACCAGCCCGCACGTGCTCGAGGCGCTCGGGACCGTCCGGCGGAGGGCCGGGCGATGAGCAGCGAACGGCAGCCGGCCGGGGGCACAGTCCGACACCCCGACCACGACGACGTGGCCAAGCGCCTCGGTAGCTGGCCCACCTTCGCTGGTGAGACGCCGACCGCCGACCAGCTTCAGCGCGCCGCCGGCCGCATCCTCGATGGTGAGGACGAGCTCCCCAGCGAGCGCGTGGCGATGCAGACGCTCCGGTTCGTCTGGCGCCGACTGGACCTCCCGCACCGCGCGCCGTGGAAAGCCGCTGAAGCAGACTGTGAGCAAGTGCTGGAGGCCACACGATGAGCGAGGACTTGGGGGATAAGGTCGACCGCCTCAGCAGTGAGCTACAGGGCGCCATCCAGATTGCCCAGTCGGCCAAGGGCGAAGTCGTCGAACTCGAAGAAGAACTCGCACACGAACGGAAGCGTCGGAAGGAACTCGAACAGCAAGTCGAGAAGCTTTCGCAAGACAACGAGTTTGTGAACACGGTCCAGCAGAACGGCGTGAGCGACAACACGCGCCGCGCGGCGATCTGCCTGCAGACGCTCGCCCGCCGAGCCCGGAAGGGCTCGAGCAACCACGCCACGATGGACGCGAACCGCTGTGCCGACACGCTGAACGGAACCATCCACCGGACAACCGCCTACCGCATCTTCGAGCGTGCAGAGGAGCTCGTCGACGACGGCGAGGTAGTCTGGTACCAGAAGGAACAGCGGAGCAGTGCGGAGAACTCACGACTCATCCTCGACCTTGACGGCGGGGAACTCCCCGCACAGGTCGCCGGTTTCGACCTCTCCACAGAGGTGAGCGCGTAACATGTCCGCGAGTCCTGTTACGATGTTACAACACCGTGGCACGGACCGACCCCCGCCACACCCAGGGTAGCTTGGGTGGTCGGGTCGCATCGACCACTCAACCAACCCTAAACCACCACAAAACCACGATGTACGCCCTTACGCCCAGCAACAGCGCCGTTTACCATCTGCACGCCCCGCACGTTCCTGACGTGCTGAACAGGGGTCGAGCCGTGTTACAACACTGTAACACCGTTCGTAACTCCGACGGAGGTGCGTGCTGATGGCTGGAACCGACCAGGACCTCACCCAGCGCTTCATCGCGTTCTATCGCGAGTACTACCGCAACGAGGTGGGCAAGCTCGCCCAGCGGTTCCCGCGTGACCAGCGGTCTCTCGAGATCGACTACGGTGACCTATTCCGATTCGACCGGAAGGTCGCTGATGACTTCCTCAAGAAACCCGAGCAGATGCGCGAGTACGCAGAGGAGGCGCTCTATCAGTTCGACCTCCCGGCAAATGTTGACCTAACCGGTGGGAAGGACTACCCGGCCGCGCACGTCCGCGTGAGCGGCCTGAACGAGGAAGAGACGTACTACCCGGGCGAGTACAGCCCGAAACACGACGCTGGTGAGTTCATTGCCGTCGAGGGACAGGTCCACAAAGCCACCGACCAGTACGCGACGATACTCGAAGCGGCCTTCGAGTGCCAACGCTGCGGGACGATGTCCTACATCCCTCAAGACGACGAGGGATTCCAAGAACCGCACGAGTGTACGGGCTGTGAGCGACAAGGTCCATTCAACACTAACCACAACCAGTCGGTGTTCGTCGACTCGCAGAAGATCCGTGTCCAAGAGCCACCGGAGCGCACGGCAAACGGAACCGGGGACTACCTCGACGTGTACGTCCAAGACGATCTCGTCTACGAGGTCGAACCCGGCGACAAGGTCGTCGTCTGCGGGACGCTGAACCTCGAGCAGAAGGGCTCGGCGAAGCAAAAAGAGAACGTGTTCATCCCGTATATGGATGGACACGCCATTACGCTACGGGACACAGAGTTCGAAGAAATCGAACTCGATGAAGACGACATCGCCGAGAGTCAGGCGCTCGTCGATGGTGGCTCCGACGCGTACGACCGACTCGACGATGACCGTGACCCGGGCGTGTTCGAAGAGATCACTGGCGAACCACGGAACAACATCTACGACCTCGCAATCGAGTCGCTGGCGCCGACCATCTTCGGCTACGACATCCGGAAACTGTCCTACGCGCTGCAGCTGGTTGGCGGCGTCCGTGTCGAAAACTTAGACGGCACGTATGAACGGGGCGACTTCCACATCCTCGATATCGGTGACCCGTCGACGGCGAAGAGTCAGATGCTAGACGCGGTCGCGAAGGTCTCGCCGCGGTCTGTTACCGCGTCGGGCCGTGGAGCCACTGAGGCCGGCATGACTGCTGCAGCCGTGCAGGACGACTTCGCTGATACCTCGGAGTGGACGCTTGAGGGCGGCGCACTAGTCACTGCCCACAAAGGAGTCGCCGCTATTGACGAACTCGACAAAGTGCCCGAAGACGTGGTAGAGTCAATGCACCGGGCGATGGCCCAGCAGGAGGTGAACGTCAACAAGGCCGGCATCAACACGTCACTTCCGACCCAAACGGCCGTTCACGCGGCCGCAAACCCGACTGGCGGGCGGTGGGACCAGTACCAAGAGACCCACGAACAGATCGACCTCGTGCCGACGCTGCTGTCTCGGTTCGGCCTCATCTGGAAGTTCGAGGACCGCCACGAGGAACACCGCGACAAGAAAATCGCGCGTCACACCGACAATGCGATGGAGACCGCCAAGCGGGTGCAGCGCGGCGACAACGTCCCCGAGGAGGAACGCCAGCGGGCCGCCCCGCTCATCGACCACGACCTCCTCCGCAAACACATCGCCCGCGCGAAGCGCGACGTGAAGGCGCCGGTGTACGCGAATCCGGAGGTGCAGGGGCAACTCATCGGGGCTTACGTTCACCTTCGCAATCTGAATGGGCGCGACGACGACGTGGCGATTCCGGTCACGCCACGGAAGCTGAAAGACATGAAGCGTATCGCGGAGGCGGCCGCGAAGTTCGAACTTTCCGAGACCATCGAGGAACACCACGTCGAAATTGCGAAGTTCCTGATTCGAAAGTCCATGGAGGAGTTCGGACAGAACGAAGAAGGTGAGTTCGACGCCGACGTTGTCGAGTCGGGGACGTCTAGGCCACAGGAAGAGCGAAAGAAGATGCTACTCAACCTCATCAAGGAGATGCAGCCCGATGACGGGGGCAGTGTCAGCGCCGGCGAACTCCTCGACGCCGCGGAAGGTGCCGAGATCGACCGGCAGAAGGCGAAGAATGAATTAGAACAACTCGCTAAGCAGGGCGAACTATACCGGCCAGGCGGCGAGGGGACCTACCGAGTGTTCACGAAGTAGTCACTCTTCGTCTGTCTGGTGGGTGAGATACCCTTCGAACGGCATGAAGTAACGGTCCTCTTCGCCATCGTACACACCGTCTTCGGGAAGAACACGCTTCTGTATCCTGTATCCTGTATCCTGTATCTGTATACTGTATACTGTATACTGTATACACTTCGCGGTTCTGAATCTGCCCTCAACCGTGCGCACAGCGGCGAACCGGCCCACAGATTCGTATCGCAGTTATTGGTTTATCCAATCCGTATATTCTCTGTACCGTCTGATATTGGGCGCTACTCGGTAGGCGATCCAGTAGTAGGAGAGATCTACTCCGCGTCGTCGGTTGTCGTAATCCTTAATGCCCGAAAGGGTCTCTATTGGACTGCGCCGCCTTAGCTCAGATTGGGAGAGCACTCAACTGAAGATCGAGCTGTCCCCCGTTCAAATCGGGGAGGCGGCATACTTCTCCGGGAGATAGCTCTACCGCCCCCAGACCCAACCCAATCGCCGTTGTTGCCATGTCCCCCACGGCCAAGAACCCGTCGAGAAGCTACCGGTCGACCTCAGTATTCTCCAGCGCTTCGCCGACACGGTCGTCCTCGGCTTCTCCCTCGAGGTACCACGCCCGCCGCGCCTCGTCCTTGTCGATGTTCATCAGCCCCGGTCGTGAGATGTTCGGGGTATCCTCGGCAACGGCCCGGTAGCTGCCGCCATCCTCCAGGCGCTCCAGCGCATCGGCGATGTCGAGGTATCCCGTTTCTCCCTCCTCGTAGTCCGGGTCCATGTTCGGCTTTAGGTAGCCCCCGCTACGGACGAACCCTGCAGGCACCTGCCCAATCCACTTCCCCTTTTTTCGAGCCCGCTTGATGCCCGACTCGGTTCGTCGAATCAAGTTGCGGCGCTCCTCGGCGGCGACGGAGGCGATGATGTCGGCAATCAACCGACCATGACCATCAGGATGAATCTCGCGAACACTGCCGTTAGTGACGTGGATCACGACCTCGTTATCTTCAGCGGCGTCGAAGAACTCCTGAGCGAGCGTCCCCTTCCGGGCGAGCCGGGAGATTTCCCAGACGACCACGTCGGTCACCTCGCCGTTCTCGATAGCCTCGACTAGGTCCGTGAACTCGTCTCGGTCAGCGCTGGCGCCGCTAGCCTGTTCTGCGAACACCTCGACATCCCCGATGTCGAGGTCGTGCTGCTCCAGCCACTCACGAATGTCGTCGAGCTGGTGCTCGCTGGATTGTTCCTCAGTAGACTGTCGGACGTAGATTGCTGGGGCATCGAAGCGGGGCATTTCCTCGTTACAGGTTACAGGCCCGTAGGTACTTGAAAGCACCCGCCTTGTTTACAGTCTGTAAGCAGCCGCTCGGCTGTTTACAGGGTCAAAAAACGAGCGACTTCGTGGGCTCGTCTTCGTCCTCGGCCTCGAGCTTGGCCTCGCAGTAGGCGATGGTCGCCTGCAACGTCTCGCCGTCGGCGCCGTCGAGTGCGTCGACGACCGCGGCGGGTGGCTGATTCATGAGTTAACCAATAATCGGCCGAATATTGGGCCTATCGGTTGGTTAATTCAGATTCTATCCGGACTCGCCTCGTCGAACCAGGTCTTCAGGGTGTTTCCCCCACCTTCGAGGCAGCAAGACCGGCCTCCTCCGGGGGCGTTCTGCCTGATTTTTGGCCTTTCAATAAATTCCGGCCAGTGATCGTGATGCGACCCCTCCAACTACGCGCGCACTATAGAACATGCGTCCTGTCGCGGGGGCGCGTGTGAACTGAAACTGGAAACTGTTCACGGCGCGACCTCGTCCCACGGAATCTCGAGCGCCCGTTCACCGATTGGCGTGAGGCTGTATTCGCCGGTCTCTGGGTCCTTTACGATACACGCGCCCAGTTCCTCGTCATCGCTGGCGTAGTTCCCGACGGTGCTTGCACTCACTGTACAGAAGTGCTCAATCTGGTCGTATTTTCTAACCGAGTTCTTCTGAATTGTCTCGAGAACCTCGAGCATCTTCCCTCGCTTTTTCTCGGTGGCGTGTGCCCACGGTTCGATGACGTTCGGCACGTCGTACTCATCAAGCGCGTTCTCGATGCGCTCTTCCTGGGCTTCTTCGGCGTCTCGGATGGTCGTGGTGCGCTCAGCGCGAAGATCGGAGATATCGCGCATCGAGAGATCGCACTTGACTGGATACTCACGACGCTCACGGAGGACGTCCTGAACGAGTTCGTCGTCGACGTCGCCGCGCCCCGTCCCGTCCGGAAAGTCCCGGTCGAGGAGGTACCAGTCCGAGTTGTAGTCCCGGACGGCTGGCTTCTCGTCGCCGTCGCGAACGTCGATGTCGTTGACCTCGACCCACCAGTTGACGTCCTCGTGACGCCGCTGCCAGTGGTCGCGCGGGTCCTCACGCACTCGCGCACCCCACGCAAGCCCGTAGCGGTCCAACCACCCGCGGTCCTTGTCCGAGAGCCCGCAGCGGGCGCCACCGAACTCGACGGGCCAGCGCTTCCACCCCGGAGTGTGAATGAGCCCCTGTCCGGGGTCGAAGCCCTTGATGGTCTCTTCGAGGTTGGAGATGTCGATGCTCTCCTTCAGCGTCTTGATGCCCTCGTCCTCGTTCGAGAGGACGATCTTGTTTCGCATGTTCACGCGAATCTGCCGGCGAACGTCGTTCACCTTCTGCGTGGAGCCGACCATCAGGATACCGCGACTCCCGCCCTGACTCGCTATTTCGAAGATGGTCTGTGCCGTCGACCGGCGCTCGGCGCTGTACTTCATGTTCTGGGGCTGGCTGGGCGCGACGTTCTTCAGCTCCCGAATCTCCAGCGCGATTCGGGGTACGTTCTTGTGCTCGTCAGAGGCCTGCCAGATAAGCTGCATCCAGAGGTCCATGATGACGTAATGCAGCGCGCCGTGGCCGTCGTCGAGGAAGTTGCAGTTCAGCGCGGCCACCCGCTCCTGGGCTTTCAACACCTCGGCCATGTCGATGTTGGTCTCGGCACCGACGTCCTCAATCAGGCCGTCGCCGGCGTACTGCGCGAGGGTGTTGGCCGCCCGCTGTAGCGTCTCGTCTTCCTCCATCTGGTAGGAGATGTCCCGCAGCGAGTCATCGTCAGGCCGCTCCATCGTCACGGTGGCCTCCATCTCGCCAGCCATCTCCTGGAGCTCCTCGACGAGCTGGTCGACGGTTCCCGTTCCCTTCCGGGCAGCTTTGAGCGCCTGGTTGATTCGGCGCTCGGTCGACCCGCTTGCGGTGGTCTTCCCGGCCAGCCGGAGGATAATCTCCGGGGTGAGCGTGTCGACACCGATGGTGAACAACCGGAAGTTCGACGGCAGCTTATCGGGCACGCCCGGCATCGCGGGGACGTACACCCGCGTATCGTAGGCTTTGGGGACCTGCCCCAGCCGCTTGAGGCTGCGCTGGATGGCCTCCTCGTCGTTCGGGATGGCGATCATCGGCAACTCGTTCCGACCGTCGTCAAGGATGCTCACCCACTTGTAGCCGTGCTGGTCCTTGAGGTTGCCACAGATCCGGGCGTTCGTCGAGTCCTTACCCTGCCTCGGCGACGCCGTCGTGAGGATGTGGTCACAGGCTTCGTGCGGAATTGCGGCGGCCATGTACTCTTGGCTGGCCGTCGAATCCTTCCGCATCCGCTTTCGACCGACTGGGAGCACGTCCTCCTCGTCGACGAGAGAACTGAATCCCTTCTTGTCGATGTGTTCCAGCGTGATCGGGGCGTAGTCGGTCTTGTCCGTCGCTGCCGATATGTAGCCCTGCGCCTTGGCAACCTCGAGCAGCACTGGGTACTCGTCGGTCGGGTCGGGGCGACGGCCGCGGGTCCTCAGCCGGTGGATACGCGTGAACTGGCTGGCGGCCCAGCCCGGAAGCTCCTCTCCTCGGAGGACGGCCTTCCGGTCAGGGTCGAGCCAGAGCATCCAGTGCGCCCGAGAGATGAGCGCCTCCGAGTCGTCGTCGGTACTCCCGACCAGCGCTGCTTCGGCGTCGCTGAGTAGGGAACGGACTGCAGCTTCGACCTCGAGGTTCTCCTGATAGAGTTGATGCTCGACGCGCTCTTTCAGGAGGTTCTCGGCGGCCGTCGCCGTGTCGGTTCGGTCGCGAGTCTGGATGTCGGAGTAGCGTTCAGTCATCGGTTGGGATACGGAAGCCGCGGGTTGCTTCGTCCGGCTCAACGAACGGGAGTTCGTAGCGGTCGGGCATCCGCCGAATGGGGAATCGGTCGGAGAAGCTCGCTCGGAGCTTTGCCACGTCCGGCGGCAGTGTCTCGGTTCGAGCGCGGACGGCCGTTACTGGTCGGTCGCCGTCTGGAGCGCGGATAGTGAACTCGTCCTCGACAAGCGTGTTCGGAACCAGTTCCTCGTAGCACTCAGCGACGAGGTCCGGGTCGTATCCCATCCCGACGTACCGGAGGCCCTGCCAGACGTATTTCCGGTCATGCTCGACGACACGCTGGGCCAGCACCTCCTTGGGCAGCATCCCATCCTCGGAGTCGATGACTTCGTTGACGAGGTGGTCCATCACCTGCGGCTTCTCCATGTTTTCGAGCCACCCGTCGAGGTTCAGCAGGTAGCGGTCGAGACACCACGCATACCGCTCTTCGATGGCCGGTGAGGGGTGGTAGCCGTAGGAGCGCTCGAGGGCTCGCCTCGCCAACGTGTCGACGAGCTCCTCGCGATCGGTTGAAGCGTAGGTTCGCCCGGCGAGAAAGCCCATGTGCATCGTCATGTCGTCGGCCTCGACGGTTTTGACCAGGACGGCGATCTCTTCCCATGTCTCGCCGCTGCGGTCTTTTCGGAGCGTCGCGAGCCGCCGGTTCCGGAGCCACTTATCGCCCTGGTAGACGCCGAGCCCGGCGAGTAAGCCGCCGGCCAGCAGCGATGGGTAGAGCCACCACTGGACCCAGAACTGTACGAAAATCAGTTCGGCGGCGAACACTAGTCCCGCAGGCACCAGCAGCTTCCAGACGATGTCGTCAGTCCGAAGCCCGGTCGCAAGGTCCATCCGCCAGAGCTTGAACCGCTCGGCGTTGCTCGGTTGCTCGTCTTCGTCCGGGTCGTCGGCCGTCACTGCCGGGCCGGCCTCGTCGGCTGGGGTCGGGAGCGTGACCGCGCTGGGCTCGGGTTCGACGTCGTCACTCTCCTCGGCCGCGTCGCCGGCGAAGGAGATGCGGTCGTCGTGACCATCGAGCGCCTCTCGGATGCGGTCGCGAGCGGTCTCGAGGGTGTCGTCGCCGAAGATAATCGCCCGATGCGTGCCGTCGGTGGTCCGAATCTCGTCGGCCATCCGGCCGATGGTGTTCGGGTCCTGGCCTGTCTCTCGGGCAGCTCGCATGATGCGGGCTCTCCGGATGCCCCAGATAGAGCCGCGGCCGAAGACGATGGCCGCGAACACGTAGCCCCAGCCCGAGGTCGCCCACTCGAGTATGGCCGAGACTAGGGGCGCACTGGAGGCCGAGACTTCGACCTCTGCTTGGCTGACGAAGAACACGCCCACGCCAGCGATGCTCGCGAGCACGAACACAGCCATAAGCAACGCCTTCGACGCCGGCGACGACGTCCGAATCCCCGTCACCGCCTGCCAGATTTTCTTCGGGATCCGGAACGGCAGCAGCACCAGCCGCAGGAGCAGCCGGAACGCTCCCTTCACGAATCCGACCGCGCTATCAACGAACCCCATCAGTCATCCGCCCCCGTTCGCGTGTTTCCTGGGCCGAACGTCATCTGGTCTTCTTCGTCGATTTCCTCGATCAGTTGGGCGACGTCGTCGCGAGCATCGCGGTAGAGGTGGCCGAGGTTGTGTTTCGTCTCCATGTGCTCGAGCGTCGCCTTCACCTCTCCGAGGGCCTGCTTTGCGGTCGGGATACGGTTCCCTCGAAGCACGGGTTCGAGCCAGGAACTCTCGAGGCCCTGTTTCTCGAGGTCGCCGACACCCTCGTGCACCTGTTCGAGGCCGTCTTCGGTTTGACGGTGGGCACCGAAGGCAGCCATCCGGGCGAGTTGGCCGGCAGAACGCACGCCGTGCCCATCACGCCAGTAGACTGCGTTCGAGCCCACGGCTGGCACCTCCTCAAGCGGTACCTCATCGGCAGTCTGCTTCTGCTCCTGGTACGTGAGTTCGAGTTCGCGTCGCTTCCGCTCGGCACGTCCTACGTCGTTCTGAAGTGCTTCGAGAAGGCCGCCCCAGCGCTTCTGAATCCACTTCGCGACCAGCGCCAGTAGGCCGAGCAGGAGGAGCCAGAACAGCCAGTTGAACGATGCTGCGATGGCGAGACCCATCAACTCTGCTGCGGACTTCGTGAGGAAGCCGTCGATCAGGTCTGCCCGGTCGTTCACCCACTCCAGGTAGGACAGCATCTCGTCTGGAGTTGTTCCGTAGCCGTGCGCTTCGGAGACCTCGCGAAGCTCCTCGACCACTGGCCCGTACTCTTTCAGGTCGCTTGCGGCGACCGATACCCCAGTCTTCCTGGCGTAGAGCTCGACCGTCTTCTTCGAGCCGTCCGCGAAGAACAGTTCGAGCGTGTAGAGGCTGGTCTCGCCCGGCGGCGCAGCGTCGTCTGCGTAGGAGACTTTGATCTGCGAGCCGCCTTGCAGCACCTGAACTGTCGCGGGCTGCTGGGTGATCCGGGCTGCCTCAACGTCACGCGAGAGCGTGAACATCGCGAACGGACCAGTCGTCTCAAAGGCTGCATCGGACTCCCGAACCGAGACAGCGAGGAACGGCTCGTCGAACTTCACTGGCGATATCCGGACTTGTGAGGCGATAGTCGGCGCTCCCGAGCCGTTCGGCGCCGTGGAGTTGTTCGCGGTCGGCGTCGGCGCCTGTGTCTCGGTTCCCTGCTGGGCGGCCGAGCCGGCGACGGCAGCGCCGACAGGCGCGACCGCCATCGACAGCACCAGAAGGAGGGCTAGGAGGAGTTGGCGCCGCATCAGTTACCGACCTCCGTTACCCGCGGCTCGATGAGTGCTGCTGTCGCGAGTCCACTGACGACAATCAGCCCTGTTCGGAACGGATCACCGATGAGGGCCATCGGCCAGACGGTGGCGATGGCACCGTTGAACACAGGACCGAACGCACAGGACTCAACGAGACAGAAATAGTTGAAGTACAAGACCGCGGTCGCCGCGTAGAACAGGGCCAAGAACCCCAGGATACGGCGGAACGAAAGCGTGGGCAGGATCATCAGCTATCCGCCTCGGCACCGTTCGACGCGATGTCGCGCTGGTCTTTCGGGAGCCGCTGGGCGGCCCGGTCGTTACGAATCTCGACGTTCCGTTCACCTGTCGGTAGCTGTGTGATGATGTCCATGATCTCCTCACGAGCCTCTTCGCGTGAGCGGATGTCCTGAGTCTCGAGCCGGCGCTGGAGTTCTCGGAGTTGCGTCTGGGTCTCGCCCAGAATGGCGTCTTTCGTGCCCAGTTGGCTCTCCAGTTTCTCCATCTGCTCGCGCTGCTGGAGGTAGGTCGTGTACGGCAGTTCGATGGGCGAACGGTACCGGTAGTCCGCCGCATTCGACACGCCGTTCGTCGTTGTCTGTGCCTGCGTTCGGATGTGGTAGTGGTGCTCGCCGATCCGGATGGCGTGGTCCGGTATCTCGTGGGCGACCACGTCGCTCAGGATACCCCGTTCGGCCCGCAATTCTCGGTCATGAGCGACCAGTTTCCGCCGCCCGAACAGCCCCATGATGCGGTTCGGGAAGTGCTCGTAGACGATGCGCTTCCCGTCCGTGTTCGTCGTCGACTCCGTCGGGTCGAAGTAGATTGTCTCCGTCGCTTCCTCGGCGCCGTCGCCGTCCTCGTAGACGAGGTCGACGCGGCCACGTTCTGCATCCTTCTTCCCGCGATAGATGACGCCGCCCGTAATGGCGACGACAGCGATACCGCCAGCCTCGAGCGTATTCGCATACGGAACCTCGACCGGCGCACCGTTCTTCAGCGAGAAGTATGCGAAGACGCCGGTCGCGAGCACGAGCGCGCCCAGACTCACGACGACGACTTTCGCCGGGAGAGTCAGCGTCTTGTGCTTTTTGAGCAGCGAGACGCTGAAGTCGCCTTCACGGCGGGCTTCCTGTTTCACCCGGTCGGTGCCGCTGGCTTCGTTCTCGCGGTCGTCACCGAAGACGTTCCATCGGTCCAGCGCTCCGAGGATGAGCAAGACGATCGCTACGGCGATTATCCCGACCAGGAGGACGTTCACCATCTACCGGCCCTCCTGGGTCGCCTCGGCTTCGACACGGGCTGCCTCGTTGGCGTCGCCCGTGAATCCGAGGACGGTGTCGCTCTCTTCGAGCAGGCTCATCCCGCGCTGCTGGAGCTCCTGGTACTGTTCGACGTGGTCGGCGAGTGCCCCAGTGATCTGGTGGCAGCCCACGGCTTCCGCGTAGCGACGGTAGGCACGCCGCTTCTCGCTGGTGTCTGAATCGGCGTGTTCGTCTTGAAGTTGCTCGCGGCGGTCGCTCTCGAGCGGGTCGACGAACACGGGGCATCGAGTTCCGTAGTGCTCACAGCCCTCGCAGGAGGTCGGGAAATTCTCCGTTCCATCGCCGCCGATCCGCCGCATCGCGAATTCGCCCATTCCCTCTGCGTCTTCGCCGGTTTGCTGGCGGACGGTGGTGAGGTGATGGTCGACGATGTCCAGTACATCCCCACCAGGGAGCTCGGATACGTCGCGAAGCCACTGGTAGATGCGGCCTTTCAGGTCACGGTCGTCGACGAACTGTACCTCGTCGCGGAGTTCTCCGGACAGCCATGCGAGGCTGTCGGGGCGGTACTGTCGCTGGTCGGTTGCGTGTTGCATGATGAATCAGGTAATCGGTTACTCCTCGAGCACGTCGAGGAGGTCCTCAGCAGTCGGCGTCGCGTCGGGGTTAATCAGGAGCAGTCCCACGCCGGTGACGGCTCGCACTTCGAACTCGTCGCCAGGATTGAACACGCAGTCGCGGCTGACTTCGTGCGGGATGTAGAACTGCATCTGTCCGACTCCGACCTCGGTTACTGTGCTGGTTGCCCGGCACATATCGAGGGGTGAGCCGCTCTCTCGGTCGAACTCGTTACAATACTCCCGCCATCAAAAAAGACGGGCCGTGAGGCCCGCGAGTTGGTCGCTCGATTCATCCTGCGATCTTCTTCCGGAGACTTGTTTTCTCATCGAGGTTCTTCGCATGGGTCGACCCCAGGAACACGGCCATGATGATGAACGACCCGCCGAGGATGACCAACGGCCACGCTCCAGAGATGATCAGGAGGAACCCGATGAACGCAGTCGAACCGTTCCGAATCAGCCCGAAGCTCGCGATGGCCACGTCGCCGCCGGCCGAGAACTTCGCGAAGAGCCAGAGCCCAATCACGACCGACAGCAGAAGCGCGATGACCACCATCACCAACTCGGCCATCTACTTTCGCCCCCAGTTCTTGCCGCCCTTCCCACCGTTCAGCCGACTGTTGATATCGAGACGTCCGGCTTTCTTCCCGACGTTCTGCTGTTCGTAAATCCGGACTCCGTACCGGCCGCCGTAGAACAGGCTCAAGACGCCGAAGGCGATGGCAGCAGCGACCGCGAAGCCGCTCATCACCCACAGCGCCGGAGCGAACGCCAGGAGTGCGATACCCCACGCGATTCGTTCGAAGTTGCTTGTCATGGTTTTGTGATCAGTCGAATAGCCCCTCGAGGAACTCGTCGATGCCGCTGGCGCCAGCAGTCCAAGACTCCCAGGAGTGCTTGACCTTGTCCCAGCGTGTCGGCTCGGCAGTGAACCGGACTTCCGCGTCCGGGTCGTTGAACACGAACTGGAGTCGGTGGTCGCTGACTTGGCGGACGAATACAGGTGCCTCTGTATCGGTCGAGACGGGTGTCCACGCCGACCCGTTGCTCGTTCGGTACATCGCCGTCCAATCCTCGATGGTGCGGCCTGTCGACTCGTTGCGCAGCGAGACGGTGATGGTCTCGGTTGAGTTCGTCGCCGAGAAACGGTAGGTCCGCTTCTCGAGTTTCTCCTCCTCGCCGAAGGAATAGTCCGAGACCGACTCCCACCAGGAGCCGCCGGTGTCCTTGGCAGTCCCTGTCCAGGCGAGGCTCTTCACTCGGAGCTTCGATGGTGCGAAACTGGCTGTCTCTCCGGCCGGGAGTGTGAACACGACCTGCGTGTAGATCTCATCGCGGTCAAGGTCACGAACTGCGTGCCAGCCCGCTGTATAGGCGCCGTCGTTGCTGTCGACGTCGCCCAGCTCGGCTGGCGAGACGACCGACGGCGCGATGTTGACCCGGAACTCGACGCAGTAGCCGTTCGGGTTGGTTGCGTTGATCCGGAGGAAGCCCGTCGCCTGCTCGACCCGTACTTCCGTGTTCTGAGCCGTTGCCGTGGCCGAGCCGTTGGCCGCGGCGTCGACGGTTGCGTTGTCGAACCGGAATGCATCGTAGACCACACGGTTCGAGCAGTCCGCTTGGGTTGACGCGGCCGCCGGCGTCGTGCCGAACGGCACCGCGAGCGTCGCGACCAGGAGGACGACCACCAGAGCGCTCGTCCACGAGGACGTCATCGCAACCGGCCCCCGCGTTCTTCGAGCTCCTCGTAGGCGTCCCCCCCAGCCTCTCCCGACCAGAGTCGGTAGGCCCGCGCTCGGATTCGCTCGACAGGCAGCACGACGTAGAGCATCTGTGCGAGCAGAACGGAGCCCAGTAGCGCAAACGCGATGGCGTCGGCTCCGAACGACAGCGACACCGCGAGCAGGAACACACCCACGAAGAGGCCGCGGGAAGTCCACCGGAATGCGTTCCGTAGCGTGAACTCCTCTCGCCCTGGAAGATCGACAGACCGGAGCCGGCGTCTGATGTCCGGCATGGTCAGTCCCTCTTCCAACGAGGCACGTCGTAGTCGTTCTTTATCGGGAGGGCCGCGCCCCATTCGTTCCACTTGTCGTTGACCGCGGGAACGACTCGGACGAAGCCGATGGAGCCCAGGCCCGCGACGATGACAACGGTCCCGATCAGCCAGCCACCGGAGAGCACGGTCGCGAGCAGCGCAAACCCGATGACTGAGACCGCAGCTCCGACCTGCTGCCACGGACTCGTCGACCGGATGCCCAGCAGCTTCGGAATCGTCTCGATGAACCACTGGATGGTTCCAGTGATGCTCGGCGGGAGGATGTTGTCGAAGGTCAGGTAGTCCCACCCTCTGCCGAGGTTCTGCCACGTCCCACGAGCCTGGGCTCCGAGGAATCGAAGCCCTTGGACCGGGAGCATCAACAGCATCCAGAACAGCGAATCCAGGCGGCTGAGGCCTTTCCTCAGGGTGTCACTGGCGGGCATCTGGGTCACCTCCGAAGGAGAGTGTACTCATCGCCTCGATCAGTTCGTCGTACCGTACAGTTCGTGTCTTAGGCATCGTCTCCCTCCGTCGAATTCCACATCGAGGACTCCGGAGCGCCGTACTTCGCGAGGATCTTCGCTCGGTAGCCAGTGCTCAGGTTCTCGTTCGGTTCGGCATACTCCTCAACGAATTCGTCGAGCTCGTCGCCAGCCGCTTCCGACTGGTACCAGTCCAGACTGACGTACTGGTCTTGTGTGCGGTTGGTCGCGTTGAACTCCGCCGGCGTCAGGACTCGGGAGTTCGACCAGTTACCGTTCGAGGCGTTCGCGACCACGTAGCGAGTCACGTTCCCGCCGTCACGATCGTGGAAGTAGACCGCGAACACGTCGTGCTGGTCGTCGGCATTGAGGCGCTGGTTCGCGTAAGCCTCGATGGTCGCGTTCTCGGCGTTGAACTCCTCGGCAAACGCATCAGCGTGCTCGGTCGCGTTGCCCTCGTCATCGCCGAAGGTTGAAGCGAACCACCGAGAGAAGCCGCCTGTCTGGCTGGCGAGCCAGGCGCCGATGCCACCCTCACCGGAGACCAGCCCGTCGAAGAACGAGCCGTCGTCTTCCTGGGCGGCGACGTTGGCAGGAGCGACAGCAGCCCCACCGACCATCGCGGTGATCAGCATCACCGACAGGAGCAGTGAGCGCTTCATGTTGCGACGGCCCGCTTGAACAGCGCCCCACAGGACTGGCACTCGAAGCGAGCCCCTGCCTGCGTGGGCGCCGGTTCGACAGCGTCGCCGCAGTCGTGGTCGTCTGTCTGTGCGGTCAGTCGGTCGGATAACTTGTGCATCTGTATCTGAACCTCAAGCCCGCCCGAGGAGTCGAACCTCGGTCCAAACCGAACGGGCTGGCCGCTGCTCTTCGGGAGCGGCCGTGTAGGGGTATTGAGCTGTCAGAAAACTGTGCTAGGAGGCGTCTCTACGAGTCAGCTTCCCCCCAGTCCGGCTCGGACCAGTCGGCGTTTGCAATTGCCGCCGTCCACGCGGTCGTGGTCGAGGCGTCGTAGCTCGTGAGCATCGAGGCCGTGTTTCGCAGACCCAGGCCGTCGTTGCCAGTGGCCGACAGCTCAACGTCCTTCGCATCCTCGTCGACGCGCTCGTTGACGTTGTGGTACGTCAGCGTCTGCGCGCCGCTGTCGTAGGTCGCATAGGTCGACGAGTCGTCGAACCAGTCCTTGTCGGGCGCTTCCTCGTTCGCGATGAGGGTGTAGTCGCCCTCCAGACCCGTTGTCGAACTCCACATGATGTCGCCCTCGTCAGTCTCCTCTGCAGAGGCGTCGAGCGCGTCACCGAGTGTCGTCCCAGCGACCGACATGGTCACCGTCTTGGTCTCGTTGCCAGCGATGCCGACCGTGGAGTCGGTTTTTGCGGCGTCGGTCTCGTCATCGCTGCTGAACAGCGAGGCGAGGTAGCCGGCCTCGCCAGGTGTCTCGACGTTGTCGCCCTCAACGTCCTCGAAGGCTACTTCGTTGCCGTTCGCGAACGTGTACGAGACGTTCGTCGTGTCGGGGTTGGTCGCCTCGGTGTTGTTGATGAGCGTGACGTTCAGCGTCACGGACTCGCCGGCGTCGGCGTCGAGGCCGGAGTAGTCGCTGCCGTCGTTAGCCAAGGTGGTGTTGAAGTACCACGTGTCGTTCGTTCCGGAGGTGTCGGTGTCGACACCCTCGGGGTTCTGCGGTGTGGCTGTGTAGAGCGTGTCGTTGCCCTGTTCGATGACGATCTTGCTGTTCGCGGAGTCAGCACTCCACGAGAAGTTCGTGCTAGTTGTCGCGTTGTACGCCTGCGTGCCGCCGTCGGTCAGGTCCGAGGTGTAGGTCGTGTCCGTGGTCTCGGTGTTGACGACTGGCGCCGCAGCCATTGCGCCGCCGACCGCCGCGACCAGCATGATCGCGACGAGCAGCAGGCTCTTCGGTTTGTTGAGGTTGAACATCTAGGTGTTGAAAGGAGGTTGGTTGGCGAACTGTGCGCCTCGATCGGGGTCTCGTCAGCCGTAGGGCGGTGGGACCGCCGGTGGCGGCGGCATTCCCCCACCCTGATAGCGTGTTGTGGTGCTCACCCGCCCACCTCGTCGGCCACATCGGCGCCAGCGAGCCCGACCGAGTAGAGAATTTTTGCGTAACTCCGGTCGAGTCCCGACTCCCACCAGGACTCTCGAGAGTGCATGGTGACAGCCCGCGTCACTGCGGGGAGGTAGAGGTGATCGTCCATGCCGTTGTTGAGCCAGGACTGGAACACTTGGGTCAGGTCCCGGAGGTCCTGGAAGGAGCCCTCTTCGTCGGTCAGGTAGTAGTTGTGCCAGCGCTCGTCGACCTGCGCTTTCGGGTGGTCGTTTTCGAACGTCGGGATGTCCTCGCCGCTGGCCCGGCCGGCGATCCAGTGGTAGGCCGCGTAGGCGATCTCCTCGAGGCCGTTGTCGCCGACGAAGGTGTAGAACCACTCGTGGTCCCCGAAGTGCCCGTCCAAGCCAACTGGCGGCGCCAGTGCGCCGTCTTGTGTCGAGTAGCTCATACAGTAGATGCCCACGTCGACATCCCACTCGCCCGAGCTTGCTCGCATCCCATACAGGCCGTTGATGTTGGCCTGCGAGACTCCGCGGGTTACCAGGAGCGGTTGGTACGTTTCCAGCCAGTCACGGTCGAAGGCGATGGTGACGTGCTCTGGAGTCTCTTCGCGCCAGTCAGCCGACTCCTGGGCACTGGAGCGCTGAGCAGCGCCGGCCAGCACCGCTCCGACCGCCGGGAGATAGCCGATGTCGCGTCGACGCATCTTACCACGCCCCCGTGAGCCAGCCGCCCGAGGTGTCCGAGAGCCACGCCCAGAACGTCTCGCGGTCCTGTGCGGTCTCGGTCATCGCATCGGACTGTTCCTGCTCCGGTTCAGTTCCGGTCGCGAGGTTGTCGACCGCCAGAAGGCCGGCTCCAGTCTCCTGGGTGGTCGCCTTCGGAAGCGGACGGGCCGACGCTTCGACCTTCTCGACCACCGTGGCCGGCTCGCCCTGCCACGACGGGTTTGCAGCCAGCGCAACCGCGATACCGCCTGAGACGGTCGGGGCAGCCATCGACGTGCCTGTCAGCGTGGTCGAGGTGACCGTGCCGCTAGTGCCGGGTGTCTTCGCGCTCAGCTTCATGCCGACCGAGGAAACGGTGACTTCCTCGCCAGCCGTCCGCCCGTCCGAGAGGTCAGTCGTTCCAGGGTCGTCGCCCAGTTGGCTGAAGTAGCCCACAGCGGCGTTCGAGGCGTTGGCCGAGTGGTTGGTCGCGGCCACTGACACCACGCCGTCGACGGGCGCGTCAGCGGGCGTCGCGAGCCAGCGGATGGTTTGGCGGGAGTTCCCCGCAGCGACCACAACGACGCTTCCCTGCTCGGTCGCGTTCTCGATGGCGGCGACGATCTCTGTCGAGTAGGTCGGCGAACCCAGCGACAGGGAGATCACGTCCGCATCCTGGGCGGCCGCGTACCGGACTGCCTGCGCGATGTCGGCACTCGACCCGCTGCCGTCAGCACCCAGTGCTCGGAGTGCGAGGATGGTGGCTTTCGGTGCGTAGCCGTCGTGTTCGGTCCCGTTGTAGTCCGCTGCGATGGTCGAGGCGACGTGGGTGCCGTGGCCGTTCGGATCCTCTACCGCGCCGTATCCGGACTCGTTGACGGTCTCGTCGTCGATGAAGTCCTTCGAGGCGTTGGCAATCCGTAGGTCGCTGCCCCGAGTCCCGTTGCCGAACACCTGCCCGCCAGCGTCGTTGACGCCAGTGTCAACCACCGCGACGGTGATGCCCGAGGTGTCAGCGTCGACCTCGTCGGCGCCGGTCATGTTGCGCGCTTCCTGGAGCGTCGTGGTCTCGGCGTCACTCTTGAACGCGATTCCCTCCGGCGAGTATTCGCCGTCCTGTCGGTAGGACTCCGCGAAGATGCCTGCCGTAGGCGCCTCCATCGAGGAGGCGTTCTGCAGCGTCACCGGATCCACGTTCGAGAGGGCCGTGTTCAGCCGCACCGACTTGACGTAGCTCCGGCTTCCGAGCCCGTTGTCGAGCCATCGGTCGAGCGTGCGGGCGCCCATCGCCTTCGGTGAGGCCGCAACCAGCGCCCGGTTGCTGTCGTTGTACGTCTCGACGATGTGCCGGTCGTTCGAGCCGTCGGCCCACGTCTGCAGCGAGGTCAGCTCGTCATCATCGTAGGCGACGATCCATGATGGCTCGCCGTAGTTGCTGACCGCGTCTGTGCTGTTGAACGAACTGAGGCCCGCCCGCTCGACAGTCGCTGTGTCGAACACGTCGCCGCCGCTCGCGGCCGCAACAGGTGTGACTGCGCCGCCGACCGCGGCGACGAGAAGCATCGCTACTAGTGTGAGTGCTTTCTGTGACATGGTGAATCTCCTCAGTTGGCCGCTCCGCGGCGTCGACGGACGAGCACGAATCCCGCCAGCAGCGACGTGCCGCTGCCGAGGAATCCGATTCCGAACGCCCAGGGGAAACGCTGCTGGAGCGAGAAGGTGAATCGTTCCAGCCGCCCTGGGTCGTTGTTGACTTTGAGCGTCAGCACGCCGTCGTCAGCCGTGTAGGCCTGGATGCTCGAACCGTCGTTGTCCTGCTCGATCACGCCGTAGCGCGTGGAGCCGTCCCACGTCACCGGCTTCGAGTTCGCATAGGCGATTGCTTCGTAGTCTCGACTGTCGTCCGGACTGTTCAGTCGCGGCCCGTGGACGACCACCGGGATGTTCTTCCGAACAGACTCGCGGGTTTCTCCGCGGACGATTCGGACCGTAGTCGTGGACTCTGCGCTCGTCGAGAGCCCCTCCGTGAACACGTCGACAGTCGTCGGGATGTCGCCACCGTTGGCAAGCACGCCGACAACTTCGACGGAGCCGTCGTTCGCCAGGTCTACGTCGCCGCTCTGGAAGCCGTCACCGACGACCGCGTAGGTGCCCAGCGCACCAGAGTGTGCGTAGATGCTCGGCCGCATCGTCTCGGCACTCGCTGCTGCCTCGACCCGCACAACATCGGTGAAGGTTCCGCTATCTGTCGATTCAACCGTGAACCGGATGGAGTGAACGCCTTCGCCCTTGGTTGTGAACGAGGCCGTCGTGCCATCTGTGATGTTGGTCGTGTCGAGTTCGTCACCACCAGGCCCGTAGACGGTCATGGCAGTGATTGTCCGGAACGTCGAGTCGCTGCCCGGATGGATTTGGACCTCAACTCGGTCAGACGGACCAGGTTGGAGGCTCGTCAGCTCGACTGCGTCGATGGTCGGTGCCTCACCGGAGAACTGCGGGTTCGTCACCATGCTCGAGGCGGTCGCCAGCTCGTTGTTCCCTGCCACACGGAGACGGAGGTTCACCTGTGCCGGGTCATCATCCCCCATCGGGAGTTTCTCGACCCGCACCACGTCGGTGCCGACGATGCTGCTGTCGACCGTGATGTACTCATCAGAGATGACTCGCGAGGTGCCGTTTGAGTAGTCCGCGATGATGCTCACGTTCGCCGCATCAGCGTCGATGCCGACCAGTTCCCACGTCCGGGAGATGGTGTTTTCAGTTGTCTCGGCCGCCGTTTGCGTTGCTTGGGCGGTCGAGGCCGACTGCGTGATGGCGAGGTTCGCGTTCCGAATCGCCGACTGCAGTTCTGTCTTCGACAGCTCGTCAGCGGTCGGGAGCGAGTCCCGGCCAGAGATGTCGAGGTACGCTTCCCGGGCGGGTTCGAAGTTCTCCAGCGTGCCTCGCATCGCCGACCACGTCCGCTGGAGGTCCTCGGTCGACTCAGTCTCAAGCCGCTGCTGCAGCGCCTGCGGGAGATCGTCGAAGGACAGGTTGTCCAGCTTGTTCCTCAGCTCCTCAATGCGGTCCTGGAGCGAGTCCAGTTTCGCGAAGCCCGGGAAGGCAACCTCGTGTAGCGTAAGCCGGACGTTGGTCGCACCGGGCTGGACCCGCTGGGTCGTCGACGGCAGGTAGACTGAGGCGTTCGGCGGGTCCTCCGCGTTGTACGCCGTCGTCATGTTGTCGTAAGTCAGGTCCTCTGGTGCCACGTCGACGCCCGGTGCCTTCCGAGCGCTGACGGTGATGACCTTCGCGTTGCTCGGGACTGTCGCGTTCCAGTTGCCCGATTCGTCCGTCGCGACGGTCTTGATTTCCAGCGAGTCCTGACTCAGTGCATCGAGCGTCTGCTGTGCCTGGCTCGTCAGTTGATCATTCGCGTCGCGGGCGTACTGGTTGATGTCCGGCGTCGGTGTGCCCGCTTTGACGATGTAAGAGATGGAACTGCCGTCATCCCGCTCGACGGAGATCCGATAGAAGCCCGTGGTGAACGTGTAGGGCGCGTAGTGCAGGTCCGTCGGGCCGCCGAAGTCCCGCTGGTTGCCTGCCTCCTCGACGGAGACAGAGTCGGTCGCGGTGACTTCACCCGTCGGCGAGAGTTTCTCAATGCTGACGTTGCCAGTCTGCTGGATGCAACCCGGCACCTGTCGGTTGTTCTCGTTGGTCTCGAAGCCGGCGATTCCGCAGTCACCCTCCGTGTCGCCGATGATCAGTGCGACCTCTTCGCCCGGCGGCACGTTCGTGACGAGCGGGTCACGGAGGTCTGCCGATTGCTTCCAGGTGATACCCAGATCACTGGTTTCGTAGATTGCGGCGTACTGGCCGTCTGTGTTGGCCAGTTTGCCCGAGTCGCCCATCAGTTGGAAGCCGCTATCGAGTTGTTGTGTGTACTCGGTGGGGATGGGATTCGAGAGCGTGTCGAGCTGGGCGTCGGCCTGTGGGATGGTCGGCTTCTTGCTGATGGTGAGTTGGACCGTCGCGTTCGCGATGCCCTGACCGCGCTGGTTCTCGACCGTGCCGTTGACGTTTGATTCTGTCGGCCCTCCGCCCGCGACAGTCAGATCATCAATCCAATAATCTTCCTTTTGGTCGTTTTGGTAATCGCGCTGGTTGATTTTCACGTAAGTTTCGCTGCTGTTCCATGTTCCCGTAATGTCTCTCGAGAACACCTCCGAGCCATCCGCATACACAACCATTTTGGGACTGCCTCCACGGTCCTCAGCAACAATTTGGAGGTTAACTTTAGTCTCGTCTGATGGAACGACGACGTCGGTGGTAGTTGTCCCGTTTACTACGGACCCGAATATTTTAAATTCGAAATTCCACGGGTAGATTTTCATCCCGAGGTTTTCGGTCCCGTCCGTGATTCTAATGCTAAATTTGTGATTGCCATTCGAGGTGGAACGCCACATGTCATATGACATATTGAAATTTGCCACCTCACCCGAAACGCCCGTCGCGTTGGAGGTTATCTCTCCGTCGCCACCCAATGTGGTATGTAAACTGTAACTGCCGTC
>Ga0306902_100198_pt1 | contig 25199 bp, 18 predicted proteins | sample AntDeeMetagen256_FD_190440 | JGI IMG/M metagenome (GOLD analysis project Ga0306902, IMG submission 190440) | Saline lake microbial communities from Deep Lake, Antarctica - Metagenome TFF #256 (v2) (version 2) | ecosystem: Environmental > Aquatic > Non-marine Saline and Alkaline > Saline | place... | reverse complement strand
CGACAGCGACAGCTCTCCGTCGATCCGTCCGTAATTCTCTCGTCGAGACCGTCAGTACAACCGCTTCGACACAGAACTCAGGCCGCAGAAACAGCTAGCCGAGGATGCTTTGTGAGGTACTGAACCTTCCCGCGGAGAAAATCTTCCTGACCAGTGCATATCGTGGAGACGATGAGTTATCAGAACTTGACTTCCAGAACCTCGTCGGACGGGTCGGTCGCGTTGATTCCCGTTTGTACGGTTCTATCTATTGCGTTGAGGCCGGAGAAGACGAATGGGTGGATGGGAAATTGGATAGCGATACGGAGGAATCGGTAAACCCCGCTACCTCACAAGCTACGGACAACCCTAACAAACTTATTAACGCGCTTGGCAGCAACAACCTTCGGCAGCTCAAAGACGCATCGACGCGGTATACATCGGTTCTCCTTCGTTCTCGCTACCTCAAATCCGACTACAATGTCGACGAATATCTCTCTAACAAGGGACTCTCGGACTCAGACATCTCCTCAGCAAAAGATGAACTTGATCGGACTCTCGAAGACATTGAGATTCCGGAGAAACTGCTGAGGCGGAACCCGACTGTCGATCCCGTCGAGCAGAATACGCTCTATAGGCTGGTAATGAAGGAACCAGAAAGGTGGGTGATTGGTGAGAATACGGCAGAATACAGTTACGACAAACTTATGCGGATCACTCAACAGTTGAATCAGGTCTTCAAGTTCACCAAAGATGATGAATATGAGATCGATCCTCCAAACCGAGAAACCAAGCACGGAGCGCTGGAGCCAATCGTCGTAGTCGCGAATCAGTGGCTTCGGGGAAAGACGTACAAGTCTATGATCGATTCTAGGCAAGCAAACGTTGAGGATGAGGGCCTGAGTAAGTGTATCAGAACGATCCTCGACCTCGTAAACGACGATGTCCGATTTATTCTAGTCAAGTATTACGGGATGCTGGTCGATATGCTAGAAGAATCTGACTACGAGATGGGTAAGTGGGCAAGCAATTTCGACCAGATGTTAGAGATGGGATCGATGAACTTCGGGGAGCTGCGTCTCATGTCGAAAGGTGTAGACAGGTCGGTCGCGCTCCAGTTGGGAATCCCGCCGAATGTCGATGATGTCGAAGTGTTCCTTGAAAACCGTCGAGGGAAGATTCCTGAATTCTTCACTCGACACCTAGAGTCGCAAGGGGTTTTCTAGTACTGCTCCAAACGTCGAGTGACTATTTTTCAGTCTCTTCGATAATTGAATGAGTTCAAAAAGAGATGACTCGACCAACACTTGAAGCTGTTCTGAGTCCTGTTGAACACAGTTCTCTCCAATTTTCTGAGTTTCGAGGCTGTCCGAGAAACATATGCTACAATTGAACGAGCAGGCCCACTGTAGGAAATACTCTGAATAGCTACCTAAGAAAACCTGCCATCTATTACTTCGCTGGATCTAATCATCTGATTAACCGGATTTTATAAACACTGGCCAACATTCTTTTGAAAATGGGTAACTCGTCAGATAATACATACACACTTCAAGATGCGAAGGAGGAAATCGATATTCTTCAGCGTGTGGAAGAAGATGTCGTCAAAGCAATTGAGAATGCCGAAAATGAGGATGTGATACAGTATCTCATCGAGGACAAAAAACTCGACAACGAACATGACGGAAAACGTGGTCTGGGAAAAGTTCGACGTGCAGTTTTGGAATCTAAGCTCGCTTCTGATCGTCTCAAGCGTCTCGTAAGTCTTCGTGGCGACGACACCCCAGAAGATATTCTGGTACCCAATGATGTAATGCGCAACGCAAAAGTTGCTCTTGAAGCAGGGAAACCAGTCGTTCTATACGGACCCACCGGCACAGGCAAGACTACTTTTGCAAAACAATTAGCTCGGGAAACTGGAATTGGATACTCACTCCATACTGCCACACCCTCATGGACCCCCTCAGATATTATTGGAGGTATCACTCCGGATTACACTGGAGAGTCGCTGAGCTACCGAACTAAACTCGGTTGTGTTTCGGAAGCAGTTCAGCGTGCCCGTGATTTCAATATCGAGTATGGTGTTATTCTAGATGAAATTACCCGTGCAGATATTTCGAAAATCTTCGGTCCCCTCTATACTGCGATTGAGAATCCACATCAGACAATTTTTGAGACAGATGAGGGTGTAACCATCGAGCTTGACGAACGAGTCAACATCATCTGTACGATGAACATGTCCGACCGGACGGTGAACGAACTCGACAACGCGATCACCCGCCGGTTTGCGATGATTGAACTCGACGAGTATGAAGAAGACAAGCGTCGACAGCTGTTCAAAGACTGGATTAGTACACACATTACGGGTCAGACTGATCTCGATGAGGGTGAAATACTCCGACTCTTTGAGCGCGACTACGAAGGGATCAACCATGGCAGTGAATCGACTGCACAAGGTGCAATCATGCGCTTCGGACCGATGCACTACCGGGATATTGCCGTCTTCATCGGTGTCGCTTGCCGGGAAGGAGGCGAATACGAGTACGACCAGACAGACGCAGTCGGACAGGCATTCCGGACCTACATCGTTCCTCGTCTGCTAAACTCTGCGGCGTTTCCACAGGTCGAACGGATCGCTGAACACTACCGGGCACTGAACGACGACTTCGAAGAGTTTGATCTCTCGCCTGCTGCAGAGCTCGCCGAGCGCGAACTTGAACAGGAACGTCGACAGATGGGCTCCTACGAGTAATGAGTACCGTTGACGAAGTCTATCAGTATGGACAGGAGACGTTCAATATCCCCGAGCGAGGGGAGATCCGGATAGAGGATTGTCCGTCGTCCATCACGGATCAGCTTCGTCGAGCGTCGTTCACACAGGAGAGTCCAGGCGTCTTCACAAAGAGTCAGGAGTCACTTGACTCAGATCAAGAGTATGAGGTCGTGACAGTTACTCTCGATGGAGATGACGGTGATACACTCTATGTCTCCGCTACGGATATCATCGGAGTTGTTAGTCTGACACCGTCGTCGAAGGTCCAAGTCGATCCGAAAATTGACTGGGAGCACATCTTCGATATGCTGCTGGCAGTTTACGACCAAAATCGATCAATCGAGTACCACGGGATTCCGCTACAGGATTTCCTCTCTGACGATATCCATCTTGATGATGTGTTCGTCGTACTGGCGATTAATTACCTAGATGGCTTAGAGACGATCCAGCGTAACGGATACATCCGGGATCTGATCCTCAAACGGATCGACAGTCTCGATGGGCGTGGAGAGATTGATGTCGAACAAACGCTTCTAAATCACGCACGTGGGACACTGGAGCCCCACTGGATACGCAACGAGACGGAGTACAACAACGCCGCAAATTCGCTGCTCCACTATGCGGGGAAGACGCTACTCCGCTTGTTCCGGCAAAACTCCTCAGATCACGATCACCCCGGCTATGACCGAATCTTCTCTGAGGTCCACCGAGAAGTCGAACGGCTAGAAAGTATGGGAGTTAGTAGTGGGTTGGACCGTATCGACGACTATCGACGCATCTCACTTAGAGACCTTCCGAAACAACGGCAGTACTACCGGAAAGCATTCGACGTGGCAAAGGCAGTGTTGTCGTCGTCTCTTGGGCAACAGCTCAAGGACGGGCCTCGGGAGTTGGTCGTCGACTACGTCCTGAACATGGAATCTCTGTTTGAGCAGTACTCACAGGTAGTGATTGAACGAGAGCTGGCATACATCAAATCCTACGACCATCTTGACGCCCTTGCCGATGTAACGCCAGTTCGATCACCATCAGTCAATCCATTTGAGGGAGAAAGCCAGATCCGACACCAACCTGACCACGCGATCCAAGAAGGTGAGAAGACGATTGCAGTCCTCGATTCCAAGTACTACGCGGAGGGGCACGACCCGGTAAAGGAATCACCATCACGATCTCGGCTATTCAGTTACGCATATTTGCTTCATTCGGACCAGCTCGCCTTCCTATGTCCACTGCTTGAACCGAAGCGTCGAAAGGTGACACAGACTGGTGCCGAGTTGGAAATCGTTTCTCCAGAAGCCGACTTCTCGCTCGACGGTTATGATGAAGTTGTTTACGAATACGCACACGATCTTCTCGTTTCAGATCATCCTGAACTGGAGCCGTTCCGTGCTGTCGCTGAGAATAAACTCTGTCTCGATGGGACTGATGAAGGCGATTTACACAAAGCGACACAGATGAGCGGCCCATTCACATTCAAAGATGTCCAAGACTTCTCTCTTCGAGTTGTCAAGGCTGCTGCTGACAAACATTCATTCAATGTTCGGAACCGATTCGATTTGGAGCAGGAAGGAAGTTGGACACGAGAACAGATTGAGACACGGTGTGAACGCCGGTACGAACACGCCACGACATGTCTTCCCGTCTTCTACCGTGAAGGAGGAGAAGAGTGGATCGACCTCTACTTCCTGAAAAACGGTAACGGTAGAGTCGAGAAAGAAGGCCCGTTGAAACTACTCTGAACGGTTAGTTTTTAGAACGGAGCGACGAGCCATTCACCCTGCTCTTTGCGTTGGAGTTGTGGCCCAAAGACATCCTGCAGCGAATAGAGTTCGTCGTCATGCCGGAGATCGTAGGTTTTCCCACGACGATGGAACTGCCCCTCAACAACGAACTGAACAGTTGGATTCTGGTACTCTAAGTCGTTTGCTCGTTGATCCATCTCACGTGCAAGTTCGGTTGCGAGGTCGTCATCTTCGAATGCATCCTCTAACCCAATGACGCTGACCTCATCGGGAATGTTGTTGTTCTTGAGTCGGCTGATGAACTCGTCGACCGGCATCTGGTGATCGAATGCGTCGTATGATTCCTCAATAATGAGATTGTAACGTCCAGGGATTCGTCCAGGGCCTGCCATTACTATATTATTGTTCTTTAGGTTGAAAAAGGAGTATGTTATTTCTTTCTCAGACCATCAAAAGGACAATGACTACTTCCACTTCGGCATGGGACGTTTTATCAATGGAAGGACCAATCTTGAATTCATGACTTGGAGAAACCATTTCAATCGGGCAAAACGAACAGACTCACCGATTTTAGTAAATAAAGAGCATATCGGGCCAATACCACCGGGATTTGAACAGCAGGGTTTCGCTCTCAACGGAGTATGGGGTACCTACGAACGTAAGCAAGGTCTCGAAACAATCCGTATTCGGGAATTGCCAACACAGTATCACATTTCAGTTTCGAACCCTATTGCTGAGAACAAATCCTTCACCCAGCTGAACTTAAGCAGGAATCAATATGGGCAGACGAATCCAACTACTGCTCAACAGAAACCATCATTGAAAAAGATCGCTATCGGCGGACTCGGATTTCTTGGTATCCTTGCACTCGGTCAGTCACTCGGTAACTCCGATAGTTCTTCAACACCTGACCCAGCCCAATCCCACCGCGTCTTTATCAGCCACTCTTGGCAGTACAAGGAGCACTACAAAGAGGTACAGTCGCTACTGGATGGTGCCCGTAACTTCGATTACTTCGACCACAGTGTCACATCTAATGACCCGATTGATGCCCAGTTACCGAATCATCTCCGGAAGAAACTCCGCGATCAGATGCGGTCCGCATCTGTAGTCCTCGTACTAGCTGGAATGTACGTAGCACACAGTGACTGGATTAAAGAAGAAATCGAAATGGCAGCAGATATGGAGAAACCGATCATCGGTGTCATCCCACCGAAAAATGATCTCATTCCAAATATCGTCGACGAACACGCTACAGAATTAGTCCAGACCGACGGTAATGATATCTTAGATGCTATCGAGCGACAGGCAACATGAGCAGTGACAGCTCCAAATCCGACGTATCCGAGGATATACCCGATGACGAGATCGCACCGGAACTAATTGAGCAATATAAGATGTACGTGAATACGACGCTCAACGTGAGCAACCGACGGCTACAGAACAATCGGTTCTATGTGCTCCTGCTCTCAGGTACCCTCGCCGTCATCTCCGTACTTGCAGAAACCAAAGTTATTCAGGAATTCGGGCTTCTCTTAGCTGGCTCATTAGGATGTGCTCTTTGCGTACTTTGGTATCTTAGTATAACTTCTTACAAGCAACTAAACAGTGGAAAATATGAGGTCATCAGCGCGATGGAAGAAGAGCTTCCAGTAGAACCGTTCAATGAGGAATGGGAAAATCTCGAACGTGGTGAGAACATACGGACCTACATCACTCATACCCGTGTCGAACGGAAGATCCCATTCGTTCTCGGAATCCCATATCTTATCATCACTCTCTATGCCCTAGTGGAGTTGCTGTAGAGATCACTACACAGAATCAGCATTCATACGCGATACTGAATCAATGAATGACTGTGCGTTCTCGTCCGGTATCGTCGCAGTAAACGTGATTAATGGTTCAACACTGACACTATTTAATGACGCAAAACGACGGAGCTGGTCACGGTTACAGTAAACTCGGAGCATAATAGAGTCCTTATTCGTTCTTTCTGGATCTTTCGGACCAACGCTGGAAACGCCGATTGTGTCGTACTCTGTTCCAGAAAGATAGTTGTCGACCCGTGCTGCGACTGGCTGTATATCTTCAAACTTCAGCACTACGCAGCTAGTTCCGTCGATATTGTTCTTTTTGAGCTGATGACTGAGAGAGATTAGGTAACTCTTGGTAGTGCGGAACTGCAGTTCAAATCCCTCATCACCAACAGTGGTCAGGTCAAGTCTGATATCGGTGGTAGAGGATGTATTTGGCATTATTCAGTAGCTCGTGATATCTCGATCTCCAAGCACTCGTGTGTAGGCATCGTCACCAGTCACGTCGGCCAGTCGACCAGCCAACTCACGCAGATCGTCGTCAACACCCCACTTGTCGACGTAGTTCTGGACGGCCTCACCCTTCTCGTAGCGGTACCGGAGGAACTGGAGCTTGTCGAGATTCGAGAGGTGGTCGTCGCTGTCGCCGTTGGCCCGCTCTTGGATGTAGGCTTGCCGTTTCTCGTTATCCCACGTCCCGAGTTCGAAGCCGTCATCCTGGTTGTAGAGACAAGTCCCTTTGAGATCCTCCGGCGTGGCGTTGGTGCCGCGGCAGAGCTTGTTCACGTCGTCGTAGGAGACGTTGGCGGTGTCCAGCAGGTCAAGGAACACGTCCTCGACGCCGATATCACTGGCTTCCTGAATGATGCCGTATATTTCCTGAACGACCTCCTTGGCACTCATGATCTCGCCGTCGCGCTGGACCTTCCCGTGGTGTTTAGAGTATTCGCGGAAACAGGCACCCATCTCCATGACGCCGATATCCCCGCGAGAGAGATCGCGGTTGGCTTCAAGCTGTTTGCGAGTCTCTCGGGCGGTGCGATAGATCTCGCGGCGGAGTGATTTCCAAGAAGCAGACTCCGTCTCTTCGATAGGTCGAGCGACAATAGCAATATCAAATGAGACAGCTTCCCCTCCGATGAATTTGTTTATATCCGCGGTAAGCGGATATGTTGCAGTTACTTCAAATTCAGCATCACATAATGATTCTAGAAGTTCTCCCCATGATTCTGAATCACTATGATGATAAGTGAAGGCTAAGACTCCATCATCTTTGAGTGTGTGACGAATAGTATCGAAGGCTTGGCCGATTTCGTCCTCGAAATCCTCCGTTGTCTTATTCAGGAAGGGGTTAGTAACGATTGATTCGGCTCTTGGTGTTTTCTCCGCACTGAAACCATCGTATTTGTCTTTTAATAAAATTTTCTGCCAAACATAAAAGAAGTCGGCTATCTCTGAATACATCACATTGTCGTAGTAGGGCGGATCTGTGATTACCGCATCAAATTCCCCTTCGGCTTCTAATTGCCTTGCATCCCCGAGAGAAAGTGAGAAATTTGAACCCATTGCTGGAAATCCTGAGGCTTCCTTAGTTTCGCCATTTACAACGTGTCGTTCAGATGGTGAATTAGCATATTCTACTCCACTCAGTACCCGATCCCAGACAGTAGTAAATGGACCAGAACCGAATGCCGTCCCCCAGACATTATTTTCAACAGGAGACATTGTGGGAACAAATGAATTTGTTTTAAATGAATGATCTGCTTTATTGTACCCGTTATTATATGTGACAAAGGTATTATTATATCGGATTGAATCAGAAAATGCTAGTAGAAGATACTCTTTAGCATTCTCATTTTGTATTTTTTCGATAGATTTCAGTAGCTTTGACAAAGATAAAAGCTGTCTTTTTGTAAATAGGTCTTGCCAATTTTCATATCCGTGTTCAAATACGTCATTTCCATTTACTGATGACGACGCAGTGACCGCTCCTTTCGGGATTTCCTCATCTGGGACATATTCGTGGAGCCCTGCATTCTTCTCCCACTCACTTTCCGCTTCCTGGTATAGTTCTCTGTCAACATCTTCAACGCGCTTGTATCCCTTTTGAACACCCTTCGGTTCACCTGCCTCATCGCAGTGGGCACAGTAGTATTCCAGAGCATAGAGACGCAAATTGTACCCACCTTGTTCTTGAATCGCGTCCGTAATTCCGTACTTTTGACCACAATCTGGACAGTTGTACTTCCCACCCCGCGAAACATTTCCTTCTTTGGGGGTAAACCCGTGACCACAGTCGTTACAGATACACTCTGACTGCCAATCATCTACAAAAGTGACTGCCTCACAATCTGGGCAGAGTACATTGTACTTGTCGTCGTTCTCGTAACGCCCAGCAGCGACACGGTAGTCTTTAAATAATGGAACTACATGCCCACAGGATACGCAATCCAGTTCCTTCACCCAGAAATTGTACATCACATCAGCGTCGTGCTCACCATTGCTGTTCGGACAGGGCGTTTTGTAGTATTGCGTAATCTCGTCAGCCACATCGTCTTTGACCTGCTCAAAGGCTTCCTCAAGTTCCTCGACATCAGTTTGCCCGGCTTCGAGTTCTTTCTTGGTGACGAACCACGCAACCGGATTCAGATCGTTGCCGACGACTTCTGCACCGAACCGCGAGGCCTCGACCAGCGAGGTACCGCCACCCATGAATGGATCGAGAATTTTCTTATCCTCGACACGCACATCCTTCGGATACAGCTCCCAGAGGCTCTCTGGGTCGGACATGTCGACGCCATCCATGAGTGCGGCGATGTCGAGCGTCTCGTCGCCGTTGCCCCACCCGGCGAGCGTTTCACCCTCCTGGCCTGGTTCGAAAACGTCGACTTTCTCGGGGTCGTCTAGAAGTGTGTAAAGGCAGATTGATCGAAAAACACAGCCGAGTCGACGGGCCCACCACTTGTGCATCGTATAGATCGGGCGGTAGTACATCTTCGCTCGCCCCTCTTTTTCTGCGATTTCGTTCACACGCTCGATTGGAAACCCTCGTTCAATTGGGAGTTCCGTCCGTTCGCGCTCGTCCAGTGGTGATCCAGATTCCTCAGACATATGCAGTATACTGAGATGATTATAGACGAGCCTGATAAGTGTGCGTTCTTATCGATTATCTCTGATAACAATCGACTCAATTCGTCTCACGACTACAGTAGAAAGCCTGCTAGTGTCTCACAAAAATCACAGAACTCAGTGATTTCAGAACCTCAAGATGGAGTTCGGGCGCTTTCATAATTCGGGAGAGTCAGTTGATCAAGGGTTCGTCACTAGTATTCGCATACTCAATACCAGTGTGGATTTAAGTATTCAGGCAGAGTGAGATCAACTACTCAATCGTGACAACAAAAACTGGCATATCTCAATCGGTTACAAATTTTCTTGATTCAGTAGAAAACGAACCTGCTGTATTAATCGGTACAGGACGTATTGGGATATCAGAGTCTCTTACAGAGAGAGAAGATGTTCATCTTGTAGACTCGCTTTCCGAGGTCCACAACTCACGCAAAAACGTTAGACATGATGAATATTTAGTAATTGACTCTCTTTATCGAACATATATTGAATATACTCAATCTTCGAACGAGGAATACCGGAATACATTCGAGGAAATCCTAGAGTCTGGGAGATTGTCATCTGGTGAACCAATTGGAGTAGTTCTTCGTCCAAGAAGTTATCAATACCTATATTCTGAATCAGAGAGCAAAAATAAAGTTGTAGAATCAATATATGAATGGGTACTACATTTTGCAGAGATTTCTAAAAAAGATGCTATTGAGATAGGAACTTCTCTTACAGATCAGGATCCGAAAACAGTCGAAGATCATATGCCGGATTTAAATTTTAAGTACGAAATCAAGACATCTTCCTCAAAAGAGGTTTATCAGACGTATATTCCTCATTTGTTACTTGATTTGTCTAAATCATCGGATGATTATCTACCTCCTGGACAGTTGATTAATAAAAGCAGTAATGCTAAACAGAATTTAATTGGAACTATTACTGACTTCGGTAAAGATCTGTTTAAGCGTAATTCACTTAAGAAAATTCAGCAATCCTCAAAGAACGTCTTTTCTGAGATACAGAAGATAGATAAGGAAAGTGTTGAAGAGCTCTTTTCCGACGTGGACTATGAATCGATACCAGATGATGTTTCCACTTATCTTTCTCAAATCGACATGGGTGATGCTTCGGATGCCGCACTAAAGTCAATTGGAAGCGCAGTTCCAGGGGCATATCCTGTGCTTCTTCTTGTACTCTATTATACTAATCAAGAAAGCGATCAAATTGCGGCCTTTGATCAATTCAAACAGAATTCACAGTTACTGTTTGGTGATGGAGTTCCTGAACCGACACAAGAACTTGTTGAAGAACATCTGCAGATGGAACCCTATACTCTGGAGTCTGCGAAGTCGCTGGCTTCAGAGGAAACAGTAGCCAAAATTCGGACTCTGCAGACTGGTCTAATGAGAACGGAACATCAGTATGAGGAGCTATCAGAAAACATATCTAAAATGTCAAATGAATTCTCTAAAGTTAACAATCAGATCCAAGATATAACAAACAACCTGAACACCCTCCGACAGCAATTTAATCAACTACAATCTCGCTTGTCAGAAGTTGCCGTAAAGTATCCCGAGATTTTAGATTACAAACTTCAAAATAGTCTTCGTGAATTAGGTAGTTTAGAAAAAGAGTTACTTGAACAAGAGTTCAGATATCTCGGTAGGACAGAAAGAGAGGATTGGAAGATATCTGATCTCCCATTTGACCGGAGGTTACAACAAGAAACGTTGAACAAACTTGAAACTAATCAACTTATTATTCTCCGTGGACCTTTAGGATCGGGTAAAACGACTACTGCGTTTCGATCTCTCTCTGTACTGGAACGTAGTGGGGCATATGTAGCTCTAGCCAATTTCGAAGAAAGTGAGTATGCATATATTCGAAAAGCGTTAGAAACAATTGATACTCGTCCTTGCTATTTATTCGTTTCATATCGGTTGGGTTCACCAGCCATTGACACCTCTACACAACTTAGGAATTTATTCAAATTAGTGAGGGATGATCTTTGTGACAAAATAATCATTGAATGTCGAGATGAAGTCTATCAGAACTTGTTGAATCAGGGGGGAGACGTAATCCAAGGCCAACGTGGGCTATCTGAGATATGGAGATCTAAAGAGACAGTTCAATGTGGTAAAGTAAGTCGACAAGTGCTTCAAGATACTGTTAAATGGGTATACGATTGCCACGGTATTGAAGAAGATAAGATAGGAAACAGATTTTCAAGTCCAGATGATATAATCGCTAAATTTGGAAATAATCCAGAATTCGTTAAAGTTGCATCAAGACTATCTGCGCAGGGAGAATCATTAACAGATATAGAGACTATTGGAGAGCTGATTGAACTAGATGTTCTTAGCTTGTTAAGAAACTTTGAGGACACAAAAGAATTTTATCGGGAATCTATTGAATTATTATCACTGACAAGGGGTTTACCTCTCAACTGTATAGAAGATATAACAAATAATCAAATCCGCAAATCAGAGATGGTAAATCTCAAAAATGATCTTGGAGGATATGTCGAGTTTCCGGAGGATTCTGTAAAAATAGAACCGTCAAAATTAATTCCAGATATTTATACAGATATTCTTTTTCAGCATTGGTTCTTAGAGAGTAATAATCAAGAATACCTCCTTTCCCATGTTGAAGAATTACTGGATAAGGGGTATGATGATTTACTACCAGATATACTTCTTAACATATCACTAGCACATAGTAGGTATGGAAGTGAGTCTGGAGATCATCGTGAGCAAGCCACTAAGATAACAATTGATGTATTAAATCGTCTTGAGAATCGAGGCTCGGCTGATAATTACTTCCAGAGTTTTTCTAATCTTGGAGATATTCCTGTACCAGCTGCTGAGATAGGATGGATTATACTTGAAAGTAATTTATCAAAATCGTATTTAGAAAGTCTTTGGGAGAAACGGGTCTATAGTGAAGAAGTTATTGGAGGTCTGTCTGAGGTGTCAATTGATATTGTTGATTCTATAGGGCAACTTTTGGCCAGTCATATAAGAAAAGATTCATTTGAAGAAGTAAAGACAATATATTCAGAAGCGGGGAAGCTATTTTTCGGTTCTGGCTCATCGTTTGAATGGTCACACGATTCTATGTCACATTTACCAGCGGATTTGTTAACTTATTCATTGATGGAGGCTTCTCGACATACGACACAGCTGCTGGATACAGATCACACAGATTCCGGAATTGAAGTTTTATTCGATTTATTTGAAGACCTGAATCAACGACAACAAGTTCATGCAGAAGCAGCAGCTCGATTATTTTCAACGCCATTTTTAGAGGTGTCAAATAAAGGAGGTTCCGGCAGGATATTTGAATTGTTGGATTACTTATTGACTAAAATAGAACCACATATTTTAAAAATATCTGAATATTCAAATTTATTTGAAGTACACGGTGACGTAGATTGGTCTGGACCAACTAGCATTTTTTTGCGCCGTTTTTATCTAGAGATAACACTATTGACAAATACGACAAGTGATCGTATAAATTATAAAAAATGGATTAAGTTAGTTTGGGAGAATATAGAAAAAACTCTTAAATATTGTGAACAGCCTACAAAATCACTTTTTGCTACGGCACGTACTATTCTGACCGGTTCGGCTATTCGTCAGGAAATGGTTCTTAGTTCTGGATGTAACATAGTCAAAATTAATTGTCAGGTGATTGTAGAGAAATTAGATCCAAATCCGCTTCCTTATACTGACTGGTTATTCACACAATGGTTTACTAAGCACCCTGATAGCTGGTATGCTCGATTGTTTGAATTATCATTTATTGACATTATTGGTCAAGAACAATCAAGGTCCTTTGGTGATGATCTTATGTACCGTATTGCTGGTGAATCAAAACCAGAACGGGAAAACCTAGTAAATATGATGGGTAATGTAGTAAATCAGGTAACTACAGTTAGCAACACATGTGAAAATCCTGATGAATTTGAACATGAGGTTTTCTATGCTTGGTATCGTGCATTATGCTCAACTGGAAATCCCTCTCAGTTTAGACCATATCTTCCTCCACTCAATAAGGAAGCAAACCAAGTTCTGGGATATAACGCTAAGAATTATCTCTGTCTAAGAGTCGCTTCAGATGATGAAACTCAAAATTATGCCGGAGGATCTATTGATCCATTTGGACAGTTACCGTTTGATACCCTATCAATTAAGACTACTACGAATCTGCTTACATGGATTGAGACTTTTCTGCAAGATGACGATGTATTATTTACAGCAAGCCAGTTTATTAAGAAGCAATATCCAGAGAGAGCTACGAAAGAGTTTGAGCGAGTATTTTCTGAGCTATTAGGGATTCTATTTATGTCTGAGCACGGAACTGGTTACCCTATGCGGGCGAATGGACCTTCTTCAGAAGAAATAATTTCTATCTACTCGAAATCTGAGTATTTAGTGGAAAATACTAGAGTGTTTTTGGAAAAATCAGACATAGCGGACAAGTTATCACGAGAGATGAGAATGAATATGGAATTAATTGCAAATCCATCATTATATGACTGATAGTTTTAGTTGAATTATTACCAATCCAGTTATAAAACAATACTAGATATAGCTAGTGTCGAGACTTACATTTGAAAGCTGATCTCAATCTTTAGACTTGACGCTTCATCGGGCATCCGTTCAAACAGATCCTGGACCTTCGTATAATCCTGCTCAGATCGCAACGTCAGACTCACCTGCGTTCGGTCGACATCGGCGGTCCCCTGCAGTGATCCAGGCACACCCTCTTTGTCTGGCAACATGAACGTCACGTCGCCGTAGTCCACAGTACCCGTCTGGTGCTCATCGCGCCACTTCTTTCGCATCGCAGCCACGTCGTCACCATTGTACTCGAACCGCCATGTTTCCGAATGGACATCAGGAATTCGGAATGGATACCCTGGAACCCAGTCAGAAGCTTTCTCTGACCCTGTTGGCCCAACGACGTACATTGGGTCCTCCTCACGCCCAAGGTTCTGCAACAAGTACGTCTGCACCATATCCTCTGTAACGGTGTTATCGAAGCGATCAGCAATCTTACTCACGGAGAACTGATCGCCTGCAGTAAGATCGTCAAGATAGTCGAGAATCTGCCCGCCGATCCGCTCTGGAACCGTCGGCACAATTTTGACTGTCGTGGGCTCTCGATCTCCGAGTGACTCTAAGTACCGGCCACCGGCCTCCAAAACATAGTCATCAATCAAGAACTCGTTGACCGCCTCACGAGCTGCAGTCTGGGTCTCGTCCGGTGGGAGGAACACTGTCTCGTCGGACCGAATCTCACCGATGATGGTATCAAGATTAGCGTATCCATCTTCGTCGATTGCCTCCTTAATCTGGTCAACGAGATAGCTCGCTCCAACTACCGTCGCACTACCGACATCACGGAGCGTCGCATCTGACTGTGGCTTGTCAAGAATCTCGTTGCCGCGCACAATGACGTACTGATCATCACGGTTCAGTCGACCAATAGCTCGCATCACAACGTCGTGACTATCGCCATCGATCCAAATCTCACCATCCTCAACAAGTTCAAGCTCCAGATCACCGATATCGAGCGCAGTTGTTCCGCTGCCGAACCGCTGGCGCAGGTTCTGTTCGACATCGTCGACGCCCCAGAGGTCGACATCGTCCTGCTGGACGATTACGGTATCAAGAGAGCTCCCTGAGAGATCATCGCGGAAGCCTCCAGAGTCACGAGCAAGCACTGGTTTGTCGCTCAGTGCCTTGACAGTCGCATTCAATACGTCGTTTGAACTTCCGGGGATAGGAAGCTCCGGGTCGCGTAAGAACTGCTCGTAGATGTCCTCCACAGATATTTCACCGCGACGGTCCAGCAGATCCTCAGCAATGTTCCAGACGTGTGACTGGAGATCGAATGGGTCAGCTGCTGCGGAATCAGCGATGTTAGATGCATTGAGCTCGGCATCGTCGAACACATACACATCGAGATCCATCGGTGCAGCAAGGTCGAATTCGTTGAGTAGGTCATCTCCGTCAAGCACCTCTCCATAGAGCAGTTGGAGTTCTTCTCGAAGTTCGTTCTCCTCCTGATCCTTCATATGTTGTATGGACTCACGGATCTCCTCATCGAGCGACTCATCAGCGAGTACTCCTCGTGCTCCCTCGATGTATCGAGCCTTGTCGATATACCGAGTACCAGACTCAATCGCCTTGTCACCGGACGGCTGGATGAATACGAGCGTGTTGCGCCACTCACGTCCACGCCCGTCGTTCGTAATCACCTTGTGGACATCTTCCAGAGTCCACTGGTCATCCTTCACCACAACTTTGACATCACGGCTATCAGGGATGTCTCGCATATCGTTCGTCCGGAAGCCAACAGGGAACGCATTCGAACCGAATATATCTGTGATGAAGTCTGCAATCTCAGCTTTTGCTGCCGTTTCTGATATGTCGACGGCTGCATTTCGGATAAGCGCGTTCGGGTTCTGTCGATCCCGAATGGCATACTTTCCGTTGAGTTTGTGCAGGTGCCATGCGACGCCGTGTAATCGTTCGAGATTGAGCACGACATCAGAGACTAGATCACCTGTCTGGTAGGTACCCATCACGATTTCAGAAACGTCAGATCCCTCACCCTCACTCGGTTTTAATGAATACAATAAGATGGTGTTCAGGATACGGCGTCCATGCGGAACATCATCTTCGTCAATACGGCTTTTGATGTCCCCAGTGGCAGCATTCAACCGTTCGTAATTGATTTTCGCCAGCTCATCTTCGAATTTGATGGCGTCGATATCACCGTGTGTGATCAGATCGGTCTGATCCTGCATTTCCAGAAGAACTTTCGAGAATAGGTAAATCATCCCGCGTGTGTTCTGGTTGCCCTCATCGGCGTAGTATCGCGTTTCGAGTGCATCGAGAAGTACGGGATGGAACGGGTAGAGATCGTGCATCTCCGAGAGCAGATCGTCGGGCAGATCGATGTGGTCCGATTGATCGTAAGCGTCGAAGTAGCCATTGACGATCTCGCGGGCAACTCCCTCATCAACGCTATCAATCAGTCGATGGTGAAGCACTTCGCGCTTGTCGACCTGATTATTCATATTGACCTCAACCGACTGCTCTCGGTTCAGGATATCATTGACCTCAGAATCCTCTCGGAGAACGGAGACGATGGTATAGAGCTCCAAATCAGATACTGCAGTCGATTCGAGTAACGACTGGAGGAATCCTTTGTTGGCACTTTTACGATCTCCCTGTAGTGTGTCGAACCAATCTTCAAGCTCGTCTACGAAGAATGCGACCGTTTCGTCGCCAACAGCATCCTGAATCGTCTGCATATCGGGATATCCTCCAGATTCATAGGTTCCCGGATCATAATCGAGTGCTTCAAAGAACGGCTCCCAAAGATACTCGTACTGTTCGTTCTGTATGGCGACCGTGACCGGAATCGCGGATTCCGGAAGAGCTGCTTCGAACCCGTCAATTTCTTCGTTGCCCCACATGCCCGCTGCCTTGGGGTCATTGAAACAGTGGTACAGTGCCACCATCTGGTGAGACTTACCACTGCCGTACGGACCATAGAGGATGTGTGTCCCTCGTGGATCATCACCGCGAAGAGAGTCACGTAGAATAGACAGGGCCTCTCGAAGTCCCTGTGTCATCAATGTGCGATCAAAGAAGAGTTCGGCATCCGACTCGAACTCATTCTCATCATCGACGTTGTAGAGTTTTACTTGGCCGTCTATCTGTCCATCTTCTCGAAGCTCACGGCTGAGGGTAACCGTATCATCGAGAGTTTTAGACAGGGTACCTGTTTCAACCATTTGTGATACTTAAACACACATCAGTAGGTCGCAATAAACACTATGATACTGCGAAGTTCTGGCTCTATCACGGTTCCAGATTTGGATATTTGATCAAAGCCGATCCATAAACGTATTGTAACCTCTTCTGATTGTACTCATTCATGGGCAGTTACGACCTCGTCAACATCGAGGTCACTCACGAATCCGCAGACGAGGTTCTTGATTCACTATCTGAAGCCTCCGCTGAAGGGGATCACACACAAACAGTCCAAGCGGCACGGCTCCAAGCAGGCCAACCCGACTCCGAACTACGCTCGCTGAAGCAGCTTGACGAGAACTCCGTCAAGATGCTTGAACACCAAGTCGACGCAGCCTATCGGGCACTGTTTGAGATGGATGGCAAAGCACTGCTTGCCGACGAGGTGGGGCTGGGGAAAACAATTGAAGTCGGGATGATTCTCAAGGAAATGCACTTCCGTGAGACGAATGACTCCGTCCTCATCCTAACACCGGCTCAACTGGCCAAACAGTGGCAAGCAGAGCTCCGTGAGAAGTTCGGGCTAGACTTTGTCTGCAACTACGATGACGGGTTCAAGGGATTCGACAAGCACGAATACATCATTGCCAGCATTGACACAGCAAAGAGCGACCGCCACCGTGAAACAGTCCTCAATAGGAACTGGGATGTCCTTGTCCTTGACGAGGCCCATTACGTCAAGAACGAAGAAACTGATCGCTACGATCTAATCGACCGTCTCTCGTACAATTACGCATTCTTCTTGACGGCGACGCCAATTCAAAACGAACTGACTGATCTATATAATGTTGTCTCGTTACTCCGTCCTGGACTGTTTGGAACACGCGATGTTTTCCATCAATACTTCGTGAACAACAATCAGGAGACACTCGTCAACCGAGATGAGCTACAGGATCGACTGAACAAGGTCATGATTCGGAATCGACGAGCAGACACAGACATTGATTTCACAGAGAGAACTATCGATACGCGAAAATTCGATCCATCTCCGGAAGAGCGTGAGCTCTACCAAGCAGTATCTGATTACGTCAAGGGAGCCTACAGCCAAGATCAGGGACAGAAATTGGTACTGATGCTCCTCCAGAAGGAGGTCGTCAGTAGTCCCGCAGCACTCAAAGTGACTATTGAGAAACGACTTGATGAGCAATCGGAACTCACGCACGCGGGTGAGTTGGAATCTATCTTGGACTTGATTGATGGCATCGATACAGTCACGAAGCAAGAACGGTTACTCGATATCGTCGAAGAGGCCCGTGACAACGTCGAGAAAGGGCGCGTTATTGTCTTTACACAGTTCAGAGCCACCCAGCGGCAGGTGCTTGATAGACTGGCTTCAGAGGGTTATACAGTCCATTCGTTCCATGGAGGTCATTCCAGTCAAGAGAAGGAAGACATCGTTGAGGACTTTGAGGAGGAGGGTGGTGTTCTTGTCTCGACTGATGCAATGAGTGAGGGACGAAATCTCCAATTTTGTAATATTATGGTGAACTACGACCTTCCTTGGAACCCAATGCGAGTTGAACAGCGTATTGGTCGCATCCATCGAATTGGCCAAAAGCGTAGTGTGTTCGTGTTCAACATGGCACTGAAAGATACCGTCGAAGAGTACGTTCTGGAGCGTCTGTACCACAAAATAGACCTGTTCCAGCAGAGTATCGGAGAACTGAGTTCAATACTAAGTCGACTGGAAGAATCGGGAACGAGCTTCGAAGACGAGATATTCGAACGGCTGGTCACGGCAGATTCTGAAGTCGACCTTGAGAATGACTTCGACGATATGGCAGTAGATCTGCAGGAACAGCGTGATCTTGCAGACAAGTTGGAGGAATTCAACAGCGGTGTTTTCGACGGGTTTGATCTGGGGGCTAACGATGACTGATGCAGCCATCTCTGTGACTCAGTCCGTCGTGGAGCGGTTTACCGACCGATATCTTCGGTCGCTTGGTTGTAGCATTGAGAAATATAACGACAGATGGGATGTGGTAGTTCCTGATGAGGTAGATACTGAACTAGCGACTGGAAACATCACTCTCGTTTGTGGAGGTGAGGAAACCAGTGACAAGAATAACGAGAAACCCCTCCATCCAGATAGTCAATTCTTCCAGCAAATTCTCACTGAAGCTAGCAAGCAAACTCCAACAGGGAAGATATCGATTGATACGGAGCGTGCCGAGATCCAGATTCCAAGTTGGATTCAGGAAGGAAATGTGAAAGTATCCGGAACGAGATTCACACCATACTATGACCGAACGGCACTCGTGATTCTCTTCCAAGTGGGCATCGAGACAGTCAGCGAGTATCAGAGTGAACTTATCCGTGCAATTGCAGTAGATATGCGCAGCGAAGAGAGTCTACCCCAACTGGAAGAGACATTTCTCAGATTAACCTCAATGGCTGATGATGCGGTAGAAAGTACTCAATCAGATCTGGATAAAACAAGTGTGCAACCACTTCTCAATACTGCTCGTGAGCAGCTTGTCGACCGGATACAGACTACTGTCGACGGAATTCATCAAGAAGCATCTAAGGCTGCTGACGCGGAAGTCGAAGAGTACCGACAAATGCAACAGCAACGCCTGCAGGAGATCGAAGAGAAGCACTCGACTCTCTCATCAAAGATAGATGAGCTAGGTGAGGCGATTAGCAGTAGCGAACAGACAGAGCGCGTCCAAGCACTCAAAAAAAGAAAGCATCTCAAGTCCGAATACGACGAGATAGACGCCGAAATCACCGATTTACGCAAACGACGTGATCGCGGTTTTCCCGAAAGACAGCAAGAAATTCGGGAGAGACATGCACTGAATATCCAAGTCACCCCTCTCACGATAACACAGGTGGAATATGAACGGGGCGAAATTGAGTTTGAACTTATTGACGAGGAAATCGACCGAACAGTGACCGTAGGATACGGGAGTGGTGTCGGAGTAACTGAGGAAATTCAGTGTTCGTCTTGTAACCAAGTCTTCACTCAACATAACCCACTCCAATCGCTTAGTGACGGACTTCGGTGCGCGGAATGTACGTCAATAAACGATTCCTGAAGTAAACTCACTTACGAAACGTAATCAACCCCGGTTCTAATTTCAGAATCGTGCGCGCCACAACACCAGATTTTCTGTCACATCCAAATTCAGATTGATTATGACCTCTGACTCGTGTTTGGATGTACAAAATCGCCGGAAGGCGCGACCCTCATTCAGAATCGTTCGAAGAACGAATGAAATCAAACTCGCGAGCCAAACTCGTTTTATAAGTGATGTACTGCCGTCTGTCGGATTCTAATCGTTCGGAAAACGAATGGGCGCTGCAGGCGCTGGTTCAAGTATCGAACGAATCGTCCTTTGAGCCGTGAGGCGGCCGAGTTCGGGGGTCTGAAAATAGCCACATTTGACAATAAATCTATATATGTCGCTCGGTGCAAAGGTACATGACACGTGTGCAGTATCTCTTATTTTGTTCAGATCACATAGATCTAAGCGATAGAATATCACTCGGAAGTGGGCTTACTGAATCCGATGATTACGATTTCATCAAGATCAAGCATAGGTTCCATAAATCTGAGCATCTTTCGTGTCCCAGAAAAGACTGCACTGCCTGAATAGTAGTCGGGCACTACGAGACAGCCATATTCGACTGTGTTTCGACCATCTGCCTCGGTATGTGCGCCTCTTCCAAATTTTGCGAGATCTTTCCAAACATATTTTCTCTCCGATTTTTCTAACTCTATTGCGATTCGCTTCTCTGGATGGTATAGATCAACACTGTGACTGAACTTATCTTCTTGCCACAAAACACACTGATCTGAATCTTCAAGCGAGTACTCCGGCAGGCTTTGTCCGATTCCTCGGTCAAACTCTCTAACTTCAAGGCCTGACTTAGACTCAAAAAACACATCTTTAGGGACGGATTCAATTGCTTGTCGAATACGCGAAAGTTCATCTGGAGGGAACGCACGTTCTTCAATTCCGTCTTGAAATTCACTCAATCGGTGTTCCCCAATGATCTCAACCATAGAATAACTCATCGTCAGAGGAACATCAAGTATCTATGGGGAAAGCAAGTACATTCGCTGAATATCGTCCCTGAATTAATCACTCTGTTTCTGACAAGACCCAGAATGTTCGTTTTAAATCTACTACATTGACTGAATGTATGTCAAAATGACCTCAATGCTGGGAACACCTATTCTCCACACAGAAGGCAAATAACAGAGCGGTCCACTGATCCAATAGTCGTTATTGAAATTATAGGGGAAGAGTTTGAGTAAGGATATTGAGAAGAATGAGGGCCAGACTCACGATCCCGATTAGAAATGGGATGTGATTTGTATGGAGGTGGTCATCCGAATCGGTGTCATCATCTGAACCCCTGCGGGGCAACTCAATTTGATGGTAACTATGTGCATCGGGTGTCGTCCAGATTTTAATGGTGAGGTAACCAACAGCCGCGACAAAGACCACTGCAAGTGCGACCTGCGTAGAGAAAAACGAGTAGCGGCTGGTGGCTAATGCGACAAAGCCAAAGCCAGTAAGAATCAGCGCCGTATGGATGCGACGAAGGTTTTGTCGAGCCCAAGCCAATTGCTGATCAGCATAGCTGATATACTCATCTTTGCGCCCTTCAAGTTCGCTAAAGTTGAATGCTTCACCAGTGAATCCAGTGATCAGATTGTTGTAAGTGGAATAATCTTCTTCGCCTTTCGATTTGATCTCGTCCAGTTCCTCAACGCGTCGATCGATCAATGGACAGTAGAATACGAGGATGGCACTGACCACAAACAGTGAAAAGGGAATGACCATGTCGATATTGCCCCAGCGGAGGATGAGGAAGAGGTTGGCGAGGATCGCGCCCAGCAGAGTGAATACGAGCCGTTGGATCTCATTAGAGAGTGCCGTAGCAGTGTCCGCGACATGTGAAGTGATACTGGTCATAAAGGCGTGGGTATCGCGGACCGCATCACTGAGATCATCAAAGTTCCCTTCGACAGTCTCGGCCTCAATGAAGCGATAGTGGTCACGGATATCGTCAACGACGGTTGGGAGAGCGGTGATGCTCTCACATTGCTGGATTACGCTCCGCCGCCAGAAGCCGACGAACGTTTCTCGATCTTCTCGTTCCGCGAACTCACCGTACAGTCCACGAAGGGCAGCCAGCTGCTCAGTAGTAATCTCAGCTGCCTCAGTATCGATATCAACCTCAGACCGCACCGATTCCGGCCCCCGCTTAGTATAGAACTCAAACTGATCGCTCTGTTGCGTAACGCGGTCGGAGAATACGGCGAAGATAGAGTAGACTGTGGCGGTCTGGAACAATTCAGCCAGTGCTGCTGCATCGGTGAATAGTGCTGGCGTCAGTACCGGTGCACCACTACGGAAGGTTGTATTCTCGCCAGCGAGTGAGATTCGCTCCTGGTATGTTTGACACGACTCCTTTGTTATTGTAATTTCATCCGTTACACGGGAGACAGGGAAAAGGGACGTACCGTCAATCTCGCTCCCGCTGTTCTGAAAATAGATCAGTAACGGCATTTGCCTCGGTTCAAAAAACCGTGCACCGTAAGATGAAAAAGACCGATTAGCGAGCCAAGTCCGCAAATTTGCGACATCGAACCAGAAATGTAGGTGGATATCGTCTGGCTGCATATTGTCGAGCGCCGCGTTCTCTAGGACGATTCCGCCAATTTCAGTCTTATCTAAAATGGCTGGGAAGTCGATGCTGTAGCTGGTTTGCTCTTCAATCTCAGTCAAGAGCTCAACCAGTGTGTCGATTAGCCGTCCGTCCCGGTTGTTTGTGCTGTGGGCTGAGAGTCGACTTTCATAATCTGGGCCATTCACCGAGGTTTCGTCCCCGATCTGATGGAATGCTGATTCATTGAGTGCTAGGCCGCGAGCGGTGATCCGGAATAGGTGGTTGCTTGATGTGCTCTTTTGCACGTCGACGCTACAGTCGCTCAACACGCGAGAGTGCTGGTAGATCTGATAAATAAAATTACGAAGGTCAGATTCAGTAAGATCGGTTATATTGATTTGTGCTGTGAGATCGCCCATTTCCTCCGTTAGTGCATCTTGGTCGTGGATAGGTTGCAAGGCGGTTAATACGTCAGCCAGTTCAGAGAGATTCATAGATACTGCGCAAGGACATCGTCAAGCTCGTCAAAATCGTTTAGATCAGGGAAGAGTGGACGACGGTCATTTTGATTAAGTACCTGGATGTCCGGTTCTCCTCCTTTCAGAATCACGAAGTAGGTGTTGTCTTTCTTTGCTAGTTCAACTGTGGAGCCGTCGGTAAGATCTCCCAGCGTCACATCTAGTTCGATGCCGGAGATCTCCAGTTTGACCTTTGCGTCGAGGAGGTCATTATCACTAATATCATTCGAGACCGTACCGAGGTCGGAGGTTGCTGAAACGTTGGTGAACGCGTCGTGACCGTCGGCAACACATTGTGCGAGTACTTCGTCTTCCACCTTCTTGTTTTGGAGCCGTAGAAATCGCCACCAGTAGTCGGAATAACTACCGCCGCTCTGGTATACTTTTGCCCGATCAGTATCGACTGTTCCGTCGTGCCGGTCGTAGCTAGGATAGATTATTCCCTTGTGCGTCTGACGCTGAATCACTTGTTCTGCCTCTTTAAGAATCTCTGTTGGGTCTGTTTCGTATGCATCCTCTAGATACGGTGTCTTGATAACCGTTACAAAATTGTGGCCATCGTGTTCATATGGGACGACGAGAAGGAGGTCTGACCGTGATTGTGTTTCGGTGAGATACCATTCTGCAATGGCAGTTGCATTCTCTTCTAATTCCGTGGGAGATAGAAGGTTATCAAGTACAGTCTTAGTCTTGTATCCATTGTCGCGTTCAACGGTAGCCTCTTCGCTGAATTCGTGGATGCGTGCGGATTTCGTCCGGCCGTATTTTGGTGTTTTCCGCGAGCGTCCAATATTTGGATCTTCAATCAGGTTCTCAACCAATCGCTTGGACACGTCTCGAATTGTCTCGTTCTCGTCATTATCAATCTCTGCTGCATCAACGATACCTAACGTTTCCGGGGTATCTTGTTCTTTTAAACAACGAAAAATTGCTAACCCGTGAATATCAACCATAGTGGAGATTGTATAGCCAATTCATATAAAGTATCGACAAATCAGCTACAATAGACCTGCGATCAAGCACTGCTCAACACTCAGCTTACCCTTGCTTGACCGCTTTCTTCACCTAAAAATTAACACCTTTGAATACTCCAAGTAGCGGGTATTTGTCCAATTACAGTATAAGCGGAGCTGTGGCTACCGAATTACAGATACTTCGCCAAATATATCTCCAACACCAACTGCCTTGCAAGCAATAGACCGATGACGACCATCTTTTGTCACGTGAAACTTTCCATCAAACTCAACAAAGTGTGGAAGGTCATAATCATCGTAATCGGTCTTAAATTCACCTTCAACCATCCAGCGTAAGATTTTCTTTAATCTTTCCAACTTTAGATCGTCAGCACGCGTAGGTAATTCAATCACAGAGTCTCCCGAGTCTCCAAGAGGTCCGACAATATCGGAGGTTGGAATCCACTTCCTTGTTTTGTCTTCTTCCCTCTTTTTATATACATCATATTCAGTTCGCTCGTCAAATTGTTTCCAAGACATCTCTGCCCGCCAATCAGGAAGAATAGCTTTGGGACTCTGTATTTTGCCGTCTTCCAACTTACTAATTAAGTCCTCGGCGCGTTCTTGTTGATTTTCTGAGATCGTGAGTTTTGACATATATGATAGAACAGTGTGTTCAAATATAATACTTTATCAAATATTGTCTAATAAAATAATTGGTCGTGTCGCAAAGTCCTCTAGAGTTCAGTAGTAACTGACTCCCGTGAAGGCGGGGTTGCCTCTGGTGTCCAAACCGAGGTACCCCATGCACGCCACAATCGACGTGCGGTTCGAACTGAG
>Ga0306902_100173_pt1 | contig 27797 bp, 17 predicted proteins | sample AntDeeMetagen256_FD_190440 | JGI IMG/M metagenome (GOLD analysis project Ga0306902, IMG submission 190440) | Saline lake microbial communities from Deep Lake, Antarctica - Metagenome TFF #256 (v2) (version 2) | ecosystem: Environmental > Aquatic > Non-marine Saline and Alkaline > Saline | place... | reverse complement strand
ATTTTTTGGGGTTTCCCCCCCCCCCCCCCCTTAAAAATAAAGGGGGCCGGAGGGAAAAGCAAATCCTAAAAATTACGACGGACGCTTAGCACTCGTGCTTAAGTGGGTCAGCTTTTTGTATATTTGTATATAGGGCCGTGCGGAGGATTAATACTTCCCCTATATTTTTAAGGGCCGTAGGGAAACAACTAATTATACACATTATGACGGATTACGCTACGGGATTTGCTCCCCCTTGAGGATTTATTTTAAGTGCTCGAAGCGCGCCCCTCACGGGGCGCTCTGCTTACACGCCACAATTTTTTTTTGAACCCAGTAGGAATTGAACCTACACTAGCGATTTCGAAGACCGCTGTCCTATCCTTTAGACGATGAGTTCGTATATCGTTTATCTATATATTCTATATCATATAAGTGACAGGTGCACCCTATTAAATAGAGTAGCGGGTAATCTTCATCCGCGTATTTCCATTCAAAGTCAGCTTCAGATGTAAATAAACCTTCTTTTAGAAGAGCTAGTAAAGCAGTCTATTCTACCGTTTCATCTAAAAATAGATCACCCCCATATACCATATATATGGGGGTGAGTGAACATTTATTAAATTCTTAATTTAATTTAATTTTAGACCCCCACTAATCAATTTTAATAGAAAGAATATCTTGTACCAAACGATCTTCTTCATCTAAATAATTAAAAATCCGTTGCGGCCCCCGTGAGGGGCCCCCCGCCTCCCCCCCCCAAAGTGGAGGGGGCCCCTCACGGGGGCCAATTGTAATGATTTAAATTAGGTGTAAATTTACTGACCCCGCGTGCAAAAGCACGTTTAATAGCAAAGAGAACTAACTTTTTAAGAGCTATAATAAAGTCAATGGGTCAAATGTGCCACAAGCCACCCGAAAGTTAAGATTATACCGCAGCATAAGGCCCTACATTAACAGGATATTGATTGTCCACCGTCTGATCACGAATATTCAGATACAACGTCCGACATGAAAGTACTATTTATATGGACCATAACTCAGTTAAAGACCATTTCGAACGTATATATAAAAAGTAGAATCGTCTGCTCGGACGATCCGAGCGGACGAGACTTGCCCCGTGAGGGGTCCGCTCGTAGTTTTAAATATCTTCTATATCCCCCCGCGGATATAAGCGGGTAAAATTAATAGGTCCGCGAGTACGAGTTTTTATCGTACTCGTTAATAGCCCCGGAGCGCTTGTGTCGGAATTGTCCGCCCCCCCCCTACGGGGGGAGGCGGACAATTCCGAGCGCTTCCCCGCCCCTGGCGGACACGGGTTGGGGTACGCCAATTAAGCGCTAGGAATTGTCCGCCCCCCCCCGTAGGGGGAGGGCGGACAATTCCTACGCAAGTAGCAGACTTCGAACCCCCTTTCTCAAAAGTCTTATTTTGCCCCCCCGTATATCCGCGGGGGGAAAATATTCGAGTTTTATCGTACGAGCGAACGATCCCCTTATATATATAGGGGATCGTCGCTCCCCCCCTTCGGGGGGGTAGGTTCGCGCGCACTCGAAGGGAGTTTCGCGTCAGGCGCGACCCTCACGGGTCCCTTCGACAAGCGCTGCGAGTCTATTAGCGAGTACGATAAAAAGATTACGTCCCCCTGACGGGATATTCGTTGCGTGCACTATCTCTTAATTGTTTAAAATCTGATTAAACAGACATATTAATGAATTTTATGCGTTAAAAGGTTTTCAATTAGAGCGGTTGAAAGTTGTTAACAAGTGGCCAATAAAGGGGTTTTAGAGCGATTATCTACCTTTTTAGAAGTTACATCCATTAAAACCTAAAAATAAGCGAGCGATATTCTGGCATAACTTTTCCAATTGCCTTGGGCGGATTTGTGCCAACCTTTCATTATACCCCTTTATTCCACCCTCCAGGGTGGAATAAAGGGGTATAATGAAAGGTTGGAATGAAAGGGTGCTATGAGAGTAGGAGGCCCCCCTGACGGGACGGGTTAACCCCCTTTTTGGGGGGGCTCTTCGCGTCAGGGGGGCCTCCTACTTCGGGTAGACAAATACCTCCCAATTCCACTGGAGGATTTCGGCTTAGCCGAAATCCTGAGGACGGCCCTATATATATATATATATAGGGCCGTCCTAGACAATTAAGATCCGGACGCCAACCTGTGAGGGAGGTTACCCCCTTTTCTTCTTTAATCGATTTTGTAATATTTACTTTTTAACAGGGTAAAATGTAAGAGAGGGTAAACAATTATAAAGAGTAAGTATTCACCCTCCCTTACATTTTGCCTTAAGGTATAAAAAACTAGCAAAACTAGCAAAACTAGCAAAACTAGCAAAACTAGCAAAACTAGCAAAACTAAAATGTTAGGTGGTTATACCCAAGGTCCGTTTAAAGGAAGTCTTGCTTCTGAAAGTCACTTTTAAAAATATGCGAGTTTATCGAATAAATTTTAAAATTCGAGAAACTCGTACTCGCGAATAGACTCGGGGCGCTTCGCACTATGCGCGAGTTTATGTTCGCATAAATTGCCCCGTGAGGGACGCAATTTATGCGACCTTCGTCGGATTTTTGTAGGTTCGCGAGGAGAGTCGGAATTGGGTAGGATTTCGCCTCCCTCACGGGTTAACCCGTGAGGGAGGCGCCCTCACGGGTCCGTAGGTCCGCTCTCCCCCCGTAGGGGGGTCCCCGTGAGGGGGTCGCTTACCCGTGAGGGACGCTTTAGTGCGAAGGTCGCATCCCTCACGGGTCCGCTTCAGTGCGAAGGTCGCATCCCTCACGGGTCCGGAGCGCTTGCGCTTCTCCTGCCGCAGAGGTCGCTAAATTTGCGTCCCTCCCCCCTACGGGGGGGGGCAAACCCGTGAGGGAAGCGCTAGGAATTGTCCGCCCCCCCCCGCAGGGGGGAGGCGGACAATTCCGACGCAAGTCGCAGACTTCGAACCCCCTTTTCAGAAAGGGGGTTCGCCCGTGAGGGGATCTGCGAGTTGTAGGTCCGCTCTCCCCCCGTAGGGGGGTCCCCGTGAGGGGGGCAGGAGACCCGTGAGGGGAACCTACAAAAATCCGACGGAGGACGCGTCCCCCGCCCCTGGCGGGACGGGTTTGCCCCGTGAGGGACGCAAACCCGTGAGGGACGCGCTCGGAATTGGGTCGGACCCGTCCCGCCAGGGGCGGGGGCCTCCCCCGCCCCTGGCGGGACGGGTCCGCCGGCGTCCCCCGCCCCTGGCGGGACGGGTTGGCGCCCCTCACGGGGCCAACCCGTCCCGCCAGGGGCGGGGGAGACGCATATGCCACCCTCACGGGTCCGACTCTACGAGCGAACCTACCCCCCCTATAGATATAAGGGGGGGAGCGACGATCCCCTATATATATAAGGGGATCGTTCGCTCGTACGAGAAAAGTCGAAGTTTAAATATCTTCGATATTTAAACTTCGACTTTTCCTTTTTGTTGTAGAGGTGTATTACCTGAACGATGCGCACGTTCTAATTTTTTCTTAAGAACTTTAGCATTATGCTTAGCATATAGATACTTTTTAGGTTGAACTTGCCATTCAACTAAAGTACGCTTTTTCTTACGTTTAGTTTTTCGTTTAGGTAACGTGTCCACATTTTGATTGGATTCAGATGTATTACGTAATTTATTTTGTGGCGTAAGATCTGAGATATTAGATTGTAAGTTATCTGAACTTATTTTTGTGGATTTTAGTTTAGGTGCTTGCGTAAGTTCTAACTTAAGATAATCACCTGGCCATACGAAACCACCGGCTCGTGGACGATAACGCCATACAGCTCTAATAACTTGTCTTTGAACACGTCGTTTTAATTGTTTTACACGAAGGGAAGGTTGATCCATTGGACTCACTCCGGCAAGACGTTGTTGACGTTTAGCCCTTAAAGTTTTTTGTTCATTCATTAATTCAGAGAATGATTTATTGATTTTTTTAGATGATAAAGGTCTCCAACGTATTAAAGAATTAATATCTTGTTGTGATGAAAATTGGAATTTATCGTCTGTTAATGGGTTTTGTTGAATCCAATTTAAGAACTTAAGACGACGTGGAATAACAATGGAAGAATCATGTTTTAAATGATATTTACGTTTTGGTTTTAAACGTTTTCTTAAAGTAAAATCATAATTATAAAGAGAAGGATTAGAAGAAATTAGAGCATTAAAAGTTTCACTATTCTTAATATTATTTACGCTTAATAAACGTCGACTTAAGTAACGATTTCGAGGTAATCTAGTACGTTTATAAAAAACATAAATATAATGAACTGGTAAAACTTGATTTAATAAAGGTCCTGACGGAAACCAAACAGGAGTACGCGGATGCTTTTTAACACGAAGTAAACGTTTTTTCAAGCGACGTGATGTATTGAACCCATCTTGACGATTACTGTTATCACGATTATTAATTAAATACGAACCTTTTTTAGTCTTTTGAAGTGTACTAAGTAAATCCTGATGGTTAATACTATTTTTTATTCCAATAGTAGATTCTCCGCTAAATGTGGTAGGAGACACTGAATCTTTCTTTTTGTTACGCATTGTTTTATCGCCTAACCATGTTTTTAAGATACTATGACGGAAAAGCATTTTGCGCCAACCAAGAGGAGAAAAACCATCCATACCTAATGCAAAGAATTGATCAGGATCGTAAGTTGTAAACGGAATTTGCCAATATAAAGTAGTAGCAGCATTCATTCCTTTTAGAGGTGCTTCTGTAAATTTCTCTTTTGGAGGCCTTATACTATTACTATAAGAATCACTTTCAAAAGAATTATTAGCTCGGAGCTGGCGGAGCTCCGCATTTTCGGTATTACTGGCGCGCGAAGTCCCCTTATATATATCAGGCTTCGCGACACTATTGTTAGGAGAAACAAAAGTCGAATTTTTTTCCCCTTCGGGGAGAAAATATTCGAGTTTTCTCGAAGAAAATTCAATAGAATTTTCTTCGATAAAAGATTTATCTACTTCATAACCAGCATCTTGACGAGATAATAAACGATTAGTTACTACAAATTTTCTTAAAGATTCATCCCAACCAGCATAAAAAGGCAACGAAGTATTAGGTAAAAGTCCAACGGGTCCGCGGTGAACCCCTGAGCTACCCACAAGATTATTAGTATTATTAGTATTATTATTATTAGACTCGCCAGTTAAATTTTTATTAACTAATAAATTTTCATATAATTGATTAACAATTTGAATTTGTGGGGTTTCTTTATTTTGTGGAATTTCTTTATTTTGTGGCGTAGCTTGTATACTAGATAAATTATTATTTGGAGTTGAAATTTGAATATTATTTTCCCTCGATAAGTTAGTATCCGATTTCAAAGTAGATTGAATACGCATTGCTTCAGGTAACGCTAAAGGTTTAAAATCTTTATTACCTATTTGTAATTGATTATTAATTGTTACCGAATCACGTTGCATGATTTCTTGAGGTGATAATTCCGCAAGTTTTTGTTGAATAAGTCTATCTTTTTCAATTTGCCATAGTGCATCCGTCGATGCCTGGATAGAAGGTAAATATTGTTTCCACCACCAATTATGAATTTCAAGTTTACTTTTTACACGTTTAAATTGTTTGCTTAAGACACGTATTTTACTAATTGAATAACGACGTCTTTTTAAATACTTACGACGTTTTTGAGAAGCACGAAGTGTCATACGTTTTTGTTTCCAAGAACGTAGTTTACGTTGTTTATTTTTACGTTGTTTTACACGTGCTTGTTTAAATTGAAGCACATTTGCATTTGTAGGCCCTTGTGTAGGTAAAATACGTTCATCTTTTAGAAAATTTCCTTTATATGTCGTAGCGCCGCCTTTAAGAGAATGCATTTTAGCATAGAAACGATTACGGTCTACAATATCTGCAGGTGTTAAAGATGCATCAGATAAATTCTCACGAGTATCGTCCGCTCGAATAGCGGCGCTGACGGGTCTAGCACGATCTTCTGCCGTACCTAAGCGAGCTATATTTTTATTAAAGAAATTTTTAATATCTTTTTTCATTAAATCTCCTAGATTACGTTTTCTAAAAACACCACGATTTCTACGTACGCGATAACGACGTTGAGGCGAACGTTCACGTTTAAAATTGAAAAAACTTGCAATATAATTATTATTAAAGAACGAGTTTTTTTCAGTTGTATCGTTGGCTAAAATATTGTGTAAGTCAAGTGATGTATAAGTTGATGGTAAATTTACTGTACCTTGCTTATATATAGGTGTATCAATACGTTTTTTGCGATTTGGTAGGCTTAAAGCCGTTTGCTGCGCTGTTTGTTTTTTAGTTAATAAAAGTTTAAATTCTTTGCGTAAACGTTTTTGTTTACCTATAGCACGTTGTTTTTTCCGCCAATTATTTAAACTTTTTAGTTTAATGGGTTTAACTAGTTTAGTAATTTTATGGGAATTAAATAAAGATAATCCACCATAAGTATTGCTAAAAGTTTGGTATATTGTAGATATTTTGTTTTTAAGATAGTTGATCGTTCTAATAGATGTTGGTTTTTTCTCTAATTGAGTTGTTATTGTGTGAAGCTTATGGGTAGCTACTTGGATTTCACGATTAAGCTTCTGTTTTTGAGACAAACGTAATGTGTCTAATTTTTTAACATCTCCGTACGAAGAACGTTTTTCATTTTCTGCATTAGCAGTATTGATACCATCCGCAATTGCTTTTTGTAAACCAGAGGTAATATATTGAGAATCCTGTGCTCCCTCCCCCCCTAAATAAGGGGGGGACGTATATATAGGGCCCCCCCTAAAGGCGAGGGCACCCGGCTGGTCCCCTATATATGGGACCGGCCGCTGTTGTTTATCATAAGTGGGAGAAGATACATCTCTATCTATTGTTTTTACAGGTTTAGAGTTAGAAATCCAATCATTTAATGTTTTTAATTTTTGCTGTAAAGTTTTTTCTTTATTAATTTTACGTTTTTCACGTTTATCTATACGTCGTGTAAGATAATTTTTTAACGATTCCTGATTATTAACACGACGTTTCCAATTTTTAAGAAAAGTGGTATATAAATTTTCTAAAGATGCATTTGCTTGTAATGGTTTAGTTGTTTCTCCTTTTATCGAAGAAAATTCTATTGAATTTTCTTCGAGAAAACTCGAATCTTTTCCCCCCGAAGGGGGGGAAAATTCGACTTTTGAAGGAGAAGGTGCTGCGACTATTTCATTAAGATTTTGACGTAGAATATTTTGTATTGCAGGAGAATTATATTGTTTTTCAATGTTTTCTTTTTCGACAGAAGTTAATAAATAATCTTTTTCTTGATAGCTTAATTTGGTTTCATTAGTGGTGGGCTTATTACCACGTAATTTCTGACCATTATAAAGAAAAGATGTTAAGGAAGCATAATTTTTGTTATCTACTAATTGTTTAATATAATTTTTGCGCAGTTGAGAAGAATTGTTTAAATATTCACGAACAACTTTTTGAGATTGTGTTAATAAATCTTCACTAGGCACAAATTTATAAGGACTTAATAATTCTTCATGTATAACTAAAGGATTTAGTAGAGGATTTTTAGAATTATTAGGGTACTCATTGTATAATGGTTGGTCAAATTTTAATACAGTAGTATCTTTTTGAGGTTCTAATATATTGATATTAGAATTGTTCGAATTAACCCCTAATGACTTGACATTTGATGCGTTTGACCCTTTATCTAATACAATATTAGATAGATTACTATCAAAAGGAAACGCACTATTAATTGTAGGTGTTATTGCAAATAAGTGTCGTATTTTTTTAAAGGTTCCTGCAAATTGCTGATTATAAGCACGAGAAGAAAAACTTTTAGAACCACCAATTTTTGTTTTCATTGTTCTATAATGCTCCATATTGGTATACCAACGTAGTGTATTGTAATGTTCTGATAAGAAAAAACGTCGTAAATGTAATAAATTTTCTTCTTTAGAAGTTAAAAAATGTGTTTTAGGTTGACGTCTAATAAAACTATCAACATCAAATTTTAATAAAAGTCTATTAAAAGGACTATAATACCAATGTTGCATTACATCTTTATAAATTTGATAACGATAGCGACTAGCTTTTTTACTGACAACAGAATAATTAAAAGTCGGCTTTTGAGTTCTTTGCGCTAAATCAGATGTTTGTTGTATACCACTATCTGATAGTAGATTTTTCCCGTTAGTTTGTTTATAGGGAGACCCATTAGAAGTTAATGAAGTGGGCGCCGCCCTCCCCTTTAGGGGGGGACTCCCCCCGTAGGGGGGGGACCCGTGAGGGCCCCCTGCACTCAATAAAGACGCGGGATCCCTTATATATGGGCCAACGCCACCTTCCGTAGAAAGATATTGTGGAGCTAAGTTAGCGGCCGGGCTTACCGTCCCCCCCATATTTATGGGGGGGGGCGACAATTCTGCACTCGGATTAGTCCCCCCAAAAGGGGAACTAATCCGATCCTCGCGGGATTCGCTCGCGAGTAAACGTAATTTTCGTGGAGTTCTTGTTGTTTTTCTACGTGCTTTTCGTAAACTACCTACTTTCATAGTACGTTCCCAACGATTTGTTGGTTTATAATTATAAAAATAACGTCTCATCATTACACGGAAATAAGGAGCATTATTTTCGACAGAAAATTTTCTAAAAATATTTGGAGTATAATAACGTAATTTACGTTGCAGCGCCGCTTCTTGTTGAAGGTAAAATTTTAGTGGATGTAACAACACAAAAGGTTGTTGCGATTTAATGTCATATTTGGAATCATCCGTCTTATTGAGAGAATTCCTATCCGTCGACGTTTTCCTATATATATTGGAAAACGTCGATTCCCCCGTTAACAAAGAATTTGGTAACGGGGAAGGTGACTCGCGAGTGTCATTAGCGCGTATATCAGCGCTTGCGCTTAGCGCTGGTCCACCAAGGCTATCGTCCGTGCTCCCCCCCTTCGGGGGGGGGGAGCGGACGATAGGTGTATTTTTTGTAAGTTCTTTTCCATAATTAGGTAAACCAGGAGCCCATTTATATGGGGCCGGAGTTGCTTCTTTTTCTTGTAATGAAAGAGTTGAGCGATAACGTAATATTTGTAAATCTTTATTTGATAATGTATTCATACGTGAACTTTGTTTTTTAATAGATTCTTTATTTCTTTTTAATATTTGCTTGGCTTGTTTTTGGTCTAAAGAATCTAAAACACTGATATTCATTTTATTAGGCAATGCTAAAGAACTATTATAAAAATTGCGGTGCACATTTTTGAAAAAAAGATTAGAGGTTGGAATTTGTGTTTTAGGTTCATGATAAATCTTTGAAAATATTTCTTTCCAACGTTTTGAATAGATAGTATTTTTCTTAAAAGAGTTAGATTGTTTTAACTCTAAATTATTAGACGTTGCAGTTTTTGGCGGAATATTATTTGTGCTATATTCCAGATTGTGGGCAATTTCGGCAGTTTTTAATCTACTATCTAATTTACGTACAAATTTTCTTAACATAGAATTTTCATGTATAAGGTTATCCTTGATACCATACATTCCTTTAGCAGATGTGGTAATGGTAGAAAGTGAAGTGTTTTGATTTAGTTGATTATTATTGGAGATAACACCTGAAGGGCCCTTATATTTTAGTACGCCACTAGTTTCTTTATTAGAAATACCCATTAGATTTAAATTACGTGTGTCTCCACCTATATATAAGGAGGAAGGTTGGCCTGCTAATGATTTAGTATTAGAACCTTGTGTTGAAGCAGACGTATAAAGAGGTGACGTTATGTTAGTACTTTGACTTCGTGTCGGTATTTGCGGAGGCAAATTACTAGCGCGCACTTGGCCTGCGCCAATTTCCCGACCATGAAATGAAGGATGATATACTTGTTCAAATAAAATTCTAAAAAACTCAATACGTGGACCTGTATATGACTCTAAACGAGGTTTTGCTAGTTGTTTTTTGAACGAACGCATCCAAGGACCAGGAAAGAATCGGAATCTTACTCGATGATTTCTTAATTTTCTACGTAACCAAAAACGATCAAAACCATAATTTAAATCTTCAATAGTAAATAAATCATAAATACCTTGGTCATATAAAGAAGCATCGAAAGTTCTATATTTGCGAATTCTACGTTTCCAACGTTCTCGACGACCATGTCTACCACGATTACGACGTGTATTACGATCTGAGGCTTTATTACCTAAAAAGGACGTTTCTAATATACTTTTATCTTGGATAAGTCTATCATCATTAACAAATCCTAAAGGATTTGTTATAGTGTAATCTAATCCATAGTAAGGAATACTAGAAATTGCGGATAACATTGTTAAGTATAAAAACATAAAGTTTAATGCTTTATAATAAAAACTTGTGGATACTTTAAAAGAGGAAATAACCCACATATATAATTGAAAGGCTGGGTTTTCCCAAAACCAACAAGTAAACTGTAATAAACAAAAACTTCCCACCGCTATACCTAATAAATAACTAACATGAATAAAAAGAAATTGTATATAATTATCTGAAGGGAAAGTTTCTAAAATAGAGGCTTCTGGACTAATTGATATATTACTAATAAAAGGGTAAATACTTGTTTGTTCTGTTAAAGCTAGTAAAAAATTTAGTAAGAAAATTTTTCTTTTAGATATATCTTCTAATACCATTTTTCGTTCATTATAACTATCCCACATATATTTAACTAATAATGCAAAACCTAGTACATATCTTAAAATATCTAAAGATAACCAAGGAATTACAAAAAAGCGCCAACCTAAAATTACACTTGCTAACCAAAAAACATTACCTGCTATAGTACCTAAACCTGCAATATATCCAGCTTCAAGTCCTTGCATAACAAAACGTCTTAAAGTAATAATATGGGCTGTGCTTGTGGGTAGAAATAAAAAACAGCTATTTAATAGACCTATAGTAAATTTCTCTATACCAGTTATCAGGCCTATAGTTTTTTCATTAGGAGTTAAAGCGGGCGTTTCCAAAAATTGAAATGCATTATGAAAATAACCATCTAAAACTGAAATTTCAGAAATCATAGCTGAACTTATATCTGGTATAAGTATAGGTAAACTCCAAATGTTTTTAAGCCATGACAAACTAATAAAATCCATTAAAAAGCTTTTTAATGAAAGAACAATATAAGTTACTAAAGGACCTAATTCTGTATATTTTGAATATGATTCCGAATCATATTCAATTAATTTATGAACCACTTCTAAATAATCTTTAACGGATGTAACTACTGAAAGAGTAGGAATCATATAAATAATCCTTCTTTTATAATTTTTTGTTCGCTTTGCGATTGCATTACTACATATTAATACGTCCTAAGCTCCTTTTATAGAATAAAATTCGATACCGTAACAAAATTCCTATATATAGGAATTTTGTTACGGTATCGAATTTTATTTAGGTCCGCTCTCCCCCCGTAGGGGGGTCCCCGTGAGGGGGTCGCTTACCCGTGAGGGACGCGCCGCCCCAGCGTCCCTCACGGGTAAGGTCGCTTCCCCCGCCCCTGGCGGGACGGGTACGGAGCGCTTGTCGAAGGGATTTACGCGCCCCCCCTCACGGGGAGGGAGGCGCGACCCTCACGGGTCCCTTCGAGTGCGAGCGAACGATCCCCTTATATATATAGGGGATCGTCGCTCCCCCCCTATATATATAAGGGGATCGTTCGCTCGTACGATAAAACTCGAATAATTTCTCCCCCGAAGGGGGGAAAAATTCGACTTTTACTTAGTGCTCTACATTAGCACCTAAAAAGAAGATAGGGGTCTGCTCTTAGCAGAGGTGCGCTTTAAAATTCGATACACGCGTAGGACCCGTCAGGGAGGCGTACACCCCCTAACGGGTCCTAGTAGGTTTTGTGTCGGATTTGTCCAGGACGGCCCCCCCCCCCCCGGGGGGGGGGGGGGGGGGGGGGGGGTAAAGACCCGTGAGGGGGGCCGTCCTGAGGATTTTGCATATCGCAGACAATATTAATCCTTTTAAGGATTAATATTGTCTGCGATATGGAGAAAAACCGCGGACATAATATATTAGGCGAAATTCGTGCGTCCCCCTCACGGGTCTCCTGCCCCCGTAGGTCGCTTCTTAAGGAGCGCCCCTCACGGGGTCGAAGGGACCCGTGAGGGTCCCTTTAATCGCGAACCTAGACTCGCTATTCGCGAGTCTAGGTTCGCTCCCCCTTTGGGGGGAGTCGTAATTCTGGATCGCCTCCCTGACGGGTTTGCTCCCCCCCCTACGGGGGGAGGGACGGCAAACCCGTCAGGGAGGCGATCCAGAATTCCGAGCGCTTCCCTCACGGGTTGCCCCCCCCCGCAGGGGGGGGAGGCACGCAATTTTTGCGACCTTCGCTCCCATATATATGGGAGCGAACCTACAAAAATCCGACGGAGGTCGCCTCCCTCACGGGTTCGCCCCAATTCTGAGGCGAACGCCAATTACGTGGGATTCGACAAATCCGAGCGCCTCTGTGATATGCTACCTTCGCACTTTATCTGCGGCCTAAGCGGCCCTCGCACGTAATGAATTTACGCCAACCCGTTAGGGTTGGCTACCTCCGAGCTTAATCGACAGCCCGGACAAAAATTTTTTTCCTTTACTGTAGGATAACCCTATACAGCTGGCTGAGCTTCGAACCACTAGAAGACTGAGCGAAGCCCTGGCGGGCCCATATATAGGGGCCCGCCAGCTTGTGCCGCCCGGCTAGTATCGTATGTACATCACTATTTAACCCACCCTTATAGTACTATCAACCACAATTTTGATGCATCTGGTCTTTGTGCGAAGCCCGGCCCCCGTGAGGGGCCCCTATATATATATAAGGGGGACGGCCGCTTTATTAATTAATATTTTATTAATTCAAATAAATATTAAACTTTAGTGGTCAAATGCTAGGCACTCTATGAGGACAGTTAATATTTATTTTTATATTAAATCAATAGTTCTATTACTATTTTAGGTGCGTTCTTAATATCACACCAAACTCGAATATTTTCAATATCGAAGATATTGAAAATATTCGAGTTTTCTCGAAGAAAATTATATATAATTTTCTTCGATAAAAGAAGCTGGATAGTTGAATATCACTACAACAAAGTCGAAGATTTCCCCCCCCTTCGGGGGGAAAATCTTCGAGTTTCTCGAATAAATTTCGATACCGTAACAAAATTCCTATATATAGGAATTTTGTTACGGTATCGACGATGTTTTCGTGTACTCGCGACTAGCCTCGCTAGTCGCGAGTATAGGTTCGCGAGTAGAGTCGTAATTGGCCCCGTGAGGGGCGCCAACCCGTGAGGGAAGCCGGCGGACCCGTCCCGCCAGGGGCGGGGGAGGCCCCCGTCCCGCCAGGGGCGGGGGAGGCCTCCCCCGCCCCTGGCGGGACGGGTCCGACCCAATTCCGAGCGCAGAAATTGCGTACGCAATTTCTCCGAGCGAAGGTCGGAGAGCTTCGCTCGCTGAGCGAACCTACAAAAATCCGAGCGCTTACCCGTGAGGGACGCTGGGGCGGCGCGTCCCTCCCCGAAGGGGGGGTAAGCGACCTTACCCGTGAGGGACGCTGGGGCGGCGCGTCCCTCCCCGAAGGGGGGGTAAGCGACCCCCTCACGGGGACCCCCCGTAGGGGGCCCGTGAGGGGGGCAGGAGACCCGTGAGGGGGACCTATAAAACATCGTCAATAGAAATTTATTCGATAAAGTTCCTTAATTTTCTAACGCTTTTATAGTATACTACTTCAAACTTTAAAGTCTATATACTATCGTTTTATATACAGATAGAATAGGTATTTCTCATTTTTTTTTATGATTAAAAATCAATTTATTTGATATATAATATCTATTGTTACTATGATATAATATATCATAGATTGATATAAATATATCATGTCAGTTAAATGACACTATTATTTTTTTTAATATTAAGTTTATTTTAATAATAATTAAATTAAAGAAGTTGCCAATAAACCCTATACTTTAGAGAAAGTTATTGATTTATCCCCGAAATCACTGTACATTTTTAAAGTGAAAAAACTTGTGGAGAGTTAACACAATACAGCAATTTTATAATGCTGTGAAAAGACAAGTTTACGCGCGCGAGCGGTATCCCCCCTCGGATAACTATTTAGCATACCCAATTAAATAGTAAATACTAAAAAACTAAAGTTCCACTACCCGCTTTTTATAGAATAAAATTCTATTGACGATGTTTTTATATATATAAAAGAAACCATAGTCGATCCCGTCCCCTGCGGATATAAGGGGGTAAATTTACTATTTATAGCAATTTTTACACGGTATATAATTTTATTCGAAAAAAATTGACTTTATAGAAATGTTTATGTAACATTTCTATTGTCAAGTACATAAACTTAAGCTATGCAAATGATGCATATTAAAGCTTAATAGAAGCAAAGTCGAAGTTTTCCCCCCCGAAGGGGGGAAAATCTTCGAGTTTCTCGAATAAAATTCTATCGACGATGTTTTCGTGTACTCGCGACGATCCCCTTAGGGGCCCCCCTCCCCGTGAGGGGGGCCCGTGAGGGGAGCGACGATCCCCTATATATATAAGGGGATCGTTCGCTCGTACGAGAAAAGGGGGGTCCTGTCCCGAAGGGACCCGTCCCGCCAGGGGCGGGGGACGCGCCTCCCCCGCCCCTGGCGGGACGGGTCCCTTCGGGACAGGACCCCGTGAGGGGCGCTCCGAGTTTATTAGCGAGTAAGATAAATTTAAAATCTTAGAGTTTATCGTATAAAATTAATAATAAATTTATTCGATAAATTATAAAAAGAATTTATTTGGTATAAGATACATATTACATTCAATTTATAAAATTGTTAAAAAGCGTATTTATAAATAGTAAAGTTTAAAAATTTATTTATATTTTAGATGTTTAACACCTAAAAATTGGAACTGGGCCCATATATATGGGCCCACCAGCTATGACGCGAAGATTGGATTTATTCAAATCCTCTAAGCACTTAACACTATATATAAATATTTTTAAAGAGGTAGGCGCGCCCCTCACGGGGCGTCTAATTTTTGTACGAGCGGACCCCTCACGGGGCGAGTCCCGTCCGCGAGTCTCGTCCGAGCGGACTCGCGGGTCTCGTCCGAGCGGACGATAGGTTCGCTTTTAATTGGCGAAAGACAATTGACACTCTATTAGCGAAGCTAGCGAAGCTAGCATAGCTTATAGCTATGATGCTTAATTGTCCAGGGCAGCCCTATCCCCCCTCAGGGGGATAGGTTAATAATTTAAATATAGGGCCGTCCTTAGGATTTGTTCGTAGGACAAATCCTACAAATACCGACCGAGCGTTTGAATTGTTCCAAGCTAGAATTCCACTCTACGGTGGAATTCTAGCTTGGAACAATTCCTAGCAAATATTACGGAAGCGCTCCGTAGGAATTGGCAGAAGCCAATTCTTAAAGTCAGAGCGAACCTAGCCTCGCTACCAGCGGTGTCGCGTCCCTCACGGGTTGGGTCGGATTTGTCCTACGGACAAATCCGACCCAACCCGTGAGGGACGCAGGCGGATTTGTTCTACGGACAAATCCGACTCAATTAAGGTGTAAAGACCAACCCCCCCCCGTAGGGGGGAGGGACGCGCTAGGAGTTGGCCGCACGCGGCCAACTCCTACTATTAGCTCGGACTGCGCAAAAATACGAAGCGCTCCTAGACCAGTTTGGGCTGCCCAGCGCTTCCCTCACGGGTAACAAATCCTACCCACTTAAGGGGCCTCTACGAAGCGCTGACCTTTGGTTCTGCTTCGCACTTTAAAAAAGATAAAACAGGGTGTAGGGCGTAATAATACGATAACCTAAAAGTCGAAGCTGTCCCCCCTTATATCCGCGGCGGTCACACAAAGAGTCGCCTTCTCCATCAAGCCCCTGCAATTTATTTTTTAAAAAAAAAAAAAAAAAAAAATGTTAAGTCCAAAAAGAACAAAATTTCGTAAACAACATCGTGGTAGATTAACAGGAAAAGCGTATCGTGGTAATACAATAGCTTTTGGTGATTTTGCCTTACAAGCTTTAGAGCCTTGTTGGATTACCTCACGTCAAATTGAATCCGGAAGACGTGTACTTACACGTTATGTACGTCGTGGTGGTAAACTTTGGATTCGTATTTTCCCAGATAAACCCATTACAATGCGTCCTGCCGGTACACGTATGGGTTCAGGTAAAGGTGCTCCAGAATATTGGGTTGCCGTAGTAAAACCGGGAAAAATAATTTATGAAATTCGCGGCGTATCTGAAATTATAGCTCGTCAAGCTTTAAGAATTGCTTCGTACAAAATGCCTATTAAAACTAAATTCTTAGGACGTGGTTCTATATAATATATATATATATCTATAGAACTTGTTAATTAATGTAAAAAACGAAAAATACATTAATGCATTATATTTGGATAAATTCAAATTTGATAAACGCCGGGGTCGCGTTAGTCCCCAACTACGAGAGATATAACCTGACGCAGCTAGGAACTCGTCAATCCTTGAGGACACGACTCGCAAACCAAAACTTATTTGGACCTAATTTACCAAACAAGTTAAAACTCGAAGTTTTAAATATCCACGAGCGGACCCCTCACGGGGCGAGTTGCGTCCGTGAAATTTTTTTAGGTCCGCTATCAGAGGTCACTTATTACGCTTTAGCGTCCCTCACGGGTAAGCGACCTCTGATACCAGGATAGTCGTCCCCCTGCTGCCCCGCCCGGGCTTCGCACGGGGGTACTAACGATTCGATATTAAAAATATACGAGTTTACCCCCACCCCCCTTATATGTATCTATGGGGGGGGTAATAAAATTTCATAGAATTTTATTCGATAAAAGTTTATACACATCTAGTGTATATTTATATAATAAATAAGATTATTTATGTCTTATAAAACTGAAGAATGAAAAATTGAGAAAGATAAAAACTAAATTTGTGACGGATTGCTTTTTAGCGTACTCGGGAGTAGACTTGCTACTCGCGAGTAAACTCGCTCTTCGCTCCCCCCCGAAGGGGGGGGGGGGGGGGGGGTAGGTTCGCTCCCCCTTTGGGGGGAGTTGGAATTGGCGTATGCAGCGTCCCTGACGGGTTGTCCTGGACGACCCTATTTGTATAGGGGGTCCAGGACAACCCGTCAGGGACGCTGGTACTCGCGACGATCCCCTTGTAGAAGAAATTTCGTATACTCGCTTATTACGCTAAAGCGTAATAAGGTCGCTTATTACGCTAAAGCGTAATAAGGTCGCTTATTACGCTAAAGCGTAATAAGCGCTAGGATTTTTGCGTCCGTCCGAGCGAATCGCCCCGCTATTCGCGAGGCTAGGTTCGCTCGGAGAGTCGGAATTGGCGTATGCAGCGTCCCTCACGGGTTGCCTGCACGACCCTATACAAATAGGGTCGTGCAGGACAACCCGTGAGGGACGCTGGTACTCGCGAATAGCGGGGCTATTTGCTCGGACGTCCGTCCTCGCGACTAGCCCCGCTATTCGCGAGGCTAGGTTCGCGAGGAGAGCTCCGCTCTGCGAGCGGACCTACAAAAATCCGAGCGCTTATTACGCTAAAGCGTCCCTCACGGGTAAGCGACCCCCTCACGGGGACCCCCCTACGGGGGGAGAGCGGACCTACGGATTTCGCCTCCCTCACGGGTTAACCCGTGAGGGAGGCGAAATCCGACCCAATTCCGAGCGCGTCCCCCGCCAGGGGCGGGGGACGCGTCCTCCGTCGGATTTTTGTAGGTTCGCTCTCCTGCCCCCCTCACGGGCCCCCTACGGGGGGGGAGAGCGGACCTACAAAAATACGAGCGCTTATTACGCTAAAGCGTCCCTCCCCGAAGGGGGGGTAAGCGACCCCCTCACGGGGACCCCCCGTAGGGGGCCCGTGAGGGGGGCAGGAGACCCGTGAGGGGGACCTACAAAAATCCGAGTGCTTACCCGTGAGGGACGCTAAAGCGTCCCTCACGGGTAAGCGACCTTATTACGCTTTAGCGTAATAAGCGACCTATGGGGCAGGAGAGCGAACCTAAAGATAATTATATACCGTGACAAAATACCTCTATAGAGGTATTTCCCCCCTTATATCCGCGGGGGGACAAACTCGAAGATTTTAAATATCGAATCGTGCGTCCCTTCGCAGGGGGGGGCCACGATCCTGTTAGGTCGCCTCCCCCGCCCCTGGCGGGACGGGTTTGCTTCCCTCCCCCCTACGGGGGGGGGCACACCCGTCCCGCCAGGGGCGGGGGAGGCGCTAGGAATTCGCGATCGCGACCCTCCCCCCTTAGGGGGGGGGGGCGAATTACGACAGAGCGGACGAGACTCTTGAGTCTCGTCCGCTCGTAGATATTTAAAAATTCGACTTTTTAATGCAAATGAGCGGACGCCTAGATAGTATTTAGTATTTGTTCGTAGCGCAAGCGTAGAAATTGGCGTGCGCCCTCCTCACGGGTCATTTTCGGATTTTTCAAATGACGCGTCCCTCACGGGTTGGTTCGGTTTTCAACGTAGCACAAATCCGACCCAATTAGACGAAGTCAGGACCAACAAAAAACCCTCCGCAAGCGCTCCGGCGTGCGTTTAGCGTCTGCTATAATCGCCTAGGCGCGACCTTAGCTCCGCGCAACTGTGCAACCTTAAGGTGGAGTAAGACATTACCCTCGATGAACCCTATACACTTTATAAAAAATTATAAGTTGTCAACTTACCTGCTTTGTTTTTATCTTTCTCCTTAGTATTTGGTAATTACATAATTACATAGTTACATACTGTAAATTATTACAATAAATTTATTTTTAACGTAAGTATAACCCCCTAAGGGCAAATAGCTACGGTCTGTTTTACAGCCTCCTGTAGGGATATTCTTTATTTGATTACGTTAAAGTGGAGCATTTGTGCATCATCCTAAATAAGTTAACCTAAGCACACATATCTTAAGCCCTTTTGTCAACAAAAGGGCTCAACTAAGGAAGCATAAAACCCCTCGCTAAAAAGTCGAATCGTCCACTCTGCTACCAGCACGATCCTGGTAGGTCGCCTCCCCCGCCCCTGGCGGGACGGGGCAAACCCGTCAGGGAGGCGCTAGGAATTCGCGATTGCGATCGCGAATTCCGACAGAGGTCGCTTACCCGTGAGGGACGCTTTAGCGTCCCTCACGGGTAAGCGACCTGAAGTCCGATTTGTCCGCGGACAAATCCGACTTCAGCGGAGTGGACCTACAAAAATCCGACACTCTTCTTTTTGCGCCGTCACCTCTATTCGCGAATACGAGTTTTATCGTACTCGCTAATAGACTCGGAGCGCCCCGTGAGGGGCGCTCCGTAATAAGCGACCTGACGCTTCGCACTTTTCGCTCGGACGGACGCAAAAATCCGACGGAGGACGCGTCCCTGACGGGTTTGCCCCGTGAGGGACGCAAATTACGCGCTCGGAATTGGGTCGGACCCGTGAGGGAGGCCCCCTCACGGGGGCCTCCCTCACGGGTCCGACCCAATTCCGACTCCCCCCAAAGGGGGTGCGAACCTACCCCCCTGAAGGGGGGGAGCGCCGCCCTCACGGGCCCCTAAGGGGATCGTCGCGAGTACACGAAAACATCGTCGAACCCGTCCCCCCGCGGATATAAGAGGGGGGAAATTCCTATATAGGAATTTTGTCACGATATAGAATTTTATTGAAAAAAAAAAGGGTGTCAATAACCAAATACTATTAAATATATATATAATATCAATTATGATCAAACCTCAATCGTATTTAAATGTAGCAGATAATAGCGGTGCACGCAAATTAATGTGTATTCGTGTTTTAGGATCTGGTTCGGGTAATATAGGTGACACGATAATTGCAGTTGTAAAAGATGCAATTCCTAATATGCCAACGAAAAGATCCGATGTAGTACGAGCAGTTATAGTGCGTACTAAAAAAGGTATTCGTAGACCTAACGGTATGAATATTAAATTTGATGATAACGCTGCCGTTATTATTAATAAAGAAGGAAATTTACGAGGTACTCGTGTTTTCGGACCAATTGCTCGTGAATTAAGAGATCGTAATTTTACAAAAATTATATCTTTAGCCCCTGAAGTATTATAATACTAATTTCTAGTTTTAATAATAAAAACTGTTATTATAAATTCCATTTATAATTTTTTTACAAACTAACAATGTAGGTTAATTACCTAATAAAGATGAGTCAAAAAAAATAAAGTGAAAAGCTCACAATTATCAATTTTAGTAGTTGATTTTGTGTTTAATCAATAGTTAAGTATAATTGAAATAGTTTATATTTTTATCGTACTCGCGAATAGACTCGCGATTCGCTCCCCCCAAAAAGGGGGGGGGGGTAGTTTTGCTCCCCCTTTGGGGGGAGTCGTAATGGGGTCGGATTTCGCCCCATATATAAATGGGACGGTGCATACGTGTCGTAATTGGCGTCTGCATCGTAATTGGCCAGCACGACCCTATTTGTATAGGGTCGTGCTGGCCAATTACGCGGGTACTCGCGAATAGCGGGGCTATTCGCTCAGACGCAGCAAAAATCCGACGGAGGACGCCTCCCTAACGGGTTTGCGTCCCTCACGGGGCAAACCCGTTAGGGAGGCGCTCCATAATTACGACTCTACTCGCGAACCTACCTAAAACCAACGGACGAGACTCCGTCCGCCGGTACCGGCGGGTCCCGTGAGGGGTCCGCTCGTAGATATTTAAAACTTCGACTTTTATATAGTTTATATAGTTTATATAGTTTATATAGTTTATATAGTTTATATAATATATTTTTCTATTTCTAAATATAGTGCAAAGTTCCCTGCTATGGGGGAAAACTTTGCATTAAAACTAAAATTGATTCGCTTCACTTTCAGATTTAAAAAATTTAATATGACACAAACACAAAGATTGAAAAAGCAATATGTTGAAACAGTTGTTCCAACACTTATGAAAAAATTCCAATACAAAAATATTCATCAAGTTCCTAAAATTGAAAAAATTGTAATTAATCGTGGTATAGGTAGTGCTTCACAAAACCAAAAAATGGTGGATTCAGCTTTAAAAGAATTAGGTATGATTGCTGGTCAAAAAGGAGTTATTACACGCTCTAAAAAAGCAATTGCTAGTTTTAAATTAAGAGAACAAATGCCTGTTGGTGTAGCTGTTACTTTACGTGGTAATCGTATGTATGGTTTTTTAGACCGATTAATACATTTAGCATTACCTCGTGTACGCGATTTTCAAGGTATTAATCCAAGAAGTTTTGATAAAAAAGGTAATTATAGTTTAGGGTTAGAAGAACAATTAATGTTCCCTGAAATTGAATATGATAAAATTGATCAAATACGTGGTATGGATATTTCGATCGTAACAACAGCAACAAAACAAGAAGAAGGTTTAAGTCTTTTACAAGAATTTGGTCTACCTTTTAAATAAATTTTCGTTGCAAGTTCCCCTTACCACGAAAAGTCGAATCGTCCGTCCCGCCCGCAGGGGGGACGGACGATCCTGGTAGGTCGCCTCCCCCGCCCCTGGCGGGGGAGGCGCTAGGAATTCGCGATCGCGACCCTCCCCCCGTAGGGGGGGGGGCAAATTACGACAGAGGTCGGTTATAAAGGAGCGCTAGGATTTTTGTAGGTCCCCCTCACGGGTCCCATATATAAGGGAGCGGAGGTCGCATAAATTGCCCCCCCCGCAGGGGGGAGGCACGCAATTTATGCGCTCGGAATTGGCGTATGCGTCTCCCTCACGGGTTGGCGTCCGCCAACCCGTGAGGGACGCCGGCGGACCCGTCCCGCCAGGGGCGGGGGAGGCCTCCCCCGCCCCTGGCGGGGGAGGCCTCCCCCGCCCCTGGCGGGACGGGTCCGCCCCAATTACGACTCTCCTCGCGAACCTAGCATCGCTAATAGCGGGGCTTTTCGCGAGGACGGACGCAAAAATCCTAGTGTCGGATTTTTGTAGGTTCGCTCCCTTATATAAGGGAGCGAAGGTCGCATAAATTGCGTCCCTCCCCCCTGCGGGGGGGGGCAATTTATGCGCTCGGAATTGGGTCGGATATAGCCTCCCTCACGGGTTGACCCGTGAGGGAGGCTATATCCGACCCAATTCCGACGCCCCGTGAGGGACGCCAATTAAGACTTTACGAGCGAACCTAGCCGAGCGAATAGCGGGGCTATTCGCTCAGACTACGCAAAAATACCACAGAGGTCGCAGAGCGGAGGTCCCTTAATTTGGTCGGATTTTTCCCTCTTCCGAGGGGATAAATAAGCACCAAATTAGACCCAATTAAGCTACCGAGGCAAATTGCTAGTAGGTCCCATTTATATGGGAGCGGAGGTACCTCCCTGTCGGGGGGTACCTCGTAAGCGAAAAAAATCCGACTCCCCGTGAGGGGCGCTCCAGAATATGCCATCTGCTTACCTACTCGGAATTAGCGCACACCTCTTACAAAGGAAGCTTATCACTTACTATGTAGAGTTTTCTAGTTAGTTACTAACTTATATAGAACGAATAATAAAAAAATTTACCGGCGAAGCCGACAATATAAAATGATTACATCATTAACGCGAGGTTTTATTCATGATAGTATAAGTGATATGCTTACACGCATTAGAAATGCTTGCTTAGCTAAAAAATCTAATGTTGTTGTACCACACACTAAACTAAATCTAGAAATAGCACATATTTTAGAAAAAGAAGGATTTATTCAAGGTTTTCAAATGTCATTAGAATCCAATGACATTATTATACGTTTAAAATACCGTTCGAAACAAGTGTATCGTGGTAAAACAAAAGAATCTTGTATCACTAATCTTAAACGTATTAGTAAACCGGGTCTACGTATTTATGCAAATACGAAAGAAATTCCACGTATTTTAGGAGGTACTGGCATTGTAATTGTTTCAACACCAACGGGTATTATGACGGATCGAGAAGCCCGTTTTAAAAAAATGGGTGGAGAATTAATTTGTTCGGTTTGGTAACTTTTTTGCGTACTCGCTTATTAAGGAGCGCTTGTTCCCCGCCCCCGGCGGGGAACAAGCGCTCCTTAATAAGCGACCTTATTACGCTTTAGTGCGAAGGTCGCATCCCTGACGGGTCCGGAGCGCTTGCTCGAAGTCTGCGACTTGCGTCGGAATTGTCCCCCTCCCCCTGGGGGGGGCGGACAATTCCTAGCGCTTCCCTCACGGGTTTGCCCCCCCCCGTAGGGGGAAGGGACGCAAACCCGTGAGGGAAGCGACCCCCTCACGGGGACCCCCCGTAGGGGGGAGGGCAAGATAAGCGCTCAGTCGTAATTCGCCCCCCCCCCTACGGGGGGAGGGTCGCGATCGCGAATTCCTAGCGCATCCCTCACGGGTTGGCGTCCCTCACGGGGCAAATTATGCGACCTACGTCGGATTTTTGTAGGTTCGCTCCCATATATATGGGAGCGAAGGTCGCATAAATTGCGTCCCTCCCCCCTGCGGGGGGGGGCAATTTATGCGCTCGGAATTGGGTCCGACCCAATTACGAGCGCGTAATTTGCCCCGTGAGGGACGCAAACCCGTCCCGCCAGGGGCGGGGGACGCGTCCTCCGTCGGATTTTTGTAGGTTCGCTCTGCGAGCGGACCTACAAAAATCCGAGCGCTTACCCGTGAGGGACGCTGGGGCGGCGCGTCCCTCCCCGAAGGGGGGGTAAGCGACCCCCTCACGGGGACCCCCCTACGGGGGGAGAGCGGACCTACAAAAATCCGAGCGCTTACCCGTGAGGGACGCTGGGGCGGCGCGTCCCTCCCCGAAGGGGGGGTAAGCGACCCCCTCACGGGGACCCCCCTACGGGGGGAGGGAAGGAGGGCAGGAGACCCTTGAGGGGGACCTAAAGAAAATTATATACCGTGACAAAATCCCTATAGTAGAAATGTCCCCCCCTTATATCCGAGGGGGGACGGGATCGACGATGTTTTCCTACATATAGGAAAACATCGTCAATAAAATTTTTCTTCCCCTTTTCTATAATAATATATATTATATATATATATAAGGGGAGAGAAAAACCCGAATAATATCCCCCCATATATATATATAGGGGATATCGAAGATATTTTAAACTTCGAGTTTTTGTTAGGATCGCCCTGAAGTTATTCCGTAGGGGGGTATTTCAATTAAGCGAATTACGCATACTAACTAATAATAGGTAATTTGTCGGATTTGTCCCATATATATATATATGGGACAAATCCGACAAATTACCTATTATTAGCTAGAAGGTTACCTCTACTTCACACTCGTAATTCATTTTAACTATATCGTTTAACAACGAGAGGTAGTCACCAACGTACAGGTCTAACCTAATGGAGCGTTAAAAAAACTTAATTATGGGGTTTCACCCCAATAGAAAGGTTAATAATAACAAAAAAGAAAATTTTAGTATACTAACTATATATATATATAAATTTTATTTGTATACTATTAATAATATATTTGTATTAATTTATCTAAATACAAAAATAACAAAATTTATATGTTATAGAGGCATTTTATAATGTTGTAAAAAGTTTTTGTTTGATTTTTAAATGATGTTTTAATGAGTTGAAAAATAAAAAGCGCGTCAAAACAGTCGTTAACTTTTAGTATTGTAACTAGAACGTACTGTTTAGTGCAGTAATTCAACTTCCCCTTTAACAACTAAGGTTTTACCGGGGAACTTGACGTTTTTACACCCTTTGATGCCACCCCGCGGGATGGAATGAAAGGGTGTAAAAACGTCGACGGAATTCAAACAGAGTAAATTACTTGTTTACTTTGAGGCCTGCAAATATAAAATTTGCAAAAAAAATAGGCCACTTTATATTTTATTAAAGTCGAAGATTATCTCGTCTTATATATCCTATATAAGGGGGTTAATAGAAGATATTAAAAACTTTAGGTCCGCTCCCTTATATATGGGAGGTCGCTTCCCCCGCCCCTGGCGGGACGGGTACGGAGCGCCCCTCACGGGGTGTCGGAATTGGCGTATGCAGCGTCCCTCCCCCCTGCGGGGGGGGGGTACGCGACCTCGACCCCCCGTAGGGGGGAGGGAAGGACCCGTGAGGGCAGCGCTCAGTCGGAATACGCGACCCTCACGGGGCTAATTCCGACTAAGCGCTTCGCAGAGGTCGCTTCCCTGACGGGTTTGCGTGCCTCCCCCCTACGGGGGGGGGGGCAAACCCGTCAGGGAAGCGCTAGGAATTGTCCGCCCCCCCGCAGGGGGGAGGGGGACAATTCCGACGCAAGTCGCAGACTTCGAACCCCCTTTTCTAAAAAGGGGGGTCGAAGATCTGCGAGTTACTCGAAGGGATTTGCGCGCCTGACGCAAAAATCTCAGGACGGCCTCCCCCGCCCCTGGCGGGACGGGTATCCGCGGCCGTCCTGTAACAAGCGCTCTGAGTCTATTTTCGAGTACGACTTTTAAAAACTAAAGGAAAACATTTAAAAATTGTTAATTGTTATTTTTTGGAGTAATCCCATGACAATTAGTTCACCAGAACGTGAAGCAAAAAAAGTTAAGATTGCGGTTGACCGTAATCCTGTTGAAACAAATTTTGAAAAATGGGCGTGCGACCTGAAAAAGGAATGTGACAAATCAATTAGTTATAGTGCTTAAATTTTAAATGAAAAGTCGAAGTGTTCCCCCCTATTTATATAGGGGGGAACACTTCGACTTTTTCCCCCCTTTTCTATATAGGGTGGAAAAAAAATTATATATAATTTATCTTCGATAAAAGAAAAGAGAGGATAGCTTGACAACATAAAGCGATCTTCCTCTTTCCTACAAAACCGTTCATTATAATTTCTAAGTAGAAAAATACTCTATGAAAATTTTTAGGCTTAAAAAGAAATATAAGGCGCGTTACCCCTAAAAATTAAAAAGTGGAATCGTCTGTCCCCCGTGCGAAGCCCGCCCGCAGGGGAGAGACGATCCTGGTAAAAGAGGTCGCTTATTACGCAGCGCCCCTCACGGGGTCGAAGGGACCCGTGAGGGACGCGCCCCCCTCACGGGGAGGGAGGCGCGATCCTCACGGGTCCCTTCGAGTGCGAGCGAACGATCCCCTTATATATATAGGGGATCGTCGCTCCCCCCCTTCGGGGGGGTAGGTTCGCTCGCAGAGTCGGAATTGGGTCGGATTTGGCCTCCCTCATGGGGGCCAAATCCGCCGGCGTCCCTCACGGGTTGGCGCCCCTCACGGGGCCAATTACGACGCCCCGTGAGGGACGCCAATTCCGAGCGCGTCCCCCGCCCCTGGCGGGACGGGTTTGCGTCCCTGACGGGGCAAACCCGTCAGGGATGCGCTAGGAATACGCGATCCCGACCCTCCCCCCGTAGGGGGGGGGTCGAATTACGACTGAGCGCTTCTCCTGCCCTCCTTCCCTCCCCCCTACGGGGGGTCGAGGACGCTTACCCCCCCCCGCAGGGGGGAGGTAGGCGTCCCTCACGGGGCCAACCCGTTAGAGAAGCGCTCGGAATTGTCCGCCCCCCCCCGCAGGGGGGAGGCGGACAATTCCGACACAAGCGCTCCGTAATAAGTTACCTTATTACGCTTTAGCTTAATAATCGACCTCGACCCCCCGTAGGGGGCCCGTGAGGGGGGCAGGAGACCCCCTATATATGGGAGGGGGACCTACGGACCCGTGAGGGCGCCTCGCTCACGGGTTGACCCCCCCCCCGTAGGGGGGAGGGAGGCGAAATCCGACCCAATTCCGAGCGCATAAATTGCCCCCCCCGCAGGGGGGAGGCACGCAATTTATGCTACCTACAAAAATCCGACAATAGGATTTTTGTGTGTCCGGTCTCCGCGCGAACCTAGCCTCGCGAATAGCGGTGGCGCTTCCCTCACGGGTTGGTCTTCGCCAATTACGCACCCTTATTTGTCCGAACGCGGACAAATCCGACTATTCGCTCGGACTGCGGAAAAATCCGACAGACCTACAAAAATCCGAGGGACCTACAAAAATCCGACAGACGAGACTCGCGAGTCCGTCCCCCTGCGTCCGTGAGAAGCCCGGTAAGGCGGAGCACGGACGCAGGGGGAGTATTTTAAAATATAGAAGATATTGAAAATCTGCGACTTTTTATCTAATAAAATTAGATAGAATTTTATTAGATAAAAAGGTATTTAATTTCCTTTAGATTTTTTTAACAAAAACCAAATAGCCGTTTTTTTTTATACCATCCATTGTAATTGAAATTACACCCCAAAAGGGATTTCAAATAAAAGGAAGTCGGGTAATTGGGGTTTATTTATTACGCCGTTGTAATTGCAGTACGCCAATTACAACGGATGCTTCGCACTTTATAATTTCGACGTTGATAACGTCGAGTTCCCCAGTATAAAATTTAGGTTACCAACCAAAAAGTCGTACTCGCTACTAGACTCGGAGCGCCCCTCACGGGGTCGAAGGGACCCGTGAGGGGAACTCGCAGATCTTCGACCCCCCTTTTCTCGTACGAGCGAACGATCCCCTTAGGGGATCGTCGCTCCCCCCCTTCGGGGGGGTAGGTTCGCTCGTAGAGTCGGAATTGGGTCGGATTTGGCCTCCCCCGCCCCTGGCGGGACGGGGGCCAAATCCGCCGGCGTAATTGGCGTACGCCAATTACGACGCATACGCCAATTCCGAGCGCGTAATTTGCGTACGCAAACCCGTGAGGGACGCGTCCTCCGTCGGATTTTTGTAGGTTCGCTCTCCTGCCCATATCCCGCGAGGTCGCTTCCCTCACGGGTACGGAGCGCTTGTCGAAGGGATTTACGCGCCCCCCCTCACGGGGAGGGAGGCGCGTAAATCCCTTCGAGCAACTCGCAGATCTTCGAACCCCCTTTCTCAAAAGG
>Ga0306902_100138_pt1 | contig 33252 bp, 33 predicted proteins | sample AntDeeMetagen256_FD_190440 | JGI IMG/M metagenome (GOLD analysis project Ga0306902, IMG submission 190440) | Saline lake microbial communities from Deep Lake, Antarctica - Metagenome TFF #256 (v2) (version 2) | ecosystem: Environmental > Aquatic > Non-marine Saline and Alkaline > Saline | place... | reverse complement strand
GGCGTCGAAATCAAAAACCTCGAAGCCGACCGAGACCACGTTCACCTCCTGTTCAAAGCCACGCCCACAACCGACCTCACCAAATTCATCAACGTCCTCAAAGGCGCATCGGCTCGTCGCATCCGCAATGAGTACGGCGAGCAAATCGGGGACAAACTGTGGGGTGACTCGTTCTGGGCAGATTCGTACTGTCTCATCTCGACGGGACAGGTATCGCTGGACATGCTGAAAGAATACGTCGAGAACCAGCGGGAGCGTGACGACGAATGAAACAGACTGCCGAGAAAACGGTCGTGGCAAAAATCTTCACCAACGACCTAACGCAGTCGAAACTTGACGCCATCAACCACGAGTATGAGGCGTTCCAGCGATACATTCGTGGTGACGAGGAAGCAGATCTCTACTCGGCCACGAAACAATGCGCCGATGCCTACGTGGACACCGACAACCTGCGCGACGACCACGACTACCCGTGGTTCATCCGTAACGACGTGTTCGACGTTGGTGTTGACGTGGAACAGCACGATACCGACCTGACGGACTGGTGGCTGAAACTCCCCGTATCGCAGGTCTGGGGTGGCGTGAACGTCCCGATTCAACCGCACGACGAGATTCCAGACGAAGCCGACGTGAAGGACTCAAAAATTGTTCGGGTAAATGGGGACTACTACGCCCACCTGACGGTTCAGCAAGAGGTGGAAGTCAGCGAGGAGTACGGCGGTGTTATCGGCGTGGATTTCGGTGTTCGGTGGGTAGCAACGTCGGTGGCGTTGCCATCCCGCAACACCGAGTTCTACGGCAGAGAAATTCGCCGCATCCGCCGTCATCATCATGACCTTCGCACTCGCCTGCAAGAGAAAGGAGCCTACGGCACGCTCCAGTCGGTCAAGGTGAAGGAGTACCGTCAGGTGAACGACCGCCTCCACAAGATTTCACGCGCCATCGTGGAGGAAGCAAAAGAGTGTGACGCGCTTATCGTGGTCGGGGATCTCGAAGGTATCCAGAATCAAGACCTCGGCGCGGAGATGAATCGTCGGCTCCACTCGATGCCACATCATACGCTCAAGACCTACATCGAGTATAAGGCGATGTTCGCGGGTATCGCAGTGAAGTCCGTGAACGAGTATATGACGAGTCAGACGTGTTGGCGGTGTGGCGAGCAGGAAGCGACGACCCGCAAGGGACAGGGCCAACACCTGTGCCATGAGTGCGGGTTGGACGACAACGCGGACAAGAACGGTGCGACGAACATCGCAAAGAAAGGATTGGGTAAGGACATCGCGTGCCCACTATCCAGTCTCGGCGCAGTCTGTGAACCTGTGCTCGGACCGAGCGGTGCTGACCAAGCCTCTGCCACGGTATGCTTGCGAGCCGACTTGGAAGCCCCTGCCTCAACGAAGCGAACCGTTAGGTGAGCGAAGTAGGCAGGGGTAGTTCACTTGAAATTGCTGAAATGGTGGGGGGTGTTGAGGAGCCTAATATTGGTTCGAGACCCGCTCACCAACAAGACTAGGCGTTCGGTCGATCAGCACTGATGCGCTCAAAATCGATATCTGCGAATCGAGTCGTATCCTTGATAACTTCGACTGCGATCTCGGTATCAACTTGCAGCTGGTACTCCCATGCTGGCCCACCGATCGAACCTGCCGTCACCTTTTCTCCATCGGCGATTCCCTGCATATCGAGTTCACGGAGATGGTCTTTAAATCGGCGCTGACCGAGTTTGTCAGCATCAATTCGTGAGGCAACACTCTTGTACACACCGTAGATCGGTTTTGCTCGGACAGGAGCATCCCCAGAGAGTTCTAAAGCAGTGAGGGCGGCAAGGGCGAGATGGGCTTGTGTCGTCATTTCTCGCATTGCCTCGACGACGGCTTCCCGTTCTACAAGTGCTTGAGCTTCGCGAGCGTGATCCGCACTAACTCGATCATCACCGTGTTTATCTGCCAATTCACCAGCCTTACGAAGGTATTTGATGGCCTGTCGAGCATCTCCAGTATCCTGTGCCGAGAGCGCAGCGATGAGAGGAATTACGTCGTCGGTTAACACACTACTTCGGAACAAATACTCTCGTTCGGATTGATCAATTTTGACGACAGTTCCATTCAAATCTCCATCGGTGTCGGGTTCGTTGAGTGGGATAAGTTCGGTATCGCGAAACGCCTTCGCTGCGCGCCGGCGGAGAATCTGTTGGAGTTGTGTCGCATCATATGGTGAAAAAAGCACAGAATCATCGTACAGTGAACTCTTCACTTTCGGACTGAGATTATCTCGCCACTGGAGGTCATTACTGATACCGATGATACTGGGGTAGACGTGATCTTCAACGTAGTCCTGGGCTCGGGCTCGGGGAAGACTATAGAGAATCCTGTCGTCATCACCGAGGGTATCGATTTCGTCGAGGACGATGATAATCGTGCCACCAATATCGTTCATTGCCTCGAACATCATGTCCATCACTACATCTGTCGCGTAGCCTGTTGGACGACTGTTGCCGGTGAGTTCTTGGTAGATGCGCGAAGCGGTTTTATATGATGTCGAGAGGTCGTGAGATTCACAGGAGACATATGCTGTCGTAAGATCTAAGTGGTCAGATTCCTCCTCAGCGTGTGCCTGAAGTTCAGAGAGCTTTGCTTTCGCAGCAGCAGTTTTCCCTTGGCCAGCTTTCCCGTGGAGAAACACGTTATTAGCACCGACTCCTCGGGCGGCAGGAGCCAACGACATATGGAGATCCTCCATTTCGTCGGTTCGTTCTGGGAGATCGTTAGGGCGATATTCTTCACGAAGAACTTCTTCCTGTTGAAAGATAGGTGACATATCCGAGAACTCGGTCATACACAGAACCTCTAAGCAAGACATAATAAAACCCCCGTTGCAGGAATGTCCTAAATGTCTTTAATAGGTAGTTCGATGGGAAATAGACTGACCACACCCACACCACTGTTTCAGCAATTCTCGTGTGAAAAAGAGGAAGAAGGTAGATATGGGTTAGGTACACTATACAGAATGAATACACGTAGTTTAGGTTGTATAAAACCCGTTTTGGCTAGAGTAACAACAGCTACTATTATTATAATATAACGTTTTCGTCTAGTAGTAGTAAGTGTAATAGTAGAAGCCTTCTAATGTGATTTTACACTAAACTAGTTATCATATTTTGATCCGTTTATAAGCTAAACTACTTTCAGCATAACCTCTAGAATTTAACCTACTTTCTAACCTTCCCTCTAATCTAGGTGAATTGCTGAAACGGTGGTGGGGGTCTCGAACTTCTTGTCACGAAAGCGCGAACAGATAAATGTACGACAGTAAGTATCAGGAGCTGTAGACGCTTCGGTCGTCACTCATTCGATCGTTCGAGACTACCAAGCTAAGTGTGGGAGTGTCCGACTAAATTATGGAAAGTTTCGCGGCTTGACCCCGAGGCCATTCACAGAGAGAACCGGTTGAGTCCTCGTCACTTGACTCTAGACAGGTGTAATTGATCTTCCGAAGGAACTATGATCTGCTCCCAAAACGAGTATTGATCAGTTATCTTATTTTAAATGATTTTCATACTTTCTTTAATTTTTGGATGTTATTGTCTTTCTAGGCAAATAAATTGCTGAAACAGTGGTGGGTGTCTTGTGTTTCTGTCCGAGATCTTCCCCGTCGACGCCGTTGTTAAATTGCTGAAACAGTGGTGGGTGTGTCCTTCCAGATAATCGTCCGAGCTGTGAGAGCTATGTCAAAATTGAATCAACACCACCGGTTATCGGGACGCTTGAGGACTCCTAACAGAGTTTCGATGACTGGGATCTGTGTTGATTCAACAATAGAAATTAGTGGATCCAGACGAACATTAGAGTATGGGACGAAACAAACTCTTAATCCTTGTTAGCGTGGCGACAATCATTGGTACACTCTACATTCGAGAATCAGACACAAAAGAGGCTGAGAGCGCCGAATAAAAATCGCGAGTACCAGCCCTCATACGTCTATTTTGTTGTAATTGCCTCCAATCTATGGTTTTTGTGGTTGATCCTCTAGCGCTGATGGATCGACCGCCTCTGGGGTATCCCGCCGTCCCACCACCCTTTCACCGCTTCCGGGCTTTTCGACTCCGTAGAGATTTCACCCGTATCTGCACCTCGATTTAACAACTTGTTTTTGCTACTTGTGCTATTTTTCTCTTGAGAGTACTGCTTTTCACTAAATAAATTGGTATTCAATCTCTTATTTGTGTATAGTCTCTGTCTTTGTGAGATTCTATGCAAGATTTATATGGCAGTACTCTCGTAGATATGGTAATTAGTGTCAAGGGGATGTCGGTCTGAATTACGGCTATAGTGAGGGTCGACGCTGGCTCCAAAGAGCCATTGTCGCCCCATCGCAGTAGTTACATAGGGTAGTGCAAATTCTCATCACGCCTTACCCTTGTACCCGGCTTAGGCTCGGCCCTGCTGGACCCAAGCCGTTCCCATCACCGGCTTGTGGTCTGCTTTCTCATGTTCACCACTCCTTGCTGAGAGGGTTTTCAGTCGACTTCGCTGGCAGAGCTAAAACTGGTGAGTTCGTCGATACGAGCTTCGAGATCTTCGATTTCTCGTTGGAGTTCGTCGGTCTCCGGGCTCTCAGCAGCAGCCAGTTGATCTTTGAGGCCCTGGAGGCGGGATTCTTAACGCTCTTGATCGACATCGGCCTTGCGGACGTACTGGCTTTCGTCGATCTTGTAGAGGTCCGACTCCGAGAGGTCGGTGACTTCGAGTGCCTCGTCGACTTTGGAGGTGTCGACGCTGGTGACACGTTCGCGGTCGATACCTTGGTCTTCGAGAAGTTCGAGGACAGTTTGGTCGTCTTTGAGGGTTCGATTGCGTCGACTGGTGCGCTGAACAGAGCCATACTGACCATAGACAGGTTGATCATGGTGGAGGCGGTCGAGGAGAAGCGAGCGAACGTTCTGGCGGAGATCATCGGCATTGCGCTGAACATCCGAGCAGAGCGTATAGAGATTGACCAGCTCAGAGGTTTCCATCGTTTCGAGGTCGGTCGGAGCATAGCGTTCGAGGGCATCGATCAAGAGCAACGAATCCGAGTCAAGAGCAACGAATCCGAGTAGAGTGGGAGGTCGGGTTCCTTACGGGCGGGTTCATGATCTTGGCTTTCGACAGTGAGTGGAGCGTCGACAAGCGAGGAGGGAGTCGGAGTATCGGTGTTTTTCAGCACGCCCTCGCGTTGGTCAATCTCGAAGCGTGGATGTACAGAGAGGATGGTAGCGTAGGGTTCGGCGTCAGCTGGGAGACGATCAAGATCGAAGGCCTGTGGGGAATCAGATATCCGTTGGTAGAGGGTCTCGAATTGCTCACGTTTGAGTGGAATGGTAGTGTCTTGCTCACGGTAGGAGATGAGGAGACGCTGTTCTTGAGAATCTTCGAGGCGGAATGACTTTTCAGACAGCGGGGTACGGAAGGTCGCATTGGGTGGAACCTCGTCTAGCTCGTCGAGAATAGTGTGCCAGGTGACTGAGAATGGCATATGAATACGTTAGCTTCGGGAGGCAAAATGCTAGTGTCGACTATATCCTGTTGTATTCTTGTGTAATATCACCAAACATTATTGTTTCTGGAATGGATACTCCCAGATGCGTTCCGTCTTGTAGGACCGGAGCGTCAGGGGGACCCAACCCACGATAGAGTCGTGACCTACACTCTGGGCTTGTGTAGGTCTCACCGGTTTTGAGGTGTATTTTGTGTGAATCACATAGTGCTTCGACTACGTACCGGATGACAGTAGCGTGATCAGTCATGTACCTTTATGATGAGTTGAGGTCTTACTGAGTGATATGAGGTTGCCACAACTCAGCACTTTGTTTGGCGATCGTCGGGATCAGACCTACTCTGAGTGTCGGAGATGTGGGTTGAGTGTAGAGCCAGACAATGAGATGTGTCCGGCTTGTGATTGTGAGTCAGTCGTTCGCTACGAGTTCGAGTAGCTGAGATCGTTTTGATGTCTCACGCGAGTCCCAACGCATCGAACGCCGCGTCGTCGAACCGAACCATGCGCTCGCCGACCCACACCTCAACGCCAGTCGACTCACGAAGCAACGCCGCCAACACTTCAAGATACCGAGCCGGACGCTCCTCCTGTATCTGGTGAAAGCCACGATCGGCGCGGTCGACGGCCCGATTCGCCACATACACGGCGGCGAACTCACGCTGGATCTTCTCGGATCCACGATACAGATACGACGGCAACCGCTCGACGCTTTCGGCTTTCGGCCCGCGCGGTGCCCCAAGGGCGACCAATACGCGCCCCAGTACCGACGCATCGGCGGCCGGGCGGAGTTCCTCAACGTTGCCGCTGTTCGACAGCGCCACCCGACACCCAACGCCCAACGTTTCGAGATCCGCGCGCAACTGTCGCTCAACGCCGTCGTCGGGCGCGGAAAAACTCGGGACGTATGGATCGGCACTAATTGAGCCGCCAGAATACACGCCCGCGACCAGTCGGTTCAACGCTATGAAGGTCTCGCCGTCGGGATCGGCCGCAAGCCATCCATGCTCGCGAGCGGTCTCAATGCCGCGTACCACGTCGGGCTTCGAGCCATCCTCCCATGATCGAATCCGACCGCGTGGGACCTCCATCCGCGTCGAGACGGCTTGCGAGCCTAGTTGCGTCGTCGCCCACTCCCGTTGGTAGGTCTCGTAATCGGCGACTGCAGCCATCGGATCGGCGTAGCTCGGCGGGTTGTAGGTCGCCGCCAGCTCGTCGACAGTCGGGCATGGGTCCATCGTCTAGGTGGTCTATAGACGGTATCGAATATGAGATTGTCGAATAAACTTATAAGTAGTCTCCGGTGAATATCTAAGGTACCACAAGACGCAACTCGACACGAGAAAACGGCGGTGGAGTGGATGCGAGACCGGTACTCCACTTGCACCATCGTTCTATCTGGTGTTATACGTTGCGGACGTGGAGATAACAAACTATGTTCAAAGAACTATTCAGCGGTACTGACGACGACCGTGGTGTCTCTCCCGTGATTGGGGTCATCCTCATGGTCGCCATAACCGTGATTCTGGCAGCCGTGATCGGCGCGTTCGTGCTCGGTCTCGGCGATCAAGTGTCGACACAAGCACCGCAGGCAAGTATTGGGTTCTCATTCGATGGGAATAATGTGACACTCGCACACGAAGGGGGAGACAACCTCGACAAAAGCACTATTGAAGTCACAATGGGTGGTAAGCTTCTATACGACGATTCTGGCCTCAATAGCACTAACACGGATGATACAGCGCCCGATACTTGGTCAGACACAATATCGACTGGCGATGAACTTACAATTCCAGTAAATGCAACACCCACGAATGGGGAAACGATCCGCGTCGTCTGGAGTAACCCATCGGGTGGCTCCTCGAACACGCTCGCCGAACGGCAGTGGCCTAACTAATCGGCTGTTGTCGGCGGCAGACATTTTATTTGCACCCACAAGCCGAGTAGTGTGAACTATCGTCGACTCGCCGCCATTCTCGCCCTCACTGCCACCCTCACGCTCGCGCGGGTCGCCGCCATGCCGTCGACGGCCATCCCCGTCGGGATCGCTGACACTGGTACGATCTCAATGGGCGAGTCGCAGGCCGACGACGTGGTAGTCTACGTCGACCGTGGCCAGCAGGTCGTCTATTGGGCCGACAGCGAAGACACGTATATCCGCCACCGCGTGGTCGACGAGACTTCGAAAGGCTATGTCACCTAAGGCGATGGCCTGCCACGAACGGACGCCGAATACTGGAACGATACGTCACCGATAAGAACTACGTCGGGACGGTCGTGCTGCGGATCTGAGGTGGGTCGAGGGGCTGACCACTGACTGTCAGCCTCATTTTCAATCGATTGAAAACATCGATTGTCAGCGGTGGCTTTAATTATTTGACTGGTGTTTTATTTGACATCAACGTCGCAGGCGTCCGCACGCGCATACAACCGGCGTGGTAGGGTTGCTAAGTAATCTTGGCCGATTCCCCAACTGGTCGAAATCACACGCCTTTGGATCCCGGTGCAAACCGGCGTGGCGTCGACGGAAACAGCCGTTGGTCTCGTCGACGCCCGATCTGAATCACGCGATACTCCCTTTCAAACCCATGTCCGAATCACAATCGCCACCGACAGCCAGCGGCAGGTCTCGCAGTCGTACCGACGCCCCAGCACTCGGCAGCCGCGAGGACTGGTGATACCAAAATCAACACGGTGATCCGAACGACAGCAACAACGCCGGCGAGCCCGACCGCGTCGACCCGAACAATCCCAACGAGATCGTGGCGTTCAATTTGCTTCGAGAGACGACGACGATCCTCTGTGGGACCACGCTCGACGATGACCCTGACGACGATCCGCATTCGATCCCCACCGAGAACAGGCCGATCGAACTCACCGATCCGGCGATCCGGCTGGGCAACCACGCCCTTGATTCAAATCTCCCCGGTGAGTTAGGTACCGAACGCCACCGCAAGCGATTCAACCCTGAAACCGGGTATATCACCGGCGGCGAGACCACCCACGTCGACATTGAGAAACGCCCGCTGCCGCAACTCATGGAGCTCGTCGAAGAGTGGGTCCGTGGTGTCGCCGCCCGCAAACACAGTGGGATTCGAGAATCAGACATTCAGGAAGTGCTCGATCTCGCCCGTAGATTGAAAAAGAACCAACACAACAACAGCAAAGACGACCTCGATATCGTGTCGAAGGTTCGATTCAATAAGGAAGAATGTTATAGCTACAAAAAACAACCATGCGTAGATGTATTCGTGGGTGAGTCGACGACTGCGGGGGGCATACGAGCAGGTGCTCCGTCGAGAAATTGGCGAGGGGCCAACCCACGTCGGCATTATCCAGGATGGCAACCGGCGATATGCCCGCAAACAAGGTGCCGAAACGCCGGAGGGCCACCGAGCGGGTGCCAGTACTTCCGAACAGGTCCTCAACTGGTGTGAAGAGCTCGATATCTCGGAGCTGACGCTGTATGCCTTTTCGACAGAGAATTTCGATCGGCCACCCAAAGAGCGCGAACCGCTGTTCGATATCATCGAATCGAAACTGTACGAGCTCGCCGACAGCCAGCGAGTACACGATGCTGAGGTCTGTATTCGGGCTCTCGGTGAGATCCAACGGCTTCCTGAGCGAGTCCAGGCGGCGATCAAGTATGCCGAAACCGAAACGGAGGAGTACAGCAGCTTCCGGCTCAATGTCGCCTTAGCATATGGCGGCCGGAACGAACTGCTGCGTGCGGCCCGCGATGTGACTGCTGCCGTTGAGGCGGGCGAGTTCGCCCCTGAAGGAATCGACGTCGAGACGGTTGAATCCCATCTATACCGTCAGCCGATTCGGGACGTCGATCTTATTATTCGGACCGGCGGCGACGAGCGGACCTCGAATTTCTTGCCGTGGCACGCCAATGGCAACGAGGCTGCCGTGTATTTTTGTGCGTCCTACTGGCCGGAGTTCTCGAAAGTCGATTTCCTCCGTGGAATTCGCACCTACGAAGCCCGCGAAGAGTCCTGGCAGCGGACCAGAATCGAACGTGCGGTTACGCTCATCCAGACGCTTGGTGACGTCGAACTCGGCGAGTCTCAGGGAATCGGGCGTCGACTTCGCGAGCAGTTGCCTGATCGGGGGATGGAAAAAGTCACCGACGAACTCCCCACTCAGCGCTCTGTGGCGTCCAAAGAGCTCACCGAGACGGATCACACACGAACAGAGCCTGCGGATTAATCGACACATAAGTTACTATCCGTTGGCATTTAAATTGTCATTCACGCTGAGGCTTGTTCTTTGATTCCCTGTCAGTCAGTGTCGAAACACTTTCATCTGAGATATTCTCTATAATAAGTAACAGACTAAATTCGTATGACACGCTCTCCAATTATTAACTGTGTGAACTTGAGTCGGTCCTACGGACGGGGTGGTAGTCGAAATCGGTGGTTCGGGAGTGACAATACTGAAACGCCAACTGTTACTGCTCTCTCGAATGTCGATCTCCAGATCGAACGCGGCGAGATCATCGGTTGTGCAGGACCGAGTGGAAGTGGAAAATCAACACTGCTGCATCTGTTGGCTGGTCTCGATACGCCGACCACGGGGTCAGTATCGTTCGACGGGACTGATTTGAGTTCACTTTCCGATCGGGCCCGAACCCGCCATCGACTCGACCACGTTGGGATCGTGTTTCAGCATTTTCATCTTCTCGAATCACTATCTGCACGTGCCAACGTAGCCCTCCCGCTTGTTGAGCTTGGTCGACCGAAAGGCGAACGTCGCAAACGGGCGACTGAACTCTTGGAGGCGATGGGGCTGGGCGACCGGGTAACGCACCGCCCGACACAACTCAGTGGTGGCGAACAACAGCGCGTTGCGATTGCACGGGCGCTAGTCACTGAACCCGATCTCGTCATCGCGGACGAACCAACCGGTGAACTCGATACCGAAACCGGCGAGCATGTGTTGAAACGATTCCGTGAGGTCGCAACCGAACTCGATGCCGCCGTCGTGATTGCCTCACACGACGAGCCAACGTTGGCGATTGCTGATCGACTCGTTCGGATGCGCGATGGCCGGATCGAAGACATCGAGGTACTGTCTGGGTCCGATGGACCACACGACGATAGCCCAGCCCAGCAGTCCGCACAGACGAACCAGGGGCGATGACAACATGGGTTTGGCCAGCTTCTTCCAGCGAGTCTTCGGGCTCCTTCAAGTTAGTTTCCGTCGCACGTACGTGCGCGCGACACAGACGGCACCCGGGAGGACGTGGCTGAGCGTTGGAGGCGTTGCCCTTGCGGTCGGCCTGATGGTTGTCGTCACGGGCATTGGTGTCGGCATCGCAACCCAGTCGACGGTCTACAGTGAAAACGTCGATTATTGGATTACACCCGAGACGGATGGTGGCTCTTCTGCACTCGTCGATGCTGATAGCCCACAGTTCGGATCGGTCCATCCGACGGCTGCCGATCTCACTGCGACAGACTCGATCGAGTATGCCTCGCCAGTGTTACAACAGCCGATCCGTCTCCAAACAGACCGTGGGGGTGGCGAATACGTCTTGGCGGTTGGAATCGTCGGGCACCCACAGTTCACTGAGATCGCCGACACAACGACAGCGGGACTAACTCCTGGAGATCCGTACTATCTGAACGGAACTTGGACCGGCGAAGTCGTGCTTTCGGCGGGCGCCGCAGAGCTGTTGTCGGCGAGCGAAGGCGAGAGAGTGACTGTGACACGGCCACAGGCAGGCTCTGAGCGAAACTTTTCGGTGGCTACGGTCGACCCTGGAACCCAGTCAGGCAGCCAGTTTCCCATCGCCGTGATGCAGTTGAGTGAACTGCAAGCGATTACCGGCGGTGACGTGAACGACGAGGCCGGACAGATCGTCGTGAGTTCGACCGATCCAAACGTCGAGTCGATGTTGGGCGATATCTACCCGCGTTCCGATGTCTCAACCCGAGCAGGATTGAATGCACAAGCGGTCTTCGATGAGCAACTCCCATTGGCACTGTCGGTGACCGCAGCAATCATCGCGATTGTCATCGGGACGCTATTTGTGATGACGACGACCGGGTTGTCGGTAGCCGCCGACCGGGGGAAACTCGCTACGCTTGCGGCGATCGGTGTCTCTCGGCGGACCCGATTTGGGCTGTTGGCCAGTGAAACGCTCACGATTACGGCCGTCGGTGGGCTCGTTGGAGTCCTGTTGGGTCTGGGTGGGATTCGACTTACCAACATCGTCGCCCAACAGACGTTTACGAGTGGTGAGGTTGCATCGACTGAACCGTTCGTGATCGCCTTTGGGTTCGTGATTTCTGGTGTGATCGGCCTGCTTGCGTTGCCGTATCTGGCCGTGTTGCTGTCTCGTGTCGGCCGGGCAAAGGAGGTGGGTCGATGAGCCCCTTGCGGTGGGCTCGACGGGCTCGTGGGACGGTAGGCATTGTCTTCGCACAGCTCACCCGCAATCGGTTACGGACCACGTTTGCGATTATCGGGATCGTATTGGCAGTGTTATCGACGACGCTACTTGCGGGGGTTGGCGCAGGCGTCTTCGAAACGGGGCAAACACAGCTGGATGCTGCCGACCGTGATCTGTGGGTGAGTAGTGGCCCGGTTGGGATTTCAGCATCGAGTGGTGGCTTCGAAAACACGCTGTACGATTCCCATACCGTCGAAGCAGAGATGGAGCAAATCGAGGGGGTGAGGGGAGCGGTACCGCTTGGGTTCCAAACCGTGTATGTGAGTCGATCGGGCGATGACTTTTCGACACTCATCGGATCCGGAGTCACAAGCGGTGGTGCAGTACCCGTCTCAGAAGGTGAGACACTGCCACGCTCTGATAGCCACTACAATGGAGGGAGCTACAACGGGTCGATGACACATCAGGTGGTTATTGATTCACAAACAGCCGAGCAGTTCGATGTCGGGGTCGGTGATACGCTCTATATTGGTGGGACGCTGTCGAGTGCTCGGGCAAACGAGTTCACCGTCGTCGGGGTCTCTGATCGGTTTTCGAGATTTCTTGGCACGTCTACGGTGACGATTCCGCTCAGTGAGTTACAGACTATCACAGGGGCGACGAGCACTGATGCAGCGACGTTTATTACGATTTCAACTGAGGACGGTGCCGATACTGCAGCTGTCCAACAGCGCATTCAGGCCGCATATCCGGAGTTTACGGTTCGGAACAACCAAGAGCAGTTAGAGGCCGTATTGCAGAACCAAGCACTCGTGTTGGCCGGTGGGGTGACGTTGGTTGTCCTTGCGTTTATTGCCGGGTTGGCACTGACGACGAACCTGTTGGGGCTTGTTGTCTACCAACAGCGAGAGACACTGGCTGCGTTGCAAGCCACTGGGATGTCACAGTCGACGCTCGTCGGACTAATCGCTGGTCAAGGACTGGTGTTGGGCGTCGCTGGTGGGATTCTTGGGGTCGGGCTAACACCGCCACTGGCCGAGGTGCTGAATCGTGTTGCTGAAGCACTCGTCGGGTTCGATGGCCTCGTGCAGGTTCCGACTGAAATGCTGTTCGTTGGCTTTGGGATTGCGACCGTCGTTGGGACCGTCTCGGCTTCGGTAGTGGCATGGCGGATCTCGCGGCTTGATACGCTCGAAGCATTAGGATAATCAATGTCGTCGATGCTGTGTGGAGATGAATTATTCTTTTGAATCCAAATAATTCCGCACTTCTCTAAGGTATTTACTGAATAATTGAAGATCATGCTGAAGAAAATTGTATATATCTTGGTTATTTATATCGTCGCCATATTTGTGTGAGAGTATGTTTCGAAACCCGGCTGCCTCACTCATTCGATGACTAACCTGTTCACTGAGAACTCCACATTCAGAGAGTGTGTGAAATACGGCCGCATTAGTACTAGGGACTGCTCTGTCTTCTGCTCGTAGGATCATAGATCCGATATCGATACTGGCTTCGATACTCGTTTGAAACTCACGTTCGACAGTGTTTCGTTGGCGACGATTGTTCTGATATAGTTCAAACGAGGTGGCATCCCGTGTTTCTGCGAGGATAGTAAGTGACTCTCGGATGTATTCTGCCTTTTCCAAAATGCGTGCCTCTGTGTGTGAATCCATCCTATACTATCCGTTCAATATCTGTGAGTACATCGTCAAACTCAGCCATTCGATCTGTATGAGTCTGCTGATTATGTAAGTCCTCATCAATGGGTGGGAGTGATTTTTCGGAGCCATAGAGAACTATCCCCTCTTGATATATTTTGCGCCGTAATGACTGTGGTGCCCGTGTTAGTGGCGTTATGTCCACAGCGTTGGTTCCAAGGCGTACACTAAGACGTTCGATGAGTGCTAATCGGGCTCGTGTCCTCTCAACCGACGAGAGCGTTTCGTCGAAGACCACTGCAAGGTCGATGTCACTGTGTTCAGTTGCCTCTCCTCGCGCATATGAGCCGTATAAGACTGCAACAGAGACTGGAGTGTCGACGAGTACGGACTCTATGGTCTCTGTGTCTACTGATAGCTCACTCACCTCAGAGACATCATCCATATTAATTCATTGTTAGACTGCAAGCGACTTAATTGTCACTCTTGGCTTGGTTGCCTTGGTGCAGGTCCCGACATACAATTCTGGATCAAAAACAGACGAACTCTGGTCATCAACTTGCTCATCACGTGGGTGTGCGACTGTGCTTTAGCCACCAGACGCTTGTTGCGAGTGCGCCTGCAACGAGCGCTGGCCAGCGGTCACTAGAGAGAAATAATTCGGGCATCGCAAAGCTGTAAGCCGTGATCGGCCAGAGCATTGGTGACATATTGCCTGATGTGGTGATGAGAAGTGCGTCCAAAAAGAGATGCGAGCCTGCGCCAACGGCGAGCAGTGCGAAGACACGCTTGCGGTACTCGTGGGGAACGAGAACCGTTCCAATTAGCACCGAGACGACCGAGCCGCCGATAGTGTGGAGCCCGAACCAATCAAACGGGACACCAAGGAGCTGCTCGATTTGATAGCTCGGGACGACAAGTTTGATTTTGGTTAAATCTGGGATGAATGTGCCCATCATGGCAATGGTGACCCAAGGCGGGGTGAGCCACTCATAGTTGAATGCAAGCGCAGTTGCGATGATGTAGCCGACGAGGGCGTGGGTGAGCAAATCTGGCATTCAATTGTCCCCTGGTGTGAACGACAGTGTTTGGCGGTCGACAGTCCAGTGACGGAGGAACCGCCCCAGTGTCCAGAGTCCGGCGAGGAACGAGACGAGATACATATAGTAGGACTCCCACGGCTGGCGAACTGTGGTATCGGTAACGCTGACTATGTTATTCGGCTCCAATATGCCGTATATCGTTATTTCAGCGCCTGGACTGATACTGTCTGCATTGTCGACTGACTGCAGCGTAAGTGTGATCGGTATACTGCCATCGGGTATAACCTCGACCACGATAGGATCTGTACTGACTACTGTCCCACTAGTTTTGATTTGTTCGCCGATGTAGGCATCGTAGTCGACGGCAAAGTCATCTTCATCGGGGAACGCATTCCGATCCGGATCAGTTCCGAGTGTCCCAGCCCACAGGAGCAGGAAACAGAGTGTGCCTGCCAAGAAAATGAGGACTAAGAGTCTGGTCGATCTCGTTTCGATCATTAGATACAGTCGACGAAGGGCGGTCAATCAAGTATTCCGGTCGTCGCCCGCTCGGTACCGTGGTCTGAGTATCTGTTCTCGATTTTCGACTAACTATACACAATCATATACATGAGTATCACGTTTAATTAGTCATTCAAAGGGGAAGTTATATTAAACATTCTCAGTAAGTAACCTGTAATAGCTATTGGTTGGATAATGAACCAGCAAAACGTAGTCGACTGTGATGATTCATCCACTAATTCTTACGAAGCCGTCAGTGGCTGATTCAATACCCCATGTCGACACAAACACACCACAAGTCCCAGTCTCCGCGAACGAACGGCTCCACGAGCGACAGGCAACTCCCTGCCGACGAGCTGTTGGTTGGTTCGGATAGCCAACAGCCGCCTGTGTTGTCGGTAGTCATGCCGACGCTCAATGAAGAAGCGGGAATCACCGAATGTATTGACCGAATCAAGACTGCCATAGAAGAGTTACAGCTGCCGACCGAAATCATTGTGAGTGACTCCTCGACTGATCGGACCCCTGAAATCGCTCGTGAGATGGGCGCTACTGTCGTCCACCCCGACCAGAAGGGGTATGGGTATGCCTACCGGTTTGCGTTTGAACAAACGCGTGGAGAGTATATTGTGATGGGCGATGCCGATACGACCTATGACTTCGAGCAAATTCCGCGGCTCTTGGAGGCGTTGCGTGACCAGGATGGGGATATGGTCATGGGCAGTCGACTTGACGGCGAAATCAAGCCTGGTGCGATGCCAGCATTGCATCAGTACCTCGGGAATCCAGCCCTGACAGCGTTTTTGAATTTGTTTTATGATGCCGGTGTCTCGGATTCTCATTCGGGTTTTCGAATCTTTACGCGGGAGGCCTACGAACGGATGGATCTCCAGACCGATGGGATGGAGTTTGCCTCCGAGATGATCATGGATGCCGGGGCGCGTGATCTGGAGATCGTCGAGGTGCCGATCGTCTACCACGAGCGGGAGGGTGAGGCCAATCTGGAGTCATTCAGAGACGGCTGGCGGCACGTGCGATTTATGTTGTTGAATGCGCCGGGCTATCTGTTTTCGGCACCCGGAATTGGACTTGGGATATTTGGATTCGTTGTAATGGGAATCGCCTATACAGGGGTTAGTCTGGGTGGGATCACACTAGGCACTCACTCGATGATCGCTGGGAGTTTGTTGACTATTGTGGGTTATCAGATCTTCACGCTCGGTCTGTTTTCGACTGTTGGTAGTGATCCGATCCGTCGAGTCGACGACCCGGTGACGAACGTCCTGGAAGGCCGTCTCACGCTCGAACGTGGGGCGTTGCTCGGAACTGGGCTGTTGGTCGGTGGGGGGCTGTATGCGGCCTCGCTCGTTGCGACGTGGGTTGGAACTGGATTCGCCGCGCTACCGTTTACCCTCGCGTCTTTGGTGGCGTTTACAGCGATTGTGTTGGGTCTCCAGACGATATTTTATGCATTCTTCCTGAGCGAGATTGCCGACGCGCGACCGTCATAATTGCTGGTAATACGATTTCTTCATTTAGCCTTCCTCTCGTTTGTTTGTCAGGTGATCCACCATCATTCGTCAATCTACTGTTGAGCGTTCTCTATCTTCCTCATACGATTTATTATTGTTCGACAAGTGGTTTCACGCGGATTTCTCCGAAGCCGTATCGAGAGTGTGAACCAACTCTCACGAGGCCATTCTTGGCAGTTTCAACCGGCCGGTCTCCAACATATTTTACGACCTGACCGTGGTCGACAGTCTGGAGTCGATATACTTCGCGCTGTTCGAGGATCTTCTCCTCGCGGACTCGTACGTCATCGCGATTTTCGGCCCACCACCACGGAATTGATCTATCGTTCGTTTCAGGGTACTCAGATTCCAAGACGAACGGGGTCACGATATCGATGAGGTACGTCTCTCTGTCTTTGAGCTGTGAGTAGTCCAGTTGGTCAAGGTCGACCATTTGTGTGTCCTTCAACTCGACCTCACCGTAGCCATAGTTGCGCTTGCCACCGAACTGAAGACCTCCCAGCACCTCTTCGCCGAGCGGGAGCACCGCCGGGTCATCGGTATGGAGGTAGGCATGGACGTACCATTTTGTCGTTTGTTTTTCTTTCCGGCGGTCTTCTTTCCGGCCCATGATTGTTTCGTGACAAAGCGTCGGATGGCCACCGTGGATACGGAGGTCGTGTGTGTTCAATGCGTCACGGGCGCGAGTGTCCAGTAACCACGGCTGTATCGCCTCTCGCTGAACGAATAGATCACCGTAGGTCTCAACGGGAGGCAAGCTCCCTCCGAGACACGGATGAACGCCTGACTGACTGTGTTCTTCTGGGAACGTTCCAAACTGACCAGGAACGAACACGCCATGACTGGCTGATAGGGCTGTGTGGGTCTCAGGATCGAGGTGCTGGCCAAGGGCGTGTAGGATGGCGTTCCCCGACACGTAGTATGGATGTCCAATGTAGTCCATCCGAAATTCCCAGAGAACTTGCTGAATCAGCGTCATCGGTCGGGCCTCCACCCGGCAAACTCCTCGATATACTGGAGTGCGGTGCTCCACGACTGGATACGCCGTAAGTTGGCATCGAGCTTCCTGTCGTACTTGTTGCTGGCTGTATCGAGTGGGTGTGCTGTCAGTCGGTTCCATGTCGAGGCCCACGACCGCCATGGTCGACTGCCGAGTCGTGCCGATGGACGCCCGTTGTCGTCGACATCGATACGGAGCGCGAACCGATCACCACTGAAGATGGTTCTGAACGGCACAATATCATCTGCTGGATCAACGATCAGCCGTAGGTTGCCGAATTCGTTGTCGGCACGGTAGTTGTCCAACAAGGCGGCCACAAGGACTGTATGGTACTTCAGGCTCGTATATGGATGATACACCGATTCATTGAATGCGGCGGCAACGTCGGAATCTAACCATCGTCCGTGAGCCATCTGTGGGTCATCAGTAGCGATTAATTCGCTGACCTCGCCCTCGATAGTCGAACGCGAAAACTTCCGAGGATCGTAGGCCGTCTCGCCAGTAATCAGCGAGAGTCGGTAGTGATCGTCGTGGGTCGGAACGGTCTGTTTTTGCTCCTGTTGTGGTCGGGAGAGAGCCGCTGCATCACCGTCAGCACCTTTGGGGACCGACTGATTTACACGGACGCCTGCGAGCTCCTCATGGGCGTTGTTGTGACTTTCTCCAGTGAACTTGTGAGCGTCATGCCGGAAGACCGCCAGCATCACGCCACTCATGGACCTTCCTCAACTCGCTTGGTGAGTTCGGATTTGAACTTCCCCAAGTGCTCTTCTCGCAACTCTTCGTCCTTGTCGTCCATCTTGTTAGTGTTGTCCTTACCTCGGTTGAACACACGTCGTAGTTCGGAGTCTTCGTAGAGTGGATTCAGGAGCGTACAGTCGACGATCCCACCGCCGAAGTTGCGCGCCCCACCAAGTTGGTGCATAAAGTCGGTTTGGTGGAGATCAAGGAAATCAATCGCTTCGGCAAGCAGGGCAATGAACTCTGATTTGGGTTCTCGGAACGAGAGATGCCACGCTCCGTCAAGATTCGCTACCGCGTCTACCTCTGTGTTCCGCAGTGGTTCACGATTATCTTCCTGATTTCGAGAGACTACGTTGCGATTCAGACGGCGGTAATGTCCTTCTGCCTGCCCGCGTGTGTAGTCGACGCTGGAACGGACAGGAGAGAACTTGATTGGTCGACGCATCACTTTGCCGGGTTGGTTGCCAAAGCCGCCGAAGAGGTCGTGAATTACACAGCCGTCTTTGTCGTTGTCTTCGAGGCAGTCGCCCTTCGGGTGATAGCCAGTGTCTAGATCGCGGGCGTACACATCCTCTTTACGAAAGTTCGCGTTTGGCTCTCCGGGGTGACAAGCGGTACTGCCACGCTCTTGGACGACCTTCTCCATCCCGTGACGAAGCCAGCCCGAAAGACTAAACGCTGGGATGATACCACTAATCTGGTTTTGTGGATGATTATCCTCGTAGTTCCCATTTGAGGCGTGGTGTCTATCAGTCATGATGCTGTCTCCGACGATCAAGAGATCTGTCTTGATCCGAACGAATACGTCGTTGGGGATGTCTTCGATCATCGGAGTTGAGTACAGCAGTTGTTCACCGCCAGCTCACGTGGTTTGAACAATCGGAAAGTGATACTGCCGACCGCAGACATTGTTTGTATCAGCGGTCGACATCCCGTTATTGAGAGGAGCTGTTGGGCTGAGATACATTTTGTATCATGTTGTGTCGACTCTTCCTTTCGAGTGTTCAGAGAGCCTTGACAATCGTGGGTTTCAATTCGTTCTGGGAGCCCAACCACACCACAGTCTGGACATTTTAATAATTGTGTTTCCGATTCGTCACGGCTGTCAAAGGAACGTTCAAGTTCCTCGGTAATCGCTTGTAACATGGTTCTTGCTACTCCGAGAACCACGAGGCCGGTGTTGGCCCACCGGTCGATTTTACGACGATGCCTCGGGGTTCTCAAGAGTACGTACTATCTGCATTAGTTTATAGGTTTGCATATGGGCAAACATTTGCTTATGTGTGAACTATTGCGTGCGGACGAATCGCAGTACTCATTCAACCGAAAACCGATATGACAATTACCATGGCACGCACACGTGCACTCCTCACCGAACGTGACCGTGAATTGATTACCAATGAAGACGGTGAGAACCGACGTTATCAAGCGATTTCGGAGGTGCGCTCGCGGATTCGGGACAATCTTCAAGAAGATGTAGAGATTCTCAAAGAACACCATCCGGATTTGCTTGATGAACTGCGCGAAGTTGTCTGTGAATAACCCCTGATTATGAGGAGAAAATCTCTCGTACAGATCGAATTGTGTAATTTGAAACCACATTGTTTTTGACTATTCCCATGAAGTCTAAAGTATGCAAAACCAACGTATACTCGTTACTGGCGGTACTGGGTTTATTGGTTCCAATCTGGCGAACCACCTTGCAGAGGATAACGATGTCGTCGTCGTCGACGACTGCTATCTCGGAACTGAGGACAATCTCGTCGACGAAATCGAGTTCGTGAAAGCGAGTGTCGTCGACTCGGAACTGCCAACTGACGTTGATGTGGTGTTTCATCTGGCCGCACTGTCATCGTATGCCATGCACGAAGACGATCCACAGACAGGTGCGCGTGTGAATGTGGAGGGGTTCGTCAATGTCGTCGAACAGGCACGCAACGATGGTTGTGAGACCATCGTGTATGCCTCTACGTCTTCAATCTACGGTGACCAGACCGACCCCTCGCCCGAATCAATGGATGTGGCAGTGAACACAGGGTATGAAGCCTCGAAACTGGCACGAGAGCGGTACGCGGAGTATTTCTCGAATCACTACGAGATGACGATGGCCGGGATGCGGTTCTTTTCGGTGTACCAGGGCTACGGTGGCTCGGAGGAACACAAGGGCGAGTACGCCAACGTGATCGCCCAGTTCGCCGAGGATATGGCCAACGGTGAGTCACCGGTTCTGTATGGAGATGGAACCCAGACACGGGACTTTACGCACGTCGACGATATCGTTCGGGGATTAGTGTTGGCTGGTGAGCAGCAGCTCGATGGTGTGTACAATCTCGGAACGAGTGAGGCATACGATTTCAATACGGTTGTCGAGATGTTGAACGACGAGCTCGGGACCGACATTGAGGCAGAGTACATCGAGAATCCGATTCCAGACTCAGTATATGTGCATGATACCTGTGCGGACTACTCAAAAATGGAGGCTGATACTGGGTGGGAACCACAGATTAGTTTCGAAGAAGGGATCGAGCGGGTCTGTCGACAGTATGTGTCGGTACTTGAGTCATCACAATAGAATATATTGGTTGAACAGGGCAAGATCGAAGTTTCCGAGCGTCTGAAAATATTCGTCTACAGGTGCCCCTTGAGATATCCAAATATGATCAAATATATAAAAGTATTTGTGCCATTTTCGCAAGAAATATATCCGTGCTTAGATGACTACCATACTGTGCAAATTAAAAAGATATATTATACATTCTATGATATGTCCATTATGAATCGGTAGGAACGAGTCTCTACTATTAAATTCATTAAAATGCTTAAATACTTGTATACTCTCTATCGGCGACTCACTACTGGTGGGTCAACCGAAGAACAAGCCATCCAAAGTGGCATCTGGATGGTCGGTATCAACGTCGGCGATAGAGTTCTTCAGATTCTCAAAATCATCATTCTTGCTAGATTACTATCGCCAAAAGCGTTCGGGTTACTCGGTATCGCACTCCTAGCAATTGCATCTTTACGGCAGTTCTCAGAACTAGGATTCAACCAAGCACTAATTCAGAACGAGAAAGAGAATGTTGACGCTCTTCTTAACACTGCATGGGTGATAAAAATCGCTCGTGGGCTAATCGTTGCAGCTATCGCTGTCGTTGCAGCACCTACACTTGCAAACCTCTTTGGCGAACCGGAAGCTGCGCCACTCATCCGCTACATTGGTTTTACCCCACTAATCCTTGGGCTACAGAATCCTGCTGTGATATATTTCCAAAAGAATCTCAATTTTCATCGTGAGTTCGTGTATCTGGTTGGCGGTCGGTTGGTAGATCTGGTTGTTGCGGTGGTGATAGCTCTTTTCTACGGGGACGTTTGGGCCCTCGCTGCCGGGCTCATTGCAATGAACATAATCAAATTTCTTTTATCATATATTATCCATGAATATCGGCCCAGTGTCGAGTTTGAACTTAAACACGGAAAAGAGATGTTCGGCTTTGGAAAGTGGATTTTCGCATCCGCAATTCTTGTATTTCTTTACAGCCAGGGCGATGACGTGTTCGTCGGCTGGTACTTTACTGCCGCGTCGCTCGGATTCTATCAGATTGCGTACCGATTCTCAAACGCTCCCGCTACAGAGGTCACACACATAATTTCACGCGTCGCATTTCCCGCGTTCTCGCAGGTGCAAAATGACATACAACGCCTTCGCCAAGGGTACTTCCGAGCCGTCCAACTATCGACAATGGTTGCATTCCCAATGTCCGTAGGAATTGCCGTAGTAGCACCGCAATTTGTCCACGTCGCACTCGGAGATCAGTGGGATCCAGTCGTTCCCCTTATGCAAGTGCTGGCCATATGGGGCGGCTTGCGAGCATTCGGCGCAAATGTTGGCCCCGTTTTCAAATCCGTCGGTAAACCAGATATAGAAGTGAAAATTCAGGCCTTGAAAGTATTAGTAATAATTATTACAATATTCCCTGCTGCAGAAAATCTTGGTGTCGTCGGTGTCGCAGCTACTATCGTTGGTAGCTCATTCATCACCCTACCAGTAGCTCTCTACTTTGTCTTATCGATTATTGAGGCAGAAGCAATGGAACTACTTAGGCTCGTATTTTATCCGCTCACCGGCAGTTTTGGGATGGGTGCAATCGTTTTCGCCGTCGATATGTATTTGTTCAATACGTTTGGACTTCTCCAGCTCATTGTGCTTATTGCCCTTGGTGGTATCGTTTACACATTACTAATGCTCGCCATCGAAAGTAAAACAAGCTGTGAGTTCTCTGAATTGTATATACTGTTTCGCCAAACAATTTAATGGCTAATTAAACGAATATATTCCGCTGCTATCTCTGCGTTTTCGCGTGCTTTCTGTTGTACCTCGGGGAGGTTCTCGTCTATCTGATTTTTTATATATTTACTGTCTTCCATGGATTTATTTGCAAGCTCAAGCAGTGAAGCGTGATTTAGCCCGTCGATGCTGACGACGTAGTCTTCAAGTCCGAACTGTGACATCAATCCAGACGTTTTGAATTGATATTCGATTGCGGCAAATGGTGTCCCCGCGAGAATCGAGAGGATACACGAATGCATTCGTGTCCCAATGTGGAGATCAACCTGACCGTAGAGTGTAACAAGTTGTTGTGGAGTCAGTTCCTCGGAGATAATCGTGACTCGGTCTTGATATTCTTCGTCGAGATAATCAATAATATTCGCTGCAGCAACGCGGTCATCAGTGTGATATCCCGACAGTCCTGTGCAAGTAGAAAGGAACGCTATCTCGGCGTTCTCATCTTCAATTAAGCTCGCCGCCGTATTTGCGACTGCCTTGAAATACTGCTCTTGTCCATCTGCTGCATTGAAATGAGACCAGTTTCTTGCGGATATCGTGACGAGTGGCCCATCGGACGGTTCGGGGAGTGACGGAGTGCTGTTTGTCATTCTTTCTACACGACTTTTGCCGGATTCAAGTGGCATTGCCCACGCTGCATCAACACCGACGTGAACAGGCGTCGCCACCCCTAAGTCATCTAAGTGTTCCTTGGACAGTTCATCGCGTGTAATGATAACCTCAGATTGATTTAGTGCGTGTCGCACCATCGTCCGGTATGGTTTTGGAAAAGGTCCGAGCGACTGCCCATATACGACAAGCGGTTTTCCAAGAAGCTTCGCAAGGTACCACTCAATGTGAACACCAAGCTTGTCAGGATAATAGTCTCCGGTGATAAACTGACCACCTGTCGAAACAATAACATCTGCCTCTCGGTAAGGCTGTAGTTCAAGCTTATCCGACACAAAATCGCTGAACGGTAGCTTTGTACCCACATATTCCTGCAGAGTTGTGTCAATTAGTGAGAAAGCTGTCGCTCCGGTTTTCAGAAAATTGGAAGGCTCAAATGGGACAATATGCTGGGCAACTGCGTCCACATCGTGAATCAGTTCAGCAGCGTCGGGGAACTTTGTCTTCACAGTTATATCTGCGTCTGGAAATCGTTCTTTAAATACAGCGAGTTCTCCCTCAAGAATCGCTGCGTCACCCCGATTTGATGCCGAATAGTAGTCTGTGATGAGTATATTATTAATAGTCATTTTGGTAGTATACAAGCCCTTAGGCACGTACTTTAGCGTTCTTGTTTCAATTTTTACCACCGGTTATGCCTATAACCAATGGATAGCTGTTTTAATGTTATAATACCTGTATTCGGTATAACAAATTAGTTAAGTTACTACAAGTAAATAGATTAAATCATGACTAAATGTGTTCTTCTTACGATAGATTCCTTACGGTATGATGTCTGCACAAAAGAAAACTTACCAGATTCATTTGAAACATTTGCTGATGATTTCGTTGAATATTCTAGTGCATATTCTCATGGGGTTGCAACACCGTTTGCATTTCCTGGTCTGATAGCGGCTGCCCACCCTATCGGCAATGGAAACCTCCCTGAGGAACAGCCGCATCTCCCTGAACTTATCCCAGGCAAATCAATAGCCTTCACCAACAACGGACACCTTTCCGAAAAGCGTGGTTATTCTCGTGGGTTTGATGAGTTTTACGCTAAACTACCGAGTGGTGAAGTCAAGAGTTCGATCATTGAGAGGCTGAAAGATATTAAGTGGCTCCGAGAGTCCGAGACGGTGCGTATGTTGTACCAGTATCTTTCAACTATAGGAAACAGCGAAGAACTTCCTGTCCCTTATACACCCAGCTCAGACGTGACTGATTTCCTATTGGAGAAGTTACGAGACTCTAACCCGGATTTTTTGTGGGGGCACTATATGGACCCACATACTCCGTATCATCCAGATTACGCGACCGAAGGAGTCTCGAATTTGCCAAGTTCCTCTGAGTTGGTAGATTTAGATAATCGGATTGTCTCAGCCTCATGTGGTGCAGAAGATCTCAGTAAAGAAGAATTGGACTTCTCGTTTAAATTGTACCAACAGAATATCCAATACATGGATGAGCATCTCGGCCGGCTACTGAAATCGCTTCGTGACCAGCCGTGGTATGACGATGCTCTGATAATAGTCACATCTGACCACGGAGATCTCTTCGGTGAAAATGGTCTTCTATTTCATCAGTGGAACTACGACCCGCACGAAGAACTTGTCCACGTACCGTTGTGGGTAAAGTATCCAGATAACATGAATGGGGGAACGTCTGTCGACTACAATGTCAGCCACAGTGATATTGCTCAGACAATTGCCACCATCTTTGAATCGACAGATAAAATAGATAATTCCTATGTTGAGGACCTCCGCTCGGGGTCGAAAAGACACATAGTGAGTCTATCGAACAGTTCTAAACGACTAATTGAGACGAACGGGCACAAAATCCTTCGTCGAGACGGGTCGACCGAAACTGAAGGGGACGTGTCCGACCGGGGTAACGAAAGACTACAAAAGATCGAATTTCCGAATATAATGACCTCGACTGGAGTAGTTCTAGGGGCCGAAGACGATGAAAAGTACGTTGACTCTAACTCAGGTGAAGACGAAGAGTTGAACGAACAGTTGCGAGCACTCGGATATCGCTAATTTCCGGCCCCGAAAGCAATTTCGTGCCGAATCTTCAAGAATCGAGAATTTTCGGAACTTTCAATCTGCTACTTGGTGAAATACACTTTCTAGTTTGTCGACAGCGATGCGAATGTCAAACTCCGTCTCGATAGTCTCTCGTGCGTTTTCAGCGATTTTATTCCGACGTGATGGGTTATCGATCAAATCAGCGATAGCCTCTGCAACTGCTTTAGAATCATTCGGCTCGACGAGGATGCCGTCATATCCATCTGTAATGAGTTCCGGAATAGCAGAAACAGTTGTTGAGACACACGCGGTTTCTGACGCCATCGCTTCTTTGAGAACGACCGGCATAGCGTCCCGATCACCATTCTCGGTGATTACGCAGGGTAGTACGAACAGGGCAGCCTCCTGAAATTCCTGTACAAGCCGTTCATCAGAAACGTTCTTGAGAAATTCAACGTGGTCCTCGATCCCTCTCTCAGCCACCCTCTTTCGTAGGTTTTCTGCTTGTTCTCCTGTCCCGACAATATGATATTCGATATCATAGCCGCGGTCAACGAGCTCGGCCACGGCATCAATAGCGTATTTATATCCCTTCTTTTCTACCAGACGGGCCACAGACAGTAGTTGACCGGGAATATGTTCATCGGAGGGTTTGAATTTGCTTACGTCCGTTGTCGCAGGAACGACTGATATATCGGTCTCAACGTCAATCTCGTCCCTGAGATATCGTTTATTATACTTCGAGGGCACGATAATGTGGTCGAATCGGGAACAGACTCGTTGGAGCCGTGGAATGTGCGGTGCGGAGAATATCTCGTTAGCATGAGCTGTCACTGTACATGGAATGCCATGATACGCGGCGGCGTAGGCCACAGCGACTCGATTCTGTCCCGCAAAGTGGGTGTGTATCGAGTCGACGCCACCCTCACTGTCGATTGCTTCGCTGATTTGTTTCCCCAAATGGAGACAGAAGGCGTGGAACAGTGGGCCGTCAATGAAGGCGGCCTGTCGAAGAACATCAGGATTCAGTACACGATGAGACAGGAGCTCGGGGAGCGAACTGAACGTGGGTTCTTCTGCATAATGTACCGAGAGGTCCATTTCTTGGACTTCTTCGTGGGTTACTTCGTCTGTTGGTCGATTGATGGAAAATATTGAGACATTGTGCCCCCGATTATCGAGTTCGTACAGTTCATTAATCACAAAGCTCTCCGACAACTTGGGAAACTGTCCAACAACGTAGATAATATCCATATATTTTCATCGCTTAGAGTACATTTATTTGTTACTAAGCGTATGGTGATTCAAGTTACAATCAATATACCATTAGTGACTAAAAAAGCCGGTTATTTTAACCAAAATCACCACTGTCAGTAGACCTCTTAGAGAACTGTATAGGATCTATACTCTAATTATTAAGGTTGTAGTTGCACTGTTTTATCTATCCAATCATCTGCCGACACCATATATATATCATCAATAGTGTATGCTATATAAAATTTATGTCTGATAAGTTATTTTATCAATAATATACTGTCGTAAGAGGCGTAATAATTTGGCAGACTTGTCAACTATTGTAGGCACTGGCTGATCGTAATCCCTTCCGCTGAATACAGGACACTATGATCCGGTGGGCGGGTCCACTGGTCTATCCCAAGATAATTGTCGCGTTCAACCGAATATCCCGCACAATCTGATGATTCAGCATGAGTGGTGACGTTCCTGTAATTGTTCGCATGCCATAGATGTGGTTGTTCATCAACTATCAACTGTCCTTCCCCATGCTCCTTGATCCAGTCGGTAGTCGCATACTCAGACGAGGTATAGTGGGCTTCTGGGTGAACCATCTGCGACGGGTTCGTGTCGATTCGATAAATTGGGACCGCGGCGAGCTGCGTGATAATCAACGCGAGTACAAGTATCATGGCCACAATTCTTTCTCGTGGGATGGAAACCCGCTTAAGAACTAACATCGTGACGGTAATTGACACCAATAAAGGAATAAGAATCCCCAAAAAGCGGCCAGCTGATAACGGGATAATTTTGCCTGCAATAGTAGTTCCGATAAATCCAACCGCGAATATGCCCGACAGAACCGCCCAGGAAAGTTCCCAGTCTGCAATTTTGTCCTTCGAGAGAACGCCTGCGGCCGTAATGATGCTCATCACGAAGTAGACAACAAATGAGGCACTGATTAGATACTGGGCGAAGCCAGATAGGCCGCTACTTCCTCCGGCCGGCGACGCTGATTCAATGCCACTGATGAGATTACCGAAGACAAAGCCTGTGAATGAGTCGTATGGATACATGAAGATGAAAGTCATCGCAACGACTGCAACGATTACATAGATTGGCAACGGCACATATCTCGTCGAAAATGTTCTGAACCGCCAGGGGAGAGAAAGTTGTGCGATTATACCCCAGAAAAAGAAAACCACCGCCCCGACTGCAGCAATATAGTGGTGCATAAGCGTGAGCGAGACCATTGCTATGACCACCAAAATCGTCTGTTTCCTCCGATCAGCGACAACAAAGATCGCCGCGATAGAGTAAAATAACAGAACCATGGCAAATGGTTCCTCTATAAACTTAACTTGGAACATGAGTAGCGTCCGGGCTGATGCAGCACCCATCCCGACGAAGAATGCGGCAGTATCGTCAATTACACGAGCCAGTCCGAGAAAGAGAAAGAAGGGAACTGCAGCAACAACCAAAGGAAGGTACTTACCCACACTCTGCATATCCAGAGCGAACAATTCAACGGTGAGGGACACCATGGCGGGAAGAGCTGGCCAATGGCCCAACCAAGATGCAATGCTATCCCATCCTTCCTGAAATAGCCGGAATGCTTCACGAGTATGGATGTTGGGATCATAACCATAGAAGCCTGCTTCGTTGGGCCCAATGACTGCAAGCATGACAATCAATGGCGTTGCTATCACGAAAATCGATAGAACCCACTTTGGCAGGTTGTATTTTAGTGCAATGAGGACAGGAAGAACGAACAACGCAAGCAATGCTACGTAATTCAATTCGCCAGGAATAGCAGTGTTCGGGAGTAGAGAGAGAGAAGCGAAAGCGGTGAACGCAATGAAGTACAAAACAATCCAGATCTTCAGATTTTTTCGAATAGGCTCACTCATTAGTAATAAACCGACAATCCTCTTTGATGTCTACTATATAATGGTTCCGATGCACACCATTATAATACTATCTCTTCAACGAGAGGAACTCTCACGATGAGGGCACTCATCCTCGAATTACTTGGATAGATTTCTAGATCTAGAGAAAGAAATCCCAATACAAGAGTGACTCCAGAAATACGGAGGAATGATTTCTTAATCATTGATGATTTCACACACATAATAAATAGAAAACTCTTGAATAATTCTTTTAATCAAATATGTCCTATTTTGTTCTCTTCTTTAATGATAATATGTAGATATTTCTTGCAAAGACAATCATTAAATATTCATGGGACTAACTATTGTTGTTGCTACTTAGTTCAGGCCCTGTCACGCCTGATTATGAGACACTTCTTGAAAGTACCTAACATCTCATGAAGTGATATTAAAAGAACAATTGATTCGAATATAATCTCTTTCACAAATAGTCACTGGGTTATCGTCTGTTACTTATAGGATTGCAGAACCTACCGCTAAAAGCGTTTTTTCAGCTACACTCTGCCATGAGTATTTGTTTGCTATCTCAATACACGCCTTAGTGTCGAATCCGCGAACGGATTCGACGCCCTCGTGTAAATCACCGATCACTCGACCACAGGAGTCGACGACGATTTCAGCCGCACCACATTGGTCACTGACGACAACAGGGGTTCCACAGGCGAGCGATTCAAGAATCACGTTCCCGAACGCCTCGAAGTTCGCTGGATGGATGGTCGCAACCGCCGAACTGTAGTATTCTGCGAGTTCTGTCTGATCGACACGCCCGATAGCTCGCAAGTTCTCTGATTCGGCCACGTCTCCGACGACATACACGGGATAGGAAACGTCACGGGCGAACTCTCGGACTTTCGGCAGTCCCTTTCGAGGGCTGTTACCGACAAAGAGTACGTACTCCTCGTTAGGGACGTCTCGCGGGTAGAATATTTCCTGGTCGACCCCATTGTAGACGGTGTGAGTCGGGCTCGAAATCCGGTATTCGTCTTTCCACACGGACTCTGTCAGCTCGCTATTGAAAATCAGTCCGTCGGCGCAGTCGAGCGCGCGCTGTGTCGTCCAACGACGAGTTTTGGCCAGTGCTGAATCGGCAATCTTGGTCAGCCGTCCCATCTGGTTCCGACTGAATGTCCGCTCGATGTGTTTAGCATCGTGGACTTTCTGGATAGTCGGGATACCAAGGTCGTACGGGATCTCAGTGTGGGTTAGGGCAATGTCATAGTCGTGAATATCGAACTCACGTAGTTCGTTGTACAGCGCGGTAGGGAACTGAAGATGGTAGCCGGAGAGTGAATAATAATCTACCCAGTTGATATCAAACGAGTCTGAAATCTCGATGGAGTCCGTTGTATCGATTGTTTGTGGTCTGCCAGCCAGGATCGTGACGCTGTGTCCAGAATCGGCTATTTTACTGTATAGGTTTTTTACGTGGTACGAGATACCCCCAGCAACATACGGGGGGAATTCACGTGATATGACTAGCAAATGCATATTAGATTGTTTTTGATAGCACATCTCGAAGTTGCCCAGTTGCGTTCTCCCAGGTGAACTGTCGAGCATACTCTTTCCCCTCTGTTGCGAGTTCGTCGGCCAGTTTCTGATCCGCCAATATTTGTGTTGTCGTATCTATAATATCTTGGACATCCTCAGGGTCGACCTGGATGCATCCTTCCTGAAGGATCTCTCCGAGAGACGTTGTTTTAGATGCAACGACCGGCGTGCCACATGCCAGAGCTTCCAGAGGCGGAAGTCCGAACCCTTCGTACAGAGACGGAAAGACGAAGACATCCGCGTTCCTGTAGGCGTACTTCAGCTCGCCTTCAGTCACAAATCCTAGTATGACGACATCATCTCGACTTTCGAGATTGACGCTCTTGAAAATATTTTTATTCTTAGGCCCGATGATGACTAGTTCGTGTGGAATATTGGTCTGTTCTTTGATAGCTACGTAGGATTTGACGACCCTTTCCAGATTCTTTCGTGGGTTCATCGACCCGACGAACAGCAGGTAGTTCTCGGGAAGGCCATCAAGTGATTCACTCTCGGTCGTAAAAAACGCCTTATCCACGCCGTTGTACACGACATCGACTTTGGAGTGTGGCACATCGAGATGCTCGACAATTTCTCCCTTCGAAAACTCGGAAACAGTCGTGATGGTATCGGCAATTTTGGCACCACGGGGAACAGCGGTTTTCCTGTACAATTGGTGGATACCACTGGACCAGCCCTTGAGGGCGTTCACATCATGGATACACATTACGACGGGACAGGAGGTCTGAGTCACGGGAGCGTTGCCGTTTGGGCAGTAGAGTACATCGATATCTGACTGATCTGCTAGAGTGGGCAGTATGACTCGCTCCCAAAAGAGACCATACACCTGAGATGAGACAGGGTATCCAGTGGAGACAATAGGAGTGTCAGGAAAGACAGATTCCAGTTGTTTCGCGCCAAACAACACTACTTCAGTATCTTCTCTTTCGATTAACCCTTTCGTATGTTTTATCGAAGTCTGTACGGCTCCTCCAGGCTCGTCGACTGTGAACGTTCGAGCGTTAATCCCAACCTTCATTGATTATTTATATCCGAGTGCATCCAGCCGTCGCTCGACTTCCTGATCAACGTCGCCCTCTTCGGACCTTGTTTCATTATTTTCGTACCGAACTCGGGTCTCAACATGTGCTCTCAACTGTTCTCGAAGTGATCGATTTAAACAGTCTGTAAACTCTATTGTCTCCGTCTTCTGATTACGTTCACAAAAACACGCACCGTCTTGAGAACGTAGCGCGTATCGTCGAATGTCATTATGGCCGTTTTCTCCCCGAGCTTGCGAGAACACCGTTCTGTCGTTAGACATTTTGAACAGCGAAGATCCTGTTGTCTCTCTGTTGACTGCAGCTGATTGTTCAACCGTTGCCACAATATCAAGTGTGCTTGCTGGGGTCGAAATATCGTCTCCATCAGCACCTCCAGGCGGTCGAACTATGAGCGGAACATGTGTGATTTCGTCGTGCAGAAATCGAGGGTGTTCATAGTAGCCGTGTTCACCGAAGGCATCACCATGATCTGCTGTAATCACAAGCAGTGACTGCTCAAGAATTCCTCGATCACGCAGTTCTGTGAGGAACTCACCAATTCGAGCATCGTTGTACCGAATCTCAGCATCATACAGAGCAATCAGCAGCTCACGCTCATCGTCAGTGATTGAATCAGGATTCTTGATTGCTCGCTGGTACAGCGACTGTGCATCTCGCCCGGACAATCCCTCGTCGTGATACAGCGTTTCGTACTCCCCTGGCGGTTCGTATGGGCCATGGGTATCCATATAGTGGTTCCAGAGGAAGAACGAATCATCAGAATCTATCGAGTCGATCCAGGAAAGTGACCGCTCATTGATTTCCTCGGCTCGCGCATAGTGACGATTTCGCAGTTTGTCCAGCGCTCGTTGGGCCAGCGCAATGAACTTGTGCTGACCGAAGTGGAGATCGTCGTCGAACTTGTCGAACCCCTCATCGAATCCATACGCGCGTGAGACGAATGGATTCGAGTGAAAGCCTGCCGTCGCAAAGCCCTCATCAGAGAGCGTCGACGCGACCGTTTCCGTTGCGAGCCTGTAGTTCGCATCCGTTGCAACATCTGGGTACTTTCCCGTTAACAAGGCTGGAACTGCCTCACGGGTATGCGAACTCGCACTGTAAGCATTTGTGAACCGAATACTTTCTTCCACCAGTTCGTCCAGGACTGGCGAGGTCTCTCGATGATAGCCATAACAGGAGAGATGATCTGCGCGAAGAGCATCAGCCGAAAGCAAGATGATATTCTTGGGTCGATCCATCTTTAGTTACCAACAGTCAATCAGTCAGATTGCTTTATTCTTCCGAAACAATGGATCACAGTGATTGTCTGTAGCTAACAATTATAATTGTTCCATATTCGTAAAACGGAGTGTTCAAGATGCTATTCCGCCAGTGATCAATCATCTCAAACAATGGACATTGCTTTTATCAGTAACGTTGTTTATCCCTTTATTACGGGTGGTGCTGAAAAACGAATCTACGAAATCGGCACCCGTCTCGCAGCCAACGGCCACGAAGTCACGATCTACGGTCGACACTTCTGGGACGGCCCCCAAATAATGGAGTACGAGGGGATGACACTCCACGGCGTTGCCCCAAGCAAGGACCTCTACACGGACGACCGCCGATCAATCACCGAAGCAATCGATTTCTCTCTCAGACTCCTCGTCCCACTCAGACGCAATCTCGATGAGCACGACCTCATTGTGGCATCCGTTTTTCCGTACTTCCCAGTCCTAGCATCCAAACTCACCTCCCTCGGAACCGACACCCCACTGGTCACCACGTGGCATGAGGTCTGGGGTGACTACTGGGACGAATACCTCGGCCACCTCGCCCCCTTTGGCAAGCTCACCGAATATGCCACCGCATACACACCCCAATACCCCATCGCCGTCTCGGGTGTCACAGCCGACCGACTCGCCGATCTCGGCCCCTCACGAGACGAGATCACGGTCGTCCCGAACGGAATCGATGTCGGCCAGATCCGGGATGCCCCACACCCCGAGACGGGCTACGACATCCTCTTCGCCGGTCGACTCATCGAACACAAGAACGTCG
>Ga0306902_100077_pt1 | contig 45205 bp, 40 predicted proteins | sample AntDeeMetagen256_FD_190440 | JGI IMG/M metagenome (GOLD analysis project Ga0306902, IMG submission 190440) | Saline lake microbial communities from Deep Lake, Antarctica - Metagenome TFF #256 (v2) (version 2) | ecosystem: Environmental > Aquatic > Non-marine Saline and Alkaline > Saline | place... | reverse complement strand
TGAGGCCTGCATGGGCGTTTCAGACGTACCCTTGTGGGGTTGAAGCTGGAACTCCTTGGTCGACTTGGAGTCTTGGACCGGGTTTCAGACGTACCCTTGTGGGGTTGAAGCAGGGCGGTGCGCTCCCGTTGCGCTACCGATCCAACCGTTTCAGACGTACCCTTGTGGGGTTGAAGCTCACTCCCATCCTTGCTGTTGCCTGACACACCGTCGTTTCAGACGTACCCTTGTGGGGTTGAAGCCACCACGTCGCCGTCGACCCGCCCGATGGGCTCATCGTTTCAGACGTACCCTTGTGGGGTTGAAGCGCCCGGCGTCCATTGCGTCCTGCTTGCTGGGCACTGTTTCAGACGTACCCTTGTGGGGTTGAAGCCGACAAAGCGAACGCGCGGCGCCCTCGCCCTCGAAGTTTCAGACGTACCCTTGTGGGGTTGAAGCACCAGAGGCACCGTCGACGGTCAGCGGACCGCCGAGTTTCAGACGTACCCTTGTGGGGTTGAAGCGCATGTCGTAGTCCACCGTCTCGGCAAGAAACATCGGTTTCAGACGTACCCTTGTGGGGTTGAAGCGACGAGCTCGTAGAGAGCTGTCCGACCGTGGATGCAGTTTCAGACGTACCCTTGTGGGGTTGAAGCGTAGCCGATGTCAGGACTGCCAACAGAGGTCCCGTCGTTTCAGACGTACCCTTGTGGGGTTGAAGCATCGCGGATGCGGTCGACGATCTCCACGGTGCTGCCGTTTCAGACGTACCCTTGTGGGGTTGAAGCGACCTCCGCTCCAGGCGGGGCGCATTTGGTCGCCCAGTTTCAGACGTACCCTTGTGGGGTTGAAGCGACCGTCCCCGTCCCCGTCCCCGTCCGGCTGGTAGTTTCAGACGTACCCTTGTGGGGTTGAAGCGAGCAGTACGAGCTGGCCGACCACTTCGACGCGAGTTTCAGACGTACCCTTGTGGGGTTGAAGCCTGATGGGCGACGATGGCCCCGAGTACGTCGGCGAGTTTCAGACGTACCCTTGTGGGGTTGAAGCGCGGGGAACTTCCGGGCGGTCCGAAACTCGATGGAACGGTTTCAGACGTACCCTTGTGGGGTTGAAGCAACGGGGAATTCGGCTCGGTGCGGGGGCACGTCAACGGTTTCAGACGTACCCTTGTGGGGTTGAAGCCAGAGCTTATCGTATGCTCCGCCTCATTAACAGTGTTTCAGACGTACCCTTGTGGGGTTGAAGCTATGGGCCGAGAGCCCCGGGCCAACCGGCTCAGTTAGTTTCAGACGTACCCTTGTGGGGTTGAAGCGAGTCGGGCTGTGGGGAGTCGTGAGTATCGTTCCCTGTTTCAGACGTACCCTTGTGGGGTTGAAGCGCGAGGCGCTGGGTGACCCAGATGCTCGAGGCGCGTGTTTCAGACGTACCCTTGTGGGGTTGAAGCCCGTGATCGAGGGCTCGCCATCGAGGGCGTCCTCGCGTTTCAGACGTACCCTTGTGGGGTTGAAGCGAGCAGTACGAGCTGGCCGACCACTTCGACGCGAGTTTCAGACGTACCCTTGTGGGGTTGAAGCACCCAGCGTCTCGGTACCGTGAGCCTCCTCCATCCGGTTTCAGACGTACCCTTGTGGGGTTGAAGCACAACCCGATGGCCCAAAGCGTCCCCCAACTGCCTGGTTTCAGACGTACCCTTGTGGGGTTGAAGCGAGTTTGTGGCTCTGGGGGTCGACGGCCCTGCAGACGTTTCAGACGTACCCTTGTGGGGTTGAAGCAAGACCTCGCTCCAGGCCATCATCAAGAACGTGGGAGTTTCAGACGTACCCTTGTGGGGTTGAAGCCTGACGAAAAGCAGCGGAAGCCTCGAGAGTTCGAACGTTTCAGACGTACCCTTGTGGGGTTGAAGCATCGCCGCAAGCAGTGCACACGTAACGCTCTCGAGGTTTCAGACGTACCCTTGTGGGGTTGAAGCACGGTCGTGCGGTGCTGGCCCCACCCCGACGAGGCGTTTCAGACGTACCCTTGTGGGGTTGAAGCTCGAACTCCTGGTCCTTGCCGAGCACGCGAACCGTCGTTTCAGACGTACCCTTGTGGGGTTGAAGCCGAATCACACCACGACCACTTAACTTACTGGGGGGTTTCAGACGTACCCTTGTGGGGTTGAAGCCGGATGCCGTCAACTCACGCATCTCGAACGGGACGGTTTCAGACGTACCCTTGTGGGGTTGAAGCTGTTTCCGTCGGCGTCTCCGTCTCCGTCTCCGTTGCGTTTCAGACGTACCCTTGTGGGGTTGAAGCACCCTCCACCTTATTGAGCCCCCGGACGACGATATGTTTCAGACGTACCCTTGTGGGGTTGAAGCTGCGGGACGCCGAATACGACTGGCGACCCCGACGGTTTCAGACGTACCCTTGTGGGGTTGAAGCGGCCGGGCGCGTTCGAGCGCAACCAACTCGCCAGCCTGTTTCAGACGTACCCTTGTGGGGTTGAAGCAAATTGGAGTGGTTCGTCGGTCACATCGGGCTCGCTGTTTCAGACGTACCCTTGTGGGGTTGAAGCGACCGTCCCCGTCCCCGTCCCCGTCCGGCTGGTAGTTTCAGACGTACCCTTGTGGGGTTGAAGCGTCAGCATCACGAGGCCGTGAGTCTCCCCGAGCGGGTTTCAGACGTACCCTTGTGGGGTTGAAGCGATAGGCGTCGCCCTCGCCAATCGCTCCGAAATAGTTTCAGACGTACCCTTGTGGGGTTGAAGCACGGTCACGTCCTCGCCCATCTGTTCCATAATCGCCGTTTCAGACGTACCCTTGTGGGGTTGAAGCCCGCTCGCGTTCGGCGGCGGTGACGCCGGCGAGATGGTTTCAGACGTACCCTTGTGGGGTTGAAGCTGGAACTTACCGTACGCGTAACCTTGATTTGCCGGTTTCAGACGTACCCTTGTGGGGTTGAAGCTTGAGATGGTCCGTCTCGCCGGCACAGTAGGGGCAGTTTCAGACGTACCCTTGTGGGGTTGAAGCGACGCCCAACGCAACGAGTTCAACGTGAGTTCATCGTTTCAGACGTACCCTTGTGGGGTTGAAGCGTTTTCGCCGGCCAGCGCCGGCCGATGGGTATCGAGTTTCAGACGTACCCTTGTGGGGTTGAAGCACGTTCGACGCGACCGACCCGGCCGCAAAAGACCCCGTTTCAGACGTACCCTTGTGGGGTTGAAGCCTCTTGAATCACTTTGGCCAGATCCGCCGCTTCGGGTTTCAGACGTACCCTTGTGGGGTTGAAGCAGGTGACGGCCCAAATCGGCGCTGACGAAGATGCAGTTTCAGACGTACCCTTGTGGGGTTGAAGCACGTTTATTGAGAGCTACCCCGGTGACGGCCTTTCGCGTTTCAGACGTACCCTTGTGGGGTTGAAGCGCTCCACTCCGAGATTGAGACCGAGCGAGGGCCGTGTTTCAGACGTACCCTTGTGGGGTTGAAGCCTGCGGATCAACGCGAGCAACCCGAACGGCTACTGCGTGTTTCAGACGTACCCTTGTGGGGTTGAAGCGACGGCTGGCGCGAGAGCATGGAGAAGCCACAGGTGGTTTCAGACGTACCCTTGTGGGGTTGAAGCTCGGTTACGTCGCCGTTCTCCACGTCGGTGTAGGCGGTTTCAGACGTACCCTTGTGGGGTTGAAGCGGCGGCAGAACGATTGCAGCCGGTTGATGATTTCTTGTTTCAGACGTACCCTTGTGGGGTTGAAGCCCGACGGTTCCGACTGGAACCCTGAACACCCGGCCAGACCGGCAGCGGCGCCGACAGCTACGGTAATCGTCTGCCGTCGTTTCATACACCAAATTACGAGATAGTATGTGTCAATCTTGTCCCGGGGTGTCATGTGGGCAACCAGCCGATACGCGCCCTGTATTCAGCACTGCCTCAAAAAACCATCAACAGCAGAGGATTTCAACAGAGCCCAAAAGATACCAATTACTGGTGCTGCATAGCTCCACGAGACAGATTTTGTGAGAACCGCCGCACTTAGGTATGAGTTGTCTGATTGATATGATGGAATGGCCCAAGCCGAATCCCACCCGCTGCCTGTCTGTGAGGGAACGACTGTGTTTCGCTGTGAAATGGGGCTCAAGGTTGAGGACGACTATGTGCTTGACCTGATCGACCTCGGTATCGGCGCGCTGGACTACGACGCTGGCTCGTCTCTTGACTCTGAAGCGGTTGAGGAGGAGGATCGAAAGGGGGCGGCGACCCGCTCATTCAACACGCTGAAAAACCTCTCCCGAAACGTCGGCTACGGGGTTCTGATGAGTGAGAATCGTGACAAGGTCATCGTCGGCCGAACGACGCCCCCGTGCATGACAATCTTTAGTGCCCCACAAGTAGGTGGGGGCACAGTTGATCTGAAAGGATTCCAGTTCGATGAGTACGGGTACGCGACAAAAGACGAGTTCTCTGCGTTGTTCGAACTGATCCAGAACCACCAGGTGCTCCCGGCGATGACGGAGGTGTCTTCAGAAGATTCCGACATGGAGGGGCCGGGACGCGAAACGATTTGTGGGGTGTTCGAGTCACTCGAGAAGTCCGGACGGCTGGAACGTCCCCGCCGGTAGATCGGAGTAGTTGATTCACTTCTTGCTGATCTCCGACGTAGTGCGGCTTCAGTCGTGAATTGCTATATTCCAGTTATGGAGCGTTTGTCGTTCGAATTTAGCAGTTCAGCGTTGAAGAGACACTAGGCCCAGAGTTCGGTCTGGGCCTCGAGGTCGTCACCACACACCGCGCGCCGGACCGCTTCGACCTGCTCGTCGACCTCCTTTGGGTTCTCGAGCAGCACCGTCTCGCTGGGAAAGAGCTGTTCCCCCAGCATCAGGTCGTGCTCCCGGGCCGTGCTCCCGGTGACCGTGAGATAGACGCCGAGACCGGCCTCGGCAATGGCTGCCTCCTCTTCCTGCCCCTCGTCGGGGTAGACGAACTCGACACCTTCGACGGCCGTCATACCGAGAACTGCCTCGACGAGGCGTTCGTACCGCGGCGAGATACACAGGTCCCCCTCGTACTGTGCGAGGAACGACCGGTCGAGCGTCTCCCCCGCTTCGACCATCTCGGGCACGCCGAGCAGCGTGTGGTAGACCGTATCGCCAAGCCCTGAAACGACGCGCACGTCGGACTCTGTCGGGTCGATACGCTCGTTGACGGCCGCCAAGTCCGACACCCCATCTGGACCGAGCGAGACGACTTCCTCGAGCACGAGGTCCGCTGCGTCGAAGCCGAGCGCGAACTCGTGGGTCCGGAGCGCGCGGAACGGCTCCTCGCGACCCACCAGATGCACGGGCAGTCCGTCGAGTTCGAGGACGAGGCTGTCGAAGACGATACGGCGGGGTTTGCCGGGCCGGTCGTCCCGGAGCAGCGTGTACTCTGGGCCGCGTGAGAGCTCCGAGTACTCAGCGAGGCGCTGGTAGCTGTCGGCGTCAGCGGTCTGTTCCCCCTTTGTGATGGCTTTCTCGTACCGCAGCACCGACGTCAGATCGTCGACAAGCGACTCCGCCTCGGGGTTGTCAGCGACGGTCGCCACCCGTTCGAGCACCGCCTCCAGCGGGCGACCTTTCCGTGGCACTGCAACCGGAACCGGGTCAGTCATTACACCTGCAAGGAGGTCCGTGGGAAAAGCGGTTGCGGAAGCAGCGTCCAATGCAGCGCCCGGAACCCCACCGGAACCGCTAACACTGCGAGGCTCAGCTACCAACGTATGTCTCGGTGTGAAGGGACGGGCAAAACGCAGACAGTCAGGGGTAGCTGCTGATGTCGAATCCGATTCTGCTCGTCGGCGTTCTCCTCGCGCTGGCTGGTGCCGGGAGCGTTCTCCTCGACGCCGCACACTCCGGCGGGAGCCCACGCTTTATCGCATATCTCGTCGGGTTGTTGCTGTCGCTGGCGGGTGTCGGGCTGGTTCTCACGACGACGCTCTGAAACATTGCGTGTGAGTCGGTGGGGTACTGCTGGACCTGCTGGCCGAACGCCTCGTTGATGCGGTCGCGGAACTGCTCGGCAGCCGCGATTTCGGACGCTACCTGTTCGAGGTGGCACACCGGTTTCCTCGGGTTCGTGGTCAAGGTCCTGTACGTTGCCCGCGCGAATCTCCTCGGCGAGCTGGTCGGCGATGTCGTCTGCATCGACGCCCGTGGGCACCGCACCAGAGCCGACAGCAGTATAACGAAACAGGGTATTTACAACGGTGCGAGGCGAATACCATGGGGCTTGACCCCGTGGATGAAGCCGACACTCGATGAACCAAACCATTAACTGGAAATATCTCGAAATAAGATGCGTGACGGAACTACTCATTGGACGTGGCTTACACGGCAAAAACAAGCCGGGTCACGACCGTATGCGCCGTCACTACCGAGTAGGTCGGGGGGAGGCCGAATCCACGCCTGTGGAGACTGGAACCGTCCCCAGAACGTTTCGCGTTCTGGTGTGCGAACGAATTGCAGAGCGATTCGTCAACGCTGTGTCCACGTTTGATGCGAGTTCTGTCGCGGAAGCAGGAAGCCTCGGGGCTTGACCCCGGGGAACTTCACAAAATCCCACACTTTCGAACCTACGTCTTAGTCCCACTCTATCGGTTTTAGGTAGAGATGTCGACCCGGTCCCCGGTTTCGACGATGTCGAGTTGGCGAGGATAGTCGAACGACGCCGTGTGTTCATGCAGGGCAGTCGGGTCGCCAGTCAGGCCCTTCCACATGTCCCAGTGGCTCGGCAGCAGCCTGTCGAGTTTGAGTGCGCTGGCCGCCTCGGCGACCTGGTTCTCGTCACTGTACCACTGGGTGTAGCGTGGTTCGCCCGTCTCCTTGTCGGGTATCATGCCCGCAGAGCCGAACGCCAGAATCCCGAGGTCGATGTCGAACGCCGTGCCCAGCGAAGCAAACGAGTCTGCAGGCCGAGAGTCGCCGGGGTGGAAGACGGTCCCTGCGGGGTGCTCGAAGACGTATCCAATGGGATGTTCGGCGTCAGGGTCGTTCACCTCAACGACGTGGACAGTGAACTCGCCGAACTCGAGGACTACACCTTCCGAAACTTCCGAGAACTGCGCTTCCTCCAGTTCCCAGCGGTCCTCCCACGACTGCTCGTCTCTTGCGGCGCGCATGGATGCATCTGGCGCGACGAACGTTGCGCCCGTGTTCTCCAGAATCGGGGCCTGTGACTCGCCGTGGACGTGGTCACTATGCTCGTGCGTGGCGAAGACGGCGTCAGCCTCCGTCACGTCTTCAGGGGAGAACGGAACCGGGACCATTCGAATCGTTCGGGGAGGGTCGCCCGTTCCGAGGTACGGGTCGACGAACAGTGTCGTCCCGTCAGTCCCTTTGAGGACAAATCCGTTACAGCCCAGGTACCAGACGGCGACACCGTCCGGGTCGGCGTTCTCCACGGCTCGCGGCAGCCAGTCGCCCCAGTCGCTCGTGGTCATATGCTCACCTGTGGCGCCCACTGCATAGCGATTGTGGAGCCGTCTCATCGGTTCACGAACCACCCGAAGATACTCAAGTCCAGACTGTGTTATAATATGTCATGAACGAATCTCGCTCCACCGCCGGCTTCGCAGAAATGGCTCGCACGATGCGCCGGGCTGTAACCGCTCCCGCCGCCGATGGGGGCGTCCCTGAGCTGTTCGACGGCTGAGCCTCGCTGCTCCGGTGGGGTTTTGACGGCCGCGCGCACAGAGGAACCGTGGCCAGACACACGTTCCTTGGCTCCGTCGCCGTCGCAGTCGTTACCGGGCTGATCGGCTGGTACATTCGAGTTACTACGCCACTCCAACTCACAATCGGGGACGTGCTCGTCGACCCGTTTCTCGCGCGGTCGCTGCTCGCGGTCGCGTTCGCCGCCTTCGTCTTCGGCTGCTACCGGCTCTCACTGAGTTGGCTGAATCGCGACGCCAGCAAACGCCGGCGCCACGACTTACGGAACGTTCTCCGTCTGGGGTTCGGCCTCGTCGGGCTGGTCGGCGTGCTCGGTGCGGTCACGGACCAGTGGCTCGGCGTGCTGTTCTCGCTTGGCGTCGTCGGCTTCGCCATCACCTTTGCGCTCCAACAACCGCTGTTGTCGCTCCTCGGTTGGGTGTACATCACCGCAAAACGTCCCTACGGCGTGGGCGACCGAGTCCGTATCGGCGAGGTCAAAGGCGACGTTGTCGCGGTGGATTTTCTCGTCACCACGCTGTGGGAGGTGGGCGGCGAACTCGTCTCGACGAACCAGCCATCGGGCCGCCGGGTGACGGTTCCCAACAGCATCGTGCTCTCGGCGGATCTCACCACCTTCGGGGGCGCCGGCGGGGAGTACGTCTGGAACGAACTCACGATGCAGGTCGCCTACGAGACGGACCTCACGTTCGCCCGCGAAGTGATGGTTGAGGAGGCCGAGGTTCTGCTGGGCGAAGAGATGCACCGCCGTATCGAGCAGTACCGCGACGAACTCTCCCAGACCGCTGTGGAACTCACCGTCGACGATGGGCCCACGGTCAATATCGTCCAACAGGAGTCGTGGTTGGAGCTCCGACTGCGCTATCTGGTGAACCCCCGCCGCGCGACGCGGACCCGAAACAGACTCTACGAGGCCATTCTGGACCGCTTCGAGGCGGAGCCGGACCGGGTAATGTTCCCCCTCGGTCGGAACCGCTGACCAGACGTGGGCGGGGCGGTACCACCACTATCGAAACCCGGAAACGGGACGACCACCACCTGCCAGTAATGGAGTTTGGCGAGATTTCGCTCTCCGCGCTTGACGGCCCGTTCGATCTCCAATCGACACTCGAGAGTGGGCAGAGCTATCTCTGGGAGCGCGCCGACGGCGGGACATACACTGACCTCGCTGCCCACGGCGGCAACGCGTGGTACGAGACGGTCCTCCCGGCGACTACAGGGCTGACTGACCAGCCCACACTGCTGCGCGTGCGCCAGCGCGGTGGCGTCGATGATGGGGCACTGGAGTGGGAAGCCGGCGGCGTTCTGGAGGGGTCCACGACCCCCAGTGACCCGGCCGATGGCGAGGCACTGCTCACGCACTTGCTACGGCTGGACGACGATCTCGAGACGATCTACGAGGTGACGATGGACGAACCGCTGGTCAGAGAAGCTGTTGAGCGGTACCCCGGCCTGCGGCTCACCCGTGACCCGCCGTTTGGGTGTCTGGTCTCGTTCATCTGTTCGGCCCAGATGCGAGTCGCCCGGATTTTCGGGATGCAGCAGTCGCTGCGCGAGGCGTACGGTGAGCCAGTCACGGTCGACGGGCGGACCGTCCACGCCTATCCGACACCGGAAGCCCTCGCCGAGCGCTCCGAAGACGACCTGCGAGGGCTGAGTCTGGGCTACCGCGCACCCTACGTCCAGCGCACCGCGGAGATGGTCGCTGAGGGGGAGGCGAACCCGGAAGACGCGCGCGGACTGCCGTACGAGGAGGCCCGCGAGTATCTCACGAAGTTCGTGGGCGTCGGCGACAAAGTGGCCGACTGCGTGCTGCTGTTCTCGCTCGGCTACCTGCAGGCGATCCCGCTCGACACCTGGATTCAGACCGTCATCAGCGACTACTTCCCAGAGTGTGAGGGCGGCAACTACGCTGAGACCTCGCAGGCCATTCGTGAGCGACTGGGTGCCGGACTGCCTGAACGAGACGAGGTATTCGGCGAGAGCGGCCCCGACGCCTACGCTGGCTACGCCCAGACCTACGTGTTCCATTTCCTCAGAACGGGTGAAAATTAACCCGAGGGCAATCTATTCTCAGGGAGGTGTCGCCCCATGAGCCTGGTCCAGGTGTTCGCGCACTTTGACAGTGCCGAGATAAGCGGGGCGAATCCTGATGTAGGCCCAGTCTAAGCCCAAGCGTGTGCGGTTGGGGCCTGTCAAGGGCCGGCTGTCTACAGCGTCCCATGACCAAAATTCGGCGCGAACGTGGCTTATTGTGCGTTCCACCTCGCCCGCTATCGCGACCAGTATCCCCCGCTTTGCCTGCGGCCGGGGCGTCGAAGATAGACCTCACTGCGCCCGCCACACGGGGGGCGTTGGCTGTCGATCCAGAAAGTTCCTGACCGAATCCGTGCGGGTCGGTACCGCCGGGTGGGGGTGACATCGAGGGTAGACGCTGTTCGAAGCTGTCGACGCTAATGAGGACGGCCAGGTAACGTACGTCTGGATCGACCGCCAGTTAGAGTCTCAGGACGCCATCAAGATCTCCGCTGAGCCGTCTGGCAATTTTCTCGAGAGCGTCGACCAATGGTGTGCCTTCTACGAGTGAGACAGAGCTGCTTGGGAGGCGCTCCGCAGGGGTGAACAACGGTGATGTCCGCCGATGACGACCGGTCTCTCGTTGGCAACGGACCCGAACGAGATCCGTTCGTGTTCGACGCCTGCTGGCGGCTCTACAAGCGCGGTGAGACGAACCTGCTACAGGGTGGCGTCTCCACTACCCAAATCTCGTGTGAGCTGGGCATCTGCTGGAAGGCCGCCATCCGCTGGCTTGGGCGCTGCGAGATGCAGGCATTGTCGTCAAGCTCCATGGTGCCAAGCCGACCAATCTCAGTGGGCGGACCTCCTTGAGGAGGAGTTCGCGTTCGAGCGCACGTCCGACGTGCTCCTCGACGCCGGTCCGATCCTCGGTCACCGTACCAAATCGCTACTGGCGTCTACGTGGCCGCGCTGGAGCTACTGTTCGGAGTCACGCAGGACGTCAATCGAGAAACGGGAGTGGCCGGACCACCAGCGGCAGCGCTGATAATTGTCCTGCCCGTCACGGTTACGCTGGCGCTGCTGGTTGGGACGTACCGAGTAATCCTGGGTAGCGACTTTGTCGAGGGAGCAGCTGGCTCCCCGTAGTTCGAAATCGGCGAAACGCCTCCGACAGCGTCCGAGCGAACGAGGACCACGTGGAGTTCGTGGTGAAAGTCCTCCCGACGGGCTCCTTGTCGACGAGAGCGAGGACCGCGCCTCGTGGCGGTACTTGCGGCTGGGGCAGAGGTTCAGCAGAATAGCTTTCAGCTCTGGAGTAAGCGCTCCTACGGCACCGAGAGCGAGGAGTACGTGGTCGAGATCGCTTACTCCCAGGTAGCCAGTAAACAGGTCACGCGGGAGGACGAGTCGACGTCGACGCGGCGAATCGCCTCGAAGGTCACGACCTACTCGCGGACAGTCACGTTCGACGGAGGCTACGACTACGCGACGATGACGACCAGAAAAGTCTCCTTGAAAAGGCCCCCAGCGAGAGCAAATTCGAGGCGGCTCCGATGTACGCACTCAGAACCGGTTGGCAGAGGTTGACGCCTCAGCGGTCTCCCACGCGCGAGAGAACCTCCTCAGTCCGGTCTTTCGCTTTCTCACTGGGAACACCCTCGTCGGCATAGCGCTCGATGACTCGAGCCCGGAGATGCCCGTCATCTAACGGCTCTCGAGATTCGATAAAGCCGTTCTCCTCGAGATAGGTCTCTAACTCGCTTGCCTTCCCGGTTCGGAAACCCTTCACTTGGCTATCGTGCAGGGTCTCCACAATCTCTCTGCCATTCCCATTTAGTGAACCCGCAAGCTCGCTTACCTCATCAATGAAGTTCCCACTTACTGCCCCGGACGCATCGAGAACCTCTCTATCCACAGGCTTGCCACGGCCAACCTTCCAGGCGTCGGCGAACTCCTCGAGGGCAGCAGCGTTCTCCCTAGCTACTCTAAGCTGGTCATCACCGACTGTTTGGAGGCCTCCGTTGCCCCACCGGAGCAGGTTTTCTAACTGCCCCCAGTACGTGATTCCGAGCTCCAGCAAGTCATGGAGTGTGTCGACGTCATCGACGACGTACCACAGGTGGGCCGTCCCGACACCGTGGTGTGGGTTGAACGAGTCGACATCGAGGAGGTTCCGATAGACTCGGTGGTCGACGCCATCAGAACTTGGAACACTCGGGGTGAGTGACTCAACAGTACTGAGGTCGGGAATGTGGACGGACTGTTCAAGTTCACGAACTCCCGCAAGGTCGACAACCTCATGGTCGACATCAGCTGTGTCTTCCAGGATGGCCGTCCACTTTGCCACTTCATCGCCCTGGGCAGTGAAGTAGAAGACTTGTCGACCGTTCCGGGCGATTTCAACCGCTGATTCAATGATCGTCTTCGCCCTGCGATCGTCGGAATTGGCGAGCGTCTCGTCGAGAAGCAGCGGGACCCGAACGCCCTGCTCTTGCTGTTCAACAAACGCGAGCCGGACGGCAAGCAGGATCTGGATTCGAGTACCGCTCGATAGTTCATCAAGTGCGAGCCCCTTCTGTTTAGTCTCGTCATAGGCTCGGAACGCGGCCCGGTGCTTGTCGAAATCCAGGCGGTATCTGCCCCGTGTTATCGTCGACAGAATTTCGCGAGCGCGCTCAAAGACCTCCGGACGGCCCGAATCCATCGTCGCCTCCTGGACGTGGTCGACAAGCACATCGCCGACCATCGCCGAATAATCGTCCTCGAGCTGGTCTCGTAGGCCCTCGAGTGCCCGGCCGCGTTCCGCGAGTGCGGTTTCAATCTCGTCGTCGTTCTTTGCCTGCCTGATTTCGGCCTCGATATCGGCAATTCGCGACTGGAGCTCCTCGAAGCCTTCCGCGATTCGTTCGGCCTGATTACGGACCTCTCGCAGGTCAGCAACCGCTTCGTCTTTGAGGTCTGGCTCGAACTCTGGGTAGCCTTCGAGTTTGTCGGCCTCCCCTTCTGCCCGAATCTCGGCCTCTCGAACAGCTTCCGTGGCTGCCTCGTACTCCTCTACCTGTTCACACAGTTCTTTCAGAGTACCGTGGTCGGCTACATCGAGATCGAACTGGGCGAATATCTGCTCACGTTCCTCTTCGAGCCCCTCGGTTTTTCCAGTAGCTTCCTCAATCGTCGCCTCCGCCTGCTCGAGGTTTCGCTGTGCCGTTTGACGGTTCGCCTCACGGGTCTCGAGGTCACGAATTGCCTCAATCGACTGCCCAGACGTCTTTACCGTGTCATAGCCGTAGAGAGTTAGCTCCGCCTGGAGGTCCCCTCGTGCCGTCTCAATTTGTTCGTCAACGGAATCGAGACTCGCCTGAATTCCCTCAACCTCGTCATGGGCTTCTTGCCAATCAAGCACCCGCTTGGTGAGGACGGTAAGCTCGACATCGGACACGTCTGGAGCAGCGCCTAACTGGGCTTTGAGGTTGGCACGTGTCTGCTCTAGTTCGACCTCCGCTTCTTCGAGTGAGTCCGAATCCGTAGCCAGGCTCTCACGCCACTCTGAACGCTGGTTGGCTATTTTGTGGTCCGCAATTGCGTCATACAGCTCAATCAGTCGAGAGCGGACCGCCTCATCGGTCCAGGCCCCCGGTGAATCAAGGCTGGTCTGCTCGAATGACTCGTGATGGGGTGTTCGCGAATCGGTATCGGCTGCGGTAGCTTGGGAGCGGACCCGAAGACCGTACCACAGAATTCCGACTGCAACAGCAAGGATAGACAGGAGTAGTGGATTGACCAATAGGCCCAGAGCGATACCTGCCAGCGCAAGGGACACAGCCGAGACAGCGGCAATTTTGAACGCTTCAGAACCATCTCCCGTACCATCTGTAGCGCCAGCAGCGAGCCACTGCTCTAACGATTGGCTCCCCCGTTCGAGGGTAGAGAGGGTACCCTCGGGGTTCTCTCCGATATCTAGCAGTCGCTGGACAGCAGCTCGTGTTTCGCGTGTAGCCTGGAGTTCCTCGGCTTCCCGTGCGAACTTCGAGACGGTCTTCCACGTAACAGGCTCAAGCTCGACGAGGTCCTCAGTCTCGACCTCCAACGGAATGTCCTCTCGGGCAGTCTCTCGCTGGCGTTCGGCCTCAGCCAACTCTGTTTTGAGCTCCTGTTTCCGGTCCTCTGCAGAATTGAGGTCATCACGAAGCGATTTTAGGTGGTCGATGCGGCCTGTCGGAACCGACCCATCAGGAAGCTCGACCTCTGCAAGGCGTGTTTTAGCCTCCGTTTTGGTCGCCTCTGCGGTCTCTTTCTTATCTACCCACTCCTCGATACCCGCTTCAAGCTCCCGAACCTGGTCAATTTCGTTCCCGTCGACTCGGTCTAGCTTTTCGGGGTACTCCGCAAGTGCCGACTGCGCGTTTTCGAGTGTATTCTTGGCCTCAGCGTAGACGATAGCCTGCTCAAGTAGTTCGACGCGCTGGTTGGCCTGCCGAGCGTCCTCGAATTCGCTGCGTAATCGCGAGAGCTGGTTTTGCTTTTGACGTAGTTCGGTAACCTCGTTGCGCGCCTCTCGCAGGTCTTGGACCGCTCTCTCGGCATCTTGAACGACGTTCTTGTTCGACCGGCTTGGAGTGTCTGAATAGCCGAGTTCGTCATACGCGGCCGAGAGGTCATATCCACCAGCCGACTCTCGCTCGATTATCTTGGCGAAGGACTCGTTGGTGTTGTCTTGCTGGAGGAGATCATGAAGGGAAAGCCGGTAACGGTCGCGTTGGTCAGCAGGCGGGAGGCTCGGGGCGTTTGCCTGCTGACCCTCACGCTGGTAGCTTGGCCGGCCATTGTTGAGATCGACTCGCCAGGCCTCCTCATCGACGGAGAAATGCCCGACAAGGGATGCTCGTTCGTTGGCAGCCGCAGGCCAACACAACCACTCGAGTGACTCAGCGAGGGTTGTCTTTCCAGCCGCATTTGGCCCGTGGACGACATTGATGTCCGAGCTCAAGTCCTCGACAGAGAAGCCGCCCGTTTCGAAGCCTGGCGCCCGGATGACCTGAATCTCTTCAAACCTGATAGAGTCTCTCGTCATAGCTGACCCTCCTTCTGACTGTGGAGACGACCGAGTAGCATCCGTGCCTGTTGTTCGAGATGGTCGATCGCGTCCTCTTCAGTCGGCTCTTCAAGCTGGGTTTCCCGTCGAAGTTCGTTGTAGGCATTCGCACTGTATGCTTGCCGAAGGGTGGTGCGGGCATCCTCGACGACGTCACCGTAAGCTTCCTGAGGATCTCCCTCCTCGATTTCCAGTAAGAGGTTGGCGAGGTAGGCCGCTGCATTGTCTCCTGACGCCAGCTCTTCGAGATCGATTGCCGGTCGGGTGTCGACCTCGATCGATTCAACCCGAACCGCAACTGACCCCTCTCGGAATCCAAGATCGCGCTCCATTGTTCGACGCTTCTCAACAAGTTCTGCGTGCGCTTCCGTGCGCCCGGTGAGGCGTACTCGGACGAGACTAAGCTCTAGGGCACTCGCCTCAAGCTCTGAACGGACGTGGTCTGTAACCGCGTCCGAAATGTTGGAGGTCACCTCTTGTGGGGTGGCGGCTTCAGAGACGTCGACGGTCACCCGGTCATAACGGAGCGAGGCCAGGGGGAGCTGCTCTGCCTGGACGTCGCCGTTCTCTTGGACCGTGATTGTCCACGGCCCGTGGGCACGCTGTTCACCCGGGTCAAGTGGTTGTGGTGACCCAGAGTAAATAGTGAGCGGGCTCGAGTCAATCCGGATACCCGGAGTGTGAATGTGTCCAAGCAGCCATGCATCCGCCGGAGTGTCTCGTAGGTCGCTCGAGAGCACTGGTGCGTATCGGCCCCCTTGTGAATCGAGATCCGCATGGAGCACGCCCACCTGTGGGGCGTCATCAACCGCCGGCTGGTCATACGTCTCAAGCGGTGACTCATAGACGTGCTCGGCCGAGAACGACCACCCATCAAAGTGGGCGACTACGTCGCCGTCTCGCTCAAGCGTCCACCGCTCCCACTGTTGGCCCCGGCCAAGGAAATGGAGCGATTCGGAGTCAAGGTTATCCACCATCTCTGGAAGGGCATCGTAGTCGTGATTCCCCGCCACGATGACGGTGGGGATCCCCTGTTCATCGAGTTGGGCGACGCCATCCTCGAATGCGCCATACGCCTCGAAATAGCGATTTTCCTGGTCGACGATGTCCCCGGCAATCACGACCGTATCAACGTCTCGGTCAATTGCCTCCTGGACCATGTCGAGCCAGACCGCTTTCGGTGAGAAATCCTGGCTATCGAGGTCATCCGGAATTCGGCTCGGGTGCCGGCCCAGATGCAGGTCTCCAGTATAGAGTAGTTCCAAGGCGTCGTTCATGAGGACGATTAAACAGTTAGAGAGAAATGAAAGTCACAAGCAAATAAAGGTCTCCCTCTTCAGTATCAAATTACGTCCTGGGAAGATCAATTGATTCCCGACAACCGCTGGGCATCCTCGGTAACCATGTTTGAACAACGACAGGTCCCATTGTCTATAAACATCCGGTAGAAGGAACTACGTGTTCCACCATATGCGGACGCGCGAAGTGGAGTAACACATGGACAGGAGTTGGATCATCCCGTTTCGCAACCACACCAACTGTCAAGTCACCCGCTCCACAAGTTGGGGTATGTCAGAACGGCCGTACGGCGAGTGGCCCTCGCCCGTTTCCGCCGCCGATGTGGCGGGCGATACCCGACGGTTCGGCCACGTGGCTGCGGAGAACGGTGCGGTCTATTGGCTCGAGCGACGACCCAGTGAAGACGGCCGCGGCGTCGTCGTCCGCGCGGGTGCCGACGGCGAACAGGTCGAGGTCACACCGTCGGATATCGACGTTCGTACCCTGGTTCACGAGTACGGCGGCGGCGATATCGCGGTCCACGACGGCGTCGCTTTCTACGCGAACTTCGAGGACCAACGACTCTACCGCACCGACGGCGGCGATGAGCCGACAGCGATTACGCCAGCGCCCGAAACTGAACACGGTCTGCGGTACGCCGACATGGAACTGAGTCCCGACGGTGAGCACCTCTACGCCGTCCGGGAGCGCCACGAGGGTGAGGAGGCAGAGGAGGAGCCAGTCACTGAACTGGTCCGGCTCCCCAGCGACGGGAGTGAGGAGCCGTCCGTCGTCGCGAGCGGCCACGATTTCTACGCCGCCCCGCGGCTCTCCCCCGACGGCGAGCAGCTGGCGTGGCTGGGCTGGGACCACCCGCGGATGCCGTGGGACGGGACGGAACTCCACCTCGCACTAGTCAGCGAGGACGGCAGCGTCGGCGACGACGACGTGGTCATGGGTGGCCCCGATGAATCGGTGTTCCAGCCCGAATGGAGCCCATCTGGTGTTCTCCACGCCGTATCTGACCGGACAGGGTGGTGGAATCTCTACGCGCTCGGGGCGACTGGGGCCGCCGAGCCGACGAACCGAACACCCGATGCAGCAGAGTTCGGCGTCCCCCAGTGGGCGTTCGGCCTCTCGACCTACGCCTTCCTCGACGACGGCCGGGTTGCTGTCCTTCGAAACAGCGACGGCCGAGGCTCGCTCTGTTTACTGGACGGAACCGACCTGACCGATGCCACCCTCCCCTTTGAAGCCTACCCCAGAGCGAAGCTGGTGAGCGACGGCGAGACGCTGGCGTTCGTGGCAGGCGGGCCGGCGACGCCCCCGACGGTCACCCGCTGGAAGCCGGAAGCCACCGCAGGGGGAGAAAGTGCGCCGGAGGTCGAGCGGTTACGGCAGGCGTTCGATCTCGAACTCGAGGCGACCGCCGTCTCGGAGCCGACACATCTCGATATCCCGACCCGCGACGACGCCACGACCCACGCACTCTACTACCCACCTTGCAACTCCGAGGTGAGCGCGCCAGCAGACGATGCCCCGCCGCTGGTGACGATGGTCCACGGCGGCCCGACGAGCCAGACGCTCCCGGTAGCGAAGCTCGCAATACAGTTCTTCACCACCCGCGGCTTCGCCGTCGCGGACGTGAACTACCGCGGGTCAACGGGCTACGGCCGTGAGTACCGCGACGCACTCCAAGGTGAATGGGGTGTCTTGGACACCGCCGACTGCGTCGACACCGCCCAGCATCTGGCGGAAACAGGGCGGGCGGACGGCAAGCGACTGGCGGTTACAGGCGGTTCGGCGGGTGGCTACGCAGTTCTCTGTGCGCTGGCGTTCCACGACACGTTCGACGCCGGGGCGAGCCACTACGGAGTCGCCGATTTGGAAGGGCTCGCAACACACACGCACAAGTTCGAGTCGCGCTACCTCGACGGACTGGTCGGCCCGCTCCCCGAGGCCCGGGAGACCTACCAGGCGCGCTCGCCGGCGTTCCACGCCGACGGCATCGACGCGCCGCTCCTGTTGCTGCAGGGTGGGATGGACCAGGTGGTTCCACAGGAACAGGCCGAAGAGATGGTTGATGCACTGGTAGAGACGGGCACTCCGTACGCCTACGCGCTGTTCCCGAAGGAACGACACGGCTTTCGGACTGCTGAGGCGAGCCAGCGGGCGCTCGAACTCGAACTCGCATTCTACGGCGAAGCGTTCGGGTTCAGTCCCGCCGACGAATTGCCAGCGCTCGAACTCCACCGTGGAACACGGGAAACGCTGACCGTGGAGTAAATTAGACCGTCAGCTCGACGGGCTCCATTCCGAGGAACGCGGTCTCGTAGCCTTCGTGTCGAGACGCCTGCGGCGGCGCGTCGACAGTAATCGTGAGTTCGTCACCCGACTCGAGACTCGGCAGCGCGGCTCCGTAGTGTGTGTTCAGTTCCGGGCTCACCGTCGCTGTCAACACGTCGTCGTACACCGGTTCGCCATCCCGAGTCACTGTCGTCGAGAGCGCCATCAACGGGAGCGTGAAGCGATTGTACGGTGTCCGCGGGGAGACAGCCAGATACGGCTCGCCGTCCTCGCCGCCGTACGCCGCGGCGCTTTCGAGCCACGTCGCCGCGAGGACCGCGTCGCCGCTCTGTCCTGTGCCGACGAGGGTGCCGGGGAGTTGCTCGGGTTCGGGAACTGTCGTCGAGGGCATCATCTCCATCCCCATCGGGGGGACCGCACCCAGCGTTCCCTGTTTGGCGTCCGGGACGTCCGTGTAGGAGATCTCCTGCAGCGCTGAGCGCTGGTAGTCGACAGTGAACTCGAAGGCGGCTTCGCCCGCGCCTGCCAGTGAGCCAGTTCGGCGGCTACCCGGCTCGCCGACGGAGACGGTTACATCGTACTTGCCCTGTTCGGGGAGTTGGACGTTGTCCCCGAAGTGAAAGCCCATCTGCTGGGAGAGCATTGGCCACGGACTGATTTCGACCACCTGCTCGCCGTCGCGACGAACGGTCATCCGAGGGTTCACGTCGGGAACGACGATCCCCGTCTCGGCGTGCCAGACAATCGGCATGAGGTGGAGCGAGTCATCATCGCTGACCTCGACTTTGTTCGTAGTCGTTCCCGTGACCGTCCAGAAGCGATGCGGGTAGCTGTACGTCAGCGCGCAGTTGTAGGCGCCATCGCTGGCCATCCCCGCCATCAGCATCCCCTCTGTGTGTGTCGGGTAGTAGACCGCATTCGGGGGGTTCTCGACCAGCGGTGGCTCCTGAGTGCCCGACTCCAGTGAGAAGCCGGCACAGCCAGCCAGCCCCGCGACGCCGGCAGCGCCAAGTCCAGCGAGGAACTCGCGTCGGGAGTTACGCGACACGGACCACCTCTTCGGCCTGCTCCGGATTCGCGGGGGGCAACGCCCGAAGTGACCGCGGCGGCAGAAGGAAGTTCCCGCGGCGGACCACGTTCAGATACTGCAGGATGCCGTTGTTGGTACGCTGGCCGACCGCGGAGTTCTGGGACACCGCCTCGCCGTTCATCGCGTCGCGAGTCGTCACGAAATCGGCAATCTCGCGCTGGAGCGAGAGGAAGTGGGTGCTCGCGCGGCCGCCGTCGGTGGAGTCGAAATCTCGGCGCAGGATGATTGGGGCGTCGTCCTCGCGCACGTCGACCATCTTCTGGCCGTGACCGACGACGCCAGTTGTACGGCCCGTTTCCGCCGGGTCGCCGCAGCCGTCCATCTGGGGGTCATCACCGAGGTTCTCGCCGGTCCCCTCGACAGTGTCGGTGGCCGCGTGGTGGGGGCAGAACATCTTCGAGACGCGCTGGTCACGGCTGTCCTGTTCGTACCACTGTTGGAGGTTGAGTTGGATGAACGAGAGCTGCTGCGTCGTTCCGTCTGCGAAGGGACCGTCCGGAATGGTGACGCGGTCCTCGCCTGGTTGGTTGCCCGCAAAGCCGGACTCGAACCCCATGTACAGCGGTGCGTCCTCCGACACTGGTTCGCTGTCCGGGACGCCGTCCACGTCCTGATTCTCCGCCGGGAGCCCCTCGCCGATGAAGCCGGTTCGGCGCTCCCGGACCGAGAAGGCAGAGAGCAACGAGTCACTCGGCTGGGAAACCCCGTTGAGTTCCTCGACTTCGCCTTTCAGTGCCTCCTCAGCACCCAGCACCACCTCTGCGTTGTCGCTGGCGAGATGGATTAGTGCGTCCACGTCGTCGGGGTTGGGGTCCTCGAACGACGCCAACGGCTTGGGTTCGGGCAGGTCGACGCTCTCGGGCAGTGAGTCGTCGAACCGCGCGAAGTAGTACGGCGAGTAGCTCACCGTCATGAGCAGGCCATCGGCGGAGCGCTCGTAGGCTCGCTCGACGCCTCGCAGCGCCTCGGCGACGGTTTCCCGCTCGGCGTCGGTGGGCGTGTCGCCGTCGTACTCCAGCGCGAGCAACACTCGGTGGCGCGGGTGGTGGTTGTTGCCGGCTTCGTCGGTGGGGAGGAAGGCGTTCCACGCGTACTGGCGCTCGGGGAAGGCGGCGTCTGGGTCCTCCGGCCCCCGTGGCACGTCGACGCTAGCGCCGTGGTCGAGGCAGGCAGAGAGCGCCGCCGTCCCACCGATGGCGACTGCAGCCTTCACGAACGCTCGTCGGTCGATGCCCTGAGAATCGTCCATATTCACCATCGGGGCTGGGCGTGAAAGTGGGTTCTGGTGCAACTCTCGAAACGGGACGTCAGCCAGCCAGCAGGTCGTCGACCAGCCGGGTGAACCGGTCCAGCAGGCGGTCGGGGAGCGACGGGCGGATCGCCTCAAGGAGACGCAGCGTCTCGGTCGGCTCGACCAGTGCGTAGCGAACCCGGCCGTGGTCGCCGCGGCGCTGTTCGAGTAGCTCGGCCTCGACCAGCCGGTCGGCGTGGTAGGAGAGGGTGCTCCGAGCGATGCCGAGTTCGTCGGTCAGGTCGCCCGCAGTCGATTCTTCACATTCAATCAGGAGGAGCAGTAGTTCCCGAACCGTCTCGCGGCGCGCAAGTGCCAACGTGCGGCGTTCCCGGTCGGTGTAGCCCGGAGGGAAGTAGTGGGTTCGACCGTACTGCTGGTCGGCGACGACAGCGCCGCCATCGCGCAGCCGTTTGAGGTGATACTGCACCTGCCCGGTCGCGAGGTCGAGTTCACGACCCAGGGCATTGACGTGGACGCCTGGGTGGGTCTCGACGTGGGCCAACAGCCGCTCGCGTGTGGTCATCGCGTCACCTCCCGTTCGTCCGGGTACCCATCGTCCGACTGTCCCTCCTCCCGCTGTCCGCCGTCTGCACGGGCCGCGTCTGGCGGGGAGCTATTCCGGTTCCCAGTCCCGACCAGATAGACCGCGGCGATGACCAGTGCCGCCATCACCACGTCCAGGGCGTGCTCCAATTCGTGGTGAAGCGTCGGCCCGACGAGGTCGGCGTAGCCTGCGAACCCGACAACGGTGCGGGCGACCAGGGAAGAAAGCGCCAGCGCCACCAGCAGGTAGGGTGTGGAACGCCGACGGACGAACGCCGCGACCGCGAGCCCGGCGACGACCGCAGTCAGCGCCGCCCCCAGCGTCAACAGCGCCAGCGTCGCCAGCGAGCGACCGTGAACGCCTGCGGCCAGCGGCAGGAACTCGGCGGGGCTCATTTGCTGGCCGTTAGGGCCGGGAGGATATACGGCTTCGGCTCGCCAGCGGCACGCTGCCCCGGCCGCACCAACCCCTAAGGTCAGTCGGACCGAGCGCTCGGACAAGGAATGTCCGAACACGAGATTACGATGACCGTTGACGGTGACCGGGAAACCGTCACGGTCGAGGCCCGACGCCTGCTGGTCCACGCGCTGCGCGAACAGGGCTACACCGCGCCGAACGTGGGCTGTGAGTCGGGGAAATGTGGCGCCTGCACGGTCGAACTCGACGGCGACACCGTCAAATCTTGCTGCTTGCTCGCGGTGCAGGCCGACGGCTCGGTGGTCAACACCGTCGCCGGTGTCGAGGGGGCACCAGAGGGGCTTGCGGCCACCGGCGGGGCCGAAGGCAACGACAGCTGGCACGGTTCAGGAGAGCTTCCACCAAGAACACGGCCTGCAGTGTGGCTACTGCACGCCGGGGATGGTGCTGACCGCCCGGGAACTGCTGGCAGAGAATCCCGACCCCACCCGTGAGGAAATTCGTGACGGGCTGAAGGGGAACATCTGCCGCTGTACGGGTTACACGAACATCGTCGATGCCGTCGAGGACGCAGCAGCGAAGCTCGAACCAATCGAAACCGACGGAGGTGCGGACTGATGTTCCCGCCGCAGTTCGACTACCGACGGCCCGAGAACCTCGAGGAAGCACTTGAAGCAGTAGCAGCGGACGACGCCGTCGCGCTGGCCGGCGGACACGACCTGGTCCCGAAGCTCAAACAGCGGGAAACGAATCCCGGAACAGTCGTCGACTTGGCTGGGCTCGACGGCCTTCGCGGCGTTGGCTCTGGTCAGAACGAAGTGGAAGTTGGCGCGCTCACAACCTACGCAGCGATGCTGGATACGGCCCCCAAAGGCGTCGACGCGCTGCTCGACGCCACGGGCGAGGTCGGCGACACCCAAATTCGGAACCGTGGGACCGTCGGCGGCAACCTGGCTGCCGCCCACCCGGCGAGCGATATTCCTGCAGCCGCGCTCGCACTCGACGCAACCCTCCACTTGACTGGGCCTGGTGGCGTCCGCTCGCTCCCCACAGAGGCGTTCTACGGCGACGACGGCGAGACAGTCTGTGGCGACGACGAACTACTGACCGAACTCACGGTCCCGCAGGCCGCGGGCGACGGGAGCGCCTACGCCCGCAAGACCCACCCATCCACAGGCTACGCCGCGGTTGGCGTCGCAGCGCGGCTATGCCTCGATTCTATGGGAATTTCGGAGGCTCGCGTCGCCGTCACTGGGCTGCTCGACAGCCCGGCACGACTGGAGAGCGTGGAACGTGCGCTGGTCGGGGCTGGGGCTACCGACGAGGAGTTTTCGGAAGCTACCGCCCGAGCGGGCGAGGCATTCGACGAGTCAGGCGTTCGAAGCGACCACCTCGTCTCTGCGGATCAGCGGTTGCGGTTGCTCCCGGTATACGCCGAGAAGGCCATTTCCCAAGCGCTCGACCGCGCGGTTGATCGAACAGGGGTGAGCGCCTGATGTCGACCGACGACCGCGAAGCCATCGACGCCGAGGGGTTCGAGGGTGAGGTCGACCCTGAGGACGCCCCGGGCTACGTCGGCCACTCCCAGCAGCGTCGTGAGGACGCGCCGCTACTCCGCGGGGAAGCGACCTACACCGACGATTTCGGCGGCCCCGAAACCACCTCGCTGGCGTTCGTGCGTGCCGAGGTCGCACACGCGGATATCGTGGAAATCGAAACGGCGGACGCGGCAGCCATCGACGGCGTGCTCGCGGTCTACACCTGGGCGGATCTGGCGGACGGCGACGGGCCGATGGTGCTGCCCGCCTCGACCTCGCCGCTGGACGTGGCGGTCCCGGGGCACCCGGTGCTCGCCACAGAGCGCGTGCGGTACGATGGCCAGCCGGTTGCCGCCGTCGTCGCAGAGGACCGCTATCTGGCCGCCGACGGCGTCGAGGCGGTCGATATCACCTACGACGAGCGGGGCGTGGTCACGGAACCCGACGAGGCCGCCAAGGCTGACGCGCCAACGCTGTACGAGGGCGCCCCGGACAACGTCGCGGTCACAGCGGGGATGGGCGATGAGGACGCGACTGCCGAAGCCTTCGAGGCGGCCGACGAGGTGGTCTCCGTGGAACTGGAGAACAACCGTCTCGTCCCCAGCGCCCTCGAACCTCGCGCAGCGGTCGCCCGCTGGGGCGGTGAGGATGGTCTCACGGTCACCATCTCGAGTCAGTCCGCCCACGGGCACCGACAGAAGCTCTCACAGACGCTCGGTCTCCTCGAACGAGACATCCGCGTCATCGCCCCGGGGTCGGCGGGGGGTTCGGTCACAAAGGCCACCACCATCCGGGCGAGGCGATGGCCGCGTGGGCCGCCCGGGATCTGGGCCGTGAGGTGAAGTGGACTGCCACGCGCTCGGCCAACTACCGCGAGGGCGCCCATGGTCGCGACCACCGGACGACTGCGGAACTCGCGCTGACGGCCGACGGGGAGTTCCTCGGGCACCGCGTCCAGACGTACGCCGGCGTCGGCGGCTACGCGCTCGGCGGCGGCGCGGCGATGCCCGGCTGGTACGGCCGGCTGCTCTCCAGCCAGTACGTCATCCCAGCCATCTACTGTGAGTCGAACGCGGTGTTCACGACGACGGCCCCGGTCCACTCCTACCGTGGCGCAGGACGGCCCGAAGCTATCTACGTGACTGAACGGCTGGTCGACGTGGCGGCCGCAGCGTTGGGGCGGGACCCCGTCGAACTCCGGCGCCAAAACCTCATCGACAGCGGGGCGTTCCCCTACGAAACCGCCGTTGGGGCGACGTACGACAGCGGTGACTACGAACCCGTGCTGGACCGAGCAGCGGACGCCGTCGCCGAGGAACCCCGCGGCGGGGAGCTCGACGAGAACGGACGGCTTCGTGGCGTCGGCGTCGCCTGCTACACCGAGAGTACGGGCGGCGGCTTCGAGAGCGGTGTCGTCCGCGTCCACCCGGACGGCAGCGTCACGGTCACTGCGGGGACACACGATCACGGCCAGGGCCACGGGACTACCTACGCGGCTATCGTCGCCGATGAACTCCCGGTCGGGCCAGCGGACATCAAGGTCGTCGAGGGCGACACGGCACAGGGGCCTACGGGGACCGGAACCTTCGGGTCCCGCAGCACTATCGTCGGGGGCAACGCAGTCGCCGAGGGCGCGACAGCGGTGCGGGAGAAAGCACGGCGGATCGCCGCTGCAGAACTCGAAGCAGATCCCGAGGCTGTCAGTATCGTGGAAGAGGGCTTCGCCGCCGGCGACGGGCGCTGCTCGTTCGCGACGGTCGCGAGTTCGGCCTACGGCCGCGGCCTCCCCGAGGACCTGGAACCGGGGCTCGAGGCGACCACGTTCTACGAACTCGACGAGACAGCCTACACCTTCGGCGCCCACGCCGTGGCGGTTGCTGTCGATCCCGAGACTGGCGAACTCGAGTTCGAGCGCTACGTCGCAGTCGACGACTGTGGCGTGCAGGTCAACCCCAAACTGGTCGAGGGGCAGGTCCACGGCGGCGTCGCCCAGGGTATCGGCCAAGCCCGTTCGGAACACGCGACGTACGACGAGGAGGGCCACCTCGAGGCGGCGACGATGCTGGACTACGCGCTCCCACGAGCCACCGACCTCCCGGATATCGAGACACGGGCCCAGGAAACCCCGAGCCCGACGAATGCACTCGGCGTGAAAGGAATCGGCGAGGCGGGGACGGTGGCTGCACCCCCGGCCGTCGTGAGCGCTGTCACGGATGCGCTGCCGGGTGTCGACCACGTGGATATGCCGCTGACTGACGAGGCAGTGGCTTCAGCGCTCGAAGAAAGCGAAAAGTAGGGCGTCAGTCGCCGGCTGCGTCGACGACGTCCGGGTCGATGACGTCGCTTTCTCCCCGGCCGGTGTGGAGGTGACAGGCTGCGGCGTGGTTCTCGCTGAGGTCGACTGTCTCGGGAGCGTCGGTCTCACAGACCGTTTCGAACTCCTCGCGGAGGAGCTCCGCAGCGCGTTCGGGCTCCTCCACGAAGACGTAATCGAGACTTTCGACGAACACCGACTCCGCGTCGGGGTCCGAGAGCGTCTCGGGGACGTCGAACTCCTCGCGCACCGCATTGCGCATCTGTTCCTCGGTGACCGCTTCCTCGTCGATCTGTTCCTCGCTGGCGACGAACTCCCGGATGTTCGCCGGCTCGATGCCGTCACCAGTAATCCGGATCCGATAATCCATCACGCTCCGCCAGGCCGCCTGTTCGAACTCGTACTCCTCGGGCTGGATGATGGATGGGCAGCGCGTGTGGAACCGGCAGCCCGAGGGTGGGTTCTGCGGGCTCGGCACATCGCCGGTGAGCTGGGTCCCCTGGCCGCGCTTTCGCGGGTCCGGGTTGGGGATGGCCGCGATGAGCGACTGCGTATAGGGATGCTGTGGGTTCTCGAACAGCTCCTCGGTGGGCGCCATCTCGACGATTTCGCCCAAGTACATCACCGCGACTCGGTCACAGACCTCGCGGATGACGCCCATGTCGTGGCTGATGAACAGCATCGAGAGGCCGAACTCGTCTTTGATGTCGTTGATGAGTTCGATGACCTTCGCCTGAATACTCACGTCAAGCGCTGAGACTGGCTCGTCGGCCACGATGAACTCGGGGTTGACCACGAGTGCGCGAGCCAGCGCGATGCGCTGTTTCTGCCCGCCGGAGAACTCGTGGGGATAGCGGTCGATATCCGACCGCTCCATCCCGACCCGGTCGAGCAGGTTCATCGCCACCGCACGTCGCTTCTTTCGGTTGGAGACGCCGTGGATGCGCAGCGGCTCCGCGATTGACTCGCCGACCGACATCCGCGGGTCGAACGTCGACTCAGGGTCCTGGAACACTATCTGGGCGTTCCGGCGGAACTGCTTGAGCTCCTGGTCGGTCTTCCCGAGCAGCGACTCACCGTCGAAACGCACATCGCCGCCAGTCGGCTTCTCCAACTGGAGGATTGACGTCGCAGCCGTGGATTTCCCACAACCGGATTCCCCGACCAGCCCGACTGTCTCACCGCGTTCGATGTCGAAGCTGATGCCGTCGACAGCGCGGACCGTTCCGACCTGTCGGCGGAGAACTCCTTTCGTGATTGGGTAATGTTTCTCCAGCTCGTCGACCTCGATGACGGGGTCGCTCATTGCTCCACCCCACCGTCGGTAGCGACAGTGCCGGTCTCCTCGTCACGAATGACCGAGGGGTCGAACCCCTCGCCGTAGTGGACACACGACACCTCCTGGTCGGTCGTCGCTCGCTCGTACATCGGTGGCTGGTCGTTGGTTCGGCAGTCCTCGACAGCGTGGGGACAGCGCGGGTGGAACCGACAGCCGTCCGGTGGGTTCATCGCGCTCGGCAGTGAGCCCTCGATGATGGTTCGCTCGCCACCCTGGCCTGGTCGACAGTTCAACATCGCCTGTGTGTAGGGGTGGGCCGGGTCCTCGAACAGCTCGTAGACGTCACCGCGTTCCATCACCTTCCCGGCGTACATCACGACGACGCTGTCGGCGATCTCCGCGACGACGCCGAGGTCGTGCGTGACGAAGACGACACTCATGTTGAACTCCTCCTGCAGGTCCCGGAGGAGATCCAGAATCTGGGCCTGAATACTCACGTCGAGTGCCGTCGTCGGCTCGTCGGCGATGAGCAGGTCCGGGTCCGCGGCCAGCGCCATCGCGATGACCGCGCGCTGTTTCATCCCGCCCGAGAACTCGTGTGGATACTCGTCGACGCGTTTTGTGGGGTCGGGAATCCCCACGCGGTCGAGTAGGTCTATCGCCCGGTCGCGACCCTCCTTCTTGCTCACGTCGCGGTGGAGGTGGAGCGTCTCGGCGATCTGTTTCCCGATGGAGTAGACGGGGTTGAGTGCGCCCTGGGGGTTTTGGAACACGTGGGCGATACGCTCGCCGCGAATCTCCAGCAACTCCTTCATCGGCATATCTGTCAGCTCCATCCCGTCGAACTCGATGGAGCCGCTCTCGATGCGGCCCGGCGGCTGCGGGATGAGCCGGGTGATGGTTTCGGAGGTGACGGATTTGCCCGAGCCAGATTCGCCGACGATGCAGACCGTCTCGCCGCGCTCCACGTCGAAGCTGATGCCGTCGACGGCTTTCACGACGCCGGCATCGGTGTTGAACTGTACCTTCAGGTCGGAAACGGAGAGTAGTGGGTCGCTCATTCGCCGGATTCACCTCGTGGGTCGACTGCGTCTGTCAGTGCGTCCCCTACGGAGTTGACACAGAGGACGAAGAAGAACAGGAAGAAGCCGGGAATCGTGGAGATCCACGGCGCCGTCGAGAGCGAGCCGCGCCCGCCGGCGATGGTGGTGCCCCACGAGAAGGTGCCGGGTTCGCTGAACCCGAGGAACGCAAGCGCCGCCTCCCCGAGCACGAACGATGGCAGGATGAGCGTCGCGACGGTGACGATGGTGCTTGAGACGTTCGGGATGATGTGTCGGCCGATAACCCACGACCGACTCGCACCCGCAGCCTCAGACGCCTGCACGTACGCCTCCTCTGTTCGTTGAAGTGCTTCTGCCCGCACGAGGCGGGCAGTCCCCTCCCAGCTGAAGAAGCCGAAGATGAGGATAATGTAGTAGAGCTCCGCCCCGAACAGGTAGACGAGGTAGAGCAGGAAGATGAACACCGGGAACACCGACTGGACGTCGACGTACCGGAACAGCACCTCGTCGACGATGCCGCCGACGAACGCGCCGGTGGCACCGACGACGGCGCCGATGCCCGTCGCAACGAGCGTCGAGATGAGCGCAATCTGAAGACTCACCCGCGCACCGTAGACGAGGAGTTTGAGCATCCCCTGTCCTTGGTGATTCGTCCCGAGCGGGTACTTCCAGACCCCGGAGATCGGGGTGCCCTCTGGACGCGCGGTAATCCCGACTGGGGGCAGATACGCATCAGTCAGGCTGAGCGTCGGCGGGTCGAGGAGGATAGGGCCGAGAAGCCCCATCAGGCTGATGCCGATAACGATCCAGCCGGAGAACACCGCGAGGCGATTTTTCCGGAACTGTCGCCAGTAGTAGCCGGTCAGTCGGGGGTTGTTGTACAGCGGGAGCACCGCGTTGAACAGCAGCAGCGCCAGCGTGTACATGAACATCCAGTCGACGCTACTGACGTCCCAGGCGGCGAGTACCGGCGAGCCCATGTAGGCGAACATCGACGTGTTCTCCGTGACCACCAGGTAGTCAAAGAGATACCCAACTGTCAACAGACCCAGGGTGAGAATCTGTCCGAGGCTGCCGGCTGTGACCTGGATATTCGTGCTCTCTTCTTCCTCATCGAGGTTCAGATTGCGGAACGTGAGATCCGCGTAGTCGTTTTCTCCGGACATTATCGATCACTGTAGTCGACGCGTGGGTCGAGCACGGTGTAGAGCAGGTCCTCGATCAGGTTCCCGAAGATGACGAGGAACGTGCTGATGAGCACCGGACCGAGCACAAGCGCCGTGTCGTTGTTCGTAATTCCCTTGAAGATGAGCTGTCCGAGACCGGGGATCTGGAACACCTGCTCGATGATGAGTGAGCCGGCGAACACGACCCCGAGCACGGTGCCAACGAGGATGTTTGTCAGGGGCACCAGTGCCACCCGGAGGATGTGTCGGAACAGCACGTAGGCGTCGCTCCCCCCCTTCGCTCGGGCGGTCTTGACGAAGTCAGAGTTGACGTACTCGAGCACTTGTGCGCGCGAGTAGCGCATCTGCGCTGCCAGCGAGGCCGTCGAGAGCACCACGGTTGGGAGGATGAGCTGTTTGATGTTCGCGACCGAGAGCCAGCCCTGTGAGATCGGCACGTCGCTATCGTAGAACACCGGGAGCTTGAACGGCTGTAAGGCAACACCGAGTACCGCCGCGTCCTGGAACCACACCCCCGTTATCAGGATCAGCATGATCGCGAACCAGAAGTTCGGGATACTGATGCCGAAAAAGGCGATGACCATCCCGGCGTAGTCGGAGGGCTGGTTCCGGTGCATCCCACCCCAAAGCCCGAGTCCGTAGCCAACGAACGTCGTGAATATCGTTGACGGGAGGATATACTGCAGCGAGTACGGATAGGCGTTACCGATAGCTGTCAACACCGTCTGCTGTCTGGATATCGACCACCCCCAGTTCAGCGTGACAATCCCGACCAACCAGTCGAGATACCGCTCGTGGAACGGCTTGTCGAGTCCAATCCGCTCCTGATAGTTCTCCTTTGCCTCTTCGGCGTTTCCGCCCTGCATCGCGGCCTGTTGGGCCGCCTGAAGCTCACCGGCGCTCGGCGAAAGGGCGAGCAAGCCGAACGTGATGGTGAGCGCCAGCCACGTGGCAAACACTGTCCACGCGATCCTGCGGGCGATGTACCATTTCATTCCCATGTGTGTATTGAAAGGGGTAAACAAACGGCAGGTGGTTGAACGCGGCGGTGCGGCTTACTCCTGTTTCCGGGCGTAGAGCTTCGAGGGCTGGGCCTCGTTGATCGTCTGGAAGTAGCTCGTTGCCTTGTAGCCATCGTCGGTCTTCTCGCCGGGCAGGCCAACGACGCTGTTGTTGAGCCCCGTGACGTTGTAGCCAGAGGACGTGAAGATGAACGGCATGTCCTTACTGATGAACGAGAACATCTCGGTCATTTGGCTCTGCACCTCCTCTTGGCTGGAGGCCGTGGACGCGTTGCCGATGAACTCCTGAATATCGTACTCGTCCTGCGTGTAGCCCCAGAGGTTGAACGTCCCCTTCTCGGCCAGCGTCGACCGAACCGCGCTCCACGGCGCGTACGGCGAGGTCGAGAAGCCCAGACCGAGCATGATGTCCCACTGCTCGTTGGAGACGGACTGGTCCCACGGACCGCCGTTGAAGCTGCCGATAGACCAGTCAGGTTCTCCCTCGACGTTGTCGGGGCTGTTCATCGCGTAGTCCTGCAGGAGCGTGGACCACTGCTTTGCCTCGATGGTCGACTTGATGCCGAGTTCGGAAAGGCGCTGTTTGAGGTAGTTGGACGCAATTTCGACGGAGGGATTCCCGGTCGTCCGGACCATCGAGAGCTCCAACTGCCCGTCGGGACCGTGGAACTGGTCACCCTCGTAGCCGTACTCGTCGCTCGTGCCCGCTTCGAGCTGGGAACGAGCCTTCTCGATGTCGCCCGGGAGGCTGGTCAGTTTGTCCTCGGACGGGTAGTAGGGGCCCCAGCTGGGGTGGAACGTCCGCAGCGGGACGGCCAGCCCGTTGTAGGCCTCCTCGATGATGGTGTCGGGGTCGAACGCGTTCCCGATGGCGTACCGGACCTTTCGGCTCTCGCGAATTGGGTCCCACCCGTTGGCGCGGTGGTTGAGGTTGAGCCAGAAGACGCCGTTGTCGAACGGACTCTCGTAGAGCTGGGTCGACTGGTTGCCACGGAAGTTGCTGACCTTCCCGTCGGGGATGCCCGCCAGGTCGACCTCGCCGGTCTTGAGCGCCGACAGCGCCGTCGACGACTCGTCGAACTGCTGGTAGGTCAGCGTCTCCCAGTATGGTGACTCAGTGTAGTCCCGGTCACCAATCTCGCCGATTTTCTCGCGGCGGTAGTAGTTGTCGTTGCGGGTGAACGCCATCTGGGAGTTACGAGTCCAGTTGTCGAACTCGTAGGGACCGAGGTTCCCGTTACCGTAGACGGCGTCAGTGATGTAGGAGTCCTTGTCCATCCCGTCGGCGTCGCCGGCGTCGCGGTAGGGTTTGACGAACTCCTTCGGCAGCCACCACTGCCCGAGCAGCGGGTCCTCGTGGAGCCAGTTGGCCTTCGAGACTGGCAGCGTCGCCTCGAACGTCAGCTCACCCGTGACCTCGTACTCGACCGGTTCCGAGTCCGGGCCGATGTAGTAGAAGTCGGTGTCAGTGTGACCGTACCAGTCATCCTCGCCCTGCAACAGGAGGACGTTGTTGAGCGTGTAGACGACGTCTTCGGCGGTCATCGTGCCGTAGTCGCCGCCCCATTCGAGCCCCTCGTGGAGCTCGTAGGTCACTTTGGTGCTGCCCTCGGAGAGCTCCCAGGACTTGAACCAACCGGGGTCGAACGTTTCGGAGTCGCTTGCACCGCCCGGATAGTCGAGAATCTTGTTGATTCGCGCGGACGTGGTCGTGTCACTGACCCGATACGGGTTCAGGCTGCTCGGGGTCGAAAGACTCGCGTAGACCATGTCACCGCCGACGGTCAACTCGGCGGCTTCAGTCGGGGACGCCGTCTCGTCGGCACCGCCGCCACCACTGTCGCTCTCAGTTGGTGGTTCCTCAGTCGCGTCGGTGTTGGTCGAGCAGCCCGCAAGGCCTGCTGCACCGATTGCGCCTGCTGTCTGTAGTACCTTCCGCCGTTGGAACGGTGTCTCCTTGTCACCTTTCGGCATGACCCAACTGTAACCAGTCTCATGCATAAAACTTTGGAAGGGTGAAACGTGTTTTTCAGCGACAGCTGCCAGATGAGAAAATGCAGGGATTTTCTGATTATACGGGTTAATATGCCACTATTCATCTATGTCCTGAATTATTTTACTACGAGTATGCATAGATAAAGTCGTCGTACGGCTCGTTTGCCTCCTCCTTGATGCAGACACCAACGAAGGCGGTGTTGCCAACGACAATCGGCGCTCCGAACCCACCACCCTGCCCGGGGACATCCTGCACCCAAGCGCTTTCTCCCGATTTGATGTCGACGGCAGTCAGTCGCGATCCACCAACGTAGGCTCGGTCGCCAGCAACCGAGACACCGTTTATTAGCGTGTATCCAATGTCAACAGCCCACGCGCGCTCCCCAGTGCTGAGGTCGATACCGACCAGCGTGTTCTCGACCAGTCCGACCAGCCAGTCGCTCGTGAGGGCCGGCGGTGTCGCCCCGCGCTGCCCGAGGCGTGTGCTCCACGCCTCCGTCCCCGTGGCCGCGTCGAGGGCGAGCAGTCGACCGTCGTTTGCCTGGACATAGACGGTTCCGTCCTGTACCACCGGGGCTGCCTGAATACCCGCATCCACAGTCCGTGTCCACAGCTCGCTTCCATCGTCGACGGCACGAGCAGCGACCACACCGGATTCAGATCCCGCTGTCGCCGTGGCGAAGACGACATCGTCGACGATGGCGGGCGCGCCCCGTACTGAACTCGCCTCCAGCGGCGCTGTCCACTTGTCAGTTCCATCAACAGCAGCAAGCGCACGGAGTTGCGCACCCGACTCCCGGCTCTCGCCGACAAAAACGGTCCCGTCCACGACTGAAGGGGTGCTCGTGACGGCGAGCGTACGGCGCCACTCCTCGGCGCCGTCGAGGCCGAAGGAACTCAGTCGGCCAGCATCACCGCCTGAGGCGATGTTTGACTGGGCACCAAAAAAGACCTGGCCGTCCGCGATTGTTGGGGAGAAGTAGTGAGTGAGCGACCCCATCTCTGCGTTCCACAGTCGTTTCCCCGTGAGCGCATCGACGGCGTACGCTCGATCACCGCTCCCGACGAAGGCGATGCCATCGGCCAAGACCGGTCCCGGCATCGTGTAAATCCCGTCGACGTCCGTCCGCCACAGTGGAGTTACTGGGTCGTCCGGGCCAGAACCATCCCCGCGACGGCCGGTGTTGGCAGCATTCCCGCCGAACGTGGGCCAGACTGGATCGTCCCCCAGATCGATTGTGTCTCGAGGCGTCGCTGTGTCTGTCTGCTCAGTCGAGGGAGTCCCAGTGGGGCGCTGGCCGGTCGTGCTCGGGGCAGTGCAGCCGGCAGTCGCCGTCAATCCGCACGCCGCGAGGAAGGCACGGCGGCTCGACTTCTTCATGTCCCTTGTTCGATGGGTGATACTGTTAAGCGTTGTCCACCCTCAATCGCTGATTCGTTGGTCGAGCGCGGCCTCAACCAAATCTTGAAAGAATGTCGCTAACAGACCGAACACGACGGGGACGAACGTGGTTTCCAGAAGCAGTGGACTGTCTCCCTACCGGATGGCGTAGAGTCTGAGTGCGTCGAATCCGGGGGGATATGCTGCCGGCGACGGCGCTCGCACTGGGCGTACTCAGTAGGAGGTCCGCTCCTCGATTGCCTCGAGTGCTGCCTCGCGGGTGAGCTCCGCAGCCGTTCCGTGGACGTCCATATCGCTCACTCACAACACTCCAGCCTTAGGCATGTCGCACCGGGGTTGGGGGTGTCACAGCAGTAAGCTTCACGAGGCGGCAGCCACACGTTACAGACGCATGACGTTCCAACTCAGCTGGCACGGCCATTCGACCTGGACAGTCACCGTCGACGACACCGAGTTCCTCATCGACCCGTTCTTTGACAACCCGTTCACTGACCTCGACCCCGAGGAACTGGACCCCGACCACGTGCTCATCACGCACGGCCACACCGACCACATCGCGGACTCGGACCGGTTCGAGGGTACCCACTTCGTCGGGACACCCGAAATCACGGGCTATCTCACGGACAACTACGATATCGACGACGCTACCGGGATGAACCTCGGCGGCACCGTCGAACTGGGCGACGCGTTCGTGACGATGGTGCGGGCAGACCACTCCAACGGTATCGACACCGGCTACGGCACCTCCGGCGGCATGCCCGCGGGCTACGTGATTAGCGACACCAAGCCCACGCAGGAGAGCGACGCCGACAGCACGACGTTCTACCACGCCGGCGACACCTCACTGATGTCCGAGATGAAAGACTACATCGGGCCGTTCCTCGAGCCAGACGCCGTCGCGATGCCGGTCGGCGACCACTACACGATGGGGCCGGCACAGGCCGCCATCGCTGTGGACTGGGTCGACCCAGATGTGGCGTTCCCGATGCACTACGACACGTTCCCGGCAATCGAGGTCGATATCGACCAGTTCGGCCGGGAAGTGAAGGCGACTGGGAACGACGCTGATGTTGTCGTCCTCGACGGCGACGAGTCCTACACCCTCGCCGAGTAGCGCAGTTGCGTCGCTCAGCCGAGCGTCGTGGCGACCCGTCGCCGGCTGTCACGGTAGCAACTTTTAGGCCGTGAGCAGCCAAACAAACAACTGGAATGACCAAACAAGTCACCACTGTTTCCGAGGACGGCTACGCGTCGACAACCGAAGTTCGTGATTTCTCCGTCGATATCGACCCCGGTGGCGAGTCCGCGCCCGACACGCTCGAGGCGCTGCTTGCCTCCTACGGTGCGTGCTACGTGCCGGCGCTCCGCGTCGGTGCGAAACAGCGCGAGGTGGGCGAACTCGGTCGTATCGAACTCGACATCACCGGCGACCTCAACGACGACGACAAGCTGGCCGGCGTCACGTTCGACATCGCTGTCAGCGCCGACGTGAGCGAGGCTGAGGGACAAGCGGCAATCGACCGCGCGTTCGACCTCTGTAAGGTTCACGACGCGCTCAAAAGCGAACTGCACGCAGAGACGAACTTCGAAGGAAACGCATTCTGAGGACGATCCGGGGGCGTGAGTAGGCCAGCGCCACTCACTGTCGCTGCTGTTCGCGGTACTCCCGGTAAGTCATCGTCTCGCCATCGCAGATCACCAGGTCGGTACCGACCGCCGACAGGTCGGGGCCGTGGGTATGGGACGGTTCGTCACGGACGATGCTTGGTGTGTCAGTACTCACCATGATTTGAGCTTCGACCCATCGGGGATAAGCTTTTGGTAGAGGATGACAGGCACACTTATTACGTGTACCCACGTATCTCAAGGACCGTTGAAACAGGCCGTTTAGGCGATATCCCGGGAGGTGTCGATACGGACCTCCTCGGTGAGTTGGAGTTTGATAGGTTCGGAGAGTGCCCTGCCACCGCGGAACTTGGGAACGATGAGGCGGTTCACCACCTCGGCCGAGTTGACCTCGGTGTGCAGGTCGAACACAACGTCAGCGACGTGAGCAGTCAGGGCGCGGTTGGCGGGGACGGAATCTCCTTTCAGCCCGTGGAGAACAGCGATCCCGCCAGTGTTGACCATCTGCGTCTGGAGCTCGTTCAAAAATCGTCGGTAGCGAGCCCGGTCGTACTGCTCCAGCGTGTCGACGACGTCGACAATGAGCGTCGACTCGTCGGGAAGCGTCCCGACGAGGCGGTTCGCCCGGTCCAGCGGCGCGTCACCACCCACGTCACGCACGGTTGGACTACCGGTCCGGGTTTTTGCGTTGCTGATGGCGTCCTGGACTGCCTGTTCGGAGCGAACGGTCGTAAGATAGAGCGTTGGACGAGCTGCGGTGAGTTCGTAGAGGAACAGTTCGGACTGACTCGCCGGATCGGCTTTCAGTAGCACGATTGAGCCGGCCGGAATTCCTCCTTGGAGTTCCCTATCGAGGACACTGATTCCAGTAGGGAGCCGTCCAGCCATGGATTGGGCTACTCACCACTTGGGCAAAAGCGTTCGTACAGCTGTCAGACTCCTCATATATCTGACTCCCATACAGTAGACCGCAATCTGCTGGCCGCTGCTTCATACCGGGCGCGTACCCGACGTGTCGAGAGTGGGCGGCCGGATTCATCAGGGATACAGCCCAGCACGGGGCACCCGAGTAGCTCCTCGACACCGGGGGGTCGAGCAACCGTCCGGGTGAGCAGGACACCGACAACTGCTGTCCCCACGGCCCGAGCCATCGAGGCCGTCTTCGCGGCGTCCCGCAGTGCTGGCGCACAGGCCGTACTCACGAGGAGTACATCATCAGCGACCCGCAGCGGCGCGGCCGCGTCGACGCTGGCGCCAGCGGGCGTGTCGAGTAGCACTGGGCCAGCAGTCTCTGTAGATGAACGCTCCACGTTCGCCAGCAGGCAGTCCGCGCGAGTCTGGTCGGTTTCGGGTGCGGCGATGACCCGACAGTCGAAATCCGAGGCCAGTTGGGAAACAGTATCCACGGTGTGAGTATTCTCAGGGGCGATAGCATCCAACCCGGGTTTCCTGTCGACCGCCGCCAGTCTGTGGAGATCTGGCATGTCCCGGTCGGTATCGACGGTCAGCGGCTGGCCAGGGAGGGCGGCTGCCAAGCCAAGTACTGTCGTCGTCTTCCCAACACCGCCCTTGCCGCCGGCGACTGCGAGCATAGGGCTGGTGGTCGCCTACTCCCTGAAGAACTCTCGGCCGGGTCAGTTCTGACAACAGCCGCCCGCTTCGCCGCCGAAGTCGACCGCAAGCGGCTCCGAAATGGCCTCATTCACGGTTTCAAGCCGGTCCTGCAGCGCCTCCTGTGCCTCGAGATACTCCTGCATCACGGGGAGGGAGTGGAGCTTGCGTTGGGCGCGCTTGAGTTCCTCCACAGCGTCCTGATCCGCGGAGCCGGTCTGGCGTGCGAGGCTGAACTCCTGACGGAGCTGCTCGAACTCCTGAATCCGTTCCTGGGCCTCCTCGTCGTTCTCGACAGCTTCCGTGGCCACCTCGAACCGCTCGTACTCGTCGGTGGCGGCGATTCGCTCGCCGAGTTCGATTCCGAGGTCGTCGACGGTCTTCCCGACGCTCATAGTGGAAATAGCGGACGGGGCGGTTTAGCTTTGCCGACCCCGGTTGCTCACTGCGGGCTCCGCTCTGCCGACCCCGGCTGTACGCTGCGGGCTCCGCTCTGCCGACCCCGGCTGTACGCTGCGGGTACGGCACACGGTGAACCCTTTTGCCTCCTCGGCCCAACTGCTTCACAATGGCTCCCATCCCCCCCGAGCAGTTCACTCGGCTGTTCCGTGGGCTCGGCACGGAGCAGCGAGTGAGCTTCGTCGCCGAACTCTGGGCGGGGCGGGGGTGGGAAGCGATCGTAGATGGGAAGACCGTGGTCGCGACGCGCGGGGACGAGACAGAGCGAGTTCTCGTTGTCGACCCCGGCCGATTCCGGACGCCAGCGCTCGACGGTGTTGACGTGCTCGTTGCCGCCCGGGACCGGGATGCAGTCCGAGCGGCCGCGGAGGCTGCGGGAGTCCGCTATCTCTCACCCACCGATGTACGAGAAGTACTCCTCTATGGACTCCCCCGGGAGGATGCGACGGCACTCTTTGAGCAGACGTTCGGCCACCCACTCGATAGCCCCACAGAGACGAGCCCCTCAGTCCGTGACCGTCTCAGTGCGGCGGCTGCAGCGGCCGAACAGACCGTTTCGGAACGTACGGACTCGCGACTCATCGCCGTCCTCCTGCTGGCGGGGCTGCTTGTCGTTGGGGCTGCCACGGGCCCCGCGCTCGTCCCGAACGGCGACAGTGCAGCAGTCGCCCCCGTCGGGACCTTCACTCCCGGTGAGGCTGGCGCAGTCGGGGAATCAACCGCAACAGCGCCGCCCGAAACGGTCGAGACCGGGACCAACGGACGACCACCTGGTGTGGGTGAGCGAGCGCTGACTGATTATCGAATGCTGGCGGACGCACACGCCGAGGCCATCGTCGGGAACAGCCGGACACTCCGAGTGAAAGCGAGCGGACCACCGGCCGCGCCGAGCCTCCAAGGCACCACGTCGTGGAACTACACCGCCCGAATCGAGAGCCCACGGCACTACCGGTTCGAGGGACGCTATTACTTCCCCGCGGAGAACGGCTCCGGCGATGATTTAGTCGTTGTGAATCGCTACGCCGACGGGGAAACGAAGTTCCGCCAGTACCGCACAGACAACGAGACCACCTACCAACGCTACGCCATCGAGACCACAGGTGACGCCAGCGGCTACGCGACGGATATGCGGGAGCACCTCCTCCTATTCCTCGCCGGAGACCGCTCGACGGTGGAGTGTGCGGGCACACTCACCGGCGGCGACTGCTTTGCCTACCGAATCGTCGTCACCGGTAACCCACCTGTACTCCCCGCAGAGGCCGCCGACTATCGCGCGGTCGCAATCGTGCAGGACAACGGCGTCGTCTCCTCGTTTGAAGTACGATACACCCTTCCGAACGAAACGGGCGAGCGGGAACCGGTCGTGTTTCGGTTCAGCTACGACGATATCGGCAAAACCACAGTGACGCCGCCGGATTGGCTCCCCGAGGCGAAAAATGAGACGAGCCAGTAGATCTGGAACCGCGTCCCCGAACGGGCTCAGGCGTGCTCTTCGACGAACTCGACGACGGCTTCGAGTTCGCCCTGCCCGATGCCGTGGCCGGTGTTGAACGTCTCGAACCGCACATCTGCGCCGATATCGTGTAAACGTTCGGCCGCGTCCTCGCTCCGGGCCGCGGGGATGATCTGGTCGCTCGTGCCGGCGCCGACGAAAATCGGTTTTCCCTTGATGCCCTCGGGTTCTGCGTCTGCGTGGTCCTCAGCGAGATAGCCGTGGAGGCCGACGACCCACGCGAACCGGTCCGGCGCTTCGAGCACGGAAGAAAAACTGGTGATGGCACCCTGACTGAACCCGAGCAAACCGAGGCGGTCAGGGTCAAGATTGAACGTGGCGACTGCGGCGTCGACTGACTCGGCCACGATGTCGAGGCTCCGGCGGAACTCCGCAGAGTGGGGCTGGCTGTTCTCGAGGCCACCGCCGGAGAGGTCGAGTTGGTACCACGTATAGCCGCCTTGGAGGTGGTCCGGCGCGCGGAAGCTGATGACGTGGTGGTCGCCCGGGAGCTGTTCGGCGACGGGAAGCAGGTCCTGTTCGTCGGCGCCGCGGCCGTGGAGGACGAAGACAGCGCTCTCGGACTCGGCTTCGGGCTCACGATGGACGTACTCCAGCGGAATGTCGCTCATACGGTTGGTTGGACGCCCGCCCGTTTGAACGTCTCCCTCGCGGCACCCGGATTGCTCGCGCCTCGGGGGCGACGACGTTGGCCTTTAGCCCCTCGGTGTCCGCGCACGGAATTCAGTACCGCAAGACGGCATCGCGTCATACATATCTGACTGGGAGAACCCAGGCCGACAGCCCGACTGCAGGACCACCGGCTTGATAAGCGACCCACGACAGCCAAGAGATATGGATGACGACGTGCCGGACCAGTACGACCCGGCGGCGGTCGAGGGGACCGTCTCGGACCACTGGGACGCAAATGACGCCTACGAGCGGACCAAAGAAGCCCACGCCGACGACCCACCGTTCTTCTTCGTCGACGGCCCGCCCTACACCTCGGGCCAGATGCACCTCGGGACCGCGTGGAACAAGACGCTGAAAGACTCCGTCATCCGACGCAAGCGGATGGAGGGCCACCACGTCACTGACCGGCCCGGCTACGACATGCACGGCCTGCCCATCGAGACGAAGGTAGAGCAGGAACTCGGCTTCGACTCCAAACAGGAGATCGAGGAGTACGGGATGGAGCCGTTCATCGAGGAGTGCAAGCGGTTCGCCGTCGAGAACCGCGAGAACATGGACGAGGACTTCCAGTCTATTGGTGTTTGGATGGACTGGGAGAACCCCTACCAGACCATCTCGCCGGAGTATATGGAGGCCGCGTGGTGGGGCTTCGCCCAGGCCCACGAGAACGACCTCGTGGAGCAGGGCAAGCGCTCAATCACCCAGTGTCCACGGTGTGAGACGGCTATCGCGAAAAACGAAGTCGAGTACCACCAGGTCGACGACCCCTCCATCTACGTGAAGTTCCCGCTGCAGGACCACGAGGGCCACCTCGTCATCTGGACGACCACCCCCTGGACGGTTCCGGCCAACACCTTCGTCGCGGTCGACGAGGAGGCCACCTACCAGAAGGTGCGTGCCGAGAGAGACGGCGAGGAGGAAGTGCTCTACCTCGCTGCGGAGTGTGTTGAGAATGTGCTCTCGAAGGGGCGCTACGGCGACTACGAGGTCGAGGAAGAGTACGAGGGCGCCGACCTCGTCGGCTGGCAGTACGACCACCCGCTGGCCGAGGAGGTTCCGGACCACCTCGCCTTCGACGGGGCCGGAGAGGTGTACCACGCAGACTACGTCGAGACCGACCGCACCGGACTCGTTCACTCCGCACCCGGCCACGGCCAGGAGGACTTCGAGCGGGGTGACGAACTGGGGCTGGACATCTTCTGCCCTGTCGGAGGCGACGGGGTTTACGACGAGCGCGCCGGGAAGTACGCCGGCCAGTTCGTGCGTGACGCCAACGAGGACATCATCGATGACCTCGAAGCCAACGGCGCGCTGCTGGCCCACGAGACCTACACCCACGACTACGGCCAGTGCTGGCGGTGTGACACGGACATCATCTTCCTCGCCACCAATCAGTGGTTCATCACGGTTACGGACGTGAAGGAGGAACTCCTGGAGAACATCGAGGACAGCGAGTGGCACCCGCCGGAGGCTCGGGACAACCGATTCCGCAACTTCGTCGAGGACTCGCCGGACTGGAACGTCTCCCGGCAGCGCTACTGGGGGATCCCCATCCCCATCTGGACGCCAGCGGACTGGGACCCAGAGACGGGTGACGCCGACGACCTCGTCGTTATCAGCACGCGCGATGAACTCGCCGAGCGAGCAGACCAAGACGTGGCGGCCGACGAGCTCGACCTCCACCGCCCGACCGTCGACGACCTCACCATCACCGAAGACGGCATGACCTACACGCGCGTCCCCGACGTGTTTGACGTCTGGCTGGACTCCTCGGTCGCCTCGTGGGGGACGCTCGACTACCCCGGCAACGAGGAGGATTTCGAGACGTTCTGGCCCGCAGACGTTATCATCGAGGCCCACGACCAGACCCGCGGCTGGTTCTGGTCCCAACTCGGGATGGGCACGACCGCGCTCGACCGCATCCCCTACGACGAGGTTGTAATGCACGGCTTCGCGCTCGACGGCGACGGCCGGAAGATGTCTAAGAGCCTCGGCAACATTGTCACACCCCACGAAGCCATCGAGGAGGTCGGGCGGGACCCGCTCCGGGCCTACCTCCTGAGCCACGACCAGCACGGGACTGACCTGCGCTTCGAGTGGGACGGCCTGCAGGAGATGCAGTCCACGCTCAACATTCTCTGGAACGTCTTCCGGTTCCCGCTGCCATATATGGAACTCGACGACTACGACCCTGCAGAGGCAGATCTCGACGATGGGGAACTGACCCTCGTCGACGAGTGGGTACTCTCGCGGCTCCAGACGGTCAAGCGAGAAACCGAAGCGGCGTGGGACGACTACGCTGTTCACGACGCGCTCAACGCTGTCCTGGACTTCATGACCGAGGACGTGAGCCGCTTCTACGTGAAGGCCATCCGCGAGCGGATGTGGGAGGAGGCCGACTCTGAGGGCAAGCGCGCTGCCTACGCCACGCTCTCGACAGTCCTCACGGAAGTCGTCAAACTGCTCTCGCCCTACACTCCCTACCTTGCAGAACGGATGTACCAGACCCTCGACGGCGAGGCCGAGACGGTCCACATGCTCGAAGCGCCGACGCCGGCCGAGGACCTGCACGACCCCGAACTCGAACGCAACATGGGCGTGCTCCGTGACGTGGAGGAGGCCGCCGCCAACGCCCGTCAACAGGGTGGCCGCAAACTCCGCTGGCCCGTTCAGGAAGTCGTCGTCGAGACCGACAACGGTGACGTGGCCGATGCGATGGTCGCGCTCGAGGAGTTGTTCCTCGACCGCGTGAACGCCTATCAACTCACCATCACCGAGCAGTACGACCAACTAGTCGAAGTCGCAGACCCGCAGATGAGCGTCATCGGCCCCGCATTCGGCGGCGACGCACAGGAGGTCATGGCCGCCGTGAAGGGCAAGACCCGCGCGGACGTCGAGGCGGGCGTCGAGGTGAACGGTGAGACGGTCAACCTCGACGAGGAGATGGTCGACTACGACGCCGAGCCGCCCGAGCACGTCTCTGGCGCCGACTTCGACGGCGGGACGGTCTACGTTGACACTGAGCTCACCGAGGAGATCGAACGCGAAGGCTACGCCCGGGACCTGATTCGACGGGTGCAGGAGAGCCGGAAACGTCTCGAACTCGACGTGGAGGAGCAGGTCCGGGTTGCGGTCGACATCGACGACGAGCGCGTCGCCGGCTTCTTCGACGACCGGCGCGACCTCGTGGCCGAGGAGGTCCGAGCCAGCGAGTTCGTCGCCGTCGAGGAAATCGACGAGAATCGCGGGCTGGTCGAGGAGTGGGAGATCGAAAGCATCTCGGTCACCATCGGCGTCGAACCGGTCGAGGACTGACCGCACGGCGAATCTTTTTCACAGAGAACGGGGCCACCCAGCCCCGTGAACTGAATAGCGCGGCGCGACGAACACGGCGGGAGTCTGGAGCCCGTCGCGCCGACTCATCGACTCCAGCTGTTCGCCCATTATTCCGGTTCCAGTAGCGACACTGGTCGCGAGCACCACCCAATCCTCACCCACATAAACGTCTCGACGGCCAACTGTTAGTGGACGATATTGCTGTCCGCCGGCCCGGCTGCACCGAACGCTGCGACCAGTTCGTCCAGCCGCTCTGCGTCATCAGCGCCCGGGAGCACCTCATCGGCCGTCTTACAGGGCGACTCGACGCCAAGGTCGTCACAGAGGTGGTCAGCGACAGCTTCGGCCATCAGGCGATAGGTCGTGAGTTTTCCGCCGACGACGCTCACCAACCCGGGCGCCTCGTCGTGGTCGAGGACCGTGAAGCCCCGCGAAATGCCCCGGCGCTCGGCCGCCTCCTCGGGTTCGTAGAGCGGCCGAAGCCCCCAGTAGGTCCGTTCCACCGCCGCGTCGGCAAGCTGTGGCACCATCGCCGAACACTCGGAGACGGTCCGCTCGACCTCCCAGTCGGCCTGCTCGAAGTCGTCTGGGTCGTCGACCGCGACGCTGGTCGTGCCGAGCACGACCTGCTTGCCGTGCGGGACAACGATGTCTCCGTCAGCTGGTGCTCGACAGCGGTTCAGAACTGGCTCTACGCCCGGGTAGTCGACGGCGACCATGACACCACGCGTCGGGCGCATCCGTAGGTCTGCGCCAGCCAAAGCTGCAACCTTCCCTGCCCACGGCCCGGCAGCGTTGACGACCGTGGTGGCCTCGAGCGTGCGCGGGTCATCGTCCCCAATAGAGAGGGTAACAGAATTCCCGGTCGCGTCAATTTCCTCGACGGGGCTTCCAGTGGCGATTTCTGCACCGTGATCTCTGGCGCTTGCTGCTGTTGCGGCGACCAGTCGAGAGGGGTACACGACGCCATCCGGGACAGCGAACCCGCGAACGACATTCTCGCTACGCCCCGGCACTCGTTCCCGAATCTCCGCCGCGTCCAGCGAGTCGGCGGAGATCCCCACTTCGCGGCACGCTGCGACCTTCCGCTCGAAGTAGTCGGGGTCGTCACCGTCGAGGTGGAGAAACAGACCGCCAGTGTCGGCCACACAGCCAGGTGCGATTTCCCTGAGTACGCGGTTCTCTCGAATGCATTCAGCCGCGCCCTCTGGGTCGCTATCGGCGTAGCGCGCACCGCTGTGGAGGACGCCGTGTGAGCGCCCGGAGGTGCCGGCGTTTAGCCCCTCACCACGTTCCAGCAGCGTCACCTCGACGCCCCGCATCGCTAGGTCACGAGCAACGCCGACACCGGTTGCGCCCCCGCCGATGACCGCGACCGCCGTCTCCTCACTCATTGGTTTGAAAAGCGTTCCCGAGGCCTTGAGCGTTCCCGTCGGACCGAAAGAGCCGACACACTCGGGCGTTAGAGGTGGCATATGCACGTCCACGTCAACGCCGCCGAGAGCGTCGACGGGAAACTCTCGACCCGCGAGCGCAAACAGGTAGCCATCTCGGGCGATGCTGATTTCGACCGGATGGACGAGCTTCGGGCGGTGTCGGACGCCGTCATGATCGGGGTCGGGACGGTCCTGGCCGACGACCCAAGCCTCACCCTCAAGCGAGCCGAGCGGCGCGAGGAACGGGTGGATTCGGGCCGTCCCCCGAACCCCGTGCGAGTCGTCGCGGACTCCCGCGCTCGAACGCCGCCGGATGCCGAACTGCTCGACGACCGTGCCGAAACCTACGTTCTCGTGAGCGAGGCAGCCGATGCAAGCGACATCGCCGCACTGGAGAGTGCAGGTGCAGTCGTCGTCAGCGCTGGAAAGGACCGGGTCGATCTCGTCGCCGCGGTTGATGAGCTCGAAGAACACGGCGTGGAGCAACTGATGGTCGAGGGCGGCGGCGAACTCATCTACTCGCTATTCGTCGCGGGACTCGTCGACCGACTCACGGTGTTCGTCGGTTCGGTGGTCATCGGTGGGCGGGAGGCGCCGACGCTCGCCGACGGCGAGGGGTTCACCGACCCCAAGAATTTCCCGAAGCTCTCGCTCACAGATGTCGAACGGTTGGACGACGGGGTCGTGCTCAACTACGACGTGCAGTGAGGGGGGTGGAGTTCGGTGCTACTCGGGGTCGAACGTTTCGACCAGCGTGTCGTGAATCTCGCCGTTTGATGCGACGAGACCCTCAGCAGTCGGGGTCCACGGGTCACCATAGGCGTCAGTGACAGTCCCACCCGCCTGCCGGACATGGTGGACGCCGCCCACGAGATCCCATGGGTGGAGCTGGACCGCAGAGACTGCGGCCTCGAGTTCCCCAGCGGCGACGGCTGAGAGCGCAAGTTGGGCGCTCCCGAAGCGCCGGTGATCGCCGAACTCCGCGGCGATGGTGTCGACGTAGTCTGAGAGCTTGCGTCGGTGACGTTGGGAGACGCCGAAGATGG
>Ga0306902_100044_pt1 | contig 57933 bp, 60 predicted proteins | sample AntDeeMetagen256_FD_190440 | JGI IMG/M metagenome (GOLD analysis project Ga0306902, IMG submission 190440) | Saline lake microbial communities from Deep Lake, Antarctica - Metagenome TFF #256 (v2) (version 2) | ecosystem: Environmental > Aquatic > Non-marine Saline and Alkaline > Saline | place... | reverse complement strand
TGTCGACCGACGACGAGATAACCATCATGGCCGACCAGAGCCGGTGTCGACAGCTACTGGAAAACCTGATTCGCAACAGCGTGGAACACAGTTCCACGGGCAGTCGGCCACAGGCCGACGACAGCGTCGAACACGTTGGCGAGGACGTCTCGATCCACATCGGCCGTGTTGATGGTGGCTTCTATGTCGAAGACAATGGGCCGGGGATTCCCGAAGACAAGCGGGAGGAAGTCTTCGAGGCAGGCTACACAACCAACCGAGACGGGACCGGCTTCGGGTTGAATATTGTCCGTGAGATCGCCGAAGCTCACGGTTGGAGCGTCGAGATCACTGAGAGCGCCGACGGCGGCGCGCGGTTCGAGTTCACCGGTATTACGGCCCCATAGGCCACCGCTGCGGTCGACCGTAGTCAGGACCCAAGCACGCCGAAGCCGAACAGCGGTCCCCAGAGGAGATGTAACCCGATACCGACGACGAGCGCGGGCACAGTCGTATAGAGGCTGGCGATGATGGCAGCCTTCTTGTCGATGGCGATCAGTGGGAACAGCGCGTCACCGTCCTGACTGATTGCATTGGCTGTCAATGCGGAAAACGGAATCCCACCTTGCGCGTAGGCACTGGCTAACACGATCTGTGGGCCACAGCCGGGGATTAATCCGAGCAGGGCACCCCCTATCGGTGCGAATATACCAGCCGCGGCTGCAATGGCCGCGATATCGAGATTGAACAGGAAGACGGGATACTCGTAGAGCAGATAGGCAACCAACACCCAGACTGTAACGAAGCTAGTCTCCATCGCCGCGTGCTGGAACGTCTCGTAGAGGCTCCCAAACGTGTCTTTGGCCCGGCCGACACCCCCCTCGCCGATGTAGTGTCGACCGACGAAATACAGGTAAAACGAGAGTGACGTCCCGGTGATCCCGACGATAGTGAACAGTCCTGAAAAGGACATGCCCGTCGAGAGTGGGACCTCGGGTGCGCCACGGAGGAGATATGTCGTGCCGAGTGCGAGTCCCCCAACGGCTGCGAGCCACCACAGCCCGTGGACCCCGTGAGTCAGCGGTGTGAGAACCGTGGACTCTCTGTCAGGCCCCGTCTCGTGGGAGTGTCCTGGTGAGGGGCCCTCGTACTCGTGGGCCGGGTTTGAACTCCGCCCGAGCACACTGACCGAGGAGCCGCCGTCGGTGACCGGTCGACTCAGTTGGCTCACCGCACGGTCGACGTAGCCAACGCCTAACCCAAACTGATCTATTGCATAGCCAAAGATAACTGCCGCAGCGAACGCTAGTCCGTATGAGTAGGCAGCGGCTTTCGGCGCCAACGCGAGGATGACGAACGCCGAGTCGCCAGCAGTGGCAATCAGTGTCGCCACAACGGTCCCGAAGCTCACCGTTCCCCGAAGGTAGAGCGGCATCATCACGATAGCCCCCCCACAGCCCGGTGTGAGTCCCATGAGCGCCCCAACGAGCGGTTGGATTCGGCTGTTGTCGCCGAGTTTGGCAGTCAGTTTTCCGCGGGTCCGGTACTGAATGTAGCTAAACAGCAGTACGGTCACGGCGACGAACGCACTCACCTGTACATAGCCGTCTCTCACAGAAGCGATGAAGATGTCGACGACCTCACCCGCCATCGGGGATCGACCTCCCGTCGACAGTAGTCGCCCGCAAACTAATTAGACTCATCTAATCTTTAGATTAGTCGGATGATACAAAGATGTTTCGTCAGGTGTCGCATTCGTCGTCACTGCGACAGATGCTGATTGCCCGAGCGGGCGTTCCCAGCGCGCCGGAGTGACATCGCTATCGATGGCTGGGTACAGCGGACACTAGAGGCAGTCTGTGTGGCGGTGATCTCTCTCAGCGGGTGAAAATAAAGGGAAAATGTAGTTGTCTGTGACTGTTCGCGTGAGCGAACTTACAGACGGGTTAGGTTCGTTGCGCGTGGGCCTTTCGGGGACTGCTCGATGTCGAACTCGACATCCTGACCCTCTTCGAGATCCGGACCACCAACGTCTTCCATGTGGAAGAACACGTCGTCGTCAGCATCTTCTGTCTCGATAAAACCGTAGCCGCCAGTGTCGTTGAAGAAATCAACCGTGCCGTTTGCCATTGCCTTTGTGTACAACGCCGGGGGATGAATAAGGCTTGCGCGAGGTGAGATACCATGGTTCGCGACACCGGTAAGCGGTGGCTACGAGGTGGTAGGCGTCGACAAACGAGGTCATTCATTCCAAGAATTCGAAGCAATAGAAATCACAAATCGGGAGAGGAAATCAGCAAACAGAATCTCGATGCTACTTACTGAGGGGCGTTAGGCATCCTCAAATGTGGTTGTCAGGTGTGCCCGCGGTGCGTCAAGCACGATTTCGGCAGCCGTTTCGTCGCTGACAAGGCTGGTTCGGAGTTCGTCTTCGGTTGGCATTGATTCTTCGAACAGCCCAGCGAACCGCCCCTCGAGGGTTGATACTGTCCCCGTAGTATCGACAGTCACCGCCAGTGCGCTAATGAAGCCGTCGACGGTCCCGAACACCGGGCCCAGTCCGTCGACTATGTCGGTCCGAACACCGACCCTGTCAGCAGTGAGACTGAGTGGGGTATCGGTACCCCAGACGCCGAGGCTCAACGCTGCCGGGCCGGTGGTTTCGAACAGCCACTGGCCGTCTTCGTCGTCGACGACACGATCAAGTGTGTTGATATAGCCGCTCAGACTGTGAGCAAGGAGGGTTTCGGCGGCCGAGGACCGACTGCTGTTCTCGGTTGGGATGATGAGCATATCCTCAGCAACTGCGAACGCCTGTCCCGAGCGGTCGCCAGTCCCTTCGTATATCCGCAGCCCACGCTGTTGGTCGACCTGTTGGAACCCCTCAGTGTACCGATCCGCAATGACCTGCCGGTCGAAGCTCCCGTGGAAGAGCACCAGTTCGTCGGTCAGCGTCAGATCGGTGACGCCAATCCCGGGCGTACCAGTCTCAGTGCTCTCGCCCGACAGAATCCCACCGTTCGTCTCGTTTTTAGTTTCGTTTTCCGTTTCGTTTTCCGTTTCGGTTTCGTTGATCGTAGTATTTCTGTCGATACGTTCGTTGTCGGGGGCGACTGTCCCGTTGGCACCGAACGCAGTCCCATCGGGAAGTGGTCCGGCGGCGTCGATGACTGCCCGACGGAGAGGGGCTGCAACCGGATAGCTCGACAGCGTCTCGACGGCGTCGGCAACCGTCTCGATACCGGATAGCGGGAACTCCACGAGCGGTCCGTCAGGTAGTCGACCGGCTGTCGCTGCCCGTTGGACCGCCCCAACCACCGCAAGCCGTAGATGTAGGAACACGACGCCATCGCCACTTTGCGTCTCGGCGGGTGTGAGCTCGCTGTACGCCGGGAGATCGTATCGCTGGGGGCCATCCCCGAGTTCTGGGACTGAATCCTCGTTGTCACCGAGACAGCCACCAAGCGCGACTGCTCCAGTCGTGGCCCCAGCAGCCTGCATGAAACTCCGTCTGTCCATACCCGGTTGTCTGCCTCCAGCTACAAGTACCATCCCAACACAGTCCCACGATGCCGCAACTGACGTTGTATTGTCATACACCACAGCACTTTTATTAATCCAATCCGACTAGTCAAATGACAGGGATTGAGTGTACCTCTGGGGGGTTCGCATGTCTCTGTCAGCGGGAGTCGCTACTTGGGAGGGTAGTGGCTCCCTACTTTTGTGTCGACCACTTAGGATTGATCGGCGAGTGTCTCCAGTAGTTCGGGGTTTTCAATACTCGATAGATCACCCAACTCCTGTCCGGTGTGGACCGCCGCAATCGCCCGCCGAACGATTTTACCGCTCTGGGTTTTGGGTAATCCTTCGACAAACCGTATCTCACGGGGACGGAACGGTTTGCCGTGTTTTTCGCCGACTACCTCCCGGAGCTCCCCTCGCAGTTCGTCGCTCGGGTCGACGCCGTTCTCACAGACGACATACACCACGACTGCGGTTCCGGTGGTTTCGTCGGGAACGCCGATTGTAGCGGCCTGATTGACCGCTTCGTGGTCGGTCAGGACGCCCTCGATCTCGGCAGGACCGATCTTTCGACCCGCAACGTTGAGTGCGTCGTCGGCCCGCCCGTGGAGGAACCAAAAGCCATCCTCGTCTTGCTGGGCCCAGTCGCCGTGGTCCCAGAGATCGTCCCACGTCGACCAGTACTCATCGAGGTATCGCTCGTCACCGCTCCAGAGTGATTTCGTCACCGATGGGCAGGAGTCGCGGGCGACGAGATAGCCGCGCTCGTGATCGTCTGTGATCGAGTTCCCCGCCTCGTCGACGATGTCGACATCCATTCCGAGGCCGGGACCGCCGAGCGTGCAGGGTTTCAGCGGCTGTGTTGGCATCGGCATCAGGAAACAGCCACAGATCTCGGTGCCGCCGGAGATGTTGATGATCGGTGCCTCGCCACCCCCAACCTGCTCGTAGAACCACTGCCAAGATTCGGGGTCCCATGGTTCGCCGGTCGACCCGAGCAGGCGGAGACTCGATAGATCGTGGTTGTCGACCCAGTGATCTCCGTGTTTTCGAAGCGCCCGAATCGCAGTTGGTGAGATGCCGAAGACCGTCAGGTTGTGCCGGTCGATCATCGACCAAAACCGGTTAGGCTCCGGATAATCCGGTGCACCCTCGTAGATGAAGACCGTGCCGCCGAAGGTGTGGTTGCCGAGCAGCATCCATGGCCCCATCATCCAACCGATATCCGAAACCCAAAAGAAGCGGTCGGCGGGCTTGTGATCGAAGCCGAAGTAGATCTCCTTGGCACACTGCATGAGGATGCCCGCGTGGGTGTGGACGATTCCCTTCGGTTTCCCGGTCGTTCCCGACGAGTACAACAGCATGGACTCTTGGTCGGCCGGGAGCGATTTGGTGTCGTACTCGCTGGACTGCTCGGCGATAGCGTCGTGCCACCACTCGTCGCGGGACTCGTCGAAGGCGATTTCGTGTTCGGTCGACTGGTTGGCCGAGCCGAGTCGGTCGTAGACGAGACAGTGCTCGACGAACTCGGTCTGTTCGATTGCTTTGTCCGCAGTTTCCTTCAGAAAGACGGGATCGCCGCGCCGATAGAAGCCGTCGCCGGTGAACAGCATCGAACACTCGCTGTCGTCAATCCGGGTGGCCGTGGCGTCGACGCCGAACCCCGAGAAGATCGGCACCGCAATCGCGCCGACTTTGAAACAGCCGTAGAGAATCGAGACAACCTCCGGCACCATCGGCATATAAAGGCCGACCGTGTCGCCGGTTTCGATCCCTCGTTCCTCTAAGGCGTTGGCGACGCGATTGGCCTCTCGGTGGAGTTCGTGAAACGTGTATTCGCGAGTCTCACCCGGTTCGCCTTCCCAGATGCAGGCCACGCGGTTGCGATGTGGGTTGTCGACCGTAGCGTGACGATCCAAGGTGTTGTGCGCAATATTGAGTCGACCACCGGGGTACCACTGGGTGAACTGCGGCCCCTCGGTGTTGTCCCGGACCTGTTCGTAGGGTTTGTCGAACTCGATGTCGAGGTAGTCGACCAACTCGTCCCAGAACCACTCGACGCCGGAGTCGGGTTCGCCCTCCAGACCCGGACCCGTGCGGGCGATCAGCTCCTCGTAGTCGTCGATCCCATAGCTATCCATGAACGCGGCGACGTTCGTCGAGTCGATGAACTCGGGGTCCGGCTCGTGAACCACGTCGTCGGTCATTGGCGGAGTCGACATGCCATGTCGTTCGCTCCCAACCCTCATAATCATTCATATAGGTTTCGACTGTGACACCTCCCAGAACGTTTAGCGCTTGGGCGCGTAGGACTGCGCATGTACGTCCGCGATGCCAAAAACCGTGATGAGCCGTGGCTGTTGGACCAGATCGAGGCGCTGGGAGTCGACGCTGAGTCGTTTCGGTCCCGCGACTACGTGCTCGCGGTCGACGAGGAATCCAACACGCGGGTCGGCTTCGGTCGACGCCGGATTCACTCCGGGGAGCCGGACGTCTGCGAACTCACGGGCATCGGCGTAGTGCCCACGTGGCGTGACCAGGGTGTGGGTGGCCACGTCATCGAGCGATTGGTCGCCGAGGCCGGAGACGACGAATTTGAAACGGTTTACGTGTTGACCGACCAGCCGGCGTATCTCACCCAGTTCGGATTTGGTCGGATCGACGTCGACGAACTTCCCGACCAGCTGTCGGCTCGACTCGACCGCAAACGCGACCAACTCGACGATGAGGTCGTCCCGCTGGCGCTCGGCGTCGAGGCCTTCGAGATGCCGCGTCGACTCCGCGAGGCGTTCAAAGACGCCGACGCCGAGGATGGCGACAGCGAGCCTGAAGAGTCGCCCGAAGATTTCGGCATCGATCCCGAGACGGCGACCTATAAGTACGATACCGGGGAGTAGCCGTCGACTACTGGCTCAATAGCGTACTACTGGACGCCTTCACGCCCTTCGAGAAAGTCGGTGCTGAACACGATGTAGGTCAGCCCCGTACAGAACAAAATTGGCGGCAGGAGTAAAAACGCCCACAGTGGGTCGATCCCCCAGATCAGAATTAACGTGGCGTTGCCCAGTCCAAGCAGTAAGAACGGCAACGAGTACAGTATCGCCCGTTTCCGTTTCCGGCCGGAGTCGAGCACCTCGCTGTCGAGTAGTTCCTCCCGAGACGGCTGTGCTGTTGTCGCGGAGTCGTCGGGATCGCCGGTCGGAGAGTCCATACCCCGGCTACGGGGCGAAGGGGCAAAAACAGTCACACATTCACTGTGCATTGCTGTCGAACCGCGAGGCAAGCGACACTGCGCTGTAGAGGACCGTAATGGCGACCGCAATGACGACCATTCCATACAGTGTCATCGCCCCCGGTGAGATCGGCACGGTCACAATACCGAACACCGTCAGTTCAGACAGGGCCTCACCGCCGTTGGCACCGACGATAAAACCGAGAAGCCCGCCCAACAGAACCATCAGTCCACCGAGACCGAGCAGAATGCGTCGACCTAACCCTGCAACCCCGGGCTGTGGCGTGTCGTCGCTCATATATGCCCGTAGGCAGCCACTACTAAAGCACGTTTCCGTTCCAGCCCGGAGTTATATACCGACTGACCTCACGCATACGGTATGACCGATTCACTGATCGACCGGGCTCGGAGCGCGCTGGATGCTGCCCACGTTCCCTACTCTGAGTACCGTGTCGGTGCAGCGCTTCGAACCGTCGACGGCAGCGTGTTCGTCGGCTGTAATATCGAGAACGCCAACTACTCCAACAGCCTCCACGCCGAGGAGGTTGCGGTCGCCGAGGCGGTCAAAACCGGCCACACGGAGTTCGACCGACTCGCAGTTACCTCTGCGGCCCGCGATGGCGTTACCCCCTGTGGAATGTGTCGACAGACGCTATCGGAGTTCGCCAACGAAGACCTTGAAATCGTCTGCGATCTCGGCGACGAAACGGCGACCTACACGCTCGGCGAACTGCTGCCGAACACCATCTCGGAGGAAACACTTGATGCTGCCAGCCAGCAGGGAGCCGACCAATGACCACGCCCTCGGATGTCGAGGAGTCTACGGTCACCGAAGACGCCCCCAACGATACCGCTGTTCCGGGCGACAGCGAAGATCCCAACGCCGACCGCCAGTACCATCTCGAAGTCACCAGCGAGGATGTCGCCGACAGCGTTCTCCTGCCGGGGAATCCCGACCGGATCGGGACAATCACGGATCTCTGGGATGATGCCACCACCGTCGCTACCCATCGAGAGTACCGCACTGCGACCGGGAACTACAATGAAACTCCCATTTCGGCGACGTCGACCGGAATCGGCGGTCCATCGGCGGCAATCGCGCTCGAAGAACTCGCCCGCGTTGGCAGTGAGACGTTCATCCGGGTTGGCTCCTGTGGGGCAATCCAGCCCGAAATCGATGTCGGTGATCTCGTTATCACCTCCGGCGCGGTTCGCCAAGAGGGAACCAGCGAGGAGTACGTCAACCCCACCTATCCGGCAACTGCCGATCACGAGGTCGTCTCCGCGCTGATCGCCGCCGCCGAGCGGTTAGGTTACGACTACCACGTCGGCGTCACAATGAGTGCCGACAGTTTTTATGCTGGTCAGGGTCGACCCGGATTCGACGGCTACGAAGCCCCCGGGAGCGACGATCTCGTCGACTCCCTGCGGAATGCGAACGTCAAAAACATCGAGATGGAGGCCGCAACGATTCTGACGCTGGCTTCGATCTACGGACTCCGGGCGGGAGCCGTTTGTGCGGTGTACGCCAACCGCCAAACTGGCGAGTTCCGGACGGAAGGTGACTCACGAGCGGCCGAAACTGCAAGTCTCGCGGTCGCCCTGCTGGCCGAGATGGATCGGCGGAAACGTGAGGTGGGTGTGAGCCAGTGGCATGCCGGGCTTTCACTTGATTAACTGAAACACCCTGTCTCGTCTGTTTTGGGGCCTGAAATCGGATTTAAGCTGACAATCGTCGCACAGTGCTTCCGCCCAGCGTTTCAAAGCCGATTTATTCGATGCCGTTGGATACACACACATGACAGAACAAGTTGTGGTCGTTGGTGCTGGCTACGCGGGTGCTGGCACGGTCAAATCGTTCGAAGACGAGATCGAGGAGGGCGAAGCCGAGCTTACCTGGATCTCGGAACACGATTACCATCTCGTCCTCCACGAGGCCCACCGCGTCATCCGCAACCCGCAGGCCGAATCGAAGGTCACCATCCCGGTCGACGAAATCAAGGCTCCCGAAACGAACTTCGTTCGAGACCGCGTCACCGGCGTCGACACCGACGAGCGAACGGTCGAACTCCGTGACGGCGACAGCGTCGACTACGACTACCTGCTGGTCGGCATCGGCAGTGCAACCGCCTTTTTCGGCATCGACGGGCTCAAAGAACACTCCCTGACGCTCAAGAGTCTCGACGACGTCCGCGAGATCCACGAGGCCGTCCGCGCTGCTGGCGAGGAGGCAACCCAAAGCGAACCGGCCCAGATTCTGGTCGGTGGGGCCGGACTCTCGGGAATTCAGACCGCCGGCGAGATCGCCGGCTACCGCGACGATACGCGCGCGCCGCTCGACATCAAACTCATCGAGGGGCTCGAAGAGATCTTCCCCGGCAACGATCCGGAGGTCCAAGGCGCACTCAAAAAGCGACTCTTGGATCGCGATGTCGAGATCCTCACCGGCGAGTTCATCTCGGAAGTCGACGCCGAGACCGTCTCCCTCGGCGAGGACAGCGAACTCGACTATGATGTCCTGGTCTGGACCGGCGGTATCACCGGCCACGAAGAGATTACTGAGGCCGACCTCGACAAAGACGAGCGCTCGAACCGCGTCTTCGCAGAGTCTGACTTCCAGACCAGCGACGACCGCGTGTTCGCCATCGGTGACGCCGCACTGGTCGACCAAGGCAACGACGACGTCGCGCCACCGACCGCACAGGCCGCTTGGACCGCCGCCGAGGTCGCCGGTGAGAACCTCGCGCGAGCGGTTCGCGGCGCACCACTCAAATCGTGGAAACACAAAGACAAGGGGACGGTCATCTCGGTCGGTGACGAGGCTGTCGCTCACAACGTGATGGGGCTGCCGATCAACACCTTCGGCGGTCCTGCCGCCAAAGCACTCAAGAAAGGCATCGCCTGCCGCTGGATCTCGGATGTTACCTCGCTCAAACGCGCCGCGAAGGCGTGGAGCGATATGTAACAGCCGGGGCACTGAATATAGACAGTCGACAGTTCGCGTTGCTATCTCTTTTATAGCGGGAATAAAACCGAACTGCAGTCGCGTGATCAGTGAGCCGGTTCTTCTGCGGGAGCGAGCATATCGTCGATCTGCAGGATGAGAATGTTGTTCGTGTCGTCTTTCGCATCCAGCGTGCCGGTGATACGGAGCTTCGACAGCGGCGTCGGCCCGACGATTACCTCGTCGCCCTCGTGGAAGTCTCGGACTGAGCCCTGCAGGTGGATTTCGGCTCGACAGAGTTCTGGGTGGTGCACACTCGAGAGATCGATGCTCTCGACGTTCGCGTTCTCGACTTTCTCGTCGTTGTGCGTAAGCGGGACCGCTGCTGGCTCCTCCATCTCGTCGACATCCAGCGCCTCGTAGGCATTGGCGGTCGGCTTATAGCCGCCTTTGGGTCCGGGGACGCCCTCAACGAGTTGGAGGGCTTTGAGACTCTGCATCTGGTTGCGGATCGTTCCGGGATTTCGATTTACCTCCTCGGCAATATCTTCGCCTTTGACGGCGTCTTCGCTCTGGCGGTGGAGGTTCGTGAGTGCTGTCAGTATGGTTTTCTGACTCGGCGTGAGTTCGATTGATGACATATGAGCCGGTTAGGGCGGATCGTTCATAAATCCGATGGAAAACTAGTAACAATTCAGTGCGAGAAACCCGCTCGTTATGTCTTCCGGTCACCATTTGGGTGGTATGAAGCGACTCACGGTGTCGACTGTCATACGGTAGTGACTCTCTATACGAATAGCCTCGGTGAGCCATCCGAGAGATGACTAGTCGTCCACCCCTACTGCTAAGAGGCCGCCGGGTGAGGCGACTGTATGACACGGACCGTCCGCATCATCGGCGCGCCAACCGACTACGGGGCAAACAGACGGGGTGTCGACATGGGACCGTCGGCGATCCGATACGCCGGACTGGCCGATCAGCTCCGGTCGGCGGACACAGAGCCGGTCGACGCGGGCGATATCCGCGCACCGCACGCTGAGGAGTGTGATCCCGACACGCGGTCGGTACCCACCGGCACCGCCCAATTCTTCGAGGAGACGAAAACCGTCTGCACGCAGCTCGCCGACACCGTCGAGTCGACGCTCGAAACTGACGAACTCCCCATTGTTCTCGGCGGCGATCACTCGGTGGCTATCGGCTCGGTGCGTGGCTCGGCCGCAGCCGGACCGCTTGGCGCGATCTGGTTCGATGCCCACGCGGATCTCAACACTCCTGCTACGTCGCCGTCGGGAAACATCCACGGCATGCCGCTGGCAGCGCTCCTCGGAATCGGGGAGTTCGCCGACCAATCGTGGGCCACTGCCCCACATCTCCGCGAAGAAAACCTCGTCCTCGTCGGACTACGGAGCGTCGACGAGGCCGAAACGCGACTCATCGAACAGCGGGATTTCACCGTGTTCACGATGTCCGAAATCGATAGCCGCGGCATCACTGCTGTCGTCGAGGAGGCCCTTGCAGTGGCGACCGACGGCGTCGATGAGATCCACGTGAGTCTCGATCTCGACTGGCTCGATCCAACCGAAGCTCCCGGTGTTGGGACGCCGGTTCGCAGCGGTGTCACCTACCGTGAGGCCCATTCGGCGATGGAACAGGTTGCAGCGACCTCAGCAGTCCGGTCGCTGGATCTCGTCGAAGTCAATCCGACGTTGGATCAACACAACGAAACCGCCGAGTTGGCGACCGAACTCGCCGCAAGCGCACTCGGAAAACGAATCTTGTGAATCCTGTGATCTCAGCAGAGGGTATAAAATGGTAGTAGATGGTATCTATTGGTGCTGAATGGCAGTAACGACCGGCTACCGGACGGGTAGCCTGTCGACTAACTTTGCGCCGCGGGTGAACATGCCGCCGCGACCTTTGCCTTCGGTGATATTTCGGAAGACAGCTTCGGGGTCTTTATTCCAGATCCACTGCCACCGCGTCCGAGCCAGCAGGGCGAGTTTGCGGGCCGTACTGAGCTGTGGGGTCTCCGAGAGGACGTCGTACTCTCGGTTACGGATGAGCCGGTGGTGGTCGGCGTACAGCACTGCCGCCAGCAACACCGCAAGCTGGCAGTCCTCGGGGAGATATTTGATTCCGGCGACACCCTCACTGTAGAGGTCTTCGGCTCGGGCGAGTTCGTCCTGCATCACGGCGGCGACGCCCGTATCCATCTCGAAGTTTCTGAGCTGGTCGTTGGTAACGTCATGACGGTCAAGCGTCGACTGCGGCAGGTAGATCCGGTCGCGTTCCACGATATCCTCCCGAACATCCCGAAGGAAGTTCGTGAGTTGGAACGCTTCGCCGAGTGCGGTCGCGTGGGTAAGTGCCTGTTGCGGGTTGTCGGGATCCATAACCGCGGTCATCATCCGCCCGACGGCGGAGGCCGAGCCATCCATGTAGGCTTCGAGTTCGGCGTACGTCTCGTAGCGGTCGGTATCGATATCCGACGCCATCGCATCGATGAACGTGTCGACGTCATCTGGATCGATATCGTACTCCTCGCGGAGTTCGGCGAACGCCGCGAGCACCGGATCGTCAGTTTCGGTCTCTCCGAGAGCGGCCGCTCGAATCGTTTCAAGCTCCGCTCGCTGTTGGGCTGGGGTGTTGTCGCCCGGATCGTCGACTACCTCATCGGCGACACGGAAAAACGCGTACAGCACGTAGGTCGCCTCTCTGATCCGTGGCGGCAACAGCCGTGTGGCAACGTGGAAGGTTTTGCCCGTCTGTTGTTGGATCGCCTTGCTACGGGCGATTTGGTCGTCTCCTACCATAGCTCTCTCAGAGCCGTCGGTCGTCTCGTCGGCCGGTTCCGGCGGCACAGCATATAGCCTGTATACGGACGCAACCAACATAACAGTTCGTACATGAACAGATTGTCACTGTTGTTTGGTAACTTGCGGAGATATCGCTCAGTAAAAGGTATCAGAACAGTCGTAGACCACTCCATGCGTCGGACAGATGTACTTACAGTGGCGATGGTCCATCGATGACCCACAGATCGGACAGGGTCGACCCGGCGGTGTTTCTGCCTCTCCCATACCCACTCAGACGCCGACCAGCTACATTACGGTTCTCGTTTCAGGCACTGCCTTCTCGACGGTAGGCTGTGGCTACAACGGGAGGTTACGGCTTGTCGACACGCGGAATGTAGAGTCCTCGTGAGGGACGAAGCAGTCCGGTATCGAACCGTTTGGCTCGTAGGATTGCCACACCGAAGCTGAGCGCAACCCCGACCGGAATCCAGTTGCCGAACCAAGCGTTGATCGCACCCCACAGGATCACGAAGCTAACCAGATCGTCCAGCATGAATTCACACTGCGAGAGTCGCTCTTCGAGCATCGTTCGGTCGACGGTCCAGTCGAGGACCCCCACAGAAATGACCGCGCTCAGCACCCACCCCGCGTAGTTCGACACCGGTACGTTGTAGAATGCACCTCCAGCCGAGTAGGTCCAAAAGCCTAGCGAGACCGCCGCTGGATCGAGCACCACGTCCATCGCCACAACCGCCGGAATCACGACTGCAAGCCGGACCAGACGCGAAGTTGTTCGGTCGCCGAGCAACAGCAGTGAGAGGATGTAGGTGTTGAGTACTATTGGGAGGAAAAATACCGGCAGCGCCGCCGGAATCTCGCCGATCATTGGCCCGAGACTGATCCCGTAGACGAACTCGCCGTAGGGCCAGCCAGTCGACACGCCGACGTACTCGATGAGGTAGGTATACCCCGTCAACAGCCCGATCCCACCAAGTGCCCGCCGATCAATCGCCGGAATCACGCCCACGATCAGCGGGGCGGCCATCACCACCGTTCCGAACAGGATCAGGGGTGCGTTGAACTGGAGTAGTTCGGGAATCACCGACCAGTCTTCGGCGCTTCCCAGCAGCATGAGCGCGCCGATCAGTGGGAAGAAGACCGCAATCGTAAATCGGTTCCCGTCGACAAAGGCATCCAGCCATGCCTCGGTCTCCCGGCGGGTTCGCGGTCGACCGGATACCATGGCCGACAGCCCCTCAGCTTCACGAATCTGCGGCCCGGGCGACTCGCTGTCAGTAACCGACTCGCTCACGGCAGCACCTCCCAGACGGGGACGAGTTGCCACAGCGCACCGAGGGTGATCAGGGTGCCAACGGCGGTGTTGAGCGCCGGAAACCACCAGTAGGCTCGGTCGACGGCCACCGACGACTGGGTGACCCAGACAACGAACACGGGGTACACTGCGAGCAGGCCACCGAGTCGTAGGTCGACCAGCCCGAATGCCAGCGACGCGGCCAGCCAACAGCCCGCGACGTAGCCGTAGGTCCGTCGTTCGCCGAGAGCAGTAGCGGTCGTCCGGATACCGGCCTGTCGATCCGGTTCGATGTCGGGGATCGCCGAAAACGTGTGCATCCCCATCGTCCAGAGCCACGCTCCGACGACCGCGAGTGCGGGTGGCTGTCCTCCCGCGACAACCACGTAGGCAGCGATCCCCGGCAGGATATACAGGCCATTGGAGACCGAATCCAAGAGCGGTGTCGTCTTAAATCGGAGCGGTGGGGCGCTGTACTCGACCGCGAGGAACAGAAACCCAACTAGCCACGGCCACGCTGCAGGTGGAGTCACTCCGAGCAACCCAACGCCGAGAAGCCCAGAGAGGACAACTGCTGCGGTGACGCTACGGTCGCCCTGCCAGCGAACCTCTTTGTCGTCTTTTTTCGGATTCTCGGTGTCGACCTCGGCGTCGAAGATGTCGTTGACACCGTACAGTAACACATTGGCGGGGAGCAGAAAGTACGCGAACAGCGCGACTGCGGTCGAGCCAAACAGTTCGTCGACGCTGGTTGCGGCGACCGCGACGCCGACCACCACCGGGCCAGCGAGGTAGAACCAGAAGCGTGGCCGCGAGAGTGCTACCAGATAGCTGAGTCGGTCGACCAGTCCCGAGTCCGCCTGTTCGTCAGTGGTCACAGATGACATCACTCCGCGACGGCATCCGCAGTTAGTTGGCCACTAATCAGACACATCGGAACGCCGATACCGGGGGTCGTATACGATCCAGTGAAGTAGAGGCCGTCTACTTTCGAGGACTTCCGCGAAGGACGGAACAGCGAGGTCTGGCGAAGCGTGTGAGCCATGCCCAGCGCAGTGCCCTGCATCGAGTTGTAGCGGTCGGTGAAATCGTTCACGCAGAACGTTTTTTCCGCAACAATCCGATCTCGGAGGTCGACGCCCGTGTTGTCGGCGATATCATCGAGAACGAGATCACGGAAGGTTTCGCGTAGCTCAGGGGTGTCCTCCAGTCCAGCCGCAATCGGCACGAGGGCAAAGAGGTTGCTGTGGCCCTCCGGGGCGACCGAATCGTCGGTTTTCGAGGGGACACAGAGATAGTAGGCCGGATCGTCGGGCCACGCTGGGGTGTCGAAAATCGTCTCGAAATGGTTGCTCCAGTCGGTTGGCAAAACGAGGCTGTGGTGGGCCAGTTCGTCGACATCGCCCTCGACACCCAAATACAGCAGGAATGCAGAGGGCGCGTAGGTTCGAGAGTCCCAGTAGTCGGCGTCGTACTGCCGTTTTTCGGGTGGGAGCATTTCTTGCTCGGTGTGGGCGTAGTCCGCGTTCGAGACCACCCGATCCGCGAGATACTCTTCGCCGTGTTCGGTTCGGACCGCAAAGGCTCCCTTTCGGCCTGCGATTTCGGTCACTGGCTGGTCGGTAACAAAGTCGACCCCCAACTCCTCAGCGAGTTCGACGATGCCGTCGACAACCGCCCCCATCCCGCCGTCGGGGTAGTAGACGCCCATGTTGAAGTCGACGTGGCTCATCAGGTTGTAGAGCGCGGGCGTGTTGGTTGGCGCACCACCCAAGAAAACGAGGGTGTACTGCATGATCTGCTGGAGTTTCGGGTGTTCGAAGTAGCTCTCGACGTGGCCCTGCATCTTGCCGAGCAAGGAGAGTCCCCACGAGTAGCGCATTACGTCAAGGTCGATGTAGTCCCGTAGTCGGGGGCGGTCCTCGTAGACGAAGTGTTCCATGCCGACCTCGTAGGTGTACTGGGATTTGTCGAGATACCGATCAAGCGCCTCTCCTGCGCCGGGTTCATAGCTCTCGAACAGCTCCTTGTTGGCCTCGACATGCGGTAGGAGGTCGACCTGATCGCCGTCTTTGAAGAAAATCCGGTAATGGGGATCGAGCCGCGAAAGGCTGTAGTAGTCGTCTGGCTGCTTGCCGAAATGACCGAAGAACCGCTCGAAGACGTCGGGCATCAGATACCACGACGGTCCCATATCGAAGGTGAACCCGTCCATCTCCAGTTGGCTCGCGCGGCCACCCAACTGTTCGTTTTTCTCGACGACCGTCACGTTCGCGCCAGCGTCGGCGAGATAGCAGGCCGTCGACAACCCACCGAAGCCGCTGCCGATGATGACGATATCCTCGTCGTCGACCACCGAGAGGTCGCCATCGTATCGTCCTTCGTTACCGCCGTGTTCGTCGCTGTCGTCTCCTGAGGCGGTGACCATGTATAGGTCAAATAAGTTCGACATCAGTATAAAAGAACGGACTTCGAGCCGACCGAGGCCCAGTTTTAGGGTCACCCGCGACCATCAATTGCTATGGACGACCGGACAGCAGTCATTACTGGTGGGACCCGAGGCATTGGACGCGCCGTCGCCGAGACGTTCGTCGACGCTGGTGCACGTGTCGTGATCTGTGGACGAGAGACTGCCGACATCGACGAGACGGTCGACGAACTGAACGATACACACACCGACCCAGATGAAGAAGCCCGCGTCTCGGGGCTCCGGACAGACGTTCGCGACGAGTACGAGGTCGAGCGGCTGATGGAACACGCCGCGCGGCGCGGCAGTGGTATCGACATCGTCGTCGCCAACGCGGCGGTCAACCACGGGACACCCGGCGAGATGCCGACCCACGAGGAGTCCTACAGCCGGTTCGACGACACGATGCGGACCAACCTCCGCGGCGTGTTTGCAACAATCACGGAGGCCGTGCCGCATCTCGCGGCTGATGGCCGCGTTCTAGTTCCCTCCGGTGGAGTTGCTCGGGAGGCAAAGGCCGGGATGGGTGCGTACGCGATCTCGAAAGCCGGTGCGGAGGCGGTGGCCCGCAGCTTTTCAGTCGACCTCGACCAGCCAGTGTGTGTCGTCGACCCCGGCCTCGTGGCGACTGATCTGACAGGCATCGAGAAGGCTCGCGATCCGAGCGACGTTGCACCGATGTACCTGTGGGCCGCCAGCGAGGCCGACCCCGAGACGATTAACGGCGAGATCGTCGACCTGAAACTGTGGAAGCAGTCGACGCGGTAGTCGCCGACTAACACTTAAAAAGACAGTCGCGAGATCGGTCGCGTCCATCGATTTATGCATTCTGTCGACGAACCTGTGACGGAGTGCCACGGGCACATGATCCCCATGAACGACGCCGACGCTTGGTACAAACGACTCGAAACACGCGAAACGAACCCCCGAATTAGGCCATCAGTAACTGACGATGCGGTCGACCGGGCGATTGCAGCCATCGGTGAGCCGCTGTCGCCGCCGGATGTCGACCGCGTCTGATCGACGCCGCTTTTTTTGTTTAGTCGACGTGATCGACCCGTTCGACGAGGTCGACATCCAGCCCGCGTGCCACATCGGGCGTGAAGTTCCAGACGGTATCGAGGAAGTTCACGTTGTAGCTTGCCGGACCGTTGTAGTCGAGGTCGTCGGCCTGTTCACCGACAAGCCCGAAGGCGAGCGTTGCATGTAGCGCCGCAGTAAGGGGGTCGTCGACGCTCCCACAGAACGTCGCCACGCTGCTGCCGAGCATACAGCCCGTGCCGACGACCTCGCCCATCATCTCGTGGCCGGAGTCGACGCGGTAGACCGCCTCGCTGGAGGCGACGATGTCGACCTCCCCGGAGGCGACGACGACGGTGTCGGTCGACTCGGCGAGCGCTTGGGCGGTCGCCTCAATCTCCTCGTAGTCGCCGACCGATTCGACGCCCTTGACTTCGGCTTCCGCGCCAGCCAGCGCGGTGATTTCGCCGTAGTTGCCTTTGATCGCCGCGATATCGATATCGGCCACCAACCGTTTGATGAGGTTGTTTCGGCTCGGCGTCGACCCCATGCCGACCGGATCGAGAACGACCGGAATGCCACGCTCGTTGGCCGCCAGCCCCGTTTCGAGGAGGGCTTCGTTGATCGACTCGCTGAGCTGGCCCGTATTAAGTAGGACTGCACCGGCGGCTTGGGCCATTTCCGGGCCGTCGTTGGGTGAGTCAGCCATCACCGGCAACGCTCCCCAGTGGAGGGTAATGTTGGCCAGATCGTTGATCGTCACGCGGTTGGTGAGATGCTGGACCAGTGGTTCGGTCTCCCGGATGGCCGACAACGAATCGGCCAGCGCGGTCGTCGAGACCTCTGAGCCCTTAGTCATCGTCGGCCTCGACAGCATCTTCGGCCGTTACCTCGTCACCCATCGCACTGTCGACTGCGGCTCGAAGCTCGCGGGTGGCGGCCGCCGGATCGTCGGCGGCAGTGATCGCGCTAATGGCTGCGACCGAGGTCGCACCGGCCTCTATGGCCGCCGCCGCGTTGTTGGGCGTGATGCCACCGATTGCGACCACCGGGATCTTGACCGTCTCGACAATGTTGGAGAGCTCGTCGACCCCGAGTCCGTCATCGGCTGTCGGGGCGTCGACTTTCGAGTTTGTGCCGTAGACGGCTCCGACACCGAGATAGTCCGCGCCGGTGATCGCCGCCAATCGGGCCTCGGAGACGGTCGACACTGACGCGCCGATGATGGCGTCGTCACCCAACTGCTCACGGGCCACTGAAACGGGGAGGTCAGATTGGCCGAGGTGGACGCCATCGGCATCGATGGCGCGGGCGATGTCGACGCGGTCGTTGACGATCAGGTCGATGTCGGCTTCGGCTGTGAGTTCGCGGAGTTCACGACCCAGTTCGTAGCGCGTGCGGGCGTCGGTGTCCTTCTCGCGGAGCTGAATGGCGTCGACGCCGCCCTCGATGGCTGCCTCAACGATTTCGGTTGTTGACCGACCCTCCGACAGCGACTCCTGTGTGACGAGATAGGTTCGCCACTGGTCTGGATTCATGCATGGTAGTCAACAGTCATCACGGAAGCGGGTTACGGTCCGTTGCTATCATTTTACGGCCTGTGTGATCGTCGAAACCAACAAACGCAAACGCTGGGAGCCGAAACCCAACGGTTGTATGATCGACCTGCTCGGCCGACTGCTCGGGTTCGTCGCCGCGCTGTTCGAACGAGCAGGGATTATCGAGCGCAGTCGACTCCGAGAGACGGTCGACCTCGCGTGGCCCCGCGTGATCACCGGCTTTGCGATCATGTCGAAACAGACCGCCGATCTCGCCATGGTTGGCGTCGTCTTGGGTGCGCCCGCCGTCGCAGGACTGGCGTTCGCCGGAGCCTACTGGTCGGTCGGCAAGTTCGTCGCTATCGGCGTGGCTGGGGGGACGGTCAGTCTCGTCTCACAGAACTACGGCAGTGACGAGGCCAGCCGGGCGGCACTGGTCGTCAAACAGAGCATTTGGATCGCCCTCGGCCTCTCGGTTCCGATTGTCGTCGGCTACGTCGTGTTTGCCCCATCGCTGATCGGTCTCCTGAGTGGGAATGAAGCGGCTATCGGCCACGGCACGACCTATCTCGTGGTCGTCGCGCCCGCACTCGTCTTTGAGTTCCTGAACATGATCGCCAGCCGGACCTACGCTGGCGTCAGCGACACGCTCACGCCGATGATCGTTCGCGCTGGCGGCGCGATAATGAACATCCTGCTGAGCGGGGTCCTCATCTTCGGCTTCGGGTTCGGTGTCATGGGAGCCGCCCTCGGTACGGCGGTCTCGACCGGACTCGTCACGCTCGTCTTCTCATGGGGGATGTTCGGCCGAACGTATTTCGGAACCGGAGCAAGCCCGGTCGCGCTCTCGATGGGCGGGCCGCAGTTCGATGTCGGGTTGATGCGCCAGTTGGTAACGGTGTCGACGCCGTTGGTCGCCCGCCGATTGTCCGAGGGACTGGTCGTCTTCCCGCTGTTGGGGATCGCCGACAGCTTCGGTGCCGACGCGGTGGCCGCCCTCGAAGTCGGCAGGCGAGTCCGAAACCTCGCCAACAGCGTGACGTGGGGGTTTTCGATTGCCGCGAGCACACTGGTTGGCCAGCGACTCGGCCGCGGCGAGGAGACCGAAGCAGGAGCCTTCGGCCGAGAGATTATCGCGCTCTCGCTGGTGATCTATCTGTTCGTCGCCGCCGGTGTCGCGGGCTTGGCCGAACCGATTGCGACTGTCTTCGTCGACGATCCGGCCGCAGTCGCGCTGACGACGAGTTTCGTACTCGTCGCGGCGGTAAGCGTGATCCCGCTCGGCGTCGGCGGCTCGGCGACTGGCGTGCTCCGCGGTGCGGGCGATACCCGAATCCCCTTTTATGCCTCCCTTATCGGTCTCTATCTCTGTGCGCTGCCGACAGCGTATTTGGGACTCCTGACGCCGCTGGGCGTCTCGGCGTTGTATATCGCACTCGTCGTTGAGACGACCGTTCCGGCGGGAATCTCTCTGTGGCGATTCCGCACTGACCGGTGGAAGGCGGTCAGTCGGGCCTACCGTCCGGCTGCGGTCGACGACTGATTGGATTCGGAACCCAGACTGGGTTCCGTCGACAGCCGCTACGTGGGGGCTGGCTCGTAACCGTCACCGACAGCGATGCGGAGTGTCTTGGGCTGGAGACGAAGCGAGAGCTGCGTCCGGCGGATGATCTCGCCGTCGAGACTGAACGCGACCGGTTGGTCATCGGCGACGCTGATGTCGACCGCCGAGACCGTGTATCGGGAGGTCCAGGGTGTGTGTTGGTTAAATAGGCGTTCGGCGGCGACAGTTCGCAACAGCCCGACCGAGCCGGTTGCCCTGACGAGGGTGACGTCGAACCGTCCGTCCTCCATGTTCGCCTGCTCGCTGCCACTCGGCGGAAACCGTCGACCGTTACCGATCAGCACGCCGACGGCATCCCCGGACCAAACCGGGGCAACATGTGGATCGTCGTACATCTCAACACTGACCCGAATGCTCTCGAAGCTCCGAACCGTCCGCAGCGTCGAAATCACGTAGGCCGTGGTCCCGAACCGACGTTTCAGATCGGCGCTCGTCTCCGCGCTCGCCTCCGCGGTGAGACCGCCGACACAGGAGTTCACGAAGGGTCGACCGTCGGCGAACGCGAGGTCGACCCAGCGGCGCTCGCCGGACTCAAAGGTCTCAAAGGCTTGGTGGATTCCCGTGATTCCGATGTTTCGTGCAAAATTGTTGCCAGTCCCACAGGGGATGACACCAACTGTGACGCTGTCGAGGGCCCCTACGGCCTCGATGCCCCGGACGACTTCGTTGAGCGTGCCGTCCCCACCGGCTGCAGCGATGAACGTCGCGCCGGCGTCGACGGCCTCGCCCGCGAGGTCGACCGCGTGGCCCGCTCGCTCGGTTTTACGAACCCGATAGCCGTGTTCGGCGGCCTGCTGCCGAACTGTCGAGAGATAGTCGCCCGTACCGCTCTCGGGGTTGCACACAACGACGCTGTCGACGGTGGTGGCGGGTTCCATTGAGAGGCGAGGGGAGAGTACACAAGGTGAGGTGGTGGAGCCTCAAAATGGTTACCGAGGCGGTGGCGTGGTGCCGGAGAGTTCTGGCGAGAACTGTGACACCAGTCTGGTCACCGAGATTGCACCGCTGTCGTCGACTGTCGATCCGCACAGAGACTCCCCCAAATGGATCTATCTTTCGTTCGGAAATCAGAGCTAAGTAACTCAGCGGCGGCTGTATTAGATGGACATTATGGCAGACACAGACACCGGTCCCCGCGACATTACAACGGATCATGAGACGATCAGACAGTGGGTCGAACAACGGAGCGGGACACCCGCCCATATTACTGGTCAGGTCGACGACGACGCCAGCAGCCTCTATATCGTCCGCGAAGACGAGGAGATGGAGGGACTCGATCCCCTCTCGTGGGACGAGTTCTTCGAGACGTTCGACGCCGAGGGGTTGGCGTTCGTCTATCAGGATCGGGATGTCGGCGAGACCGACGAATGGCTCTACGACCTGATCGACCGCAACGAAGTCGCCGAACGGGCCTCGCTCGAAACCACCGATGTCGAGCAGTCGCTGGTCGAAGGCGACGTTGTCCGCAGCGAGATCACCGAGACAAAAGTTATCGAGACGACGGTGGTCGAAACCGACCAGATCGAAAGCGAAGTCGTCGACAGCGAGATCATCGACAGTACTCTCGTCGACCGGGAGACGATCTCACGGGAGATCGTTGGCGTCTCCTTCGAGGGGAGTCCGGACCAGCTTTCAGCGAGGCTCAGATCGGAGACGACAGAGACGACACGGATGGACACCGACGAAGAGATGACCGACGACGGAATGACTGAGACGACACGGATGGACACCGAGGGAGAAAGCGGTGGGCCACAACACAGTCCGGTCGACGAGCCAGCCGACAAAACGACACCCGAGCCACCAGTCGACCGACGGTCGACTGACCGCGAGGAGGTAAACCGAACGGCGACCAGCGAACAGTCCAGCCAGCGTGCGGCGACCGGCCAACAGCCCGGCGACCGACGGGCGAGTGAGCACCGGGAGAGTGACGACCAAACGAGTGATCGACAGCCAAGCGAGCGACGGGTGAGTAACCGACAGCAAGAAGAGCCGACAGTTGGACTCGCGGTCGACGATACCGTCGTCCTCGATGTCAACGACACCGTCCGGACAGCGATGGAGATCTTCGACCGGAAAACCGTCGAGAGCCGCATCGTCGAACAGGAAATCACCGAAACGGACACCGTCGAGAGCGACGCGATCAACATCGAGGGTATCGAAGAAAGTCTGCTGGAGAGCGATCTGATCGACGGGCAGATCGTCAGCGACGAGACCGGCGAGACCACGACAGCAGGCCTGCCGAGCGGAGCGATCACCAGCGAGCAGACCGAAGGAGATACAGTCCAAAGCCAGTTCGTCGAACGCCGGCTGATCGAAACGGAGTCGACCGAACATCACCGGGTGACAGCAGATATCGCCGATCACAAGCTGGTCGATACCGTCGACAGCCGAAGCAGCATCGTCGAGCGAGCGATTGTCGACCGAGAGGCCGGTGAGGAGGTCATGCTTCGCCAGCCCGAAGCCGGTGTGGCGACGACCGACGATCAGATCACCGCCGCCGAGGAGTCCGCGACCACTGCAGACGCCGACGCGGAGATGGCGGCCGAACCCGGTGGTGAAACGGGCGAGGCCGGAACGACCACAACCGACGAGGCCGGGATGTCGACCGCAACCGAAATCACCGACGACGAGATCGGCAAACAGGTCGTCTCAGGCGACAAGGAGGTTGGGATGGTAAGCGATGTCGACACCGATGCCAACAGGCTGTACGTCGATCCCGAACCGAGTCTGGCCGACAAAATCAAAGCCGCCCTCGACTGGGGCGAAACCGAGGACAGCTACCCGGTTGAGGCCGACCAGATCGAGGGAGTCGACGACGACGAAATCCGTATCCGCGAGATCTGAGTTCGCCTCACTCAGGGCGACAGCCGTCGCAGTCGACCCGTCCATCGAGTTGGTCGGGAAGCCCAAACATCGAGGGCTGGAGCTCCGCCCAGAGACAGCGCTGAAAGGCGACGTCGAACCCAGTTGTATCCCGAATCGACCCGAGACCCGTCCGGAGGGCTTCCCATTCGTGGGCCATGAGGTTGAACTTCTCGTTGGTACCCATCACGCCCGTGTTTTCGGGGTCCGTCGAGTGACACACTGCATAGTGGGCGATCTCGTGGAGAATCAGTTTGGCCTCGATTTCGGGGCTCTGGCGATCAGCGACCACCGCACGGTTGCCCGTGCTGAGACCGCTGACGTAACCCGACCCGGTGTGGAACTTCGTCCATGGACTGTACAGTCGGCCGTGATGGGGTCCCTCACCGAACCCCGGAACGACGACCAGTTGGAGGGCAACGTTTTTCAGTCGACGCTCGACGGTCCGGTGATAGAAACTCCACGGCGACCAGAGGATTCGCCGGGCGTCGTAGCCATACCGCCGCTCGAACCATGCGCGGTCGTAGCGCTCGGGATAGTCGAGCCACTGGAGATAGATCCCGTTGGACCGAAACAACTCGACCAGCGCCGTCTTCGTCCGTTCGCTGACGGTCGTTGCACCGACATACCGGACGTCGACCAACAGATCTCGCCGGTCGGGATCGAACCCCTCGAACTGATCGACCCCGAACAGGTCGGTCAGCCACGCAGTGAACTCCTCGGAGCCTTCGAGGGAGTCGGGAATCGCGTCGCTGTCGGCGTCCTCATAGGAGCGGTCGAGACTGTATGCCGTCGTACCGATCCCGAACGGCGCGGTGACCACCCCGCCGAGGAGTTTGAGTGTCTCTCGTCGACCCGGATCTGCTGGCCCGCTGATCGGCTTGTCCTCATCAGAATCCGTCACAGTCTGTCCTTCCTGACTGTTCTGGATACTATGATCATTTAATTATATCGGTTATTATAGTATAGAATAACAAATTTTGTACTATTCCTAATTATTTGGTCACTAATAATCCTAAAACAGCTTTTAACCTATAGCCAAAAAGAGGTGAAAATCATAAAAAATAGGGAGGGGGTAACTACTTTATATCCTCCCGACAATCCAGTGGCATGAGCGACCGGGCCCTTGTCGTCGACGACTCTTCGTTCCAGCGAACTATCGTCTCAAACACCATCGAGGACTGGTTCGACATCGTCGCGACCGCCGAAAACGGAAAGGAGGCCATCGAGCAGTTCAAGAAGGAACGGCCCGACGTGGTGACGATGGATATCATGATGCCGGAGATGGACGGCATCACGGCAGTCAAGAACATCAAGGAGATTTCGCCGGAGACGATTATCGTGATGGTGACAAGCGTCAAGCAGAAACAGAAGATGCGAGAGGCCGCCAAGGCGGGCGCTGACGGCTATGTGACCAAACCCGTCAACACCAAAAAACTCCGCGACGAGTTCGCCGACGTTCTCGACTGGCCCGCCGCGAGTCAAGAGTAGCTGCCGAGGAGCCCTGTTGAAATCCTCAGAGAGTCACACGTTCGTCCTGTAATTCGACTAGATGAACGCTTCCCGAAGTCACAGTTACACCGTTTCACTGAGACTCGGTCTATCTGACACCTCCGACGCCGTGTCGTGGTCCGCGGTCTAAGGCCAGCAAGGATTCTTGTTTAGCATATATGTGGATTCTACTGAGTCAAAACGAGTATCAAAAGCACCACACCAAACAGTAGGATAATCACTGAGAGCTGTTTGTTCCGTCTCCTTGTTCGTTCACCGACTTTCACAGGATCGTTTCTAACTTCTTCAACACTTCCCCATGTACGACCACCTAATTCTGGTCTGCGAAACCCAATAATACCCATCGTTATGAATAACAGTGAAGCGAGTAAGTAACTCATCTACCTACTGACTTCCAGTTGGACGACAAGTATTATCAATCATTTCACTTCATGTCAACTGTTAGGATTTATTGTTTTGGATCTACCGAAACACTCGGCAGTTGATGTATTCTCCTGACTATGCTCAAGACGCAGACTTCAGTGACCAGCTGTTTCAGACAAAAATATCTCAAAGAAGAGGATTTCAACAGAGACGCCAAGGATTATTTGATCGCGGAAACGACGCCAGCAACGCCACGCACACTTTTCACCGCGCCCAGTTTCGCCAGCGAGCCACCTTTCAGCGCGCCAAATTTGGCGTACGACGCGGTCGTGACCGCACCTGCTTTGGCGTAGTAGCCGCTTTTGCGGGCCGCACCGATACAGTAGTGTTTGGCCGCCATCGGGATCGGGGCGCGTCGACCCTGTACCGCGGTCGACCCCTCGCGGATCGCCGCACAGACATCGCTGGCCGTAACTGAGTCCCTGCTTTCGGCGTCCAGCGTGATCTCGGTGTAGGCACGCCCCACATACGGCAGGGTGTGGGCATCGCTGGCCGCCACCGCCGGATAGCCGTGGGCGTCGGCAAACCGCCGGGCGCGGCGGTTTTTATATCCGGTAAACAGCCACGCGTTGAACGACTCGATGGCGTCGACATCGGGGATGTTCTTCTTCCGAACACCGTGGCGGGTTCGCTGGAAGGGATGGGGAACGATAGCGACGCCGCCGTGGTCGCGAATCCAGTCGACAGTTTCTGCGTACGGCTCGCGACGGGGTGGCATCTCCTCGACGCCAATCGCAAGCAGGTGACCGTGAGCCGTCGACACCTCGACTCCGGGAATCCCAATCAGGCCGTACTCGGGTGCCAACTCCGCTGCCCGGAGCGACTCGCCGATTGCGTCGTGGTCGGTGATCACGACCCCATCGAGTCCGATGTCTGCGGCGTGTTCTAAAATCAGATCGACCGGTTCGCTCCCGTCGTAGGAGCCGTCCGAATGTACATGTAAATCGATCTGGAGCGGAATATCCATGTCGACGACCACTATCAAGCCGACAGGGAAAAAGTCACTCGTCAGATATTGACAGATACGGCCCTTTGAGAGCACTCAGATGACACTTTATTACTGATTGCGATATACCACAGTCGACAGTTAGCGAGTGGCTAACAGTTCCTCGGCCGTGTCGACGCCGCTCCAGTAGGCTTCGTGTGCGCGACCCTCGCCGCTGAGCCAGTCGCCGGCGACGAACAGTCCCTCCTCGCGGAGTGGGTCGACGATCTCGCCGTCGAGTCCCGCGTTAGGGAGGGCATACCGCCAGCCCTGATCGTCGACCCACTCCGGTTCGTCGAGACGGTCGTCATCGAGGAGATCGGCAACCATTCCGGCCACCTCCTCGCTTGCCTTCGCAAGCGGCACGTCGTAGTTATTTGTCGACCAGTCGGGAGCCATCTGGGCGATGAGCAAACTCTGACCGTCAGGGACGTGGCCCGCCTTACAGGATTCCCGGGCGAGCCAGCCAATCGGATGGGCGCGGTCGGTGTTGACCAGCGCGTAGTAGGGACGGTCGATCTCGAAAGGGTACTGCAGAACGACCGTTCGGATCGTCCGAAACGGAACCGACCGGATTGCGTCGACGGCCTCGGTGAGCTGGTCGGTGGCAGAACCATCGGCAAAGCTGGTAGAGGCCAGCAGATCGGCGGTCTGTGGGGCCGGTGGCGTGAGGACGATGTTCTCGAAGGGTCCGTGATCGTCGCCATCGGTGTCGGTCAACGTCCAGCCAGCCGCGGTTTGGGCGAGGCTGTCGACGCGTGTCGTGTTGTGAACTGTGGCATCGGTCCGCGCTATGAGTCGTTTGGCGAACTGGGTGATCCCCTCAGTCCACGTCCACTTGTGGGCCTCTCGGCGGTCACCGGGGCTGATCTCGCCGTGTTTGTCGAACGTCCAAACTGGCTCTGTGATGTCGACTAGTCCCTCCTCGCCGAGTTCGTGGAGCAACTCGGTGGTCCGACCGTCGGGGTCCTTGATGTAGTTCGCGCCGTGGTCGTAGTGGCAGCCGTGTTTGCGACGGGTAGCCGCGCGGCCGCCGACACCCCGGCTCTTTTCGAGGATCGTTACCTCAATCGGCTGATTTCGGAGCCTATCGGCGACACCGACACCCGCCAGCCCTGCACCCACGACACAGAGCCTGTGAGTGGGTTGGTCTGCTTCCATACGGTCCCAAACGGCAGCCAGCGGCTAAAATCCCCGTTGCACACTGTTTTCCCGTCTGACTTCATTGGTACTGGTATGTACGATGCGGTGATATTCGATAACGATGGAGTGTTGGTCTCCCGGACGTCCTACGATGTGCTCCACGAGGCCACGTGGGCGGCGTTCGACGCGGCCGGTGTCTCCGATCCCGATCCCGACGACGTGAAGGCGATGGTGGTCGACGTGAGTTCGACTGAGGTCGAAGACGTCTGTGCACGCTATGGGGTCGATCCCGAGACGTTCTGGGCCCAACGTGACCAACTGTCCAGCGAGCGACAGCAGACCGAGGCCTGCGCCGGACGCAAAACCCCCTACGAGGATCTCAGTGCGCTCGACCGCCTGTCGATGCCAATGGGTGTCGTGAGTTCCAACCAACAGGCGACCGTCGACTTCCTGCTGAGCTACTTCGACCTTCGGCCCTACTTTTCGGTCGCACTCGGCCGCGAACCGACGCCCGAGGCACTCGACCGACAGAAACCTGACCCCTACTATCTCACGCAGGCGGTCGACGCCCTCGATGCCGACTCGGCACTGTTTGTTGGGGACAACGACTCGGATATCGCCGCCGCCAACAATGCCGGACTCGACTCGGCGTTCATCCGCAGACCCCACCGCCGGAGCCACGACCCCTCGCCAAGACCGACACATATCGTCGAAGATCTCCACGATATCGTCGACCTCTGTCGGTCCGCAACAGTCTGAGATCGTATCCTCAAAAACTGATATATTCTGTATAAAATCCACGCAGAGACGAATCTATATTTAAGAATGTCTGACAGATGTGGATATATGAGATGAGTATACTGCCGCTAGAGGCGATCTAACGTACATATAACACTAGTATATTTCATATCAGCTTCATATCATAGGTTAATATGATAATATTTGGTGAATGTGTCGAATAGTTTATACGTATACCACTCATTTGTAGTTTTGTATCATATGGAGACTCACAACCGACGAGCAGTACTGAAGACGGCAGGTAGCGTTGCGATTATCGGCAGTCTCGCTGGCTGTGCTGGCGGCGAGGGACAAGGCAACGAGACGAACGAGACAAACGACTCGGAGATGGACGACGGCAACGAGACGAATAGCTCCGATGAGGGGATGGACAATGGCAGCCAGATGGCCAACGTCCGTGTGGCCCATCTCGCACCGGACGCGCCGAACGTCGACGTCTACGTCGACGACGAGGCGGTGCTCGAAGACGTGTCGTTCAGCACCATCAGCGACTATCTCGAACTCGAAGCCGGCACCTATGACGTGCAGATCACCGAAGCCGGCACCGAGGAGGCCGTATACGACGAGTCCCTTGAAGTCGAGGCGGCCAACTACACGGTTGCGGCGGTCGGCGAGATCAGCGAGGAGAACCAGCCGTTCGCAGTCGAAGTGTACGAGGACGACCTGAGCGATCCGGGCGAGAGTGCCCGTCTCCGCGGCATTCACGCGGCTCCCGACGCGCCAGCGGTCGACATCGCCGACGAGGAGACCGGTGACCTGTTGTTCGAGGACCTCGCCTTCGGCGAGGACCAAACCGGCGACGCACCGCCGGGCGACTACACGCTCGAAATCTTCCCGACCGGCGAAGACGAGGATCCGGTGGCAACGTTCGATGCGAGCGTCGAGGCCGGAAGCGTCTATACGGCGTTCGTCGTCGGCTACCTCGAACCCGACGATGCACCAGCCGACGAGGAGCTCTCGGTCGAAGTCGTCGAGGACTCCGCTGGGATGGATCTGGGCAGCGAAGACGGAATGGGGGGCAACGAGACGGATAGCGAAAACGAAAGCAGCTAACGACGCTCTCGACACTGGCTCGCGGTCCTCACTCAATCGTGTAGGTTATTTTTGCTGTCGCGTGAACCGTTACATCGTCCGGCTGTAGCTCCGTCGACCGCCCGGAGCCACTCGCTTCGTCCATCGCAAACTCCTGGCGAACCGTCGACACGCCACCGTCGCCCGTGTCGACGTGCTGCACATCGACGACCGATCTGTCTACCTCTCCAGCGACGAACTCTGCCTCAGTTCGGCCAGCCTCAAGCGCTGTGTCGAGGGCCTCCTGCCGTAGCTCCGCCCGGCGCTCGGCGGAAAGTGTAAACTCGATCCATTCGATGGTGTCGGCTCCCGATTCGACGGCCGTATCGACCACATTCCCGGTCGACTCCACATCGTCAACTGCGATCCGGAACGCGTGGGTTCCGGCGTAGCGAGTCGACTCGCTGGCCGCTGGCTCAGTGTCGTCTACTGGCCTCGGCTCTCGGTCGACGTCTTCTCGGATGCTGAACCGGCCGGTCGTAATTTGGGCTTCATCGAGTCCGGACGTCACAAGTCCATCTGTGAGCTGTTGGGAGCGATCCGAGAGTTCGTCCCGGATAGCCGCGGGATCGTCGCCAGTGGCTTCGATACTGACGTGGACGACTGCTTGATCCGGCTCGGCGGTTACCTCGCCGGATTTGCGGACGGTTAGGGTCCGGCTACTATCACTCTCGTTCGTCTGGGCACTCCCAATACAGCCCGCGAGTGCTGCTGTTGCTACGGCTCCACTGCCAACGAGGAGTTGTCGTCGTTGCATATCTCCTGCTATGAGACCGGTTCCTATCAATACGTGTATGACTGAAAGAGTCGTTTGCGTGCGGCAGTCAGGCGTCTGCCGGCTCCGATTTGTTGATCCGTGTTGCCAGCGCCCAAAACAGCGGGAGAATCGTGAGGACGACCGCACCCCACGCCGCCAGTTGGAATGCTGTCGCCCCGGCGGCGATCTCCGTTCCGCGGGCCACCGGAATCGTGGTATGGTGTGGCTCGCCGACAATAGGGATGAAGTAGTCGACGGTCAGATCAATCGTATACCACCCCACCGCGAGGCCGACAGCCGCCACCGGAAAGTCGGTGATGCGGTGGAGGACGAACGCTTGGACGACCATCGCCAAATGGCTCACCAGCAGGAAGGCGTACATCGCGGGCGCGGTGAACTCCAAAAACGCGTCAGCAAAAATGACAAGCACCCATGGCGTCCAGAGGCCGAGTTTGATGTTGCCGAAGAAGGCGAGTGCAGTCAGATAGTCGTTGGATCGGTCGACCGCCCACAGGGCGAACGCACCAGCGATAAACAGCGTCGCCATCGGGCTGTCGGGGACGAAAATCCACATCTCTGGAGCCGTGCGGGAGAGCTGTGGAAAGTAGTACCAGAAGCCGAAGGCCGTCCCCGCGAGATTGATCGCGACGACGAGCCAGACGAGCCGGAGGCCGATGGTTTCGAGAACCGACGGCACCGGCGCAAGCCAACGTGGGAGACGGTCTCGTGAGGGCAGCTGTCGACCGCTCGGAATCCAACCCATACAGAGCTTTCAGCACGGCAGAAAATAAGTCACCGGGACCGAAGCGGCCTTAGCTGCCGGTTTTCTCGACGTGGTACCACGTCCCATCCCAGCTGACGGTGTACTCAAGGATGGATTTGATCGAGAGCAGCCCGAATACTGGATACACCAGTGGGGCACAGAGAGTGATCGGAACCACGGAGTCGATAGATCCGCTCCGGGAGTCGGCCAACCCAACGCCCATGGCGAGCACCGCGACCGCAACGATGGGAAGCAGATAGAACAGTTCGGCATCGGTTAGCACCAACAGGCTCCACTTCGAGAGAATCACGACGGTGAAGATACTCCCGCCGAGGCTCGTTACCATGCGTCCGAGTGAGAGCACGCGTCGGTGGAGTGGGCCATCGGTCAGCCTGCCACGGAGCGTCGCGTCCAGCACTTCGACCTGACCGATCCGCCAGCGTTTCCGCTGTCCCCAGAAGTCCGCCAACGTGTGGGGGGCCTCCATCACGTTCGTGTAGTTCCGCGCCTGTCGGACGTCGAGCCCATGACGAAAGCATTTGTGGGCGAACGCGAGGTCCTCGGTCAGCAGGTCGTCGAAGCCGCCAACCGTCTCGAAGGCTTCGCGGGAAAACAGCGTCGACGAACTGCGGCAGTTGTAGAAGCCGCTGGGTTCGACGATCTTGTAGCTCGCGTGGAACATGACGCGTTCACAGTAGGCGAGTGCCTCGACGAAGCCGGTCGGTTCGGGAATCCGCCGCCCCTGAAAGACGTCGTACCCCCCGTCGACGAGCGCGCCCATGCCGGCCGAGAGGAAATCTTCGTCGACGATTTCGTCGGCGTCGAACACCGCAAACGAGTCGGCAATCGAGGCTTCGACGGCGGTCTGGATCGCGCCGCTTTTCGAACCGGGATATCGGCTTTCGATGACCGACACCGCACCGCCGGCCAACTCATGGGCGACCGCCAGCGTTTCCTTATCGTCCGGCTCGCAGGCGATGACTATTTCGAGGTTCTCGTAGTTGGCCCGTTTGAGGCTCTCGACGCTTCGGTGGAGTACGGCCCCATCCCGGTACACCGGGATGATCGCCGTCAGTTGTGGACCGTCGTCTCGCGACGAGACGTTTGTCGCCGGTGTCCACACTTCACGGAGCAACAACCCACCGGAAAGCGCCACAAAGCCGATAAACACGATACTCGTCGCAACCGCATCCATCCACACGATTTCGAAGGAGAGCCATACCAGATTCAGCGAGAGGACCGTCTGTTGGAGTCCCTGATAGAGCCCGAGCAGCAGTAACGTCAGAAAGACGCCGGCAGACCCCGCAGTCTCGAACCCTTTGGTTAGGAGGCGCTTCATGGAGGTGTCTGTGTCGACTCAGTTACCAACTCATGAAAAATACATCGGCTGACGATGAATGTCTGAATTGTTCATTTTGTTCACATACTTCCTTATAAAAAGCGTCTTCGAGACAGTGGCCTCCGACTCAGTTCGAAAACCTGTATTCTGTCGACCGGACGTCAACTCATCTCTTCGCATGTTGAGCGGGTAATCATTAACCCACTTGCAGTTGTAGACAGCGTATGAACGGGAGTATGGCCGCGGAGGCGGCACGATGACCGAGTTCGTTCGCGCGGACCAAGAGCGGTCGGCCGCCAGCGAGCCACGACAGGTGAGTAGTCGACCCAGTAGTCGGCGCAAACCACAAAACCGGAGCCAACAATCGTTGCGTCGACCCTCACGCGAGGCGTACTCGACACGGACTATCGAGTTCGACAGCGATGGCGAGACCTGCGTCGGGACACTGTATCTGCCGGATCGCCCAGAGAGCTCGCCGGTCATCGTGATGGCACCGGGACTGGGATTCTGGCGGACGTTCGCGCTCCCGGCGGTCGCCGAACGGTTCGCTGAGTCGGGGTATGCCGCCTTCACGTTCGATTTCCGCCATCACGGCGACAGCGAGGGCGAGCCACGTGGCCTCGTAAGCCCACCCAAACAGATCGCTGACTACGAGGCGGCTATCGAGGCCATGGGTCGCGAAGAAGACGTCGACAGCAACCGACTGGTCGTCTGGGGCCACTCGCTGTCGGGTGGTCACGTGCTGTCGGTGGCCGCCGAGAACTTCCGTGTTGCCGGAGTGATCGCAACCAATCCGTTCGTCGACGGGCGCTCCCAAACACTGGGGCGGATTCGCCAGCCGAAACGCCTGCTGAAATCGCTGGTCGCCGGGCTGCGGGACGCCATTGGTCACCGCCTCGGGTTTGGCACCGACGTTCGGATCGTCGACGACGAAGACGGCTTTGCTGTGATCACCGCGCCGGGTGCCAAGCGCGCCGTTTTTGATCTGGTCGACCGACACGCCGACTGGCAGAACCGAGTTCCGGCCCGCATTTTGCTCGCGTTGCCACGGTACCGACCGATTACAGGCGTCGAAGAGATTCGGTGTCCGACGCTCGTGATCGGCGGTCGCGACGATCAGGTGATACCGGCAGAGGAGGCGGAATCCGCCGCCGACAAGATCGCCGACTCGACGTATCTCGAACTGCCGGTCGACCACATGAGCGTCTTCGGCGAAGACTTCGAGACCATCGTTGGCCACCAGTTGGCGTTCCTGCGAACGGTCGTCGGCCATCGGTAGGCGGCGACTACCGCCCAGCCGAGGTGGACCGACAACCCTTAGCAACCGCCCCAACCATGGTGTGGCATGACCGCAGACGCCGATCCAGATTCAGAGGGGGGTCCAGACGCCGTCGACTACGAGCGCGCGGCCGAACTCGCAGCCGAGGTCGAAGACGGAACGCGCCGTCTCCACGAACTCGAAGACCACACCGATCCAGATACGGCCGCCGCCGCCCGTCGACTGCTCGTCGAAGACCAGTCGGGCGCTGATCTCTCGTCGACCGGCTCGTATGGTTTCCCCGCCGAAACCGCCGAGCCAAACATCGAAAACATGATCGGCACCGTGCAGGTCCCGATGGGTGTCGTTGGCCCGGTCGACATCAACGGGGCCGCATTAGACGACGAACGGTATCTCCCACTGGCGACAACTGAGGGCGCGCTACTTGCTTCAGTCAACCGTGGCTGTTCAGTTATCAATCGTGCTGGCGGTGCAACCGCCCGCGTCACCAAATCCGGCATGACGCGTGCGCCCGTGTTCAAGGTCGGCGATGTGGCCGAGGGGCTCGCCCTCGTCGAGTGGGTCCGCAACCACGGCGAGGAGCTCAGCAAGGCCGCCGAGTCGACGACCAACCACGGCGAACTCAAAGAGGTCACCCCCTACGTCGTTGGCAACAACGTCTATCTCCGCTTCCGCTACGACACGAAGGACGCGATGGGAATGAACATGGTCACCATCGCAACCAAGGAAGCCTGCAGTCTCATTGAGGCGGAGACAACTGCCTCGCTGGTCGCGCTTTCTGGCAACCTCTGTACGGATAAAAAGCCCGCCGCGATCAACGCCGTCGAGGGACGGGGTCGGTCAGTGACGGCGGATGTCGTTGTTCCACGCGAGGTCGTCGAGGCCAAACTCCACACGACGCCGGAGGCGATCACCGAAATAAATACGCGCAAAAACCTCGTCGGCTCGGCAAAGGCTGGCTCCTTCGGATTCAATGCCCATGTCGCCAATCCGGTTGCGGCGATGTTTTTGGCGACCGGCCAAGACGAGGCCCAAGTCGTCGAAGGCGCAAACGCGATCACGACTGCCGAGGTAACCGATGACGGCGATCTTTACTTCTCAGTCTCGCTGGCGAGTCTCGAAATCGGTACCGTCGGCGGCGGCACCAAACTGCCGACCCAGTCGGAGGCCCTCGACATTCTCGGGGTCCGCGGGGGCGGTGATCCGGCCGGAAGCAATGCCGACGCATTCGCTGAAGCGATTGCTGTCGGCTCGCTGGCTGGCGAACTCTCACTGCTCGCCGCGCTCGGCTCACAGCACCTGTCGAGCGCTCACGAGTCGCTGGGTCGGTAAGTCGTCGACAGAGAGACGTCTGTATAATCCAATGTACTGAGAAAATCTGACCGATCAGTGATCAGCCTGCGAGTATATTACTGCGGACCAGTCGCTTTGTAGGCAGTCTGCACGAAGTCGACTCTCTCTCCGCCGACTGATAACACGACACCCGAATCGCCGCACTCCTTTGCGCCGTTGGTGCTCCAGTTGTAGGTTCGCTCCGTATCGATATTATTCGACCGGGTGAACAAAAGCCGCTGTTGATCTTCGTCGACGTATTCGAAATACCAGCCGACGAAGAAGATGCTCTCTCCGTTGCCTTCGTTGCAGTTGAACACCGCGCCATCGATCTCGGTTGCGGTATCGCCAGTCCGACCGGTGATGTGGAACGCCTGTTCACGGTAGTCTGTTTCAGGCACAATTGACTCTCCACCCCGTCCAGGCGAGTCGTTGAACCGTCCCGTTTCTTTGGTTGCTCCAGCAGTCCCAGCGAGCCCACCGATGAGGGCGCTGGCTGTGACCGCGCTTGTGGCCACAAACCGCCGCCGAGAAAGGGACGTCTTGGACTGCCCGTTTGTAGGTGCTTGCTCATTGTTTGTAGAATTGTCTCTCATGCGTATTATTAATTCAAAGTAAATAATTTAAATCAATCGTATAAATATATAACATATTGTGAACAGAGAGGCATGGACCGAGATCACACCTACAGCTGTTCGGCGTTCGTCTGATCGGTTCTGATCTCGATTCGTTCGTCTTGATTCTGTGTAATTCTCCGAAACAGAGTTAGAAGCAGTAGGTATCCAATGACGATGCCAGCGACCCAGATCCCGGCGATATACCAGAATATAATAACACCTGTCGACTTGAGCGTTCGTACCATAATCGTTGTCGCTGGTCTGCCGAGATGGCCTGCTAATGTGGTTTTGTCGGTTGCTGTATCGCCATCGAGATCCTGAAGGTTTCGTGATTCGACGCCAGCGAATACGATGAGGAACCATGCACCGAACACAGCGAAGAGATCCATCGTCACCTCGTGGGTCGTCGAGACCACTACCGAGAAGACGATCATGAACGCCCACGTCCCCCCGACAGCCAGCGAGTCAAACGTTGGATACTGTTTCAGCGATCCGTACAGCAGGAGGACACCGAACGGAAGCTGTCCAAGCAGCAGAAACCCGACCCCTCGGCCAGGAGTGACAGCGACGAGCCAGACGAGAAGCAGCTCGTAACAGATCAAGGCAAAGATCTCTGTAGCCAGAAGCTCGGTGCGATACCGTTGGACGAGTCGCGTTCGGTGTGGGTTGTTGATCTGATCTTCGTCACTCACTGTCCGACGATCTTCGACATAAATAACATAAAACAAAAGTGGGGCTAGCAGTAGGCCACCACCCACAGCGTGCAACGGGATCGATAGCGCCATGGCGGATGCGACAACCATGATGACCGCCGTCATGCATAACCAAATATTAAGTTTTAGAAACAAGTATGTGGGAGCACCATTCATCATGTGACGTATATTTAATCCAAGACTGTATGTATCTTTATTACCCTATTATCACGTGACTGAGTGGACTCTGCTGATAAACGATGCCACTGGCACATATACTGGCAACATTCTGTTAGTTATCCGACTCGGTTTCAGTCATTGGCTTTCGGAAGGTGAATTCTGATACGTGTTCCCTCCGTTGTGTTTGTCGCCGAAAGCTGTCCGTTTGATCGCTTGATGATGTATCGGACGAGCCAGAGTCCGATACCGGAACTGTGCTGGAGGTCTGTCTCCTCTTGGGCCTCCAAGACATCTATTTCGGCCTGTGGAATACCGCCGCTGGTATCCTCGACGATCAGACAAACACGGGTGTCTGTCGACTCCGTAGAGAGGGTTATTTCGGGCTGTTCAGGACCGGCGTGGTGGACAACTGCGTTTTCGATAAGTTCGACGACTGCGAGGTGAAACTGTGGATGGAATTCGACACGAATAGCTTCGACTGTAGACTGAACAGTATAGTTGTCGGTCAGTTCACAGGACGAGATCGCATCGTCGACCGCGTCCTGAATCGATCCAGTCACCAGATTATCATCCATAATGACTGTTTCAATGGATCGGGCCTTCTCTGACTGTTTGAGTAGATGATTCGATTTCCGAACGATTCCAGCGGTCAACTCAGCCACGCGCTCGTTGTCTTGCTGCTGTTCTGTAATGAGATCAGCATAGCCAGTGATCACTGTGAGATCGTTGCGGATATTGTGTCTGAAGACTCGCGAAAAAATCTCTTTGAGGAGATTTAGTTCACGCTCACGTTCGGTTACATCGGTGATATCGCTCAGTATGATGATCTTCCCTTGGATGCCACGTCCGTAGTTGAGTACCGAACTGTGTACCGAAAAGATCCGTTGCTCATCGCCGCAGTCCAACTGAACGGTCTCGTGTGGGTTGTCGTCTTCGGCAGTCGCATACTCCGAGCGGAGATCCTGTATCGATCTGTCGTAAATTTTGGAGCCGAACTGCTGGCGGCCTGCCCGATTCGTATCGATTATGACATCGTTGGCGTCGACGACGAGGATGATGTCCTCGATTTCTTCGAACGCGGACTCCCGGGCAACGGGACCGTACTGTAACAGGCCGTGTTTCTGGATAGAGTGGGCGAACAGCAGCCCCGAAAAGGCATACACTGTCGAGGTGGGGTCATAGTATATCGGTACCAACTCCCCGACTTTGATCATCGACGAGAACACCAGTATCACGAACACGACACACAAATACGAGGCCTGTTGGCGGTGGATTCCATCGGACCGTATCATGTCACCGACGAACATTCCGGCAGCGAAAAACGCAAGCGAGTAGCCGTAGATCTGAACCACGAGTAGACGGAGTGGATCGCCGAACATCGAGAACCGAAGATAGCCATTGGCGTCGACATAGTAGTTGGATCCGAAGACGATGTTTGCCGGATTGCCCCACGACAACAGAAACAAGATCACCACAGGAGCAAACAGGAAAATCACGAGTCGACGCGAAGCAATCTCCTTGAAAACGAACTCGTAGGCGAGAAGGAATAGCGACACTGCAGCTGTGGTGACAACTGGCCAGAAAAAATTGGCAAGGAGACGTGTTATCTCGGGAGACGGAATCAGCGTCATCAGTGTATAGATGAGTGCCCAGAGGCCCCCAGTGATCATCGAGACGATGAACCACAGAACACCCGGTTTCTGCCACTCATCGTACAGTGAGTTGACGACGACCAGTGATGGGAGGATACCGACAGACATCAGTACTACTGCGATGACAGGTGTAAACTCGATTTGCATAATTCAATCTCTTACTGTCAACATAAGCTACAAACAGTGGCGCATCTATTTTCACGGTTCACTGTTTATACCGTACTAATAGCGGTTAGATACAAATAACCACCTGCTAATATGATATTTATATTTTGTATGTTATTTATCGATATTTTGCACAACTAGTAATTGAAACAACTGTCCACACTGAAACATCTCTCGACAGTTGTCGGGTCAAAATATACACACATCATAGCAAAAATAATCTGCCAAAATAAACTAATTTATGTGTGTTATGGAATTCGAACGAGAGCACAACAGTCAAACTGCCCACAATTATCGGAAGCCTTGCCCCTGCATCTGTCGAGCGCCCACGAGTCGCTCGGCCGGTAAGTTGTCGACGATTCTTTGACAAAGACAGAATTTCGAGCCGTATTTTCGCAGAGATTGGATGTTTTTTTAAATCAGGAACTGTGAGCGGTAGCTGTGTTACGTCGCCAACTCGGGACAAGCCTCTATGCAGGGCTGCTGTTCACCGTCCTTGGACTTCTCGCGTGGGTGAGCGGCCAGCCGTTTATTTTCCCGAGTCTCGGTCCCTCCGCGTTCATTCTCGCCTTCGAGCAACGGGGAAAACGAACCGACAGCTCCCGGATCGTCGGGAGCCATCTCATCGGCGGGGTTGCTGGACTGGTTGCCTACGCGGTTATTGCGGGGGATGTCTCGCTTACCACGATCCCGCCCGAGCTGTCGACCGACGGGCTGCGGCTCACGCTGAGTGCTGTCGTCTCGATGATCCTGACGAGTTGGGGAATGATCGCAACCAATCGGGTCCACGCTCCAGCCTGCGCAACGACGCTCATCGTCTCGCTTGGGCTGTTGTCGACGCCACTCCAAGTTCTAACGATCATCGTGAGTATCGTTATCCTCGTCGAGTTTCATGCCGGTATCCGCATGCTACTCTCCCGTCTGGTCGACTCCGACCACGCACTCGACGCGGAGCGATCCGACGATCTAAAGATCTAAAAATAGACATTTCATAGCGCCGGTTTATGTGTTTTTTATAATGTAGAATCATAGCAGCCGATACCGACCGCCGCTCTCGGAGGCTTCGCCCTGTCGACACAGTTTTATAAGTAACTCCGCCGCTTTCTCCGCCGGGACGCCCCGCTGTTCGGTATACGAAACGATCTCGGCTTCCGTGGGTCGATCCTTGCCACCTGCCTCGCGGACGGCTTCGCGGATGATTTCGTCGCGGGATTTGGAGCCGCCAGCCGAGGTGTCGCCCGCCGCTGCGGCCGCGTCGGCATCGACTCCACTCGCTTCGAGATACTCCCGGTCCTCGACTACCGGTTCGTCGGTCTGGGCTTCGAGATCGGCAACGTGGTCGACATCGGCAAAGGCTTCGGAGTCGCCCTGTTTCTTGGCGAGCAGCGCCGACCGCGCCTGCTGGGCGGCCGTCCGGTCGTCGGACTCGAAAAAGCGGTTGAGTTTTTTCGTCTGGTGGGTCTTCCCACAGCGTGGACACTGAGCGGTGGTCGAACTCGTGGGATCGGACACCAACCACAGCATGCTACAGTTGTTACAGCCGACGACCGCGTACATATCGGGGGCTACTGCCCACTCGTATTTATTGCCACGGGGTCGCTTCGCGGTCGAGGGGTCGAGGGGTCGGGGGGTCGGGGGGTCGATATATGAACTGGCTACTGACAGTCAGGTACTGTCTAACAAACACCCTTGAGGCTCGCGCACGAAAAACAATAGATGGGTGGCGTAACCCGGTTCGTCGACCGACTCACCAATTTAACCCCGGTTCGACTGGGTGAGCAGGTCGTTTCGCTGGCTCTCGACCGAAACATCACCTTTGTTGCTGCGGGTGTTGCCTACTACGCACTGGCTTCGCTGGTTCCAATGTTGCTTTTGACGTTCGCAATCACGACCGCGGTCGGTCTCGAACTCGTGTTGGAACAGATTTTGGGTGTCGTCGAAAACCTGCTTACCAACACCGGCCAAGAGCTCCTGACCGAGGCACTCGCGGATACGACCGGGCGAACCGGTGCGGGTGTTGTCGGCTCCCTCGGGTTCATTTGGGGGACACTCAAACTCTCACGTGGGCTTTCACGGGCTTTTGGCGAACTCTACGACTACGAGTCGGCGATCACGATTCGGAGAGAGATCGTCAACATCGGCATCGTTTTCGGCTCCCTACTGGTTGCGGTGACAGTGCTGATCGGTTTCGATCTCGCTCTCACCTTCGGACGGGTACCGAAGTGGATTGTCGGTCCGCTCGAACAGGTGACACTGTTCGTCTCGCTTCTCGTGGCGCTGCTCCCGCTGTACGCGCTGTTGCCACCCGGTCGACTCCGCGTGCGGGAGGTCCTGCCGGGCGCGCTGGTTGCGGCTACCGGCTGGGTACTGCTGCGGCTCGGGTTTGAACTGTACGCGGTCTATGCCGCCGAATATCAGGTATACGGGGTTCTGGGTGCCCTGCTGTTGTTTATTACGTGGCTCTACATCGGTGCGCTCACTGTGTTGATCGGTGCGGTCGTCAACGTCGTCGTCCGTGAGTCGCGACTCTAAGATCGCTCGACGGCTCAGCGCGATGAGCGGCTCGCCGAACCGAGCTCCGTATCCGGTGTTCAACCGGACAGTATATTTGAGTTGATGGTCAAAGCCCACCGTATATGGAGACTCCAGAGACTGTTATTGATCAAATCTGCTTTCTGTCGCGGGCTGAATCTCGGGTTCGTATTATGGAGTTTCTCTCGGATTCGGTACCGGTAACTGAACGGGAACTCCGAGATCAGTTGTCGCTGTCCCGATCTACGGTTGCTCGTTCGCTGGACTCGCTGGCCGAGGTCGGCTGGGTGACCGAACGGAGTGGTGAGGTTCGACTCACACCGGTTGGCGAAATCGTCATCGAGTCGTTCCTCCAGTTCTCCGAGACGATGTCGACTGCTGAAGAGCTGTCACCGTTTCTCGAATGGTTCCCGCTTTCCGAGTTCGATATCGAGGTTGCGGATCTACGTGACGGTGAGATCACCATGATTTCGGATGGCGATCCACTTGCTCCGGCGCGAAAACAGATCGATATGCTGCGGACGACCGACCGATTCCGCGGCTTCTTTCCATCGATGGACCTCCGTGGCTCCGAGTTGGTCCACGAGCGAATCGTCGACGGCGAGTTCGATGCCGAAATCATCGTTTCTTCCGATGTCGAAGACACGATCCACGGCAAGCAGTTCGTCCCCCTCTTCAACGAGATGATTTCGACTGGTGGGCTAACCCTCTCGGTCGTCGACAGTGTCCCCTTTTATTTGGGGATCAACGAGACCGGAACCACGCAGATCGGTGTCGAAGACGACGATGGGTTTCCGCAAGCGCTTCTTGAAACCGAAAACGAAACCGTCTATCGCTGGGCCGAATCGCTGTTTGCTGAGTACCGTGAGTCGTCGGTTAAGCGGCTCACGAATCTGTAAATCAGGTGAATAGTGTGCGTGGTATGCACAGAACCCACGGGATAACACTATAATCAAGTGCCCCATACCGAATACTGCCAAGGGAACTCCCACACAATCCTCCCTACCCCTTCCATACTCTTGGCAGTTTTCGACCCCCCTTCCCACACTTTTGGCCGATTCCGACGACACAGCTGAGTCGAAACATCCTCTTTTCTCCCCGACCAATCTGCAGCTCCGAGACGGAGACTGCGTTTCGCGATTGTGTGCGTCCGCTGGTCAGAGCCCGGATGGTTATGGTCGTGTGATGCCAATGGGTAGTATGGTCGACCAATCGTCTGACACTGAGCAACCGAACACGGATGCGGAGTGGAAAGCAAAACTGTCGCCCGAAGAGTACCGTATTCTCCGAGAGGCCGGAACCGAGCGGAGTGGCACATCCGACCTCTTAAAAGTCGACGACGACGGCGTGTTCCGGTGTGCTGGCTGTAGAGCGGTGCTGTTCACGAGCGACGAAAAGTTCGGCTCCGGCACTGGCTGGCCGAGTTTCTACGATCCGGCCGACAGCGATGCCGTCGAGACGCGACCGGACCACAGCCTCGGTCGAACCCGAACCGAAGTCGTCTGTAGCAACTGTGAGGGCCATCTCGGCCATGTGTTCGATGACGGCCCCGAACCGACCGGCAAACGCTACTGTATCAACGGTATCGCGCTGGATTTCGAGGACGAATAGCGCACCCTGAATCAGCACACCCCAGCATGAGTCCGACACCAACCACAATCAAGCAGTACGATCAGCAGGCACCGACGCGGGAAGAAACCGAAACCGCAACGTTCGCCCTCGGCTGTTTCTGGGGACCGGACGGACGGTTCGGCGCGCTGGATGGCGTCATCCGCACCCGCGTCGGCTACGCCGGTGGGTCGAAGGTCGACCCAACTTACCACGACCTCGGCGAGCATACTGAGGCCTTTCAGGTCGACTACGATCCCACCGAGCGGTCGTACCGAGACCTACTTGATCTTGCCGTCCGGAGTCACGACCTCAACCGACAGTCCTCGAACGTCCAGTACCAGAACATTCTGTTTGTGTCGACACCCGAGCAGGCCGAAACAGTCGAAGGCTATCTCGACGCACGAGGGTTGGGCCGCGATGGGATCGAAACCCGTATCGAGCAGCTCTCGCGGTTCCATCTCGCTGAGGACTATCACCAGAAACACAGTCTCAGAGCCAAACGGGCGATCTTGGATGCCTTTGAGGACGCCGGTTACGACGCTGCGGACGTTCGTGAGTCACCGGCGGCGGCGAAACTCAATGGGCGGGCCGCCGGGCGCGACCTTCCCGACGGCCACACGTTTGCGGCCCCAAACCGAACAGTCCACCGTGGCTAGCCATCGCTGTCGGGTGTGTCGATGTCGGTTCGTATCGAAGATAGTGAAATAAGAGTAGCTGCTTCAGAATTGACAGAGAGGGCTGTGCAAGATACAGAGCATAGATGCAGCATGCGTTGGTTCGATTTTCATCCAAGTCGCGTTTATTAATTGCATCAAATACTATGTATTTGATTGGTATGGGGAGTGTTATCGAACGTAATGAGCGATTCCATCGCACCGCACGATGTGCTGGGTAACGACCCACCATCTGCTAACGAGGATGTAGCGAAGCTTCGACTCCAATTGAAGCATTTCTCACTTCCAGAGTTAGAATCAAAGGGACTCGTTGAGTGGGATACAGACGAACATCTCGTAACGAAGGGCCCTCAGTTTGACAAGGAGCGATTAGAGTAAATTTGAGTAGTCTCCGACCGGAGTTACTTTTTGCTGTATACGCGCGTTCTATCTTGCACGGGACGTTCTGATAGAATCCAGATGGGTTAGTTGGTCACGCCCCGTGATCGAGCCGTGCTAACCGTTAAGTCAAACTTTGTACTCTATAGAATCCAAAGTTCACATAAATCAAGGCAGATCCAGTGAAAAAGTTAAGTCTACTAATATTTCTACCGGATAGCGTGCAAGATATAGGGAATAGGTGTAGCGATACTCTACTAATTGATTCTTAAGTCATTTTCACTTTTTGACACACATATAAATAGGGTCTTACATTTATTCGTGCTCAATTTCTATATTGTCGTATGGAACAGTCTCCGGTTCCGGATATTGTCGAAGCTATTGCAGAGGCAAAAGAGACTGAACCTTCCAAACTCGATCTTACTCTCTACGAGTATATTGACCCCGAGGCAATTCACCGGTTGGCATCACATGGTACTGCATCATGGACCTTGACATTTGAACTCTCTGAGCATGAAGTAACCGTCACAAGTGATGGAGGAATCTTCGTTGACGGGACCCAAGAAGGACTCTGGGCGTGACTTCTACAACAAATGTCGACTGCGGGTAGCTGAACCCAGGCGTACTAAGCTAACGTTCTCCAGATGGTACCAGCGAAAGTTGTGAATAGTTGGAGCAATACAGTGCAATGCTTCACAGGCGCTCGCAGTCTTGCAACTGATCAACCGGCACTGAGCAGTCGACGGATGAGTACTGAACGATGCATCCCCGTCACGGCCCTTTTAAGATACCGCATAGGTGCGGTATATTATTAGTCGACTGTGATTTACTATATTCAAAGGCTAAAACTCTCACTCGCATCCGCGCGAGCGGAGCGAGCGCGGTTCTCCGAGGGCGAGGCCGAAGGCCGAGCCCTCGGCCTTTTTCATCGAAGTTTTTGCGCCGAGCGGTTCGCCTCCGGCGAACCCGAGGCGAAAAAAGTTCGGGGGAAACGTTGAATCACCTTGGCGTGGACCCACCCGTATGGAGTTAGCTGACGTGACGACGATTTCAGTGCTTGGAGCCGGGAACATGGGCCACGGAATCGCCGAGGTCAGTGCGTTAGCAGGCTACGATGTGACGTTGCGAGATATCAACGAGGAACTGGTCCAGAAGGGCTACGAGCAGATCGAGTGGAGCCTCGACAAACTCGTCGAGAAAGATCAGCTCTCAGACGAAGAGGCCGACGCCGCACGCGAGCGAATTACGCCCGTGGTCGACATGGAAGACGCCGTCGCCGAGGCCGACGTGATCATCGAAGCGGTTCCGGAGGTGATGGATATCAAACGCGACGTCTATAGTGAGGTCGACGAGTACGCGCCCGACCACGCAATCTTCGCAACCAACACCTCCAGTCTCTCGATTACCGAACTCTCGGAGGCCACCGACCGGCCCGAGAGGTTCTGTGGAATGCACTTTTTCAACCCGCCGGTCCGGATGCAGTTGGTCGAAGTAATCGCTGGCGACCACACCAGCGAGGAGACACTCGCCGTCGTCGAGGAGCTGGCCGAATCGATGGACAAAACGCCAGTTCGAGTCCACAAGGACAGTCCCGGCTTTATTGTTAATCGGGTCCTGATTCCGCTGCTCAACGAGGCCGCGTGGCTGGTCGAGGAGGGAACCGCGACGATTGGCGAGGTCGACGCGACCACCAAATTCGATATGGGACTCCCGATGGGAGCCTTCGAACTCGCCGATCAGGTCGGCATCGACGTGAGCTACCACGTGCTGGACTACATGCACGAGACGTTAGGCGATGCCTATCGGCCCTGTCCGCTGCTCGCCGAGAAGGTCGAAACCGAACAGGTCGGCAAGAAGGCCGGAGAAGGGTTTTATAAATACGATAACGGCGGCGTCGACATTCAACCCGATGCCGGTCGACAGGAGATTGCCGACCGCCTACTGGCACTGATGGCGAACGAAGTTGCGGGGTTGATCCAGCACGATGTAGCCGACGCCTCGGCTATCGACCGAGCGATGCAGTTGGGCGCGGGGTTCCCCGATGGCCCAGCGAAGATGGCCGACAACAGAGGCCTGAAGCCGCTTGTTGAGACGCTCGACGATCGCTACGAGACCACTGGGGAGCCACGGTACGAGCCAGTCGACCGACTCCGCGAACTGGCAGGCGAGGACGAACAGTTCTATCCCACCAGCGACACAGATGGCTCCATGGAGTTCGAAACACTTCAGATCGAACGCGAAGGGACAGTCGCGCGAGTCGTTATTGACCGCCCCCACCAGATGAACACGGTTACCCCCGAGCTGTTGGACGAGCTGTCGACCGCGATTGACCAACTGGATGCCGACAGCGACGTTCGGTGTCTCCTGATCACGGGTGCAGGCGACCGGGCGTTCTGTGCCGGAGCCGATGTTTCGAGCTTTGCCACCGACGCCGATCCGCTTGAAGCAGTCGAACTGTCGCGGACCGGCCAGCAGACGTTTGGGAAACTCGAATCCTGCGACACGCCAGTGGTTGCCGCAATCAACGGCTTCTGTCTGGGTGGTGGGATGGAGTTGGCGACGGCGGCTGATCTCCGCATTGCCAGCCAGCGGGCGACGTTTGGCCAGCCGGAACACAACCTCGGGCTGTTGCCCGGCTGGGGCGGCACCCAGCGGCTCAGCCACCTCATCGGCGAGAGCCGAGCCAAGGAGATCATTTTCACTGGTGATCGGTACGACGCCGAGACGATGGTCGACTATGGGTTCTTGACGAAGGCCGTCGACAGCGAGGAGTTCGAAGCGGCAGCGATGGAGCTGGCCGAAAAACTGGCGGCCGGACCGCCGATTGCCCAGAAGTTCACCAAGCGAGCGATGCTGGCTGGCCGCGAGGATACCGACGCCGGGCTGGAGATCGAAGCCCAATCGTTCGGCCAGTTGATGCATACTGACGACCTGCTCGAAGGGATCACGGCGTTCATGAACGACGAAGAGCCGGATTTCACCGGCGAGTAGCGGTCTCCGTCGGTGTTGATTTCCAACGCGAATGAGTCACGGCTGTGGTCTGATACACCGACCCACAGGACCGGCGATTGATGAGATTTATATGTCCGTGCTTCATCCGATGTAATGCGGAAGCTCGATTGGTGTAGTCCGGCCAATCATCTTGGCCTTTCGAGCCGAGGACCAGGGTTCGAATCCCTGATCGAGCATTCCATTCTACCGCCGTCTTGCGATTATTGGCCGTGAACTCAGAGCTGATAGCCAATGATTCAGGCCAAGTTAATTCCCAGGATTCGACGACCCCGACGCAGTCTTGCGATTAGCCGTTTTGCCCCACCAAGTAGATTCAAAGGATTCGCCAAGTGGACACGAACCCGTCGACGGAGGCGGGAGTGATGGACGAACTCGACGAACTCCCCGTCGTCACCGAAACGTCGACAGAATACCTCAACCCGCGCCAGCAACTCGACTACCGCAACGAGCGTGAAGCCTGCCTCGAATGGTTGCTTACGTTCGGAAAACGCCCTGACCAAGCAAGTGGGTATGCTCTCGGTACCCTGAAACCCGGTGCGTACCGAATGGACCGGTTCTACCGGTTCGTTTGGGAGCAAGAAGGCGGGTACACAGTGAACGTCACACATGAGAATGCCGACGCGTGGATGAAACATCTCGCGCGCGAGAACGTGAGTGTGACCCACAAACGAAACTGCCAGAAAGCCGTTAAACGACTGTTCAAATGGCGGCATCATGAACACGGGCTCAGCGTGTGGGACCCAGAAATCACGTTCGCAGCCGAGACGAGTACAAGTCCCCGAGATTACCTGACTCGTGACGAGCGCTCTGCTGTGCGTGAAGCCGCACTCGAATACGGTTCCGTTCCCAAGTACAACAACCTCACACCGGCGGCGCGAGACCGCTGGAAGCAGTATCTCGCCCAGCGATTCGAGAAACCAAAATCAGAGGTTGAACCAGCCGACTGGGAGCGCGCAAACGGGTGGAAAGTCCCGTCGCTGGTTTGGACGAGTCTCGATGCCGGGCTCCGCCCAATCGAAGTACAACGGTCAACAATTAGTTGGATCGATGTCGACAACGCAGTTCTCCGCATCCCGAAGGAAGACAGTTCAAAAAATCGAGAACACTGGGTCATCGGTCTTCAATCCAGGACTGCAGAAGCACTCGATAATTGGCTTGCAGAGCGTGAAACATATGAAAAGTACGACGATACAGACGCGATCTGGCTTACTCGAAACTCGAATTCGTACCAAACAACATCACTTCGCTACCTGCTTCAACAACTCTGTGAGGTTGCCGATATTGACACCACCCACCGGCAAATGAGCTGGTACACGATTCGTCACTCTGTCGGGACGTATATGACGCGAGAGGAGGACTTGGCAGCGACGCAAGCTCAGCTCCGGCACAAGAGTGCTGAGACGACGATGAAGTATGATCAAGCACCAGTCGAAGACCGGCAAGACGCATTAGATCGGATGGGGTGAATATCAAAGAATATTCGCGGCATTTCGCAGGATTTCGTCAGTCGGGTGAACGTATCGAGCGGCTGATGCCGTGCTGTTTTGTCGTAGTGTCTCAGCAACGATTTCGAGGTCGTGGAATTCCTCGTACGTGTATGTCCCGAGTGTATGCCGGAATGAGTACCAGGAAATCTTCCGACCCCCGACACTGACTTCTGCTTCCTCTATAAGTCCATCAAGGAGGTCGTTGAGGGTTTTTGAATTATACGGGTTACCCTTCCGGTTCAACCACATATAGTCTGAGTTGTCGTATTTTTTAATGTTTTCTCGCTGCTCAATCCAGCGCTCTAATGGGTCTGTCGCTTTGTTTGGGAGGTGTTGCACCCATTGTGAGTCATTTTTGACCGCCTGGCTTCCAGGAATTATGATTGTTTTTGAGTTAGCGTCGTACCAGTCGACCTTCATTCGTTCAATGAGTGCTGGCCGCCAACCCGCTGCTCTTTCGGTTCCGATTATTGACGGGATTTTCCAGCTCGTATTTACTTTTTCCCAATCTGCAGGGTTGACATCGTTTTTAGGCTTACCGAGTTCCTGTGCAAGGTACCTCCGCCAGCGATCCCGCTCTTCTGGAGTGAGATTGTTGTACTTCGGGATGGATTTGTAGGTCAGTGATGCTTCCCAAAGTGTACTAACCTCATTTTTTGTAAATGGGTCCGCATTATCCGTAGACGCCTCTCCCTGAAATGTGATATCTGGCTCCCAGTCAGAGTCTTTGAATTGAAACCAGTTGACTAGCGCGTCCGAAATCTTTCGCTTGCTATCTTCCCGGTATCGCCCATTATCTTGACGACGGAAATCGTCGGTGGCGAGTGACTCAATTACTTGATCTGCTTGCTCAGGTGTGATTTCCGTCGTAGCACCATCTTGCTCCCAAATCCATTGAATAGCTTGCAGCACTCGTGACACTCGCGTGCCAATCGATTTTTCTGCATATCCCTTTTGTTTTAATGGATCTTTACCTTCCGAGCGCAAGTACTGCTTAAATCGCTCAACCTTCGATTCAAAGATGTCCTGTTGCCGCTGACCCAACTCTGAGAATGACTGGCTCAGTTCATTTTTCGTGCGATTACTCATCGTCACCATCCTCGTTGCCTGAACAGGTTGGGTTGATTTCCCGGAGGTTTCGGTGGTCTGTGGTTTTGTCGGCCGTTGCGTGGTTTTCACGCGTTTGTCGATTATTTTGTTTGTCTGTTTGATTCATCGAGTACACAATGACAGAAACCAGTTGCTTTAAAAACTTAGGTTAAATAATATGATAATAACACGAGCCGCCAATGTGAGTTATAATGAACAACGTGATTTAAAATTCTATTAGAAACATGTTCAACAAATAATTAGTGAATAACGATTTTAAAATTTAATTGTCGCTGATCTTAGTCTGCTAGCGGCTTTCTTTCAGTCAGTCTTTTCACTGAACCTAATTCATCTAATTCATCTGACAATTTACTCGGTGCATCGCCCAGTACGAAGATGTGACTTGGAAATTGAGCTGATGACTTCGCACCGATGAATTTCATTCGAGAATCAAGGAAGCACACGTACGATGCGTCTTCGAACAAGCCATGCCACCAGTTAGTTGATGAGTCGCCGCGACAAAGGAATACAATGAATTCAACGCGGTCTTTTGTTAGTTCCTTGCGTGCCTTTGCCACCCACTTCTTCTTTTCTCTTGAGTACGGTGGATTGACGAACACCCTACCAAACCAAGGACTCTCCAGTCCGTCGTCCTCTTTGGTGTAGTAGTTCTTTGCGATGTGCGTTATTTTTTTGCAAGTCGCAGCATCGAGATCGAACTGTCCTCCAACTGCATATTTTAACGGTTCAATGATTTGTGGTGGTGTTCCATACTCATTTGAGCCAGCAGTTTCTAGTTCTTTTGTTAAATCTTCATCCAACCAGTCTGGATTACTTATGTTGTACTTTTTCATAGTTTGTTTGTTTACAGATTTTTCTACATGATCTGCTAGCGAGGGAGCCGGACTCTCCCTCAAAAACTACGGATGCAGGGATTACGCATCCACAAAGTTGCTGGCTGTCCGGTGGTGATTTCTAAAATCCTGTACGTATTATGTGCTTATATACTTGGTGTTTGCGTCGGACAAATAGATATTTGTCATAAGAGAATATGCTCTCTGAGAGGTGAAGAGACGGGCTATTTAAATTATTGAGCCATCGAAGATGGTCAAAAATAAGCAATGATTCTATCAACGGGTGGTAAAAACGACGATTCTCCATGATAGAACATCCAATGTTCGTGCTACTCCTATCTCATCTATGGAAATAGCACACTACACAATATTCTCTGTCTCATATTTTTTCTCATTATTCAAGAGAACAATGCTTCTGGTCTATTTTGCTGAGTTTTAAATATAACGCGACTTAAATAATGTATGTCCAGCCGATCCCCGTACGAAAAAGCACAGACGTACAGCCTTTCAAACCACCAAGTAGATATTCTTTACCGGGTCACAGCTTGGTTTAACGCAACCGTCTTCAAAGTTCAAAACCAGAGGATGTCGATTGGAGCCGACTATGAGCCGACACTCCGACAGATTATGGGCGAGAGGTGGGAGCCAGCTGTTGACCACGAACATGAATTGTTAGTTGACCGTGGGGTTTTCAAAAGCAAGGATAGAGGCGAGGATACTTACGTCGCAGGGCGTCGCTGCCAGTGGTCACCAACTGAAAAATGTATGAAGATTATTGAACACATCTTCGCTCACTCAGATGGTATTTACCCGAAGTGGGTCTTGGACGAACACCCACGCCACCGATATTCCGTGATGGAAGCGAGTTGTTGGAGCACAGAAAAGGGACCATGGCGGCAGCAAACGTGTTCTCCCGGTTGGAGCGTTGCACTGGTATAGATGTGTATCCTCGGGTAAACCTCCCACAGCGGCCAGACCTCCGTCTGTGGAGCAACGGTAACCAACTCGCACGGGTGGAGGTGCTAACTGCTCACCGGAATACTGAAAGCTGGGAATCTAAGTTTGAACACTGGTCGCAGCCGAAAGCTGGTCCAACGATATGGGTATTCCCCAACCGACAGACGATGATTCGTTTCTGGAACCACCTCGTTACGCACGGGTTTGTTGAGCTAGATGGAGGACGCTTCGGCGGCAACGAAAAGAATTGGGCTCCGAAGCGAGTAAATGATCGGCTTCACCGGACATCCGAAGGAGCAGGTAAATACAATTCGATTGACGCTTGTTGGACTATAGCTGGATTAATAGAGGCCAGTCTTGTAGACGCATTCGAATTCCTCAAACGAAGTAATATCATCCTACGTTCATAAATAAAAAGAGACCCCAAAATAGCTTCGTGAGTCAAATATACACCAATAAGTGTGGATCGTACACCCTCTAAATCTACATTTGAAAATACCCGTCTGACCAAGATGTACGTGCATGTGTACGAGTGTACGATGGGGGTGCCTTACCTTGTGTACGAAATACTGGACCTCGTTCCAACCTCGTACACCCCTTAACCAATAATTTCTGATAATGATTTTTGCTTGGATGAATGCGTTGTTAGCAATTCAATTACCCTGTTCGTTCGAGCGATCAGATACCTGCAAGACGACACCACCATTCGGACTCAACAACGGCTGAACGAGGCTCGTGCCGTTCGATGGTTCGTCTCACGACTGTCGTGTCGAAACCGCGCTGCTCCAGATGACGTCGACATTTATTAGAAATTTCAAGGCTAAAACCTCGCCCTTCAGGGCGGGGAGGATGTCAAGAATCTCTGCCTCATTACCATTCTATCCTCTGGAAACAGGTCGGTACTATCTTCATGAAACTACGCCTATCGAATAGTATGACTGCACAGATAATTGCTGATCTCCATCTACACACCACCGCCTCTGACGGCCAACTAACGGTCGACAAACTCCCTGCAGTCGCAAACAAAGCAGGTGTCGAATGGATTGCAGTTACCGATCATGATCTCATCCATCCTGAACTGACTGCACCAGTGACCGTACACGACGATATCCATATCATTCGTGGGATCGAACTCCGAGTGCAAGCCGAAACCCAACGACTCGACCTACTCGGATATGGTGTCGACCCAACCGCTGAGCTAACCGCTGAACTCGACCGATTGCAAGCCAACCGAATTAATCGCGCCCAAAAAATAATCGACCGTGTCGAATCCCATATTGGGGTCGACATCGGTCTCAACCCACAGCAAGGAGTTGGCCGACCACACATCGCTCGCGCAATCGACGAAAGCGATGCCTCGTACGACTACAACCAGGCATTTGCTGATCTCATCGGCAACGACTGTCCCTGCTATGTCCCGCGTGAAATTACCTCGGTCGACAACGGGGTTGAGTTGCTTCGAGACTCTTGTCGCGTCGTTGGTCTCGCTCACCCACTCCGATATGATGATCCAGAGGCGGCACTCGAACTCACTGCCGATCTCGATACTGTCGAACGGTACTACCCATACGGCCGTGAGGTCGATACCACACTGGTCGACCGCGCAATCGAACGCCACGATCTGCTCCCAACGGGTGGCAGTGACGCCCACGACGAAGAGTTAGGAAAAGCTGGATTGTCACAACCACTGTTCGACGAGTTTCACACACTGTTTGAGGCGTGATCTGGCGTCAGTCTAAATTTGACTACTGATGAGCTATGAATTAATTCATAGCTCAGGGCATATGTTTAAAAGTGACTGGACTTATCCAGGTTTGCAATGAGCTACAGAGACTCTCCGGATGCTGAACCAACAGCATTCGAAAGAAACCTTGAAGAGACAATTTACCACCTTGAGTTACAACCGGATGCCAAGGAAATGCTCGAATTGTTTGAATTGGATAGTCTCGAAGACGTGTGTACGATGTGTGGCGACCGCGCAGTGTGGTACACTGCAGAAAAACACACTGTATCCGGGTTCCATTCTGATGAGGGTGAAATAACGCGTTGCTGGTGTGACAAGTGCGTCTCACAGCCATTCATCGATCTATGGAAAGCTTGGCCATGGACCCCTGATGAAAAACTTGAGAGAAACACTCACCCAACCACGTTGAACACTAATAACGTCGACAATGAACAATCCACAGAACAAAACACGACCACTATTCTGTGTCATCTTGATCTCGAAAGCATCGCAATAGACGTCACCAAAATACTAGCTCACTACGGAATCAATCGAGGTGAAGCTGTGTGTCAGGACTGCGACCAGCAAGCCGATTGGTATCACGCAGAGATATACGACCCACCTCGATCCTACGATTTCGAAGCCGCACGTGACAACGCTCTCCTTTGTCCTGACTGCATTGATCCCGAACTCGTCGACAAATGGACTCAACAATACTGGACGCCAGATGACGAACTAGACCGAGAATCCAATTAATCTCGAAATCTGTGGTGGCTCATCGTTTTCCTCCCAGTGATGTGCAAGATCTGTGCAAACGGCGAAATTATTATCTTTCTGTGTGCAGAACTTGCACATAGAATGAGTGCAAGTGATGATCCCCGACGAGTCCATTTCCAATCCCCGGAATATCTCGTCGAACGGCTTGATGCGATTGCTGACCTCTTCGACAAGGATCGAACAGATGTCCTTGTCGAAGCGATGCGAGAATATATCGAAGACACTGCCGATAGCGAGACTTTCCAAGAGTTGGTCGCTACGAAGTACTACGATGATCAACTCGATTTCGAAACAGCAAAACAGCTCGTCGGCGCTGAGACGGCCCAACGGCTACGGCTTCTTAGATCAGACTTGGCGGATGAACCGCTCGACATTGCTGCTCCGGATGACGTCAACATCTATGATGGGGATGCCACGACAGTCGTGACTGACGATGTCGACGACCGATGAGCAGGCCACGCCTACGGACGGTCGTCGCCGACACAAGCACATTGGTAAGTCTCGCCGTTCCGCGTGCGGACGAAGCGTACGATACGACGACCGCACCAGATCCGCTTCAGTATCTGCTCACCGCTTGTGAGGTTGCTGTCCCACCCGAAGTCATCTCGGAGCTCCGTGACCTCACACAGTACCAAGATATCCACAGTGCTGCAGCTACCAACGTTCTCGCAGCTCAAGACTACTACACAGTCGAAGATCCGTATGCACGGTCGGATACCGCCGAGGCGAGACCAACATTCGGACTTGACGACGGCGAGACGGATGGAATCGTCCTTGCGAACGCACTCGGTGTCGACGGGTTTCTGACGGACGAATTCGGTGGGACGAATTTCGCACTTATCCATGCCGTCCTCCAGAGACCACGGATTGTGCCAACACCACGGTTGATCTGTGATTACGCACGGAACGGGCATATGACTCACTCGGAGGCACGGTCACTCATTACGAATATTAGTCCGCATCGGAGCTGGGACAACAGTCCCTACGTCAGTCAGGTGTTGTCTCTATTGGACTGATTATTCTTCCAGTTTGATCCTCAGATGCAGTGATAAGTGTGGTATTGCCTTCTGGAATACAATGGGCTCCAGATGTTGGTCATTGGATAAAATATTCCGCTACTCATGAGATCGGTGCTGATGCCTGCAGAGCTAGTTTTGAATACTCAAAAGACTGATAACGTATTTAATAGCTGCAATATATTCACCACATACTACTACAATGGCTGTCCTGGACGATCTCTCTGGCTTTGAATTTGAAGACGTAATCGAGGACGTATTCCGGAACCTCGGCTACGAGAACGTCCGCCAAGCCACGCGGACAGCCGACGAAGGCCGAGACGTCATCATGGAAGAGGTCGTCGACGGGACTCGTCGAGCAGTTATCGTCGAATGCAAACACACCGACACTGTTGGTCGACCGGTCGTCCAGAAACTCCACTCGGCGATTGCAACGTTCGATTTCGACGGCCCAAAGCGCGGCATGGTTGTCACCACCGGGCGATTCACGGCACCTGCCCAGGAATATGCTGATAGGCTTCGGAAAAATGACGACCCGCATCTCATCGAACTGCTCGGTGGAGAGGGGCTCCGAGAAATTGCCGACGACATTGGCCTTGATCTCTACAATGGCCGCATCGAGATCCTCTGTAACGACACTCTCCGCCCCTACGACGCCGCCACATCGGTCGCTGCGCCACTTCAAGAAGCGTTCCGTGACATCGACAATATCGACCAAGCCGAGCTCTCTGAGCCCCACTCACGAGTTCGGTTCCTCCCGACAGTCACAATCACTGCAGATACGAACGCTGTTTTCGAGACATCAGTCGGTGTTATCCACCGAATCAACGACCGCACACAGTTCGTTGTCAATGCCGGACGTGGCCATCCCCACGTGGTCGACGACGCAGTTGCGACGTTAGTTATTGAAAATCTCCATGCAACGGTTGAGCTGGATGATAATCGATTCCGAGACGTATTCGACGAAGTTGATGAACAGCGATTTGGTCAGACCCAAACTGAGTTCAAAGACTGGGCCGTCGATCACCTCCAGGACTACCACACGACGACAGTGACCTACACCGGCGGGAACAGCGTCACATACAACAAGACCTGCGAACCGAACCGATCGGATATTTCGGTCCAATCCATAAAGCCGGTCTACCTTCCCGAAGTGCGCCATAGGACCGATCTCGGTGAGTACTCCTATCCCTACGAGTACTACGCGGCTGGCCCCTCCCAAGTTACCATTGAGGATGGGATTCACCAATGTGTTCACTGTGAAACTAGCGGTGTCACCGAGACCTACACCTACTGTGCTAACTGTGGAGCAATCGCCTGTCCCAGCCATATCAAAACAGAACGGTTGGAGGGAAAACCGGTGTGTACCGGGTGTGCGGTCACTGAACGGTTCGTGCTAAAGACGAAGTACTTCTACGATGAGGAAAATCTCGATACCTTCCGTGAGGAGTACGCAGCAATGTCAATCCACGAGAAGGTACTGGAGAATACGCTCTTGGCAGGTGGTGTCATTCTCATGGTATTGCTCGTAGTAGGTGTCCTCATTGGTGCTATTGCGGTCTTCTGAGACGACGACGCATGAACGTTCGTCACGGAGATCTCGTTATTGTTGGCTTAACCCGACGGAGGGCTCGGAGCAGCGTGGGACACGGCCGTGTCTCGTCGTTCAAAACGATGTTGGCAACGAGAACGCCCCCACATCCATTGTCGTCCCGTTTACGACATCGAGTGGGGAGAAATTGTACCCGTTTGAGGTACTGATCTCGGCTGCGGAGTCTCCCCTTCGAGAGGATTCTGTCGCTCTCTGTAGTCAGATTGCACCGTTTCTATCTGAACATCGTATCAGAGACAATATCGGCTCTATACTGGAGACTCGTCTAGAGGAAGTTGATACGGCACTCGAATACAGCCTCGGTTTGAAAGAACTATAATACTGTTCGTACAGTTTTCATTTTTTAGTAAAATCGATTGTAATACATTTACTCCATCAAATCGATCACATTTCTTTCTCTATTCTCTTTTGAAACTCTTCGTCGGACAATTCACGGTAATCCTCACTGACTTGTTCGAGCATTTTTCGCCAGTGGGCAATCCTGGAGATACAATACTCCCTAGGTGTCGAACCAGCCCGGCGCGCTTCACGCTGGATGTGAGGCGGGATATCTTCAGACATGGCCTTAGAATGCACCTCGCTGGGCATGCTCTAAGTCATCTTCAAGTCTCGAAATGTGTTTCTCCAAATCATCAGCACACCAATCAACCATATGCCGATGTCGTGGCGTGATGCATTCTTTCCGTGCTTCGATAATATTTCGATACGACATTGACTCTTATATCTCAGAGATAGCGAGTGCCTCTCGCGCCCATTTTAATTCCTCGCGTAGCTGTCGCTCATGGTGGTTTTGCGTATTCATTGGTGAACACAACCTGAATGTCCGACTAATAATATACGGGAAAATTGTATATAAATCCTACCATTTACTTTTTCAAATATCATTTGACAATATTGGTTGGCAGACACGGCCTGGATTACTCTCAACTGGCGTTCAGTTTTTAGTAATTGATGGAGTCACCGTCAGAATCACACACCAGAAATCGAAGCTGAGGGGTCTTCAAGCGCACGAGTATGTCAAAAATCATCAATTGGGACTAAGCTACTCGTTTCTTCCCAAGTACTATCTACAAATCCAATATCGAATGGACCGGACATTTCAATGTAGGAGTGTGATTCACCATCAATATCAACAGTACCCAACGTGCCACCAAGCGGTCGGCCCACATCATCAATTGATAGTTGGTTTAGTCCAAGTTCAGAGGATGGAACTGATGTAGTAACGTGACCAACAGAATTCACGTCGTCGCTTCCTTCTGCGAGATACTGATACACTTCTGGAATAACAATCACATCAGGATTCATATCGAATGGGTCTTGCTGTATGATTGCGTTACCAAGGACAGTATAATCCTTACAGTCTCCAAGCCCTCGGGCAAGCGTTGCTACCGGGTGTGATGTTCCGGGTAGCAGACTACTTGGACGCCCGAATGGAAGCGTATTTTCAGATGTGTGAGAGAAGTATTGAATAAAATCAGCAACTACACGAAGTTGCTCAGCAGGGTGTGTTGCATTCATCATTTCACACACATCACCGAGCTTCGATGCAACTTCTTGAACGATATCGTGGTTCATCACTTCTGGAGCATCGACCAGAGCTTTGACATCGTTTGTCTGTTTTCCTCCAACCTTGTACGAAGTAGCTGTATTCTGAGCATCTGAATACGTCGAACGAGGGATCTCGTATGAGACTGTCCATGGGTATTGGAGATGTGCATCAAAGTATTCTGGACCCTGAGCACTTGCTACTTTCACAGAACTCACATCTGCAAATTCACCTCGAATCCGTGGACTCCATCGACCGTAATTTGATAGTCGAGTAACGTGAGCATCGAACGTATCCCCAGAGCTATCAATATCGTCACGATAAATGTCGTTCATTTTATAATCCCGATTGTCGTTCTCGATGTAACCCTTGCTGTCCCAATTTGGGTTAATGATAGAATTCCCATTATGTGTTCGTGGGTAAATATAGTCATTTTCACCGACCCGGAGCATTGGAGCGGTGTTGGCAATAACTTCTCCACCACGGGGACTATTCGTATTCCCATCTTCCCATGTGAGCGTGTAGACAAATGTCTCATAGGCTTTGTTGAAATCCTATTGAACTAACACTTTTAGCAGTGACACAGCTGCTACGTAGATGTGGGAATTGGCTGTTTCTTGAGCGATTACTCACTTACAACCCGTTTTTTATAGACTAGATAT